>Ga0307508_10004081_pt1 | contig 14422 bp, 12 predicted proteins | sample 9_EM_MG_FD_203089 | JGI IMG/M metagenome (GOLD analysis project Ga0307508, IMG submission 203089) | Populus trichocarpa ectomycorrhiza microbial communities from riparian zone in the Pacific Northwest, United States - 9_EM | ecosystem: Host-associated > Plants > Roots > Unclassified | place... | reverse complement strand
TAATAATATTGGCATCACCGAGGGTGATGCCAAACAAATAAGCGATAAATAGAAGGATGACCCCAGGGGGTCACATAATGTAAAGTAAATGGGGTGGAATGGGGCACTATAAAAACCGTCCGTTACACAGCTGCACCAATAAAACAGCGGAATATCTTACGCAGGGAAATAAGGCCTTGAAATGGAATGGAGTGTTTCTCTTCATCAAGAGCAACTATGACCTCCTGACTGAAAAGCCTGGATCTGTTGTCAACATGACTGATGAAGATACCCCTATTGTCCATTCCATTCTAGAAAAGTAAGTACCTTCTTTATGAAACACCCGCCACACTGATCGATTCTTTAGAGTATTGTTAAGTTGTTTGATTGCATGATACCGACGATATTCTTGGAAAACAATTACAAAATAATATCACGAAATTTTGCCGTGCTACCTTGATTTCCCCTCTCGTCTCATGAATATTCCGGAATTGTGCTACCAAGTCATCAGTCATGGCGACTGGGCTTCATTAGTGACATGGGCCAAGGTCAATCGTGGCTTCAGGCGTGCTGTGCAATCCAACATCAGGATCTATATGTGACAAATTATGAACACTTTCTTTCCAAACGACACCCATCCAGCATTTTGGCGCCTATTAACAGAAACCAAGGGTTGTATTGTGGGAGGCGTGGTTATGTGGATCATGATGGCCAATGATCCCAACTACCATGACGCCTTACATGAGCAACTAGTCATAGTATTGCCATCCAGCTTGAAAACACCAAGCAAGTCCTTTGAAACTATGGAAACACTTCTTACACAGCCACTCTTACATGGCAGACTTTCCTCTACAACATGTTGAGCCTTATGATCATTGTACTAAAGAAGTCGTATCATTTACGAAGCATGTGAGTGTCAAACATTGAATTGTTTGCGATGACTAAACTCCTCTGTCAATAGAAACTATTCCACAAAATCTGTTTACTTCAAAGTTCAAACGATTCTGTCTTTTGGGTCGCCGTCCATTTCGCCTTTACCGCATCTCAGGCTATAATGACCCCCTCAAGAATCTACGACATCTGTCCTTCATTAACCAAGCAAAAAGTCAACCTCATCCTATCCAATTTCATTTCATGATGCCTAACTGCTCTTTATTCATTTGGGTTTCGAAGCTACCAAGCAAATAACGGCTATTTCAGGGATTGTCCCATCAATTGTCCAGTTCAAACATGACGAAGCCAAGGACTTCCTGGCATATCGCTCCTTCGATGGGGCTTGCATACAGGTTACAAAGACCAGGGCGACATTGTTTCCCCTATGGATGGCCTTGAGAACGACAACTTCACTTGGAGCCTAAGTAGGGCCTGTGACAACCACAGGTGTGAATACTTTGGGAAATGGATATCTCTCCATAATGAACTATGTCAAGCTGTAGCCAAAGGAGATTCCGACTCAGACTCCGATGACACATAAGTAATATATATTCGTTTCTGCTTAAGGAGCTTTGGAAAATGCCGGACGATTGAGTGGGTACCTAATATAAATAAAATGCCTCCAATCAATCGATAGCAATAGCACCACCTACACGATTTCAAGGTACTACCTCGTTAATCATGCATTAATCCACTCAATTCTTCCCTTGCCTTTTTTTGGCCAACAGCTGAAAGTTTGGCTGAATACAGATGGAGGCTCATGACCTATGTTGGTTACACTGCCCGTAATGCATTCTTAAGCTCTACAACTTGGTTCTACGTTCATGGCCGCAAATTCCGTTTGATGGACATCACAAACCTCACTGAAATCAAGATATCTTTCATCGCCCACCTTTCTTACAATTCAGAACTAAATCCTCTATCCTTCATGTCATCTTATCCATCTTCAGAGAATCTAAACGACGCATGCCTTACATTTGTCTTCTCCGATCCCATCCAATACTCGTCCTTTAATAGAGACTACAACATAGCCTTCTGACACTTGTCTACCTTACGCACCGCTTTCAAAATGTGTGGACTGAGGTCAAGCAACCCAAATCGTTCACTGTTATCCTAGGACAGTCAACACTGGCAATGCCTCGTGCTCAAACATCCTTTTTTCCTTCCAAAGGTTAGTTTCCATCTTTTTTCTTATACTAACAATATTTATTAAATGCCACTAAAGCACTTCAGTGGCCCCTACTTATAACTTCTAGGGTTATTTTAATTCAACACTTTTAATAACCTTAGAGGTTCATTTTACTTATGTTTTAGAGGAGAATTTTAAATGTTTGGCATATATTGCTGGCATAATTTAATGACAAAACAAAATAAATCTAAACATATGTAGAGCCTAAAACATATGATAATAACATATGTTTGTGACAGTTACTGGCTACAGGGTACCAGGGGTCTTCAACTTTTAAAAGCATTTCCTGGCCCCATAGGACAGGTGCTAGGCTGCTTTTGATACTCACAAATAGACACAGCTAAGGACTATTGAGCACTGCATTGTGAGAGAATTTATACACTGGATTTTCACTGATCATTATCAAGATATATATATTATCATATGCATACTCAGGATCTCTATCTTCCATAACAAAAGCATGTTTTCTTGGTCTCCATTATAAATCTTGGACAAAAGCTAGTTCTTATTTTAAACTTTGGTTTTTCATTGTGGAAACTAATATTTTGGATTTTCATTTTGAATCTTGGTCCTTGATAATAAAAGCATATTTTCTGTTTCTTGTTTTAGGTATTGGCCTTAAAATATAAATAATTATATTCAGATGCTTGTTCTGGTCTTTGCTTTTTATACAGGACCTGTAATATCTGTAAATACTTGGCTGGCTGTGCAAGAAACAATTGTACTTGTAGATACAGTCTTATAGAAATTGAAGATGCAAGAGAATTAATGGGAAGATATATATGTTGGGGCTATTATTTTATATTGAAATCAAATAAACTTATATGAGATCAATGGAACTTATATTGAAATCAAACAAACTTATGTTAGATCAATAGAACTTATGTTGGAATCAATAGAACTAATGTTGGCATCAAATAAACTTATGTTAGATCAATAGAACTTATATTGGCATCAAATAAACTTATATTAGATCAATAGAATTTATGTTGGCATCAATAGAACTAATGTTAGCATCAAATAAACTTATGTTAAATCAATAGAACTTATGTTGGCATCAATAGACCTAATGTTGGCATCAAATAAACTTATGTTAGATCAAACAAACTATGTTCAGATCAATATTTATATTTAGATCAAAAGAACTTACACTCAGATCATCTTTATATATTAGAGAAAGTATTATAAACCCTTTTATATTCTAGCTATCTACAAAATGATTAACAATTCTAACTCACATGTGTGTGCGCCTTTGTTTGTACAAACACCTGTTTTTGAAAGTGCTTATATGACAGACTCTATCAAACTTAGTACCCATCATGGCAATCCTATTGTGACAAGGAGTGGATTCAATGGGCACTAACAGGCTGAATCTGAATCTGGCAAAAGCACCAGCCAAGCATAATTTCCAACTCAAGCTGGACTGATGGAATTTTATTAGTGGTGCTACCTTACTATAGTGTCACATTTCATGTGCTTTTAATAGATTCAGGCAATCCAATTCTAGTTATTTTGGCAGTGCCGAAACCAGCTGAGCATGACTACCATATTTAGTAATGGTTGAAATCCAAAAAAGGGAATTTTAATCAGTAAACTGCCGGCTATCTTGTCACATTGATAGTGTCTCCATAGTTTTATAGATTGTTGACATAGTACTCAATAGCACTACATATCATAAGGAGGACTGCTACATAGCACTATGTAGTCAAGCTAGTGAACTATGTAGTAATATATATGTAGATGTGCCATGATACATAGCACAACACATGAGTGACAGGATGCTGTCCCTTGAGGGACATGCTCTATGACACTATTCTGCTATACACCACTATGTAGCCATCCATAGAGAAATCTGACTTTGCTGATGAAAACCTCCTGCAGTGGCGAGGCTGTCCCAATGGACCATTGCACATAGTTGTATTAATACCTGCCATCATATCTTTAATCTCATGCAATGCCAATGTACTACTTGAGGCAGACTTGCATGTTCACTTGCTGTTGTATGAGGAGACCAAAGTGCCATTATCAAGGGCTGAGTGCTTGTGCTTCAAGATGGCTGAGAAGATTATGGAAGAAGCTTGGACTGGGGTTGATGGTGGTAAATCATCATCACTGAACTCCAGTCTGTCATTGACTGGTGCATCATTTACACGGTCTAGAGTAGGAGGTTCCATCCCTCTGCCAGTGGCAACAACAGGGCTACTGCTTGAAGCGGTCAATGCAGAGTTTGCAATGGTGCCATGCGTCTGATCTGAGGGGTGAAAGGCACTGACACCTCTCATGGTGTGTCTCCCCATGATTGCCTGTATACAATTGAAGTGCAGAAATTCTTTCAACTTGTATGGTGCCACATCCTTGTTTTTCTAGAATAACTCAGTAAAAACCAGGTGATACACAGCCAACTATACATACTGCAACATATTCATTCCATGCACAGACCTCATTGATTGTGATGTTGAGGCCCTTGGTCTCACTCCAACTGAATCCAGATGTGAGGTCTTGTCTTCTCTTCCATGCTTTCCAGTCGGACTCCAGTGGATTCCACTGGACTCAATATTTGGTGGGTCACCATACAAAGTTTTCCAGACTGGACTGGATTTTCAGTCCAGTGGAGTCCAGTCAGACTCTACCAGACTGAAAGTCCAGTCCAGTCCACTTAGGTTCTACCAGACTGAAAGTCCAGTCAAGTCCGGTGGAATCCACTAGATTCTACCAGAATTAATATGTTAGTTATATATTTTAATTATGCATTTTGTTTGGCTGGCTAGGTCAGGTCACGTGACTGTTCCAGCACATCAACAAACATGTCACTGGCATCACTCACATCATCACTCCTTCACAAAACACGAAAAACGTGCCATTTCGGGCACGTTTTTTGTGTTTTGTGTTTTGGCGGCATCCTCCTTCAACCACACATATGAAACACGCCCATATGCAGTGTGTTTCGTGTGTGTGGTTGCTCATCTGCAGTGTGTTTCGTGTGTGTAGTTGCTCATCTGCTACTCCCAACCTCCGAACACAAAAAACGCACCGTGTGTTCAGCGCCTACTCCATCTCCTCCCTCTGCCTTCAAACACCAAAAATGTGCCTGTTTTGGCACATTTTCGGTGTTTGACCACCTCCACCCCCCTTTGCTTGTATTACATCCCCCTCCCTTCCTTGCCCTTCCCTTCTCATTTTCCTTTTTAGATACTTTCTATTTAGGTAATTACCATTTTAGGTACTTTCCTTTTAAGTAAATTACTAAATTTGGTATATAGGTGTATATATTAAATAAATAATTTTACTTTAGAAATTATAGAGTCCAGTGGAGTCCAGTTAGTGGACTTTGATGGAGTCCACTGGACTCTGATGGATCATGGAATCTAGTGGACCCAGTCCAGTGGATTCCACTAGATTTTGATAGAGTCCACTGGACTCTGGTGGAATCCATGGGGGTGAGGAAAGTGCCAGATATATTGGCTTTGAGCATAGCAACAATAATTGTATGCCTTCTTGAGCTGGATAAATGCATATCAGTAGAAGGATTGCTTGAGATAGTTCAGTATACACCTGATCCCTCTTGCTTGAACATGCCAGCAATGTCTTCACACCACCCAAGTTTGCATAAGGTGGTTGGAGTCAGGCCTGGAAATGCATGACCACCTGTGACACTGGTTGCCATATTCAGATAGAAATTTTTATTTTGTTGCTGTCTGGGCTCTTGTTGGGTGGTTTTTAGGACTGTGGATATATGTAAAAGTTAAACGTAGCATGGACTTGCAGAGGACCAATTATCTACTTTGTTTGGCTCAGATATAGTGTTACATGCAAATTTTCAACAGTTTTAATTTTTCATGTACTTATGCAAAGGGCTGTAATTTGAGCAGCCTTCAAACCACACTAGGTATTTTCAATTTTGCTTGAGAAACTTCACTTCAGTCACTTTGTATAAACAGTCAATCTTCTGATCTTTCTTCCATAGGAATTGCTTGTCAATAAGCATAGTGGGATTTTCTTTGAATAAAATATGACCTTTGGCTGAAATGCAGCATGTGGAAGGGTTGGGCTTGAATTGCATCAAGAGATTGCCAGCAGGAAGTGCCAGTTGGATGAGTTGAAGGTATTAAATCTTCACAGCTAAAAAAAAGAGTCAATGAGACTTGACAGAAATTGTGAATAATAATAAGATACTACCATTGCTTAGTTGTTTCCAACAGGATCTCATTGAAGTAGTGATTTCTCTGGGTGCCACATCATGTTGATCTTTCTTCTAGTTGTGTCAAAATATCTTGTGCTATACATGCAATCATAGCATGCACAGTATTTGTGAACATGATGTGGCACCCAGAGAAATCACTACTTCAATGAGATCCTGTTGGAAACAACTAAGCAATGGTAGTATCTTATTATTATTCACAATTTCTGTCAAGTCTCATTGACTCTTTTTTTTAGCTGTGAAGATTTAATACCTTCAACTCATCCAACTGGCACTTCCTGCTGGCAATCTCTTGATGCTATTGCAGAAATGTCTAATGATCTGGGTTATTCAGTGATAGACTCTGGCACCTTCTTGGACCTTCTCTGCATCATCAGCAACAAATACATTTTGGTCATGAGACAACAGGCTGCCAGTTTTGGCCAGGCTGAATCATCTGCCTATTGCTTGTAGAGGTTGTATTCTTTTGTAAATTCTTCAATATTCTGTCTGAATACTTCTGACTGTTCTTCAGAGTTTCATATAAAATACTTGGTCTCAGATAATTTCATTGATAGCCTGAAATGGAGGGGGTCATTGTTTCTTTCTGCCTAAGAGATACCAGGCATAGAACTGCAAGTTATCAGTATTGGAGTAGTATTATGAGAAGATGAAAGAGGAAGAGTTGATTCTCTCAAGAATGTCATGAACCCACTTGTAGTGGTCATCTGAAGTGATGAAACTCTGGAAACAGGCAGATTTGTTTCATGTATCCAGACAGTTTGCAGTTAGCCAACTGCTGAATTTCTAAAAAGGAAATCTTTAGGAGTTGATATATATGGACTACCAGATGCAAGTGTGACTGTTTACTGACAGTCAATCCAAAAATAGAACATTTTACAAATTAAGAATAGAATATTTGGCCAACTCAAAATAGACTCAAGTTCTTAGGAAAGTTAGGGAGTTAGAAGTTAGGGGTTAAAGATTTGTTAGGATGTCAGGGTGTTAGAAGTTAGAGAAATTGAGTTAGGAGATTGAAAACATTTTCTGTTAGTTGTGACCAGTAGTTAAATATAGCACACTGGCTCACATCTTTATTTGTTATTTGTTTTTATTTGAGGCCAGAAAATCATATTTTCAGACTCTGAGCATGTAAAAATAGAATATCATGTGTTTTTCTATTATTAGTTTATATTACAAAATTACAAAATTAGTATTTTGCATGTTCTTTATCAACAAGAGCAGCTAGTTATATGATTTTACTAGATCAGAAAAACACTACTATAGGACTTTTCAATGGCAATTTTTTTTCTAAAAATGTTCTTTTATGGTAATTGATAGCCAGCTCCGAAAATGTATTTTGGGTTTATGTTATTATTTATAGCATCTTGTTACATTATTTTACTACTTCTGGAGAACCCTGATATAGGCCTACCAAATCATATAAAATTCTTTTCTGCAAACTAGCAAGCTCTTTTCTCTTTTTCATTCTTTCACACTCAGACTCCAGTAGACTCACTGGACCCAGCCATTCAGACAACTTTACCACTCAAATTTCATGGACTGGACTGGTCCAGACCTAACCAGACTGGAATGAACACTAAGAGCCCGTTCAGGTCAGATCACTTGTTGATCCACTTCGGATTCTCGCCGTAGTTCACCTTACATAATATTTTCACATGTCCACCTGAGTGTCGGCAACGGCTTCCAAATTTATCACATGACCTCCCAAAACGGAAATTTTTGAAGGAAAGTCTGTGGTTCTAAAAATAGTCCTTTGTGTATTTTTATAAATGTTCTCAAATATCTGTTTGGGGACGTCATGTGATAAATTCGGAAGCCATTGCTGACACTCAGGTGGACATGTGAAAATATTATGTAAGGTGAACTACAGCGAGAATCCGAAGTGGATCAACAAGTGATCTGACCTGAACGGGCTCTAATGTCCATCTGGACTTTAGTACAGTCCAAGTCCAGTGGAGTCCAGTGGAGTCCACCAGAGTCCAGTCCATATCCAGTTCAGTTCAACAGAAGAGGAAAATTGTTACACCTTACAAGAATTGAACCATGGATCTGCATTACAATTACATGACTAAAACAAGCAATATTAACCACTATACCAAGTAGGCATTATTATTTTTGTGCAAAAAGTCATATTTATAGTGACTGTGAAACTAACAAAACCCACTCAAAGGTGAATTTCAAGCTGGCTAGCTATTCAGTAGGACAGGCAGACAAAATGACACCTCCTCAATATCAGCTCTTGGTTAGAAGAGTTTCATTGGATACATATTATCAGCAGCAGTAGAACTTGTATACATAGAAGATGAAATGGTATTGAATATTATTATAAGCTATGTGTGTGTGTCCATTAAGACAAGTTTTTCTATGTTCTTTTCTTGCAAATGCTTTGGCTAGGTATGCAACAATGCAGCTAGTGCACTTCAATCACATCTGACTTAAATTCTGATGTTTCACCTCAATCCACTGCAATAGATAAGACTCTTTTGTCTTGCAAATGATTGTAACAATATGCTCTCTTGTAGATCTCATTGATTCCTAGCTCTAGCTTTTCTTTGGAATGACTCTTTGCTTTAGCCTCATTGGTGCTTTATAACTCTTTTAGCCTTGCTGGCTATTTCTCTGAAGCTCTAGTCTCTTAAAATCTTCGAGCAAAACAAGCTAGCTTGCTGCTATCTGTTTCCTTGGTTCTTATTCTCTTGTAGTTATCAAGTATGTTATGCTATATTATGAATAGAAACAAATTTATATTTCTTTGCAATAAGTCCCCCCAAGATCTCAATGGGTTCCATAATGCCTTAGCACTAGACTGGAGCTGTCTTCTTGTTTGTCTGTATTTTGGAGAAGGGAAGAACACATTTCTATCTCCTTGGACAGATCAAGCAATTAGAACAACAACAACAACCACCACCACCATCCCAACCCCAAAAAACATAAGTTCATGATATTCACGGACGTGCACTCTCAATACAGCTCCCAAAACCCTCTCATCAAGCCTTTGATCATCCCACTGTTTGAATATACATATTATATTTCGTTGCTTTATCTCTGTTCTGCGATTTTGACACGTAACTCCTTTTAATGTTGATTTTGATCTTTTGTGATTTTTGTGTTTAAATTTTGAACTTGTGTTAGATTTTAGCCTTGTTTAGACCGTTTAATCCTTTCTAGAATACTCTGGTGCCTGGTTTTTGATTTTTTGGTTTGTTTTGTTCGTTGAACTTGGTTGCGGTCCCCTTTTGGAACTTTTTTCTCATATATTTTTGCATGAACAATATGGACGTTCCCATAGGATTGCCCCCAACCACTCTGACGCGCAACCGCCCCCGTCCCTCAATCTCCATCTTCTCCCCTCGCGCTCCAATCCAAAGTGTGGCCTCCCCGCGCCCCCACCCAACTGCTGCCTTGACAAGGAACATGCTCCTTCCAACAGGCTTTGACCTTATCATATGTGGAATAGGCGCACGCAAACCTCTTTCCGACACTGTGAATCTGCTCAGGAATGCCATTGAGACCTTCTTCAGTGCTGGAAAGACGCGTTTGAGCTTTTCAATCCCTCATGGGAAGTTAAGTGGACACCGCTGACTCACGGAAAGGACAAGCCTCTGGGTCCGCTTCGCTCAATTGAAGGAGGATGCGAAGGACCCGGGATATCAAGAGAAGTGTAAAACCCACCTCCTAGCCTGGGCGAAGACAAAGGGCTACCTGGTCACGAACTCTTTCGTCAACCCTGGCGGTGTGACCCTTTGCATGGCCTCCCTGCAAGATGTCGATGCCATTCTCTCATGTGGTGTCATCGAGAGGATTCCGGGCATTTCCTTCTCTGTCCAACCAGTTAGAGGTCGACAAATCGAAATCGAAAATGTGTTCGAACTGGCGATTACTGGTCTGTCCAATGACTACGATCAAGAACATCTGCATGATATGTTGCGTGACTGGCTTGTCGACAACTTTGAGGCGGATGGTGTCACCACCCTTGCCAGGACTAGGTTCACTGCCTCCGAGCCAGAAATCTTCATCTTTCACATGACGACTTGGAAAGCCACTTGCGAAGTTCTCAGTGACACAACATGTGATCATTTCAAGACAGACTTCAAAGGTTACGACATGATGCAGCCACCACAGCTCTTGCACAATCTCAACACTTCCGGGCTGGGCAAAAGGCCAGGCAGCTTTTGAAAGGATCTTGCTCAGGGTGCGTCAATGGTGACTGAAGGCCTTGATAAGCTTCACTGAGAGTTCCATGCCTATAAGGAAACGAACAATCAGCTTCACCAAGCCACACAACTCCAACTTACGACCACAACCTCAACCCTCACAACTCTGACGAATACCGTTAATAACATGGAAGATCACCTCGTAAACACCCAGCGAGCCATCCTCTTTCAATCTCAGGAGCTATGCCTGACCTGGGCTCTGACGGACCTGAAATCGAACTCCATCGCTCAAGGTCAACCTAATCCTCAAGAGGGATGAGGGAAAGAGACAAGAGATTAGCGCTTTGCTCAGTTCAATGGAAGATGAGGAAAAGAGACTGAAAACGGAGCTGCTGAGTTCCAACCGCGACTTTCTGACGGTCGTTCAAGGAGCCTCCATTGGCCAACTCTTGTCAAATGCTCCTCCTGTTTCTCCATCCCCATCCACATCAACGTCCAATCCGCCCCCAATGCTCACATGGCAAGCGTCGGCCGCCCCACCTGGATTAGGCCATTCATCACCTATCTCAGCAAACAGTCTTGACCTTGAACGTTCTGCCAGCACCAAAAAGCGAAGGCTTAATATGACAATACCTGCATCTCCGGATGCCCATGCCCATGCCCAGCCACTTCAGGGATCAATGCTGGTCGATAATCAAGCCCACAGTCAAGAACTACCTGCTGATAAGGTACGCAGCCATTCGCTGCCACCTCTGAAACCCCTGATCGCGGCAACGATGGCATACCAGACCCTTCAATGAAGCACATCACTAAATCCCTGCCCCATCTTGGGCGCACTTTTCGAGGGGTTTTTGACACGCTGAGAGTCCTGACCATATGTCATCGTAGCTGCACCTCCTTTTCTTGTAGATCCTGCTCGTCAAATTCAAGCTTCCCTTTATTTCTTGGTCTTTTTGTTCTCTTTATTGGCCTTGCTCAAGTTGTTCATGCGAGCACTCCACCCCCAGCAACCTCAACCCTTTTGATTTATGCGCTCAACGCGAATGGGCTTGTACAGCCTGTCAAGCAGAGTAACATAAACTCCGTCATCAAGGCGAGAAGTCCTCAAGCCTTCGTTCTGGGTGAGACGAAGACTAAATCCAGGCTAAGGAATTCCCTTCCGTATAATGAATATGATATTTATGAAGAGCCTGGAGAACAAGATGAGGCGCATCACCCAGTTAAATAGGGAATTGTTGTTGGCATTCGAAAGAATATCCAGGTTGCTCAACGACTCGAGGTCAAACACAGATCCCTCAAGGGGAGAGTAGTTGTTCTTGATCTTGTTCTGCCCACGTCTGACGGACGTTGCTCCCCACACAGGCTCATAGGAGCTTATGCTCCATGGAATCCTGGTGATGATGGTATAAGCCATTCCTTTTGGATCGATCTTGCTGACCTGTGCAAATCGACGCCTAACACTTGGACACTTGCCGGTGACCTTAACTCAACAGTGTCTTCATTTGAAAGAGCTTCAGGCGGGGCTATTGCACGTGCCCAATACCTTCAATTTCTTGCTAATACTGATGCCCAGGATCTGTGGATCAATTATCCAGACCGCTCCAGACATGCTGACTGGACCTGCAGAGGACATTACTCCGAAGGCCCCATTCCTGAAGGGAATATAATTGACAGCGTTGCCACCTCTAGGTCCAGACTTGTTGACTCGGAGATCTACACAGCCCATCGGTATCATGATTGGATATCCTACACAGACCACAGGGCGGTTATTGCCCGTGTTACCCATGTGATACCAAATGCCTCCCAAGGAGGCGGTGCTGACTGGGCTGAAAACTTTGCTCGGCGACAGAGCAAGAGACCCTGAGTGAAAGTCCCACTCAAGAGCGAAAAGGACAAATACCAAGTCTTTGTAGATGCCATTGATAATGCCATTCGGATCGATCATCTTGATGAATTGTTGGTGACTAATGACGAGACCTTTCTTAAACTTTACACAGGTCTATCCTCTATTATTACAATGAAAGCAGCGAAGATCTTTGGTAAGTCAAAGCCATATATCAAGCGTCATGATAACATTACAAATGCCACGATCAAATCAATTGCATTGAACATTCGCTACGTTGGGGGAGCAATACGATTTGAGAGATCAAACCGCATGGCGCATGTATCGCTTAAGGCGATGAAACATCACCGCGATGCTCTTGAGAACTCACAGAATGCACAAGATGTGCTTGCCTTCTTGATTACCCGCAGAAAATTGCTGCATAAAAACCTTTTTGCCGAGCGCTCAAAGGAAATTATAACCCGGGCAAAACTCGCTGACAAACAGAAGATTGCTGCAGCCCTAAAGGGTAACTCGACAAGAAAACTTGTCCAGAATTCAGACTACATTCCACTTCCCCTTGCCATTAATGACCTTGACAGTCCCGAAAAGCTTGTTTGCAGCCCTGAAGGGGTTAAAGCCACAACGATGGAGTATTTTAGGAGGCTGTATGATCACAGCTGCATTCCTGCACTCCCAAAACCATGGATGGAAACACCATCCATCGTTAATGTTCGATCACGCATTGCCAAAGACCCCTTTGTTTGGCCAAAGAAAGCGTCACTAGCAGATCTTCGCGCATTGTTACGCAGAGGCAATAACCGCCCATCTCCGGGCCCTGATCAGTGGAAGAAATGGACAGTCAAGTCACTGTCTGATTTTGCCTTATCTCTTGTTCTCAATCTCCTTATGTAACTATCAGGTCTCGAATTCGTGTTTCCCTGGAAACATAAAAGACATGTGGTTGACAATGTTTCATAAATGAAACCTATGAACAGACCTACAGAATTGGAGAGGATTGCTAATCTCCAACCTGCTTGCCAACCTGCCTATGGCATGGTTAAACTTCTCTCTAATCCGCTATTCTGCTGAAAAGCAGATCCTCCCCAACACTCAGGTCGCTGCCCAACCTGGTGTACAAACCCGCGACCTCATCAGCTTTCTATCTGGGATCAAATGCTGGGCATCTCGGCATAAACAGACCGTCTACGCAATCAAGAGAGACCAGATAAAAGGCTTTGATTATCTCTCCCCTGACGGATTCTATGACGCCATCAAAGCATATGGTCTTCCTAGTGCTATCATTGACCTTGATTGAGCCTCACAGACTGACACCCGCTGCTTCATCAAGACTGCATATGGTATTACTGACCCGATTACTATATCAGGTGTCAACAAACAAGGTGGTCTGGCATCGCCGCTTAAGTCTGTTTTCACCACCAGCCTCGGATCATATTACCTGCAGGACCTTCTCCTTGACGACAAAGATGCTCTCATTATCTCATCAAGCAGTATGGAACGATGTGACCCACACCTTAAAGATGCCGAAGTCAAGCTCATGGTTGGAATGGTGGAAGCAACAGATGACTCATACATCTTCTCAAAGTCACTTGTGTCCTTGATCAGTAACACGCTAGCAATGGAAAGGTTCCAGTATGCTTATGGATGGCTCACCCAGTGGTCCAAGTCCCATGCATATATGTTTGCGGGCCAAAGGATCATCCCAATTACGCTATGTTCCAGTCCGTATCGACTGCCCCTAATACTAACCCCTTGACCATTACTGAACACCAGGTTGAACTTGTTGCGAATGAGATTGAATTCTTGCACACGAGAGTCAATGATCCAACCTCACGGTTTGACGAACTCAGGGCCTTCATAGAATGCTTCAGGTTTCTGACAATCATTGGACGGTTATCCATAACCCTCCTCAGAAAGATTGTGTCTCAGAACGAGGTCTTGTCTGTGCCCCACAGATACCGAGCGGAATCAGTCGGAACCACTCAGATTCCGATTGGAAATTCTGGAACACAGTACCACCCAAATAGTAGGGAATTTGTCCAATCTGTCCAACCGGATTCCGATCGGAAAGGTCAATTCCGATCGGACCACTCGGAATTATTTCCAACCAGTTTCCGATCAGA
>Ga0307508_10004080_pt1 | contig 14422 bp, 9 predicted proteins | sample 9_EM_MG_FD_203089 | JGI IMG/M metagenome (GOLD analysis project Ga0307508, IMG submission 203089) | Populus trichocarpa ectomycorrhiza microbial communities from riparian zone in the Pacific Northwest, United States - 9_EM | ecosystem: Host-associated > Plants > Roots > Unclassified | place... | reverse complement strand
GTGCCTTCCTTCGCGTCGTAGGCCGCCACGATCCTCTCCCTCAGATCCACTGACAGCGTCTTCTTCATGCCCAAATCTTACCATGAACCCTAATTTGTGGCTATAGTTTTATTTGAAATGCTCTAGCTATCTGTTACTTTCCAGACCGCAGATTTCCAGCCGCCCATTTGGGCCGCTACCCTTGAAGCCTGATGCCGGTTAAACGCCACGAAAATTAGCGTCCAACCGCTCGCGACGCCCTATGCTGTATTCGCCAGCAATCGCCGACGAGCCGCGGCATTTCCATTGTTCACGATTGGGATGGAAACAGCTCACTCTGTCCCATCCCTTTAGCGCACTCGCGTTCGTATTTACTGCGCTATTCTCCAATCCAGGGTGAGAGTGGGAAGATTAATCCAGGCCGACGGCACGGTGCGATTCATCAGCCAAAGGCCGCGGTCGCCGCTGCTTTCGTTTTCCCAAATAATGTCCGCCTGGCCATCTCCGTTGTAGTCCCCCGTGCCCGCAATTTTCCAATTGAGAGCAATCGAGGGCAGGTTGACCCACGCAGCGGGAATGGTCCCATTCATGATCCACATGCCGCGATCGCCGCTGCCCACGTTTTCCCACAGGATGTCCGTTTGACCGTCACCATTAAAATCGCCGGTGCCCACTATCCGCCAGTTGAGCGCAATTGAAGGAAGGTTGATCCACGCGGCGGGAACGGTGCCGTTCATGATCCACATGCCCCGGTCACCACTGCCCACATTTTCCCACAGGATGTCCGTTTGACCATCACCATTAAAATCGCCGGTGCCCACTATCCGCCAGTTGAGCGCGATCGAGGGGAGATTGATCCACGCGGCGGGAACGGTGCCGTTCATGATCCAGATTCCGCGATCCCCGCTGCCCACATTTTCCCATAAGATATCAGCCTGACCATCGCCATTGAAGTCTCCGATACCGACGATTTGCCAATCCAGAGCAATCACCGGCAGACTGATCCAAGCGGTGGGAGTCACGCCATTCATGACCCATAAGCCATGATCGCCGCTCCCCACATTTTGCCAGAGAATGTCACTTTGCCCATCACCATTAAAATCTCCCGGAGGATGGCGATCCACGGTTAAGACCACGGTGATACTGCTCGTGGTGCCCAGACTATTGGTAAGGATCACCGTATAGCTACCGGCGTCAGTTTGTCGTGCACTCGGAATGGTTAACGTGGCCGCATTCGAATTCGGAAGGTCGATTCCTTCTTTGCGCCATTGGTAGGAAATTGAGAAATTACTGATCGCACCAACCCAAAACTCAACCGCCTGACCAACATACACGTGCCGGTGACCGGGTTGCTCGGTAATTCGCGGGACCGCATCGATCATGCCTTTTCGAATGGCATTATTTAGCGTGTCAGCAACGTACACATTGTTGAAAGCATCGACGGCGACACCATCAGGAGCATTAAAACGCACGCTTGCCCCATTACCGTCGGCGCTTCCGGGAGCAGTCGCTCCGGCAATCGTTGTTACGGTACCATTGGAAGTCACTTTGCGGAGCTCATTATTGGAGCTATCCGCAACCAGAAGCGATCCATCGGAGTTGAGCGCAACGGCATGCGGAAAAGTGAAACGCGCCAACGTACCGACGCCGTTCCCACTCCCAAAAGATCCCGCCAAACCAGCAATCGTAGAAACATCCCCGTTTGCCGAGATCTTCCGAATCGTGTGGTTCGCCGAATCTGCCACGAAAACATTCCCGCTACCGTCCACCGTCAGGCCCCTCGGGAAGGAAAATTTGGCGCTCGTTCCGTTACCGTCGAGTTTGCCACTATTACCCGCGCTACCCGCAAGAGTAGTAACGGTTCCGGAAGACGTGATCTTTCGGATCGTATGATTAAACGTATCCGAAACGTACACATTTCCAGCGGCGTCCACCGCGATTCCATAAGGGAGCCGGAAGGAGGCGCTCGCCCCATTACCGTCTGAGCTTCCATATCCCGCGCCGCTGCCACCTCCCGAGGTTCCGGCCAGCGTTGATACCAGGCCTTCAGGAGTGATTTTTCGAACCGTATTGTTTCCTGAATCTGCCACAAACACGTTTCCGGCGGCGTCTACCGCTATGCCTTGAGGAAAATCAAATCTCGCATCTCCGCCGAGTCCGTTGGCACTGCCAGGCTGGCCCGTGGCACCGGCAAAGACGGACCACACGCCCGATGAGGAGATCTTCTTGATGGTGCTGCTCCCGGATTCGGCGATGTAAATATTTCCCGCCTGATCGATGGCCAACGCATTGGGAGCAGTGAGAGCAATACCATTTGGGTAAGTGCTAAACTGGTAGTCGCCCCGGGCAACGATCGCCGCAAAGAAACACGTTAAAGAGGCAAATGTTAACGACCGGAAGGTCCGGCAGGCTTGAAGTATCATCGGGTGGAAGAGTTGCTCCCACAGATGACGCCTTGCGTTATTTATTGCAAATAAATTGCGAAAAATAATTCAGCTACTTCCCCTTGGGTATCCGCCATCTTCTACCGTTAAGGGAAAGTAGCTTAGGAGATTATTTCGCTAGCTGCCAGCCAGCGGCGATGCTCGGGAGGCTAATCCAGGCACTGGGGGTCATCTTGTTCATGATCCACATGCCACGATCTCCGCTCACCAAGTTCTCCCACAGGATGTCGGTTAGGCCGTCACCGTTGAAGTCACCGGTGTCAACAATCCGCCAATTCAGTGCAATCGATGGCAAATTAACCCAAGCCACGGGAATAGTCCCATTCATGATCCACATGCCGCGATCGCCGCTGCCCACGTTTTCCCACAGGATGTCCGTTTGACCATCACCATTGAAATCACCCGTGCCCACGATCCGCCAGTTGAGCGCGATTGACGGAAGGTTGATCCAGGCAACCGGAACCGTTCCATCCATGATCCACATACCGCGATCACCGCTGCCCACGTTTTCCCACAGGATGTCGGTTTCACCATCACCATTGAAATCACCCGTACCCACGATCCGCCAGTCGAGCGCGATTGACGGAAGGTTGATCCAGGCCGCGGGAGTACTGCCATTCATAATCCAAACCCCTCGGGCACCACTCCCTACGTTTTCCCACAAAATATCTGTCTGTCCGTCTCCATTGAAATCGCCTTGTCCGACAATCTGCCAGTCCAAGGTGACGGTACCAATCACTTGAGACGCTTGGAAAGCGGTACCATTCATCAACCAGAAGGCGATCGCACCCGTATTGGTATCGCGCCACAAAAGATCGCGATGCCCGTCATTGTTGAAGTCAGAAGGGCCAGGTTTCGCCGTCCGCAAAGCAACATTGACCACCGCTGCACTGGACGTGGCAGAACCAATGGAGTTTGTTACTACCACAGTATAGTTTGCCCCGTCCGTGGTTTGAATATTTGCCGAAGTATATGTAGCCGCAGTTGCGCCGACAATATTGATACCGTTCTTTCGCCACTGATACGTCGGAGCCGGATATCCCGTAGCAATCACCGAAAGAGTGAGATTATCTCCGACATTCAGGTTTTGGCTGGCTGGCTGCTTTGTAATCGAAGGGGCAGAATTTACCGTGGTGACACTAAGCACAGCGCCGCTGCTGGTCACTGAACCCGCCGAATTTGTGGCGACGACCGTGTAGGTTCCAGCGTTTCCGGTGGAAACTCCTGTAATTGTGTACGAGCTGCTGGTTGCGCCGCTGATATTCGTGCCACCTTTTTTCCACTGATATGTAGGCGTCGGTGAACCGCTGGCTACGACAGAAAACGTTACATTACCTCCGGCAGTTACACTCTGACTCACGGGCTGCGTGGTAATTGCCGGGGCAACACTGACCGTGGTGACCGTCAACACCGCACTGCTGCTGGTAACTGAGCCCGCAGAATTGGTTGCAACAACCGAGTAGGATCCCGCACTGCCAGAAGATACTCCCGTAATTGTGTACGAGCTGCTGGTCGCGCCCGCGATGTTTGCGCCGCCTTTTTGCCACTGGTAAGTTGGCGAAGGCGAACCGCTCGCAACCGCTGAAAATGTCACATTCCCACCAGTTGCAACGCTCTGACTCAATGGTTGCGTGGCAATCACGGGGGCAACGCTTGGCGCCACATAGGTCAAATTGCTAATGTCTGAAGGCGTCGAACCAGCACCGTTCGAAACCAACACTGAATAGGCTCCGGCATCAGCAACTTGGAAATTCGTTATCGTAAGAATTGGCCCGGTAGATCCAACCATATCCACGCCGTCTTTTCTCCATTGATAAGCAAATGGAGCCGTTCCATCCACAGTAACTGCCAGCGTCACCGTACTGCCGCCAGCGACTTGGGCCGCTTGAGAAGTCAGAAAACTCAGCCCGAAAAAAACTACCGCGACTAAGGAGGAAAATGGCTTGGAGAAAAATTTCTTGGCGAACATGACCAAGATAAACGGCCGCGCTCGAAAGAGCTGCAATGCACATGGCCTGCAACAGCGTATACACGATGTAAAAATCGCCGGATATTTTACACCGATTTGAAGAGCTGTAATAAATGTTTAACTATTAGCCGAAGGGACAATGGAGCTAAGGAAACTCGCTCCAAAACGAACCCGCGAAATCTCTTGGAATCGGGATCGATTTCATTCGAGCAATACGTTCCTTCGCGCGTAGTTCCGGGCGTTTTTTTGAGATCAAACTCGAAGGACTCGGAAGTTGTTTTGAAACCGTTTAAAACCGAGGGGCGCACGATCCTCGTGTCCAGGCCTCTTTCTTCGTCGACAGTTGCGGCATCGCCACGAGCGATAGCCCTTCCGACTGGAAACTATCGCGCAATCGGCCGTCCTGTGGTCAGTGCGGGGTATGAGCCCGTAGAAAAATATGCCCCGGAAAAATCTGCGGGCGCTCAACCGACAGCAGCCTGTTTTGATTTGCGCACTATCTGGCGCGCTTCAGCCGCGCACCTGCCAGTGCACACAAAGTCACGACCAGCCAGCCATTCATCGTTCCTCCGCCACCCCCGCCTCCACCCCCGGACGAAGTCGACGTTGATGACGTCTGGACCGGGGTTGTGGTAGTCGGTGTGGTGCTGTCTGTGCTTGCTGGGCTCGCAGCGGGAGCAACGCCTGTGGAAAGAGCGAGTGTGGTCACTGACCCTGAAGACGTGATTTTCCGAAGCGCGGCGTTTCCGGTATCTGCGACAAACAGGTTCCCCGCGGTGTCGATCGCGACGCTTTTAGGTTGATTGAACCACGCGTTGCTTCCCGTACCGTCCATCAATCCCGCGATTCCGGGCAACCCGGCAAAGGTCGATACCTGGCCGCCTGGCGAGATCTTGCGAACAGTGGAATTTCCGGTGTCAGCAACATAAACAGTTCCTGATGGGTCGACCGCCAAACCACCCGGATTATTAAACAAAGCGGAGGATCCGACCCCATCTTGCGCTCCACTTACACCGGCCAATCCCGCGATGGTACTCACAGCTCCCGCAGGCGATACCTTTCTAACGGTATTGTTCGTCGCGTCCGATACGTAGACATTACCGGAAGCGTCCACAGCAACCCCCGTGGGATGATTGAACCGCGCCGCGTTGCCGACGCCATCCGCATTGCCGGCTATCCCGGCCGAGCCGGCGATAGTCGAAACGGTTCCGCCGGAAGTAATCTTTCGAATGGTGTTGTTGACCGCATCCGCGACGTAGAGATTGCCGCCACCATCCCGACATATCCCGAGTGGAGCGGAAAACGTCGCCGCACCTCCGCTTCCGTCAGTATTTCCGCGATTGGTGGATGACCCCGCCAGTGTGCTTACCGTTCCGTCAGTGGCGATCCGACGAATGGTCGCGTTCGAACCGTCAGACAGGTAAAGCGTGCCGTCCGCGGACGCGGTTAGCCCAGTTGGATCATTAAAACGCGCATTGGCGCCGTTTGCGTCGGACGTTCCTGCCTGTCCGCTAGTTCCGGCCAATAAGGTAGCGACTCCGGTACTTGAAACTTTCTCCACGGTGTCGGTGGATGTATCGGCCACGTAGAGATTACCCGCTTGATCGACGGCGATACCCACAGGAAATGGAAAAAGAGCTGGCGCGACGGAAAGCGAAAACATGGTTCCCGGCGTGCCTTGGGATAAAAATCGGTATTGCGACGCATTGAGGCCGGAGTCCACGTTCGAGACCGACAGTGTACCCGTGGTAACGCCGCTGTAGTGTCCCCCATTGCTCAGATTATTCCAGGTCGCACCGCCATCAGTGGAAATTTGCCACTGGCCGCCCGCACTGGTTGCTGCGTAGAAAGTGACGTCGTGCCCGACCGTCGCCACCTGGCTGGCAGTCACCGTGGACGAAACGCCAGTAGTGGAAGTGGATGTCGTAACGGTTGGAGCCGCGACAACGTTTATTATTTCTCCCGGTGCAGTGGTACTGCCTGCACTGTTGCTCACTGTCACCGAATAGGTACCGCTGTCCGATGTTTGGGCGCTATTGAGCACGTAATTACCAGCGGTCGCTCCACCGATTTTGTTGCCATCCTTCAACCATTGATAGGAAAAAGGGGCGGTGCCTTCGACTACGACGGATAACGTCGCAGCGCTGCCAACCGTCACCTGAACAGCCGCAACAGTTATCAGCGCAGTAGCGCAAAATATTGCTCCGCAAACCAGGACGCTCTGAAATTTAGTGAGGCCGCTGCCTAAAGGCATTCTGAGAAAAAGCGTGAATAGGTGGATACTGTCTTCCGGGAGGAAGGTGGTGCACTGTCATTTGCTGTCGCGTCGACGATCCGTATCCGAGACTTGCGAGGTGCAAATCGTGGGCGGGCCAGACGGAAATGGAGGATCGAATCGGAGATGAACTCGCCCAAAGTCATCGTGACCGGAGCGAGATATGGGGAAACATGAGAGCTGCTACACCCAAATGATATTCTTGTTCCAGAATATTTCGCAATTCAGGCGTGATGTTAGTGCTTTGAAATAATTTCGCCGGCCAAAGATTTCTTCCACATGTCTCGATTTCAAACGACTTTCTAATCTCGAGCCCAAAAGGTTTCTTCTCCGTCCGAAATGATTGCGATTGCGGCGGGAGCCACGCGGAAGTTTTCCTCATCGGGTGGAAGCAAGCTCCTCGAAAATCCTCCATCATATCGACGCGCCAGCTTCATGGACTTCCTTGCCGCGTTGTCTGGCCATTCGCGGCTGGGGATTCCCGACCGATGGAAACCGGTTTTCAGGTGTAAGGGCAAAATTCGAAACCCAGACCTATACCGGCTCCATTGGCATTCCGCGGCCGGACGTGAGGTCTGCGATCAAATCGGCTCCGTCCGACGACGTCGGGTTCGAGATTACTGTCGTTTTGCCCAAGCGGAAAAACCGGATCGTGATTGAAGCCCAGCTTCCCGACGGGTCCTGGCATACCTTATTTTCAAAAACGATCAGCCGACGGCTCTATTGGCTTCCGTCGTGGCTTGGTCTGAATTCCGTAACCGAAGCGATATTGCTGCAAACCCCCACCTCACTGCAATACGCGCCACGTCCAATATGCGCCGACACTTTTCCTTCCTTGGGATCACCGGCGGAAGCTCGCTCCAGGATTACGATCGTCACCCCGTCCTTCCAGCAAGCCGCCTATTTGCCGGCGGCACTGCAAAGCGTCCTTGGACAGGCCAACGTCAACTGCACGTACGTCGTGCAGGATGGCAGTTCAACCGACGGAAGCGTCGAGATCCTCAAACAATACCCCCCGAACACGAAAGCCCCGTCCTCATCCATCAGCTTCACTTGGGAAAGCGGACGCGACAATGGCCAAGCCGACGCCATCGCACGTGGATTTGGCAAAACCTCAGGTGATCCCGATGACCTCATGGGCTGGCTCAATTCCGACGATTTTTACCAACCGGGAGCGCTTGCTTTTGTCGCCGACTATTTCGCGAAACACCCGGAAATCGACGTGATCTACGGTCACCGTATCCTCGTCGACGAGAATTCACAGGAAATCGGACGGTGGTTTCTGCCACCTCACGACGACGAGGTATTGCGACTGAACGATTTCGTCCCCCAGGAAACGCTTTTCTGGCGGCGGCGAATTTGGAACAAGGCGGACGGGTTGGACAAAACCTATCAATTCGCAATGGACTGGGATTTGTTGCTGCGGTTCCAAGCCGCCGGCGCACGCATGGCGCGGGTGCCTTATTTTCTCGCCTGCTTCCGTATCCATCCGGCCCAGAAAACCTCCGCCGCTATGCGAAATGTCGGCCAGCGGGAAATCGATTCGTTGCGTGAGCGAACATTCAAACGGCCATTTTCTCCAGCAGAACTGGAAACCAATCCTTGCTTGCTCCGATATCTGCGTCGAAGCACCTGGATAGAATTTCTTTGGAAGAGGGGAATACGGGCACGGTAAGCCGTGCAGACGCGGGCAAACAGCAAAACACGAACGTTTGAGATCCAGATTTGGTTTACGAAACACACGAAAAGAAACCGCAGATCTCATAGGTCCCGGAATTTGGTTCGAATCCCGATTTGTGGCAGCGGACGTAAGTCTGCCGGTAGGGCCATTGCCCTCAACGGCCGAGGCTACCACCCACTCCGCATAACGCAGAACCCCTCACCTCCCCCGGCACAGGCCAGAGACCGACAATAGGCTTCACATCATCCCGGTCTGCTCCTTGATGGTGCTTTTATGAAGCCCGCCCCGCCGGACATGGCCGAAACGCTCCACCGTGTGCGCCAGCAGCTAATACTGGCTCAGGTGCGTATCATGGAGCTCGAAGATGTGCGGGACGAATTGACAGCCAAGTGTGATAACGTCGAGGGGTTGCTCGCCCAGGCACAAAAACTGGCTGATCAAAAAATCGACGAAGCCTCCCATCTGGAGAAAGTGCGTTCGGACCTGCAGGCGCAGTACGAACACATGCGGCACATGCAACATGTCACCAATGAGACACTGAACGAGGCCCGTGCCCGCGCGGAATCCTCGGAAACCCAGCGTAAGCAATTCCAGCTGGATATCGCGGCGTTACAGACGCAAATCGCGCAGCTTTCGGAAAACCTGAATCGCGTACAGGTCAGTCTTGGCGCGTCGCAAGTCCTTTCCCAAACTCGAGCGGACCAGGTCGTGCGACTCGAGGCCGAACTTCACTCGATGCGCGCGACCCGCAGCTGGCGGTGGACCGGTTGGCTACGCGCAATCGCTCGCAAATTGGGCGCTGGCAACGCATGAGTTCAGCTGCCGCCAATCGATTGCACGGCGAGATTGAGACCCCTCGCCCCTTGCGCGCGACAGGAGGAAAGGTCGAGCTTTACGGCTGGTGCCTCAGCGAAAACACGCGCGGCGCACCATCTGTTCGATTGAACACCGTCGCCGGCATTCTCAAAGCCACGACTGGACTGCCCCGGGCCGATGTGGAGAAATTCTTTCCTCAGCACCCCGCGGCACGGAGCTGCGGCTTCGCGATTGCCGGCACGCTTCCGCATGGCGTGTATCTCGCAAAATTCGAGGCACTGGATCCCGATGGTTCCTGGCAATGCTTTCAATGTTTTAGCCTGGTCGTTGAAAAAGCTCCTTTCCGCGCGGTGGTTGACGAACCACTCAGCGAAGGCGTACTGCGCGATCGCGTGCGCGTAGGCGGTTGGGCGCTACAGCCGGGCGAAACGATCAACGAACTCTCCCTGCGTTATGGCCACCGCGAAGTGGCATGCGTCATCAATCGGCCGCGCACCGACGTACCGCTGCTTTTTTCCGGCGAACCCGCTGCGAGTCGGGCAGGATTTGAAACCGAAGACTATCTCGTTGCCGGCGTTGGCCCGGTACGGGTTCGGGCGAAACTTTCAAACGGCGCGATCGCCATCGCCCGGACCAAACTAACTTTTGATATTCCATCCGACGAAAATCATTCCGCCGATCTCGATCTCCACGCTCCCCGTGCGACGCTGGCCGAACGCCAGCGTCCTGCTCCCCCACCCGCGCCGGCAAAAGCCGGGCGTTCGCTCAACATCCTTTTTGTTCTGCACGGAAGCTTCGCCTCGAACAGTGCGCTCCATGTCGCGGCTCTCGCCAATGAAATGGTCGCGGTCGGGCACGCCTGCACCGTCGCCGTGCCTCACGACCGCGAAACGATTTCGCATCACGAACATCCTGCTTTTCACGCCATCACATTTGCGGAAGCGGAAACCGGTTGTGTTTTTAAAAATGGCCACGGGCCTGACCTGATCCACGCGTGGACCACCCGGGAAAACGTCCGCAAATTCACCCTGAAAATCGCGTCGCTTCATCGTTCGCGTGTCGTCGTTCATCTGGAAGACAATGAACAGGAAATCCTGGCCCTCTCTTTAAATCGCCCTTTCGCCCACTTGGAAAAACTGTCGCCCGCAGAGCTCGACAACCTTGTCCCATCGGATCTTTCACATCCCCACCGCAGTCGCGATTTTCTCTCCTCCGCCGACGGGGCCACGGTAATTACGGAAAAATTGCAGGAATTTATTCCGCCCGGGCGCCCGAACATTTTACTCACACCCGCGGCGGACAGTCGCTATTTTTTCCCGCAACCAATTCCCCGCGAGTTCCGCCAGATTCTTGACGTCACTAAGGGAACAACGGTGATCTTCTACCACGGCAATGTACACGCCTCGAATGCCGCGGAAGTTCGCGAGCTCTACGCCGCGGTCCTCCAGCTCAATCGCGAAAATGTGCCTGTTACCCTGATCCGCACTGGACTGAATCGCGCGGATTTCCTCGGTGCGATCGCTGCAGAAGTCGCTCCCTTCGTACTCGAGCTCGGCCAGCTACTATACCACCGCCATTTGCCGTCGTTGATGGCCCTCGCCGATTTCTTCGTCCAGCCCGGCGTTCCTGATGCCTTCAATGATTATCGTTTCCCTTCCAAGCTACCCGAATTCTTCTCCATCGGACGCCCGGTGATCTTGCCGCGTACCAATCTGGGACTTTCGGTACGTCACGGCACCGACGCTTACGTACTCGATCGCGCTGACGCCGCTGGTATCGCCCGCGCGATCCGTGAACTGAAAAATAATCCGGATCTTTCCGGCCGACTGGCGACAGGCGCAGTCGATTTCGCGGCGAAGCATTTCAGCTGGCGGCTTTCTGCAGAGGCGCTTGCAAAGTTCTACGCAGCCCTGACAGTTTAGGCGATTCATGCCACAGCCTAAACGCATCCTCATGACGGGTGGTCGCGGTCGCCTCGCGTCGTTGATCGCCGACCATTTTCGCGCTCCCGCTCACAACATCAGGCTTTTTTCGCGGACGAAAGGCGATGGCTTTGACGAACTTTCCAGTTTGGAACACTCTTCGGCTTTCGATCAGGCGGAAGTCGTTCTGCACCTGGCGTGGAGTTCCCTTCCGGCGACTTCTGAACAGAATCCGCAGAGAGAATGGCAACACGATCTCCCTCTTTTGGAAAAAATGCTGAATGCGATGACCGCTGCTTCCACTCGGGACCGGTTACATTTCATCTTCTTCTCCTCCGGTGGTACGATTTACGGCAACGCACCGGGACGACCCAACTCAGAAAGTGATCCGTGCCAGCCGATCGGTCGTTACGGGAAGGCCAAACGCGCCGCGGAGGAAATGATCGAAACCCACGCCGCCCGCCACGGTCTGGCGTGCACGATTCTACGCATTTCAAATCCGTACGGCTACCCGGTTCCGCAAAGTCGCGCGCAAGGCATCATCCCGCATGCACTTCGTTGCGCAGCATCAGGCCAGCCTCTCACCCTTTGGGGAGACGGCCATGCGAAGAAAGATTTCCTCTACTACACTGACTTTCTGTCCGCCCTTGATCAGGTCATCGCCAAAAAACTGACCGGCACTTACAATCTCTCCGCCGGCGAATCCCACAGCGTTCGTGAAGTCATCGCCTTGGTCGAGAAATATTCCGGGCGTGCAATCAACCTCCAGTTCCAGGCCGCTCCCGATTGGGACGTGCAGGACAGCCGGCTCGCAAATGAACGACTGGTTGCTGCCACCGATTGGAGTCCCCAGGTTTCTCTTTTCGAGGGAATTCGCCGTGCGGCCGCAGGCTACGCCAACCACTAATTGTGATCGTATGAGTGAACCCGGTCCATCCGCAGTGATCGCAACCTTCGTCCAGCGCCGGTGGTTCGCGCCCGTCCTCGCCGCACTGCTGCTTGGCATGAGCCTTTGGGTAATGACACGAGCATGGGATGCCTCGCTTCTTGACCGGTTTCAATTCCGGCAAACCCAGACTGCACTCACGACCTACTGGATGCGTCAGGACGGATTTCAGCTCGCCTATCCGATGCCCGTTTTCGGCCCGCCTTGGTCGGCACCCATGGAGTTTCCACTCTACCAATGGACGGTCGCACGCATGGCCGATGCGACCGGCATGTCTTTGGTTTCTGCTGCGCGTCTCTGCGGAATTATTTTCTTTTTCGCCAGTCTGCCGGCGGTTTGTGGTCTCGCCGCGATTGTCGAATCGAATCCACAACGACGCCTCTTGATTCCCGCCGCTTTGCTCACAGCGCCGGTCTGCCTGTTTTATTCGCGCGCGTTCATGATCGAATCCTGCGCCGCCGCTTTTTCCGTCTGGTTTCTGTACGCTTACGTACGCAGCTTGCGAACCTCTTCCTGGAGCTGGACCGCCCTCGCGCTGGCCACCGGTATTGTTGCTGCGTTGGTGAAGGTGACCACCTTCGTGCTATTTGGTGCGCCCGCGGTATTTTTTACTCTCCATCACGGATGGAAACTCCTGCGGTCAGGAGCAACATCCCCATTGCGCGACCGCCTGCAACCATTGGCCGTCACCGCGCTTATTCCCGCGATTCCAATCGCAGGCGCCGCAATCTGGTGGGTACATTTCAGCGACGCGATTAAACGCGCAAATCCCATCGCGGAAATGCTGACCTCCGAGAACTTATCGGGCTGGCATTACGGCACGATGGCTCAACGCTGGAGCCCTGAATTCTGGAAATTTGTCGGACACCAATGGTCGACTGGTGCCGTTTCGATGTGGGCGACGCTTCCGCTGTTGTTCGCTATTTTCTTTGTGGCACCCATTTATCGTCGGGCGGCCTTCGCCAGTGCGGCCCTTTTTCTGATCGGACCATTGGTCTTCACCAATCTTTTCGCGATTCACGAGTACTACTATTTCCCCTCCGCTTTCTTCGCTGCAGCGGCCGCGGGGTTTGCCTTGGCCGGACTGTGCGAAAGCAACCGGTTCTCCAGTTTGGCAAAGACCATTGCGATAGCGATGTTCGTAGTCATCCAGGCGATCAACTTTAACGCCGATTACGCCACCACCTTGAAGCATCTGCCCGCTACGCCTCCGCCGATGGTTGACATAGTGGCGCAGGCGACCGCGAAAGATGACGTGGTTTTGATTTATGGCTGGGACTGGAATACGCTGATTCCCTACTATGCCGAACGTCGGGCGATCTTAATTCCGCCCAGTCGCGAGAAGAAACCCGAGATACTGCAAGAAGTGCTTGGCCGGCTGAAGCCCGGTCAGGTTTCCGCCCTAGTTCTTCAAGGCTCACAAAAAGAAGATCGAGCGTTCATCCAGTGGTGCACGAGTCTGCTCAATTTATCGGCAACGCCGGTAGCCAGGAGCCCCGACGGAGAGGTTTACGTCACGACCGCGACCGTTCAGACGCTCAAGGGCCGGTTGACGGACAAGTTGCAGGCGTATCCGGGAGTTGTATTCAATTTCGAAAGCCCTCAGGTGCGTACAGACCCTCGCCTGCACTATCAGAAACCCAATCCTTCCGACTACGACGGGGTCGCTTCACCCGCACCATTTGCCGTATTTACTCCCTGGGAAATCCAAGTGGCGGATATTGCCGGTGCGCGCGGAGTCAGCGCCAACGCACCCTCGGAACTTCATTTTCACGCTCCTGCTGGCGCCACCCACATCGAAGCCACTGTCGGTATCGTGGAAGGCGCTTACACTGGTGCAGGGAAAACCGACGGCGTAGATGTGGTAATCTTCGAGCAGCTGCCAGACGGCGGACGGCGGATTTTGTACCAGCGTTTTCTCAATCCCGCCTCCAACCCGGCTGATCGCGGTTTGAAAAATATCTCGCTCAACGCGATCGGCCCGGTGTCAGGTCCACTCGTATTCGGACTCTATCCAGGACCAGCCGACAATCTGTCGTTCGACTGGAGTTTCTGGCGAAAAATTCAAATTCAATAACTCATCGTCATGGCGGCCGATTCGAAGGATAACCCGGGAAATCCGACCAATGACCGATGGCTGGTATTCGTGTTTGGCGTGATGTTAGGCTCATCGCTGTGGTGTTGGAGCATGTCTTGGAATTCGCCGATTCTAGACCGCCACGAATTTCGCCAGCTTCAGACTGCGCTGAGTACCTACTGGCTAAAGCAGGATGGATTTCGGATTAACTACGAAACTCCATTATTCGGGCCTCCTTCGTGGTCGATTCCAATGGAGTTTCCTGTGTACCAGTGGTGCGTTGCCCGATTCAGCAGCGCAACTGGAATGGCTC
>Ga0307508_10004079_pt1 | contig 14428 bp, 14 predicted proteins | sample 9_EM_MG_FD_203089 | JGI IMG/M metagenome (GOLD analysis project Ga0307508, IMG submission 203089) | Populus trichocarpa ectomycorrhiza microbial communities from riparian zone in the Pacific Northwest, United States - 9_EM | ecosystem: Host-associated > Plants > Roots > Unclassified | place... | reverse complement strand
ATCTGCGCGTACAGGGCGAAGCCGACCACGACGGAGGTGATGTTCACCAGCAGCACCGGCCGCCGTGCCGTGGTGACCAGATCGATCAGCGGCTCGGCCACCCGGCGTTCCCAGACGCCCCAGAGCACCAGCACCACCACGGACGCGGCGGCCAGGCCCAGGGTGGCGGTGCTGAGCCAGCCCCATTCGCCGCCGTAGGAGATCGCCAGGAGCAGCGCGGTCAGGCCGACGCTCAGGCCCAGCGTCCCGACGACGTCGAAACGCCCGCCTGCCAGCGCGGGGGGCGCCGGGACCAGCCGGGCCACCAGCACGCTGATCAACGCCGTCAGCACGGCCATCACCCAGAACATCAGGTGCCAGTCGGCGAACTGCGCGGCCGCCGCGGCCAGCGGGAGTCCGATCGCCGCGCCGACCCCGAGCACGGATGAGGTGAGCGCGATCGCCGGGCCGAGCTGACGCGCGGACAGCACGTCGCGCAGCAGGCTGATGCCGAGCGGTACGAGCCCCATGCCGACGCCCTGCAGCCCGCGCCCGATGATCATGGGGCCCAGGGAGTCGGCCGCCGCGCACAGCAGCGAGCCCAGTGTCACCAGCCCGAGCACGACCAGCATCAGCTGCCGCTTGCCGTAGAGATCTCCCAGCCGGCCGATGACCGGGCTGGTGACCGCGCCGCCCAGCGACGCCGCGGTGACGACCCACGAGGTGCCCGCCACCCCGGCGTGCAGCAACTTCGGCAACTCGCCCAGCAGCGGCACCACCATGGTCTGGGTCATCGCGGCCACGCCCGCGGCGAAGGCGACGACCACGACGATCCGGCGTTCGGCGGAAGGATCTTCCGGCGGACCGGCCTTTCGCCACATCACATCCTCCGACAACGCTGTGCCCTCCGGGGTCAGAGCCCGGTCCCTGCGCCGCATCAGAACCGCCTGCCGACGATGAACCCGGCGACCTCCTGGAACTCGTGGCGCACCGCGTCCGCGATCCCCGCGGCGGCGAGGCACTCCTCCGCCGCGGCGACCTGGCGGGCCGCCTCGTCCCGGGCCCAGTCACGCCCTCCCCCGCGTTCCACCAGGTCCGCGACGCGCTGCACGTCCGGCTCGCTCAGGGGCTCGGAGCTGAGGTAGAGACCGGCGAGCTCGTCCGAGTCGCTCGCGTTCAGGGCGGCCACCACGGGCAGCGACTTCTTGCGTACCCGCAGGTCGGCGCCGACCTGCTTCCCGGTCCGATCCTCTTCGCCCCAGATCCCCAGCAGGTCGTCGACGAGCTGGAAGGCGAGGCCGACATGCTCGCCGAAGGCGGCGAGCCGCTGTACCAGTGCCCGGTCCGCGCCGACGAGGTCCGCGCCGAGCGAGCACGCACACGCCAGCAGCGCTCCGGTCTTGTCCCCGGCCATCTGCAGGCACTCGGCCAGAGTGACGTCGCCGCGCTGCTCGAAGCTGACATCGGCGCCCTGGCCGCTGATCATGCGCTGGGTGGCGTTCATCAGCGACGCGGAGGCCGAGGCGGAACCCTCGGCGTCGGCGTCGAGCAGGACGGCCCCCGCCGCGGCCGCCAGCGCGTCCCCGGCGAGGATGGCGCCGGGCACGCCGAAGACCTTCCAGGCAGTCGCCCGGCCGCGACGGGAGGTGTCGCCGTCCATGATGTCGTCGTGCAGCAGCGAGAAGTTGTGCACGAGCTCGATGGCCACCGCGGCCGGAATGCCGCCCTCGGTCTCGCCGTTCGCCGCCCGCGACGACAGCAGCGCCAGGGTGGGGCGGACCAGTTTGCCGCTCCAGGTGCTGGTGGGCCGTCCGTCGGCGTCCGCCCACCCGATGTGGTACTGGGCGATCCGGGCCAGTTCCGGGCTCAGATAGGTCTGGATGGCGTCGCGCAGGGCCGGTTCGGTCGCCGTCCGTCCCGTGGCGAGGACGGAGGAGAGCACGCTGGCCGGTGTCGTGGTCATGGCCGTCACCGCACACCTCCGAGGTCCAGGGAGGCGTGGCGAGTTGTCCGGGGTCGGTCCGCCCGCGGCGGGACGGGCAGGCTGGGGTGTCGCATGGTGGGGACCTTCACTGTCGGCTCGGTCGTGGTCACGGCGTGGGCAGATCACGTGGTGTCGGCACCACGGGGCTCAGCAGGGATCGACGGAGGACCTGGGGGGAGGTGAGCAGGGTGCGGGGCGGGGCCAGCAGGAAGAGGACATCTCGGTTGGCGGCGCACATCACCGGATCGCCCGGTGCGCGGTCACGGACGCGGTCCAGGTAGCGCATGAGGAGCCGGTTGGCGGGACCGGTGCGTACCGCGTTGCCGACGGCCCCCGGCATGGTGCTGTCCACGCCGGTCGCGACGTCCCAGGCGTCACGGGACGAACGCAGGATCGCTCGCTGCAGGGCGTGCAGCGACGGCGGGCGTTCACCGGCCAGCGCCCGGGTGAGCACGATCGCGTTCAGGGCCGCGACGGACAGGCCCTGCCCGTAGACGGGGTTGAGGGCGCACAACGCGTCTCCGACGACGAGCAGTCCCGTACGGGCGCGCCCCATACGGTCGTAACGGCGGCGGCGGTTCGCGGTGTGCCGGTAGCCCACGGGACGGCCGACGGGGTGTGCTGTGCTGATCCACTTGTGGGGGGCGGTGTGCGGGAGTCTGTCGAGGAAGTCGACGAAACCGGCCGGGTCGGTGGGCGGCGCGTCGTCCCGGGGCCCGGACAGGGTGACCATCCAGCGGTCGCCCTCGGTGGGCAGGATGATGGCCCCGAACGGCTGTCCGGCATCGGGAACGATGTAGAAACCCTTGAGGTTCTCGGGTGGGTCTTCGGCCTGGAAGACACCCGTGGCATAGGCCCGCCCGGTCTCCGCCAGGTCCTCGTCGGGAGGTGAGCCGCCGAGGTCGGCGAGCCATTGGGGGGTACGGCTGGTCCGCCCGGTGGCGTCCACCACGAGGTCGGCCGCGAGCTCCTGCCGGCCGTGGTGCTCGGCCCCTCGGCCGCGGATCACGACGCCGGTGATGTGATCGGGCCGTCCGAGGAAGCCCGTCACCTCGGTCGCCGTCCGGACCTCGATGCGGGCATCGGCCAGGACGCGACGGCGGATGCGCTGTTCCAGGAAGGGGCGCGACGGGGTCATGATCGGAGCGGACGGATTGCGACGGGACAGCCACTGCCCCGCCTGCCACACGCCCAGATCCGCCGGGACGGCGGGACACGGTGCCCCGGCCTCCTTCAGCTCGGACACCAGCCCGGGCAGAAGCTCGTCCAACGCGTTCATGCCGCTGGTCAGCAGGACGTGTGTGTGACGCGACTGGGGCACACCGGAACGGGGCTCGGGGGTGTCTTCGGCGTCCTCGTAGTGGTCGCGTTCGAGTACCGTCACCCGCTCGGCGTGGCGCGAGAACACCTGGGCGGTGAGCAGACCGGCCACGCTGCCGCCCATCACCACCACATGCCCCAGCGACAGGCCCGGGGGCGGTGCGCTCATGTGTCGCCTCTGGGCGGTCACGAATGCGCCCGCTTCCCCGCGGCGACCACACAGCCACCGTGCTCGGCCTGCGACGTTCCGTTCAACCGGCTTGCCAGGTAGCGGATGCCGGAGGTCTCCGCCGTGCCCGGCAGGTCGCCGATCATGTGCTCGACGAGTTCCAGGTGCGTGCGGCGCCATCGCCGCACGGCTGCGCCCAGCCCGTCGCGTTGCCGGGGTTCCAGCGGGAGAAGGTGTCCGGTGCCTCCCGGCATCAGGCACTCGGTGAGTGCGAACAGCTCGTGGAACTGTTCGGACTGCAGGCCACTCGCCGTTCCGATCCGGTCCCGGAACCGCATGAAGTCCTCCGGCTTCAGCGTGTGGCGCAGTAACGTCAACTGCCCTTCCAGGGCGTCGATCAGCCGTGTCACCCGTTCCGCCCGGTGGGCGAAACACCGCTGTCCGCACTGGTCCGCCCAGATGTGGCGCAGGTCGACGAGGGCTTGGCTGAGCAGTGTCTCGGACGACTGGTGCACGACGATGAAGAGCCGCTCGTTGTCGTACTCGTCCTGCAGCTTCACCGGCGTGAGCGGATGCTGCAGCGACAGCAGTTCATCGAGGTGCAGATATGTCGCATAGGTCATGCCGGTCATGTGGGCCACCTCCTCGGGTGAGTTCGCGCTACACCAGGCGGCCGGGCACGGTGAGTTCCGCGAGCGCGTTCCGGTGTTCGGTGGGTGGGAGGCTCTCCACCGCGGCCGCGGCCGTCCTCACGTGGCGATGCGACACATCTCGTGCCGCCTGCACGCCGTCGAAGTCGTGGACGAGCTGCGACATGGCCTCGTGGCGCTCTTCGCCCGACGCCGTGGTGTCGGCGAGCAGGCGCTCGATCCGCCGTTGCTGCTCGCGGGGCGCGCGCTCGTGCGCGAGCAGCACGGGCAGGGTGGGCCGGCCGTTCCGCACATCGGAGACGTTCGGCTTGCCCGCCCGGGTTCCGTCGTAGGCCATCAGGTCATCGCGAATCTGGTACGCGATGCCCAGCTGGTCGCTGTACTGGCTGAGTGCGGTGATGGCGGTGTCATCCGCCCCGCCGAGCGTGGCACCCACACCGCATGCCATCCACAGCAGGGCGCCGCTCTTGTCCCTGATCATGTCGAGGTAGGTCTCGACGGAACAGACACTGCGACTCATCCGGATTTCCTGAAGGGCCGCGCTTCCGATGCGCAGACCGGCCCGGGACAGGACTGCCAGTGCTTGTGCGACCCGTGGGGCCGGAGCTCCGGCTTCCTGGCACTCGGAGAGCGCGGCGAAGCCGTGGAAGAACAGCCCGTCCCCGCCCACGATGGCCGTTGATTCGCCGAACACCGTGTGTGCGGCCGTTTTGCTTCGCCGCTCGCCGTCCCGGTCGATGATGTCGTCATGCATCATGGCGCCGACCTGCACGCATTCCAGGGCCACCGCGGCGGGAAGTACCGCCGCCAGGTCACCCCCTACCGCGAGGCAGGACCGGATCACCAGCCAGGGGCCCATCATCTTGCCGAAGGGCACCAGTCCATAACGCACCACTTCGTCGAGGCCCGAGACACCGTTCGGCCATCTGTACTCCACCTCGGCCCGCACCAAAGCGGCTACTTCGGCATCAGCGACCTGAGGTACATCGATGTCCGCTATGAAGTCGACGTTGTCCGTCATGAGATTGACGCTAGGAGCGCCGCACCCGATTGTCTTCAACGCCGGGCGACCTCGGCCCGAGAGGTCACATGGGATGGCATCTTTGGCCCTCCTGGCAGCGGCCGGTGTCCGGCCTACTCCGAACGGATTGGAGCCCGAGAGCGTGAAGGATTCCCCGCAGGATCATGAGATGCCGCAGGCCCGTGGCGGCGCCGAGCAGCCCGTATGCCCTGTCCGGCCCTTACGGAACGGACCGTCCGGGTACCCCGGCGACCTCGCCTGTCCCGTCTACCTCGTCACCGGATACGCGGAAGCGCGGCAGGCACTCGGTGACCGGCGCCTGTCGAAGGACACCGCCGCCTACTTCGCCGACAAGGACTCCGGGCGCCGGCTGCACCCCGCCCTGACGCGGACCATGCTGGCGAGCGACCCTCCGCGCCACACCCGGCTGCGCAAGCTGGTGACCAAGGCGTTCACCACCGGGGCCGTCGCCGCGCTGCGTCCGTTCATGGAGCAGGTCACCGATGCCCTGCTGGACGCGTGGCCCGCGCATGGCCGGGTCGACGTCGTCGCCGACCTGGCCATGCCTCTTCCGGTCACCGTGATCTGCGAGTTGCTCGGAGTGCCCGAAGAGGACCGGCCGGACGTCCAGCGCTGGTCCGCCGATCTGTTCGCGGCAGGGCAGCCCGAGCGGAGCGACGCCGCCTCGTACGCGATGGCCGAGTACATGACGGGCCTCATCGCCGAAAGGCGCGACCGGCCGGGCGACGCGCTACTGGACCACTTCATCCGGGTCCGTGACGGCGAGGACCGGCTCGGCGAGGAGGAGTTGGTGTCCCTCGCCGTCCTCCTCCTCGTCGCCGGGCACGAAACCACCACCCACTTCATCGGCAACGCGCTCCTGGCGCTCCTGCAACACCCCAGCGAGCTGGCACGGTTGCGCGATGCGCCGGACCTCGTACCGGGTGCGCTGGACGAGTTGCTCCGTCATGGCTCCCCCGTCAGCACGGCCACGTTCCGGTACACCACGGAGGCCATGACACTCGGCGGCACCGAGATCCCCACCGACACTCCGGTGCAGGTGGCCATCGGGGCGGCCAACCGCGATCCGGCCCGGTTCCCCGAACCGGATCAGCTCGACCTCGGCCGGGACGCCACCGGCCACCTCGGCTTCGGCTACGGCATCCACCGGTGTGTCGGCGCCCCGCTGGCCAGGGCCGAGGCGGAGATCGCCCTGCGGAAAGTCCTGACCCGCTTCCCGGCTCTCCGCCTGGCGGTACCTCAGGAGCAGTTGGCCTGGCGTCCGACCCGTCTGGTGCACGGCCTGGCGGCGCTGCCCGTTCTCGTCTAGACGGGCCGGGCCAGGCCCTGGCCCGGGCTCGATGGCTGGAGGGGCGCCGTGGTCGTCGGCATTACCGCGCCACCTCCAGCACGAGCTTGCCGCGGGTGCGACTGGTCTCGCCCAGCCGGTGCGCCTCGGCGGCCTGCTCCAGGGCAAAGGTGCGTTCGACCTCGACACGGACCGCGCCGGAGTCGACCAGACCGGCGATGGCGGTCAGCGCGGCGGCGTCCGGCTCGACCAGGAGCGGGCTGGTGCGCACCCCTGCCTGTCCGGCAGCGGCGGCCAGGGTGTCCGAGACACCGCCCGGGATGGAGATGATGAGGCCGCCTCGCCGGGTCACCGACACCGATCGCGCGTCGGTGTCGTCCGCGGCGCCGATCAGATCGATGACGACGTCGACCTCGCCGGTGGCCTCCTCGAACCGCTGCCGGGTGTAGTCGATCGCCTCGTCCGCGCCCAGTTCCTTGAGCCAGGCGTGCCGGGGCTCGCGGGCGGTCGCGATCACCTCGGCGCCGAGGTGCTTGGCGAACTGCACCGCCAAGTGCCCCACGCCTCCGGCTCCGGCGTGCACCAGCACCCGCTGCCCGCGGGTGACGCGCGCGGTGTCGACCAGGGCCTGCCAGGCGGTGAGCGCCGCGAGCGGCAGAGCCGCGGCCTCGACGTGCGAGAGGGAGGCCGGTTTGCGGGCGAACTGGCGGGACGGTGCCGTGACGAACTCGGCGTACCCGCCTGCCGGGCGCGGGAACCACGGCATGGCGTAGACCTCGTCGCCGGGTGCGAGCGTGGTGACACCGAAGCCGGCCTCCTCGACGACGCCGGAGACGTCCCAGCCGAGGATCAGCGGCAGCGTCTGCAGCCCGGCCATACCGTAGCCCGCGCGGGTCTTCCAGTCCACCGGGTTGATGCCGGCGGCGTGCACGCGCACCAGCACCTCGGTCGGCAGCGGCTGCGGGCGCGCGACGCGGGCGGCGGTCAGCACCTCCGGTCCGCCGAACTCCTCGACGGTGACGGCGCGCATGGTCTGGTCGCTCATACTTTCCTCGCTCATATCCGCTTCGCGTGTTCTTCTTCGCGTGTTTTTCTTCGCGTGTAGTCCGGGCCCGAAGGCCCCGGCACGTCTCAGCCTCGCTCACGCTCGGAGACACCGTGAGTGGCCGGACAGCCACCTGTCATACCATTCCGGCCATGCCACATCGTGTTGCCGTTCTCGCCCTCGACGGGGTCATGCCGATGGACCTGGGCATCGCGGCCCGGGTGCTCGACGAGGCCCTCGACCCGGCCGGGGCACGGCTTTATTCCGTGACGACCTGCTCGCTCGGCGGCCAACCGGTCCACACGAACGCGGGCTTCCGGATCGTCGTCGACGACGACGAGTCACTCCTGGAGGGCGCGGACACCGTGGTGATCGCCACCCAGGAGCCCGACGAACATCTGCTGGCCACCGGCGAGCTGCCCGCCCGGCTCGCCGCGGCCTTCAGCCGGATCGGGCCCGAGACCCGCATCGTCAGTCTGTGCACATCGGCCTTCCTGCTCGCGGCGGCCGGGCTGCTGGACGGGCTGCGGGCCACCACCCACTGGGCGCTGTGCGACCAGTTCACCCGGAGGTTCCCCGGCGTCGAGGTCGATCCGGACGTGCTGTTCGTCGACAACGGGCGCATCCTGACGGCGGCCGGCGGGGCGGCCGGTATCGACCTGTTCCTCCACCTGGTCCGCAGGGACCACGGCGCGACCGTGGCCACCTCCGCGGCGCGACGGTGCGTGGTGGCTCCATGGCGCGAGGGCGGACAGGCACAGTTCATCGAGCACCCGGTGCCGAAGGATGCCGACCGTTCCACCTCGGCCACCCGCCAGTGGGCACTGGACAGGCTGGCCGAACCGGTCACGCTACAGGTCATGGCCCGCCACGCCCACATGAGCGAGCGCACGTTCACCCGGCGGTTCCGCGCCGAGGTGGGCACGAGTCCCCTCCAATGGCTGCTGCGAAGCCGACTGACCCAGGCGCGCCGCCTGCTGGAGTCCAGCGACCTGACCGTCGCGCGCATCGCCACCGCCTGCGGCTTCGGGGACGCCGTCGCGCTGCGCAAGCACTTCCACGCCCACCTCGGCCTGTCCCCGCTGGCCTACCGCCGCGCCCACCGCGCCCCCGAAAGCGAGACCGGCGTCAGTTGAGGGTGTCGGGGTCGGGTCCGGTGCGTCCGCCGCGGTCGAGGGCGGTGATCGTCTCGATGTCCTCACCGGTGAGGGTGAAGTCGAAGACGTCGATGTTCTCCCGGATGCGGGCGGGGGTCACGGACTTGGGGATCACGATGTTTCCCAGCTGCAGGTGCCAGCGCAGGACCACCTGGGCGGGCGTCTTGCCGTGCCGCTGTGCCAGCGCGGTGAGGGCGGGGTCCTGGAGAAGGGCGCCCTGGGCCAGCGGGCTCCACGCCTCGGTGGCGATCCGGTGATCGGAGTGGAAGGCCCGCAGCCGGCCCTGCTGGAGGTAGGGGTGCAGTTCGACCTGGTTGACGACCGGGACCACACCGCTGTGGTCGAGCAGCCGCCGCAGGTGGTCGGGCTGGAAGTTGGACACGCCGATGGCGCGGGTGCGGCCGTCGGCCAGCAGCTTCTCCAGGGCGCGCCAGGTTTCCAGGTAGCGGTCGCGGGCGGGGGTCGGCCAGTGGATGAGGTAGAGGTCCGCGTAGTCGGTGCCCAGCTTGGCCAGGCTGGTGTCGAAGGCGGCGAGGGTGGAGTCGTAACCCTGGTCGGCGTTCCACAGCTTGGTGGTGAGGAACAGTTCCTCGCGGGGGACGCCGGAGGTGGCGAGGGCGCGGCCGACGCCCGCCTCGTTGCCGTAGATGGCCGCGGTGTCGATGCTGCGGTATCCGGCCTCCAGGGCGGAGAGCACCGCGCCGGTGGTCTGCTCGTCGTCCACCTGGAAGACGCCGAAGCCCAACTGCGGGATCTCGACGCCGTTGTGGAGGGTGACGTGGGGTACGGAGGTCATGATGTCCTTCGGTAGTTCGCTTGTGCCTGCGGGTGTGCGTTCTGTGGTGCGGGGGTGGGGTCAGCCGAGCGTCGCGATCGCGGTGGTGGCGAACTCGTGGTCCTGCTCGGGAGCGCCGCCGCCCACGCCGACCGCGCCGATCAGCCGGCCGTCGCGGTGGACCGGGACGCCACCGGCGAGGAACAGCAGCGGGCGGTCGAGGGCGGTGGGCAGGGTGTGGAAGGGGCCGCCCGGCTGGACCGCGTCGACCAGGTCCCCGGTGGGGGCGTTCAGTTGGAGCGCGGTGAACGCCTTACGGGTGCTGGTCTCCCCCGCGATCAGTACGGCCCGGTCATCGCGCCGGAAGGCCAGGAGGTGGCCACCGGCGTCGACGACGCTGATCGCGGCCCTCACTCCGGCCGCCTCGGCGGCGGAGCGGGCGGCCTGGAGAAGGGCCTCGGCGTCCTGGGTGGTCAGCGGGGCGACGGTGGTGGTCTCGGGGGTGCTCATGGCGGGTGGAACTCCTTGATGGTGGTGCTGTTCGGTGTGGGGTCGTTCAGTGGCGGGCAGTGGCCACGCGGGCCGGTTCGGGGGTGGCGTCGGCGTGGGTGCTGTGGCGGGCGTCGCGGCGCTCCAAGGCGGCGGAGAGGACGGCCAGGACCAGGGCGGAGGCGGCGAGGATGGCGCCGACCCAGTTGGGGGCGGTGTAGCCGAGCCCGGCCGAGATCACCAGGCCGCCGAGCCAGGCCGAGAGCGCGTTGCCCAGGTTGAAGGCACCGATGTTGACGGCGGAGGCGAGGGTGGGGGCGCCGGACGCGTGGTCCAGCACCCGCTTCTGCAGCGGGGGAACGGTCGCGAAGCCCAGCGCACCGACCAGGGCGATGGCGACGGCAGCCGCGATCTTGTTGTGGGCGGCGAACGTGAACAGGGCCAGGACCAGCGCGAGGGCGCCCAGCGACACGTACAGCAGCGGCATCAGGGCACGGTCGGCGAACTTGCCGCCGACCAGGTTGCCGCCGACCATGCCGAGGCCGAAGAGGACCAGCAGCCAGGTGACGGAGGAGTCGGCGTAGCCGGTGACCTCGGTCATCATCGGTGCGATGTAGGTGATCGCGGCGAAGACACCGCCGAAGCCGAGCACGGTCATCGCCATGGCCAGCAGCACCTGTGCGTTGCGGAACGCGGCCAGCTCATGGATCAGGCGCACGCCCTCCGGCTTGGGGATGTCGGGAACGAGCCGGGCGATACCCGCCAGACCCACCACACCGAGTGCCGCGACGAGGAAGAAGGTGGTCCGCCACCCCAGCGACTGGCCGATCGAGGTGCCCAGCGGCACGCCGACGACGTTGGCGACGGTCAGGCCGGTGAACATCATCGAGATGGCGCCCGCCTTCTTCTCGGGCGCGACGAGGTCCGCCGCGACGACCGATCCGATGCCGAAGAACGCGCCGTGCGCGAAGGAGGCGACGATCCGTCCCGCGGCCATGACGCCGAAGACGGGGGCGAGCGCCGAGAGCAGGTTGCCCGCCACGAACAGCGCCATCAGCAGCATGAGCATGTGCTTGCGGGAGATCTTCGTACCGAGCGCGGTCATCAGCGGCGCACCGGCCATGACGCCGAGCGCGTAACCGGTCACCAGGAACCCGGCGGTGGGGATGGACACGCCGAAGTCCCCGGCGACCTCGGGCAGCAGCCCCATGATCACGAACTCGGTGGTTCCGATCCCGAAGGCCCCGATGGCGAGGGCCAGCAGCGCGATGGGCATGAAAGTTCACTCCAAGTGATTGCGGTCGCCCTGTACGGGCATCCACAATACTTGCAGACGCACTAATTGCAAGCGCGCTATATTGCTCGTGCTGTGTATCACTCCATCGCGGGCTCTCCACGGGCCCCGCACCCCGCCAGGAGGCACCCATGGCTACGCCGGACGCCGCCGCCGACCTCGCTCAGGGCTGGTGCGCCCTGTCCCTGCTGCACAGCACGATCGAGGCGCACATCGCAGGAGCCCTCCACGCCCACCATGAGCTCAGCGCCCGCGAGTACGCGCTCCTGGACGTCCTCAGCCGACAGCACGACGGCGACCACGGCCATCTGCAGATGAAGCAGGTCGCCGACGCCGTCGTCCTCAGCCAGAGCGCCACCACCCGCCTGGTCACCCGGCTGGAGGACCGCGCACTCCTCGCCCGATACCTGTGCCCCACCGACCGGCGCGGGATCTACACCAACGTCACCGAAGCCGGACTGCGACTACTCGGCCAGGCCCGGCCGACGTACGGAGAGGCCCTGCGCGAAGCGCTCGACCTGTCCGGGCGGGACCCGAGACTCGCCACCCTGGTCACGGCCGTGGCGACCCTGGAGGCGTCGTCGCTGGAGACGTCCGGCTGAGGCCAGGAATCAGGTGCCTCACCGCCTCGCCGCCGCCTTCCTCCCATACTGCTCCCGCGTTCCGACGGGAGCCGACACCGCACACCTACAGATACAGAACGGATTGGTTACCGCGATGACCCGGACGCCCGAACAGATCTTCCAGGAGCATGGTCAAGCGCTCGGCTCGGGAGACTTGGACAAGATCAGCGCCAACTACGCAGAAGACGCGGTATTCGTTACCCCTTCAGGTGTTCTCCGAGGGCGCGAAGGAGTAAAGCAGGGCATCGCCGCCTTGCTCGGCGATCTCCCGGACGCCAGCTGGGACTTGACCCCTCAGTTCGTGGGCGACGTTCTCTTCCTCGAATGGTCAGCCACCGGCGCCCATGCGCGCGTGGAGGACGGGGTCGACACATTCGTCTTCCGTGACGGCCTCATCCAGGCCCAGACCGTCCGCTACACCCTGATCACCGAAAGCTGAGCAGCCTCCAGCTCATGCCGACCGGCGCCCGAGGCTCATATCCCGGCTGAGAGGGCGCCGGTCAGCGGCGCCTCACGCACATCCCGCCCGACCGACAGCACCGTCTCGCGGAACGAGGCGACGATCGGGCGCAGATCGGTGTGGTGCCAGACCGCCCACAGCTGAACGGACGCCTCATGCCAGGGCAGCGCGCGCACCGCCACGGCGTCCGTCGCGCCGCGCACCATGCTGCGCTGCACCAGTGCCAGCCCCAGACCGGAGGCCACCAGGCCGAGGGCCGTCAGCGGTTCCGCGGCGTCGAGCCGGATGTCAGGTGTGAAGCCCGAGGCGGCGCACACGGCGATGAACGTGTCCCGCCACGCCGGGTCGCCCGCTTCTTCGACCGCGATCCACGGCTGGCCGTCCAGGTCCCGCGCCGTGACCGTCTCCCGAGCGGCCAGCGGGTGGTCCGCCGGGAGGACGAGCAGCAACGGGTCTTCCAGCAGCGGCGCGGCCCGCAGCACGGGGTCGTCGCGGTCCGGCGGTTCTCGCGTCAGGGCGATGTCGAGGCTGCGCCGTCGCAGTCCCTCGAACTGCTCGGCCGCGGACATGCTGTACAGGGCGACATGGATGTCGGGGTTCCCCTCCCGCACTCGGCGCAGCGCGCCCGGCAGCACACCCGTGTGCATGGCGTCGGTGACGTAGCCGATGCACAGTCCGCCCTCTTCACCCCGGCCCAGCCGACGGCCCAGGCTCTCCAGACGTTCGGCATGGCGCAGCAGCGCCCGGGCCTCGCCGAGGAACACCGCGCCGTCGCGGGTGAGCCGGATGCGCTGGCGGCCTCGCTCGAACAGCGTGAGGCCGAGGTTCTTCTCCAGCTGGGCGATCTGCCGACTGAGGGGGGACTGCGATATATGGAGTCGCTCGGCGGCGCGGCCGACGTGTTCGGTCTCGGCGACGGCGATGAAGTAGCGCAGTTGACGCAGGTCAAGCATGTAGGACCTCGGGGGACTCAAGTATGGCCAAGAGAGTCTTGGACAGTCTGAAGTGGCGATCCTAGTGTCGGAGACGCAAGCACGACGGACCGGCCGCATGCCATGGGTTCGTCATCTCCCCTCTCCGCAAGGGCACTTCATGACCATCACGTCCCTGCTCCCGGGCCGCCTCGGCCTGGGCACCGCCCCGCTGGGCAGCATGTTCCGCGACGTCCCCGCCGAGGAGGCCGCCGCGACCGTCGAGGCCGCCTGGGATCACGGCATCCGCTACTTCGACACCGCCCCGTTCTACGGCGCGGGCCTGTCGGAGATACGCCTCGGCGACGCGCTCGCCGGGCGCCCCCGCGACGAGTACGTGCTCAGCACGAAGGTCGGTCGCGTCATCCTCGACGAGGTGGAAGACCCCGCCACCCGTGACTTCGGCGAGAAGGGCGGCCTGTTCGCACACGGCCGCCCCAACAAGATCCTGCACGAGTGGACGGCCGACGCCACCTGGCGGTCGATCGAAAACAGCTTGCGGCGTCTGCGCACGGACCGGCTCGACATCGTCTGGGTCCACGACGTGGCCCAGGACTTCCACGGCGACGAATGGCTTGCCGTCTATGAGAGCGCCCGCACCGGCGCGTTCCGCGTTCTGCAGCAGCTTCGCGACCAGGGTGTGATCAAGGCGTGGGGACTCGGCGTCAACCGCGTCGAGCCCCTGGAGCTCACGCTCGACCTGGACGAGCCGAAGCCGGACGCCTTCCTCCTCGCGGGGCGTTACACGCTGCTGGACCACGACCGTGCCCTGCGGCGCCTGCTCCCCGCGTCGGCCGACCAGGGCGTCGACCTCGTCGTCGGCGGCCCGTACAGCTCCGGCATCCTCGCGGGCGGCGCCCACTTCGAGTACCAGGCCGCACCGGCGCACATCGTCGAGAAGGTCACCCGCATCAAGGAACTCGCCGGCCGGCACGGCATCAGCGTCAAGTCGGCTGCTCTGCAGTTCGCCCTCGCGCACCCGGCGACCGCCGCCGTGATCCCGGGCGCGACCCGGCCCGACCGCGTCGCCCAGGACGTCGCGGCCCTCGGCGAAACCGTGCCCACGGCGTTCTGGACAGAGCTCCGCGACGCCGGGCTGGTCTCCCCCGACGCCCCCTTGCCCACCGCATGACGCAGGGGTCGGGGCGGCACCGGGCGCCGGTGGCGGGCTGAAGGCCCGCC
>Ga0307508_10004078_pt1 | contig 14428 bp, 14 predicted proteins | sample 9_EM_MG_FD_203089 | JGI IMG/M metagenome (GOLD analysis project Ga0307508, IMG submission 203089) | Populus trichocarpa ectomycorrhiza microbial communities from riparian zone in the Pacific Northwest, United States - 9_EM | ecosystem: Host-associated > Plants > Roots > Unclassified | place... | reverse complement strand
GACGCCCCATTATATCGGTCTCCGTGGCTATTCCACCGGAGGCCGGTATGCCGACGCTATCGGTCTCGGTGGCTAGTCCACCGGACAATGCGCCGACGCTATCAGTCTCATCTCCGAGAATGTGCCTGGACCCCGTCCGAGCCACATCTCATGACAGACCAGTTGTCAAATGCCACGATCTACACCAAACTAGATATCAAGGATGCATACTACAACCTCCGAATTGCAGAAGGAGACGAATAGAAGAGAGCGTTCCGAACTCGGTATGGGCTGTACGAGTACTGTGTCATGCCGTTCGGACTCACAAATGCCACGGCCTCTTTCCAGCGATGGATGAACGAGATTTTGAGCGAATATCTGGATATCTTCTGTGTGGCGTACCTGGACGATATCCTGGTCTTCTCGCAAACACTGGAGAAGCACAGATGCCACATACGAGCTATCCTGACACGGGTCCGAGACACAGGACTCACACTGAAGGCGTCAAAATGTGAATTCCATACCATGGAAACCGAGTACCTGGGATATGTGATATCACCGAAAGGCCTGCGCATGGACGAAGAGAAAATCCGAACAATCAAGGAATGGAAGGAACCCATCAACGTCAAGGGGATCCAAAGCTTCTTGGGATTTGCCAACTTCTACAGATGCTTCATCAAGGACTACCGCAAAATTACCACTCCACTCACGTCGTTAACAAGGAAAGAGAAAAAATGGGAATGGAATGACGAGCAGCAAACAGCATTCGAGACACTCAGAACAGCGATGATAACGGAATCGATCCTACAACACTTCGATCCAGAGAAACGGGTCACCATCGAGACAGACACTTCGGACTACGCCATAGGAGCCATATGCTCGCAACCTGACGAAAAAGGGATCCTGCACCCGGTAGCATACTACTCACGAAAACTGAAGGATCGGGAACAAAACTACGATATCCACGACAAGGAACTTCTGGTGATAGTAGACGCACTACGGAAATGGGATACCTATTGCAAAACAACAGGCCCAAAAATCACGATCCTAACAGACCATAAGAACCTTGAGTACTGGAAAACGAAACGCAACCTAATCTGCGACAAGCCCGGTGGGGTGAACGACTGGCAAACTACGATTTCATGATCAAATACTGACCAGGGAAACTAGCGGGAAAGCCCAACATCCTCTCTAGAGAGTCAGAAGACTCTCCCTGGGAAGGGGATATGAAGCATTGACAGAATTATGGGCGAGTTCTCTTGCCAGAGGAAAATTTCGAAACACTACAAGTGCTCCAGGTTAACACGACGGAAACAATGAAACTTCAGATATATAAGGAACTCCTGAGCGAAATACGAGAACAAAGCGCCAAGGATAAGGAAGTCCGAGAAATCCTGGGGAAAAAGGCGAGCGGGAACACCCGCGACGGGAAGATCGCACTAGGATTATGCGAGGAAAAGGAAGGGGTACTTATATACGACTGTCTGATATAGATCCCTGACAACGATGAACTGCGACTGCGGATATTAAGAAACCACCACGACGCGCAGGCTGCGGGACATCCGGGGCGAGCCAGAACCCTGGAACTTGTTAGCCGAACTTTTTACTGGCCACAACAATGCAAGTACATATACCGATACGTGGACCACTGTGACACCTGCTGCCGCATCAAGCCAATTCGACACGCGCCATTCGGATTGCTCAAGCCATTAGACCTGCCCCATCGACCTTGGGATACGATAACAATGGATTTCATTACCACGCTACCAGTCAGCAATGGACAAGACGCACTGTGGGTAATCATCGATCGGCTGACGAAAATGGGACAATTCATCGCATGCAAAGGCACGATGAAACCAGAAGACCTGGCGGACCACTTCATCCAGCGGGTTGTCCGACACCACCGGCTGCCGACAAGTATTGTATCGGACAGAGGATCGCTATTTACCTCCGACTTCTGGAAACGTGTAACCAAAGCACTCGGAATATCACGGAACCTCAGCACAGCATTTCATCCATAGACAGACGGACAAACGGAACGAGTCAATGCCGTCCTTGAACAATACCTACGTGCATACTGCAATTACCAGCAGGATAACTGGGAAAAACTGTTACCAATTGCCGAATTCTGCTACAACAACATGCAGGCAGGAAGCACGAAGGTAACAACCTTCTTCGCCAACTATGGATATCACCCCAGGTTTCTACCGGATCTCGGTACACAAAACGAAGAAACACCGGAAGTCTCAGAATATGCCGCGGCGCTGGGGAAGCTTTACGAGGAACTCAGGGCGGAGATGAAGGAGGCACAAATGGCTCAGACGGAACAGGCCAACAAGGCAAGACACCCGGATCCCGTCATGGGACCAGGCGACAGAGTCTGGCTGAAGAGAAAGAACATCCGAACAACGCGACCATCGAATAAGTTGGACCACAAACAAATCGGACCCTACACCATACTAGAGAAAGTTGGCTCGCGCGCATATAAGCTGGACCTGCCCGCCTCTGTCAAACTGCACCCCGTTTTCCACATTAGCCTCTTAGAACCCACAGCCAGCACCGAGCCCATACCGGGACACCACCAGCCACCGCCACCACCCATTATCACAGAAGCACAACAAGAGTGGGAAGTGGAACAGATCCTTGACTCACGACAACACCGGAGCAACATACAATATCGAGTCAAGTGGACTGGTTTCCCAGACCCGGACAAGATCTGGTACCCGGCCGAAAACTTCGAAAACTCCCCAGAGATTATACGCGAATTCCACGAGGAATACCCCGAAAAACCAGCCCCCTCCAATTAGCATGTCCAACACCGCCACTGTCGACACGAACGAAGGCTGGACCTTCACCAATGTCGAGTAAGCCGAACTGCCCACGATGACCGACAACAATGACAACTGGGGCATCCCCGACAACGCCACCACCACGGACGATGGAATGCCCCGCCGCCAGCACCCTCCCCTCCACTGTCCGCTGTAGGACAACCCAGCGACAACGACCATGCCTCCCTACACTGGACCGCCTGCTACAACGACTACTGTAACGCTCACCGCCAGATGAAAGATGACAACTACTACCCACAACGAGGAAATGACCGCCGCCGGTGCAACCACCGGCCCTGCAGCTGTCCCCACGCCCATCCCTTCGAATTAGCGGAAGTAATCCGCAACCGACACCTGAACCCGCGCAAAGCGTGTGCGGACTGGCAGAAGGGGAAGCGGGTCTGCCCCGATTGCCGGTTCCTAGTGAACATGGAAGACCACCACCAATGCTGCCAGACCACAGCACAACGAACCCCCGTGGCCGACATCATGCCAGCCCCGGAAGAACAGGAACTCCCAGGCCCGATCGAAGAAAATCAAAAACCCCACGCTGCCGCGGCCGCCAGCACTACTCCCCAAGACGAGCAACTTGCACTGCTGGGGGAAATCGTCACCATGATACATCAAACCACAACCTGGGACGCCCGCCGCAACCACGTAGTACACTGGATACTCGTCCAACGCATGAACGAACTACACGACGCCGACCAGCAACAACTTGAGGGAATGACCCAGGTCCTGGCAGAGATCGTAACAGAGCAACAACGACTGAATGAACAACTCCAAGCCCGGCAGTGGGGGAGCCAGACTGTACGCATCTACCGCACCCCCATCCACCGCCGCGCCGCGCCTACCCGACATGACCTCGCCAGAGCTTCGGTCTGGACAGGGGACGTACTGTCACCAATCTCGCGTGGCAGGCTCGTCAGCGCCGCTGCCGGTGCCGCCGTCACCCTTGCCGCCCTGTGGCTTGCCCTCATCACTGCTGCCGCAGCCACGATCATCCTCCGTGCTTAGACGCCTCGACCGATCTCCCCCATATTGCGCGGGTAGCGATATCTCTCCTACCTACAGACCGCCGGCCGGTCTAGGTCCCTTCTCCTTGTCTCCGTTATATTGCTTACGCATCCTTCTCCTTTCTGACGTATGTGTTTCTCTTTGGTTGAGCTTGTGCGTTCTTCTCCTTTCTTACGTATGTGTTTCTCTTTGGTTGAGCTTGTGTGTCCTTCTTCTCTTTCCTCACTGTTCTTGCTTGCATGTCCTTTCTCCTGTTGCCGCGAGTAGAGTGTTGGCTGCGCGGCGGCCAAGTGCGATCATGTGTTTTCCTTGGGCACGACGATTGAGTCATGATGTGGTATGGAGGAACTGTGTCAGTCTTGTGGGCAAGCTGTGATTCCACAGAAGGAAGGAAAAGTATAAAAGGAAGAGCGCGGTAGCTAGTCTGGAGATTCTTCTCCACGCAATCTATTATCTCTCTCCACAGACCTATCTCTCTACCTCCGTGACCCGGTGCTGCGACCACAACCTGTAAGAACCTACTAGAGATTAAGGCGAAGTCGGATACCACCACAGCGAAGTCGAATATCGCAACGAGACCACGCCAGGCGTGCAGAGATTAGGGCGAAGTCGGATACCGCCACAGCGAAGTCGAATACCGCAACGAGACCAAGCCAGGCGTGCAGAGATTAGGGCGAAGTCGGATACCGCCACAGCAAGACTACCGGACCTCCTACATTGCCTGTCGAGCTGCACGGACTAGTGAGACAGGATCTTGACACTGCGTCCTGAAGGAAAATGCCCTGACACGCTCCGTCCAGTAAGCAGATGCCGTGGCGAGCTGCGTCCGGATGCACAGTGCCATGGTGAACTGCGTCCGAGTTAAGCAGGTTTCGTCCAAAGCGTCCAGAGCGTCTAGTGCGTCCGGGCGCTTACGACGTAATTTTTTTTTTTCCTGATGGAGAAACTGTGTCAGTCTTGCGGGCAAGCTGTGATTCCACAGAGGGAAGGAAAAGTATAAAGGAAGGGCGCGGTAGCTAGTCTGGAGATTCTTCTCCACACAATCTATTATCTCTCTCCACAGACCTACCTCTCTCTACCCGTGAAGCGGCGCTGTAACCACCACCCCCGATAGGAACAACGAACCCACGCTGTCACGGCACAGGTCCCAGTGCTCGATTTGGGTTTGGTTGTTTGATTTCGTTGTTGATGCCGGCACCTCGCTCTGGATGTCTCGATCTTGGAAAGAGTGTTGTCACCTCGTTCCGGATGTCTCGATCTTGGAAAGGGTGTCGGTTATGGGCCCCGGTTGCATAAGAGAAGGTTGTATGAGTTGCGTGGTTATGAGCATATATGTGAGTATGAGTACATATGTGAGTTGCGCGGGTATGAGTAGGAGGACGTATGGGAGTTGCTAGAACTGTGTATATAAGGAGGGCTGTCTCCCATGTTTTGTCTTCTTCTTCTCTTCATGCCACCTCTTGTATTCTATTCGGAATATCAACCTCATCTCCGTTTCCTCCGTTTCCTCCATTTCCACCGTATCTCCATATCGGTGACGCTCATCTAGTGCCACCCATCTCTGTCCAACATGTCCGTCTGACGCTGTCCGTCTCTCTGTTCGACACTTCCATCTGACGTTGTCCGTTCTTGTCCGACACGTCTGTCCGACGCTGTCCGTCTCTCTGTCCAACACATCCGTCCAACGCTGTCCGTCTCTCTGTCCGACAATTCTGTCCGACGCTGTCCGTCTCCCTGTCCGACACGTCTATCTGATGTTGTCCGTTCTTGTCCGACACGTCTGTCTGACGCTGTCCGTCTCTCTGTCCGACACGTTCGTCTGACACTGTCGGTCTCTGTCTCCCGTTCCCATCCCCGTTTCAGTTCCCGTTCCCGTTCCCTTCCTGTTCCCTTCCCGTTCCCGTTCCCATTCCCGTTCCATTCCCGTTCCCTTTCCTGTCCCCCCCCCCCCCCCCCCCCGGTTCCGCTCCCGCTCTCGCTTGCATCACCAGAACTCACTCGAATACCTTGGAGAACCGCCGCCATTACACACACGAGGTATGTGAGAAGACCACGACGAGACCACGCCAGGCGTGATGGATACTGCGAGAACAACGAGCCCACGCAAGGCATGTGAGAAGACCGCGACGAGACTACACCAGGTGTGATGGATACCGCGAGAACAACGAGCCTATGCAAGGCGTGTGAGAAGACCGCGATGAGACTACCCCAGGCGTGACGGATACCACGAGAACAACGAGCCCACGCAAATCATGTCAGAAGACTGCGATGAGACAACGCTGGGTGTGACGGATACCACGAGACTACGAGAGGCACGTAACTACACTGGAAGTGTGACTACGAGCGGCGCGTGAGTACGCCGAAAGTGTGACTATGAGCCTTCCCCGAAGGAACCGAGCCTACGTTACCTGTCGAGCAGCACGGAGTATTCAAGGCAGGATCTTGACAGTTGCACAGGGGTGTCGAGCAGGTCTATAAGGGGGAGTCGGGGTGCTACGTGCTCAGGAGGAGGTGGCGATGCATGACCACCTTACCAAACCAAACCAAACCCCTCGAGATTATTCTGTTAAAGCAAGCAAGAAAGAACCTGACTGATACCTACCTGCGCTTTGTGAATCTATTTGTTGATTCTTTGACTCCGGTGCCGATTCAGAACCCAGTTTGACAGTTATCGTCCTTATAGTCGTCGTGCTGATCACATCGTGCTCATTGTATGGTGCTCATCATATCGTGCTCATCGTATCGTACTCAATACTTTGTGTCGTTTTTGCCAATGTTCCTTTGTTTCCGCACCAAGTGTGGTAGTAGCATATATAGCTGTACATTAGAGATAAAGAATAGAACTGGACTGAGTCACTATACCTGGAACCTGCTGCATGTTTGCAAATGCGACGAGAGTATTTGCTGTGATGTTCTGTACCTTGACAGCCAGTGTGACCGCGGTGCCATGACACGTGTTGTCCGGACACCATTTGCTCTGACATGGCTGTATCCAGAAGGAAAATACCCTGACATGGCTGTGTCCAGAAGGAAAATGCCCTGACATGGCTGCACTCAGAAGGAAAATGCCCTGACACACTCCGTCCGGTAGGTAGATGCCATGAAGAGCTGCATCTGGACGTATGGTGCCGTGGCGAGCTGCGTCCAGATGTACAGTGTGGTGTGGTGGCGATCTGCGTCCGAGTTAAGCAGGTTGCGTCCAAAGCGTCCAGAGCGTCTAGTGCGTCTGGGCACTCAAGATACAATTTTTTTTTCCCTGATGCTAACAGCTCAATGAGAATAAAAGAGATATTTGGTGGATATGCACATTGACAGCCTCTCAAGTGACATACTGTATGTCGACAGTCTCTTGACTGACATACTCTTCGACGTCAATGGTCTCTCGAATGATACTCATTGACACCAACAGTCTCTCGAGTGACACACGATACGTCAATGGTCTCTTGACTGCCACACTCTTTGACGTCGATGGTCTCTCGACTGCTACACTCTTCGATGTCAACGGTCTTCTGAATGACACCCCTTGACGTTGACGGTCTCTCAAACGACATACTCTTTGACATCGACGGTCTCCCGAATGACTTACAGAGTGCCAGAGTCTAGACAGCAGGTAAGAGCAGAAGTAGAATCTCGGTGGCCAAAGTGGTTTGCCAGGGACTACTCTGCGGCAGCAAAGCGGAATCTGTGTGACCCATAGAATCTATGGGAACAATGAGGTTTGCAGCAACGCCGTATCTTGTCATCGGTACCGGTTAGGATGAGTACACTCTGGGCCTAGGCCTACGTTCATCTTGGCTTTGGCTGGTACATACGTGAGTGAATTCCTGAGGACAAAGAAGATGGATTGGTATGCACTTGCACAGCGCTGAGGACAAAGGATAAGGAATGGGATGTGTGTGCGCTGAGGAAAAAGAGTAGGAATGGGATGTATGCGTGCTGAGGAAAAAGAGCAGAAATTGGAGGTGTGGCGCGCCGAGGACAAAGAGTGGATCGATATGCGCTTACACGTCTCTACATTCCGGAAGACCAGGTCAAAGGATAGAGGACCGCGGCAGTGTATGATGATTCCGCTCTTATAGGCGTTCGGCGCACCGCGCAAAAAAGGGAGAGGACAGAGAGAGAAACTGTATCAATACCACTTAGACTATTCCGTTGTGAAATACCAAAAACCTGACTACTATATTGATTCTACCGTGACTCCAGTGACGCGACAGCACCCTAGTCTCACACATACCTAGGAGCCTGTTGCACCAGGTCCATGATATTATGGCATGTTGTTTAACCTCCAGATAAAATGCTGCTACCTGTGAATTCTCTGATGTTGAAGAAAGATATCTTCAATCTTATATTTCTGGGAAAACTGTCTCATTACCCTTAATACTACTGAAAATCCATATCAGATACTCTATTCTATCCTGATACTCTAAAATCTGACCTCAATTTCAGAAGTCTAACAAATTTGGTAAGCCAACTTTTGCTGAATACCCCTATATCATGAGAACCATTCATCCAGTCTGGCTTTGACCAGTCCAAATACGTTTATTCGCAGAGCCAATTCATTGAAAGACATGCAAGGAAGCGGTGTCACCACATTCAAGTACTATTGATACTATCATTACATCCAATCACTCGCGCCTAAGCCTCAAGGCATCAACAAACTCTTATTACATCCGCCATCGCTCTAGTTCTTCTTGCCGCGCATGTTGATCAGGCTGGCCTCGACACTAACCGGTCCACCACCAACGCGCGTCATGATGACCCTCGTGATCCCCTCCTTCAATGGCTCCAGAAGCGAAGCGTCGAGGCCGTCCACGCCTTTGGCGCTGACCTCGCGATTCCACCCGGAGACACCCTGCAGTCCCCCTTTCAAGCTACCGAGGACAAGGTCCTCGTTCTCCTCGAGGTAGTAGATCACTGCATTTGGGCCAGCGTCGAAAGTGTAGGCTGCGACCTTCCTACCTGCGAGTCGGTTGATCTCGAGGACGACGCGGATTGCAGCGCGGCTGACGTCGTTGAGATAGAAAATCGGCGGGCTGGTGTCGAGGCAGACGGCGTGGAAGGAGTTGCTGTCTTTCATGGTGAGGTCGGCGAATGTCTCGAAGTCGCGCTTCTCGATCGCACGCTTCATCTCCGTCATCCTCTGCGGCACGACGACTTCGGCGCGGTGAGGGAAAAGCGCGGAGGTAGCGACGGTGGCCTGCATTCCGGACGTGGACGAGACGCCCTTTTTGGCAGCGGAGACGACCAGGATGGCCGCGCGCATCTGCGGCCAGTGGGAGGCCGGGGCGACTTGGAGTGCGAGGGAGTCGCTGCCGTCGGCTGCGGAGCCCTGCTCCCAGCTGACGTATCCGCCGAAGAGACTGCGGCACGCCGAACCAGACCCTTGGCGGGCGATCCGAGACAGCTCGGTCGGGCTCTGAGGAAGCTGGTACAGATCGGCGATAGCGCGTACCAGGGCGGCGAAGCCGGCTGCGGAAGAGGCGAGGCCAGCGGCAGTGGGGAAGTTGTTCTCGCTGACGACCTTCAACGGGAGGGTGGAAAGCTTCGGGAGGGAGGAGTCGGCAGACTCGAGCGCGGCACGGAGCGAGCGAAGTTCGCAGAAACAGGCCTGCTGACGTGCACCCGAGACATCCTGAAGCTCGCCATTGAGTGTCAGGGTATCCTCCGTGAAGAGTAAGCTGCAGGCGGCAGTCGTGTGCGTGCGGAGGTCGTCTTGCGAGAGCGTCACCGAGAGTGACGAGTTCGTGGGGAGATTGAGTTTCGTATCACGCTTGCCCCAGTACCTAAGCGGTTAGCAGGGTAAAGGTGGGTTCGGAGAGCGGGAGCGTACTTGATGACGGCGATGTTCACGGGCGCCGTGGTCGAGGCGGCGTAGATCTTTGTGCCGGCCATTGATTCGATGAAGAGAGACATGAGGTGCTTGATGGCGGGGAGGATTTCTGACGGTGGTGGGGTCGACAAGCTTCGCAAGTTGTTACGTTAACCGCGTATCGGAGAGATCGCAATTGGTGATGAGGCTGGCAGCGTGGGGGAGGGGAATCCACTTCTTGGAGGAATCCGACGTCTCCACCTTTTATTCCAGCTCCTCGCTTCCACCTGTCCGCCATCATTCCCCTCCTCAATCCGACGAACCCATTCACCCCTTGCAGCGTCAGCCTCCGCGCCAAGCCCACGCGCCACCGCATCTTTTCCAATCCTTTCCCCCCCCCACCACTTCACGATACAGCTCAGTCAGACGCAAGACACCTATGAGCGACTCGAAAGACACCAGCAGTGCTGCGACATCGCCCTGCCCCGTGAACCCAGCAGCACGGAGCCGATGGCGCTCCCTCCTCAGCTTCGGCGGCGGTAGCACCAGCGCCACACCGGCCGCGACCGCCCCCACTGGCGACAGCAGCGCGGCCGAGGCGTGTCCGGTCGACCATACCGCGCGGGAGAAATGGGCGTCGCTCGGACAGAGCCAGGCCGCGCCGGCGGTTTCTGCGGCCGGCACCCGACCCAAACTCGGCACCACGCGCGAGACGTCGTCGATCCCGCGGGCGCCGCTGTCCTGCCCGTCGAACAGCGAGCACGTCGCCGCCGCCGATCCGGCCGTCTACGGCGCGCCCTCGAGCAACTGGATCTACCCCTCTGAGGAGATGTTCTTCGCCGCCATGAAGCGCAAGTCGTTCGACCCCAAGGCCGCCGACATGCGCTCGATCGTGCCCATCCACAACGCTATCAACGAGCGCGCGTGGAAGGCGATCAAGGAGTGGGAGGCCGGCTGGGGCAGCGAGAAGTGCGGCGGCCCGAAGCTGGCGAGCTTCGCGGGGGACTCGAAGAAGATGACGCCAAGAGCGACGATCAGGACGCTACTCGGATACCATCCGCCGTTCGACAGACACGATTGGGTTGTGGATCGCTGTGGGAAGAAGGTCGAGTACGTCATCGATTTCTACTCGGGGAGGCCGGATCCCAGACAACCGGAAAAAGTGTCATTCTATCTGGATGTTAGGCCGAAGCTAAGCTTCGAGGGGATCAAGATGAGGACTGCCAAGTGGGTAGGGTCTTGGTTCTGAGATAGATCTCTAGAGCTGCATGTGTCGATATTCACGTGAAACAAGCCTGGAAGACTGCTACAAAGACATCTAAAGCGACATAATCGAAGCGCAAAGCAAACCCGGTTGAGTCCCCCGGGCCTACTTGCTATCAAAGTACTCCTCACACCTTTCCATCAAGTCCGCCTTCTTCCCCCGAGTGTCCAACCCAATTCCCTGCAGAAACTCCCTCAGTTGGACGACGGTGCACTTCCCCAGCTGGCCCTTCTCGTAGAGCGCCCGGAGGTCCATACCGCTGTCCGCCTTTGCCCTCTTCGACTTCGGCGCCGCTGCCTCCCCGGCCTCCTCCTTGACCCTCTTCGTCCCCTTCTTCGGCATCGGCGGCGGCGGCGATCCACTCGCGGAGTTAACCAGCTCCTCTCCCCATGCCAACACCAACTCGCCTACATGCTTGTCGATCGCCTTGTACTTCGGAATCGTCCTATCGACTGGATGTTCTGGCATGTCCTCTTCTAGCGCAATGGCCTGTAGGATGCGGTAGTGCCATTGCAGACTTGGGTTTTCGTATTTCTCCGGCTGGTACCCCTTCGGCATGTGCAGTTGCTTGACGATGGCACGCATACGGTCGATCAAGGGCGCTGGGGCCTTGTCGGAGGTGATTTCGGGGTTCGCGCGAATGTCGTCTGCAAAGGGGAGGAAGACCATGTGAAAGCCCGGTGGTTGCAGTTGACGCTCGGTGTCGGGATCAATCATTTCCAGCGAGGGGAGGAGGCAGCACAGGCTAGGTGGTGAGTTGCGACGGGTGATAGCCCATGCCAGCGCGACTTTGTCGGCCTCGGCGAGTTTGTTCAGGAGAGCGGTGAAAGTGCGCGTCGAACCAATGTAGTCCTTCTCGTCCGGGTAGAGGAACTGTGCAGGCTTCACGTTGTAGTGGAATTTCAGCGCCGAGGACGATTTGAAGCCGATGATGCGGATCCCGGGGCTGCCAAAGTTGCGCATCGCCTTCATCTCGTCGTCCGAGAACGCGATCTGCTCGCCGCCGAATCGGTACGCTTTCTTGATTTCGGTCTTGTCGAGTTTCACGGCGGTGGTTTCGGCGTGCAGGGTGGTGGTGCTTTTGACGATCTGGGCCTGCTCGCCGCCCGTGTAGATGTAGTGCGAGCGCCCCTTTTCCTGCTTCTTGTACAGGATGTATCCCTTGACGCCAATACTCAGTCCCGGTCCGATCTCGAGGGTGGTGGAGAACTGTGCGCGCTTAGCCGTGGCTTTGGAGCGAATGGTGCTGACCATCTCCTTCAGCCTCGTCGTCCCACTAGTGGTGACGGGAAGCACCCTGTCCTCCTCGTCATCAGAGTACGCAGGCCGGTAAATGATATCGTCGTAGAATTTTCCCGGATCGAACGCTGCCTTGCGGCCAGGGTTGGATACGTAGAACGGATCGATCTGCACGCCGAGGTCGTAGAGATCCCTGGCGCGCGTGATGGCGGCGGTCTTCAACGGCTTGTCGTTCGCGTGGGGATCGTCGTCGTCGGTGATCAGTAAGAGCTTCCGGCTTTGGAAATTGGGCGCCATGGTCGTGAACGTCTGGTTCGCGCCGAAGAGGACATTCGCCATGGACACTGTTTCGTCGCACGGGACGAGCAGCGCGTCGAATGCGTCGTCGTCCTGGAGAAGCGTCTTCAGTCGCTTGATACTGGCCACATCCGGGACATCGAGATCCATCAGGAGGTAGATGTGTTCGAACCCGGCACCGCCGCCGCTAGTAAAATTCGTCTCCTTCGTGCCGTAGAGCATGATCCCCATCATGTCGTTCGGGTTCGATATGATGCGGGACTGCAGAACCGAGTAGGCGCATTCCAGCGCGGTGCGGACGGCGGAGGTGGCAGGCGCGGTCGCTCTCTTGGAATCGTGGTCGCGCGACGGCATGTGCTCTGCCAGCATGCTCTGGGAGACGTGGATCGCGAAGAGGATGGCATCTTTTTGGTCTTTGTAGCGCTGTGACGATCCCGTGAATTAGCTGGGGCTCCGACGGGGAAGGGCGGTAGCTATCGCGTACGGAGACGTCCTCCTCCTCCTCTTCCTCCTCAACCTCGTCGTCTTTGGGAGACCATCTCGTGGAGCCGGACATGGTGAGGCACAGATGTGTTTAGACAGATCCAAAATCAACAAAGGTGTACCGACTGCTAGAGATGCTGGCGAAGAACGGCGGAAGACGCGACGCGGGTAACATATAAAGAATGGTGTCACGTGTTGTCGTGTTGACTCAGACGTATCTGGTTAGTTGCCGTTGTGACAACTTTCGGTCTTTTTCATATGTAACTACTCTACATACAAGTAACATGGGATTGGTAGATCCAGAGGTATGAGCAAGATTCCCCCACGACATGGCATGCCAACAAAAAATCACTGCTGCTCCAAATGGCATAGATATGCATGTACTCTAGAGAAGGGACAGGAAAAAAAGGAACCCTCCCACTGGACGCCCATGCTGCTCCTACCCACGCGTTGATGCCGACGATCGGCCGCCGGGGATGAACTCACCACAGATGATTGCGCCGCCTGCTCGCACGGGCCGCTCGAGGAGAAGGACCGAAGGATGCAGACGCATCGCGCCCTGCCGAAGTATGGGAGGTACGCCTGTGTTTCATTGTACGAGACCGGCTTGCTGAGAAGCCCCGCCGCGTCGACGGCGTCGAGCTGCGCCACCAGCTTGGACATCTTCGACGGGTTTCTTGGAGGCACGGAGCGCGATCGCCGCCGTGTCGAAGCCCGCGACGGAAGGCCAGCACGTGCCACAACGGAGCGGGCGGTGGGGGATTGATTTCGTGACGAATCGAATGGTAAGGACGCGAGTCGATCGTTGCGATCCGACGCAGCGGACTCTCCGAGGACCGAGAGAAATGCCAGTATCTACCTTCCAGTCAGTTCGCCCAGAACACCAGTTGTCCGGAGCCGCTCTCTTCTGGCAGGGCGAGGTGGAGAGGAGGTAAGAGGTTGGATGCCATCGCGCTCGTAGTATATAGGTACGCATCAAAGGAGCTCCCCCGCGATAACCACCCCATCAGCAGGCACCCACGCGGAAGCCATCCATTCAGCTGGTCGTCGTTTGACTGCGTCGTGCGCGCCGCGCCCGTCCCTTGCCAGCCTAAGACGATATCTAGTTGCGGTTACATGTGGAGTTCCTCATCTGAGGTCCGCTTAGCCCTGCCGACTGGACACAAAAAGAGACAAAAAAAAAAGAGGCAAAAAGAAGCTCCTCCGGGTGGGCTTGAACCACCAACCTCTCGATCGCCATGATAGAGGAAACTCATGAATAACAGTCGAACGCGCTAGCCAATTGCGCCACGGAGGATTGCTGATGGCAAATCACGTCAGGCAAATCTGTTGAGAGCATAATCATCCCTCCGGTTCACACGCTGGAACACGGCCGAACAACGAAGACACTGTCAAGATTATGATGGAAGTTTGATGGAACGATGAAGTCTTGTGTGTATTGTCTTGTCTTAGAGAGAAAGGCAGGAAAAGTGAAAAGTCTGAATACACGTATATGACGTGATTCTACACGTG
>Ga0307508_10004077_pt1 | contig 14431 bp, 12 predicted proteins | sample 9_EM_MG_FD_203089 | JGI IMG/M metagenome (GOLD analysis project Ga0307508, IMG submission 203089) | Populus trichocarpa ectomycorrhiza microbial communities from riparian zone in the Pacific Northwest, United States - 9_EM | ecosystem: Host-associated > Plants > Roots > Unclassified | place... | reverse complement strand
ACCAATCGTCAACTCCAACTCCTGGCCGCCTCGGGCCTGTTGCCGGTCCCTCCCGAGGAGCTGATCCCGGTGCAGGTGGAGCTCGCCCGCGGTCGCGACGCTGAGATCTCGCAGCGCGCCACCGAGACGCTGCTGGGACTCGATCCGCGCATTGCCGGCCCCTTTCTGGAGCACCAGGCCTACGAATCCGTTCTCGCGTTCTTCGCCGCCGAGAGCAGTCATCCGGGGATCATCGAGGTCATCATCCGGCGGCGCGACGTGCCGCGCCAGGTGCTCAAGGACCTGGCCCGCCGCGTGCCCCCCGACCTGCAGGAGGTGCTCATCCTGCGCCAGGACGCGATCCTGGACGAGCCGTCGATCCTGCAGGCGCTGGAGGACAATCCGCAGCTTTCCTCCTACACCCAACGCCGGATCGCCGAATACCGCCAGCACCTGTTGCCGCGCGAGCGCGGCGGCACGGCGGGTCCCACGCCGGCCGTCGTCGAGGAGATGGAGGACGAGGATCTCACCATCACCCTTTCGGCGATCAAGCGGGCCATGCCCGTCGAAGGCGAGGTCGAGGACCAGACCGGCCTCTCCGAAGGGCAGATCCGCATGCTGCCGGTGCCGGCCCGCCTGAAGCTCGCGCGCGGCGCCGGCCGGGTGCTGCGCGGTTTCTTGCTGCGCGACAGCAACACCCAGGTGGCCCTCTCGGCGCTGCTCAGCAACAACCTTCCGGAGCAGGAAGTGGAGCAGATCGCCAACAGCCGGGCAGTGGCGGAGGAGATCCTGGACGCAATTGCCAGGAAGCGCGAGTGGGTTTCACGATATGGTGTGGCAAAAGCACTGGTGAAGAACCCCAAGACCCCGCTGCCCATCTCCATGAAGCTGATCAACCGGATGGCCGTCCGTGACCTGCGCGATCTCGGTCGCGACAAGAACATTCCCGATGCCGTGCGTTCTACCGCGCTCCGTTTGTATAGAATCAAGCAGCAATAGGACGCATCCATGGCCAGGGACTTCTACTCCGTCCTCGCATTGCCGCGCAATGCCACCGAGGACCAGATCCGCAAACGTTTCCGGGAGCTTGCCCGGTTGCGTCACCCCGACCGTTTCCAGGGTGCCGAGAAAGAGGCCGCCGAGATCGAGTTCCAGGAGATCACGCAGGCGTTCAACGTGCTCTCCGATCCCGAGCGCCGGCGCCGCTACGACAGTGAGTTGGCGCGACCGAGCGAGTCTGATCCGCGCCAGATGTGCCGCGTCTATCTCCAGCGCGGGATCAAGGCGTACAAAGAGAAGAGCTTTCTGGACGCGGCGGACAACTTCGACCGTGCCACCAAGGCCGAGCCCGGCAATGCGCAGGCCTGGCAGCACCTCGCCATGGCCTGCTCGCAGCAGACCAACTGGTTGCCGCAGGCCGTGGCGGCCATCGAGCACGCCTGCGAGCTCGAGCCGATGAATCCGAGCTACCTCAAGCAGGCGGGGCGCATCTTCGCTCTCGCCGGCCAGGCGGACCGCGCCGTCGTCTACTACCGCCGGGCTCTCCAGTGGGGAGAGGACGATCCTGCCGTCCAGCGGGCGTTGGATGAGCTGACCAAGGCCCCCCCGAAACGCGGGGGCCTGTTCGGAAAGGCTTGAAGACATGTTGCGCGTCAAAGCCTGCGGGCTCTCCGATGTCGGGTTGACCCGGGTCCACAACGAGGACTATTTCGAGATCGACCCGGACCACAAGCTCTACATCGTGGCGGATGGGATGGGCGGCCACAGCCATGGCGAGGTGGCGGCCCAGATTGCGGTCAATGCCATCCGCGACTTCATCCACAAGACGGCCGACAAGGACACCACCTGGCCGTTCGGCATGGACAACCGCTTCGAGCGGCACACGAACCTGCTCAAGATGGCGGTGCGGATCGCCCACGACAACGTGCTGCGCGCCATCAGCAAGGACGGCTCGCTGTACGGCATGGGCACCACGGTGGTCGGCTTCCTGGTCTCCGGGAGCGTAGCCGCCGTGGCGCACGTCGGCGACAGCCGTGCCTACCGCCTGCGCAACGGCCGCCTCGATCAGCTCACCCAGGACCACACCTGGGTCAACGAGCAGGTGGTCGCCGGCTTCCTCTCCAAGGAGCAAGCCCGCTCGCACCCGCTCAAGAACGTCGTCACCCGCGCCCTCGGCGGCGAGAGCGATGTCGTGGTGGACGTGCGGGAGCTCGAAATGCGGCCCGGAGACCTCTATCTTCTCTGCTCGGACGGCTTGACCGGGATGCTCTCGGACGCCGACATCCGGGAGCGCCTGGGCGCCCAGACCGGCCTGCACGAGATCTGCCGCAGCCTGGTCAACGACTCCAACGCCCGCGGCGGCATCGACAATGTGACCGTCGTCGTCCTCGCCGCCGAAGAGGACGAGGGCGACGAAACGTCAGTGCGCTAAGCGTTCTCCTCGCGCGAGGTGACAATGACCACGCAGGGCTCGCCCTGGAGATCGGGCCGCGCGAGCCAGCCGGCATAGGCCGCCGCGCCGGTCGGGTCGGCATTCCATCCGGCCGCGGCCAGAGTCTGGCGGGCGGCCGCGATCTGGTCGTCGCTCACCCGCGTCACGTCCCCCTCCGTTCTCTCCACGAGCGCGCGCATGGCGGCGCGCCGCGGTGGATTGCCGATCGCGATCCCGGCGGCCCGTGGCGCTCCGGCGGCGGCGATCCCCGGCCCCTCGGGGTGGAGCGAGGCGTAGCCTGCGAGCTGCACGGCGTGCAGCGCCGGCAGCCGGTCGATCCTTCCCGCCCGCCGCAGCACCTCCAAGCCCAGGCCCAGCCCGAGGAGGAGGGGGCCGTTGCCCGCCGGCAGCAGCCAGTGCCGGGGCAGGCTTCCATCGAACGAGAGAAAGAGCTCCCAGGCCAGGGTGGCGACGCCCATCGCGAAGCTGGGTTGGAAAAAAGGCGCCGCATAGGTCATCCGGCGGCTCCACTCCTCGGCCGCCCGATGGGTGGCGTCGCGGTCGCCGGGAATGACCTCGACGATGGCTCCCCAGCTCCGGCTGCGCTCCAGCTTGATCTCCGGCGTGTGCTCCGGCACCAGCACCGTACAGTGGATGCCGCGCTCGGAGCAGGCCCGGGCCACCGCGATGCCGGCGTTGCCGGAGGAATCGAGGAACAGATCGCCGATCCCCCGCCGGCGGGCGGCGCTGGCCATCACTTCGGCGCCGAGCTCCTTGTAAGAGCCGGCGGGGGGAGATCCCTGCTGGGCGATCCAGACGTTGCCCAGGCGCTCCGGAGGACGCGAAATCGTACGCTCGGGCAGCTCGTCCCGATCGTCCGGAGACAGGCCGAAGGTGCCGGCCCAGCGCCGCAGACCGCTCGCTCCGGCCTGTGGCTCACACCAACGCAGCCCGGAGGTGTTATGCCAGGCCGGTTCCCAAGGTTTACCGCAGGCCGGGCAGTCCGCCGGAAAGCCTTCGTCCGGATAGGCGGCGCGGCATCCTGAGCAGCGCAGGTCGAAGAGTGGTGAGGCCGTCATGCGGCACATTGTATCCGGCGGTCTAGAATCCCTGACATGATGCGGATCGCGATTCTCGGCGGTGGCCCGGCGGGAGGTTCGGCGGCGCTGGCTCTGGCCCGCGGCGCCGCCGAGGTGGACCTCTATCTGCCGGCGCATCTGGGAGAGAAGCCGTGCGGCGGCGCCGTGCCGGAGCATGTCCTGCCGCGTCTGGCAGGATTCGATCCGTCCGCGCTTCCTGCAGTGGTGGAGCCCGCGGCCCTGCTCGAGAACGCAGCCGGCGGCTCGGTGGAGATCCTCTTGCGCGGTCTCCGCATCTTCCGCCGGGCCGACTTCGACCGCGCTCTGGTCGAGGCCGCGGTGGCGGCCGGCGCCCGGCGGCTGCCGAGGAAAGCCGAGCGTCTGGAGCTGGTGAACGGTGAAGCCCGCGTCACCGCGGGAGGCGAGGTCCGCACCTACGACTGGGTGATCGGCGCCGACGGCGCCCGCGGTCTTTCGCGGCGCACCCTGGGACTCGTGCCGGAGGGAGACAGCCTCGGCCTCGGCGGCTCTCTCCAAGGTCTCACCATGAATCGTCTCGTGCTGTCCTTTCCCGATCTGGCCGATTCCTATCTGTGGATCTTCCCGCGTCCCGGCGGCATTTCGGTCGGGATCGCCTACACGCCGGACCGCCTCTCCGACGGTGCCGCGCGGGCCGCTCTCGATGGTTTTCTGGACCGTCATCTGCCGGCCGGTTGGCGCGACCTGCCGGGGCCGCGGTACCGCTATCCCATCCCGGTCTTCGGCGCCTGGACGCTCCGTTCTGTCCGGCACGGCCTGGACCGGCACGTTCTCTTGACCGGCGACGCCGCCGCCCTGGCCGATCCGCTCACCCGCGAGGGAATCCGCTACGGTCTGCTCTCCGGCCTCTGGGCGGCCGAGAGCCTGCTTGCAGGCCAACCCGAAAGCTACGCCGCCCGGCTCGGCGAAGAGCTTGCCGCCGATCTCAGCCGGGCGGAGAGGGCACGGAGCCTCTTCTTTGACGATCCGATCGGTCAGTGGATGGTGCCGGTCGCGCGCCGTCACCCCGGAATCCGGAGGGTGCTCGCCGACCTGCTCGCTTGCCGGCAGCCCTATCAGGGGCTCAAAGGGCGGTTGCTGCGGGCCGCCCTCTACTCCCGTCCCGCCGCCTGACTTTCCACCCTGACGGGCGCGGTTCTGGCGCCGGCGATCCGCTCGCTGCGATCGACGGGCAGATCGGCCGACTCGTCCTCGGTGACGCGGTCGAGGAGGCCGGAGACGTTGGTCACCGGGTAGAAGTAGCGGCCGCCGGTCGCGGCGGCGAGCTGGCACATGACACCGGCCAGGGGGTAGGTCTCGCGATAGTCGGTCGCGAGGTCCACCGGGTAGAGGTTGACGCGCGCTTCGCGCAACGCTTGCAGCGTGGGGTCGTAGAGGCTGCGGTCGGCCAGATATTTTTCCTGGATCGGACTGCCAGCCGGCCCGCTTGCGCTCTCGCCTTCGAACAGGTGAGAACGGCCGAACCCTTTGGAGAAGACCAGGAGGTTCTTGCGCCCCGGTGCCCCCTCCGCCGCTTCGGCGAGGACTTGCAGGACGCCGTAGAAGCTGGCGGTCCGGCGGGCGAGCACATCCCCCTGGGGCAAGCGGGAGAGCAGAGACACCGCGGAGTCCTCCGGCACCCGGCCGATGTGCGACCGGCCGCGGACAGCGTCGGCGATCGCCGCGGCCAGCGCGTCCCGGTCGCGGGTGAAATCCTGCTGCACCTGGAGCTCACAGCCATAGTAGCTGGCCACGGCCACTCCGTCTCCCGGCAGGAGCTTGCCGGCGATCCACGTGTTGACCGCGGTGTTCAGCTCGTCGATCTGGTGCTGGCCCCCGGCGGGGAAGTCGAACAGGAGGATGAAGTAATGCTCCGGCTCCGAGACCGTCGCTGCGGCGAAAGGATTGTTCAGGCTCTGTCCCTGCGCCGCCCGGCTCAGCAGGCAGCAGGCGGAGATCAGAACCCAGAACGCCGCGCGGACACTGCGAGCCATGCAAGCTCCTCCAACGGAAGAGAACGATTCGAACCGGAGACGGGGCCGCCAGAAAGGCGGCCCCTATCTTAGCAGAAGTCCTGCCGGTTTCTACTTGCCGTACTCGTACCCTTTGCGGGCACGCACCTTGAACTCCGGGTTGGTGGTCTTGACCTGGACCTCCTGATACCCCGCCTTGCCGGCGGGCCGCTCGGTGCCGTAGCTGAGCAGGTAGTAACCGCTGTTCTCCTGGGCCACCTGCTTCAAGGGGGTGATGAAGTTGGTGAAGTTGAAGAAGTAGCGGCCGCCGGTGTCGCTGGCGAGCTGGTTCATCGAGTCGGTCAGCGTGTGCTGCGTCCCCTCGGGCACGAGATCGATGGGGTAGACGGCGACGTTGTTGTCGTTGAGGACGTGGACCATGGCCGGATAGTGGCGCTCGTCCGGGATGTACTGCCCGAAGTTGTTGATCCGCTCGCCGAAGCCGTTGCTGAAGAAGAGCAGGTTCTTGCGACCGGTGACCTTGCCCGCCGCCGCGGCCAGGGTGTCGAGCGCGTCATAGATGGTCGTGGTCTTGTCGCGCAGCGCCTCGCCGCGCGGCAGGCCGGCGATCAGCGACGGACCGCCGCCTTGCGGAATGCGCGACGGCCAGTTGGTCTCGTGGTCGATCCCCTTCATGGCGTCCGAGATCGCCGCGGCCAGCGCCTTGCGGTCGTGGGTGAAGTCCTGCTGAACCTTGAGCTTCTGGTCGTAGCTGACGACCGCCACCCAGTCGTTGACCAGCACGTCGCGCAACACCCAGTCGCGGGCGCGCTGCACGGCCTGCATCTGCTGGCTGAGCAGCTCCGGCGCCTCGGCGGCGTTGTTCTTCTGATCGTCGAAGAAGAGGACAAAGTAGCGATCTTCCGGCGCCTCGGCGGCCTTGAGCCCCTTCTGGTTGGCCGCCTGCGCGGATTCGACCAGGCTGCGGTTGCTGTAGAAGCTCACGCCGGTCAGGCTCACCGGTTTGCCGTCTTCCTTGACCACGAAGTCGTCTTTGCCGAGGCCGACGATGACATGGCCCCTGGCGTCCGTGACCAGGACGTCCAGCAGGACCTCGTGCACGTTGAGTTTCTCGCCGAACTCGCCCTGGGGCTTGTCCTGAGCCGACTTGTCCTGAGCCGGTTTGTCCTGGGCCATGATGGCGGATGCGAGGCCGACTGCCGCCACGAAGACCAGAGCTGCCGGCCGGAATGATTTCATCGAAATGTTCATCGCCACTCTCCTTTGGGACCCTCCCTGCGGGCACCGTCACAAACAGTTTAGAGCAAGGACTGAGCCAGGGGGGTGCCCCGGGGAGTGGGATCGCGGAAGGCTCGCCGTCTCGTCCTCCGAGGAGGACGGAGCGTCCTCTCTCGGCTCTACCGGCTTGCGCCCGGGAAGCGGGAGTAGAAGCCTCCCGCCTCGGCGGTGCGGGTCAGCGCGTCCGACGGGCTGAAGCGTTGGCCGACCGCGGTCTCCAGGCGCGCCAGAATGGCCACGATCTGGTGCAGTCCCTCCTGGTCGGCCCAGCGGCAGAGGCCGCCCCGGAACGGCGGGAACCCGGTGCCGAAGATCAGCGCCAGATCGAGATCGCCGGCGCTCTGCACGATCCCCTCCTCCAGGCAGCGGGCCGCCTCGTTCACCATCGGCAGCACCATGCGGTCGACCATGCCGCCGATACCGCCGGGGTCGGGGTTCTGCACGTTGGGATGCAACCCCAGGAGACTGTAGACCGTCGGATCAGGTTCCCGGCGCTCGTGCTCTTCATAGCGGTAGAGGCCCTTGCCGTTCTTCGTCCCCAGCCGGCCGTTTTCGGTCAGCCGGTCGAGCCAGCCCGGCACCGGGAGGCGCGTGCTGAACGCTTCATGAAGGATATGGGCGACCTTGGTGGCCACGTCGATACCCACCTCGTCGGTGAGAGCCATCGGGCCCACCGGCATTCCCCAGTCGGTCATCGCCCGGTCGAGGTCCTCGATGCGGTACCCCTCGTCGAGCAGCCAGAGCGACTCCACGGAGTAGAACATCAAGAGACGGTTGACCAGGAAGCCCGGCGCGTCCTTGACCAGCACCGGCGTCTTGCCGAGCCGGCGGGTGAAGGCGAAGACCGCCGCGACCGCCGCCGGATCGCTCCCCGGCGCGGCGATCACCTCGACGAGCGGCATCTTGTGGACCGGATTGAAGAAGTGCATGCCGACCACCCGCTCCGGATGCGGCGTCTTGGCGCCGATCTTCTCGACCGACAGGGAGGACGTGTTGGAGGCGAGCACCGTGTCCGCGCGCACGTGGCGCGCCATCTCGGCGAAGACCTCCTGCTTGACCTCCAGTTTTTCGACCACCGCCTCGATCACCAGATCGACGCCGCCGAGGCCGGTGTAGTCCAGCGTCGGCGACAGCAGCGCCATCTGCCGCCGCGCCTCCGGCGCCTCCAGCCGGTGCCGGCGCACCTGGCGCTCGAACAGCCCGGCCGCATGTGCCATGCCGCTCGCCAGCGCATCGGCGCGGACGTCCTTCATGCGCACCGGCAGGTTGGCCTCCTGGGCGATGAGCTGGGCGATGCCGCCACCCATCACGCCCGCCCCCAGCACCGCGGTCCGCCGGACCGGCCGCGGCGCGCCATTCCCGGCGCTTCCCGAAATGCCATCCCGTTTCGACGCCTCGGTGAGCTTGAAGACATGTACCAGGTTCTTCGACGTCCGCGAGATGGCGAGATCGGCGAGCGCCCGCGCCTCGGCGTCGAAGCCGGCGCGCCGGCCGTCCTCGATGCCGATGCGGATCACCTCGATGGCGCGCGGCGGCGCCGGGTAGTGGCCGCGCGTCTGCTCCAGCGTTTTCTTGCGCGCCTGGTCGAACACCACCTTCCGGCCCAGCGGATTCTTCTCCAGGAGAAGCTCCTTGAGGTCGAAGCCGCCGCCGGTCTTTCCGTCTTCGGCGCGCCGCTTCTGCCCGGCGCGCGCCAGAGCGAAATCGCGCACCAGATCCAGGAATCGGGCGTCCGGCAGGAGCGCGTCGATCAGTCCAAGCTTCAGCGCCTTGCGGCCGGCCACCGTTTTGCCGGTCAGGATGAGGTCCAGCGATTCCGGCACGCCGATCAGCCGCGGCAGCCGCGTCGAGCCGCCCCAGCCCGGCAGGATGCCCAGCCGCACCTCCGGCAAGCCGATCCGCGTCGCGGCGCTGTCGCTCGCCACCCGCCAGGTCGAAGCGAGGGAGAGCTCCGTGCCGCCGCCCAGGCAAGAGCCGCGGATCGCTGCCACGGTGGGGAAGGGGAGCGCTTCCCACGCCGCGAAGAGGGCGTGCCCCACCCGCGAGCCGGCCTCGGCCTCCGCCGGATCGGTGACCCGGGCAATCTCTTCCACGTCGGCGCCGGCGATGAAGTTTCCCTCCTTGCCGGAAAGCAGGATCAGGCAGCCGATCTCCGGCCGCGCGGCTACCTCGCCGATCACCTGCTCGAGCTCCGCGAGCGCCGCCCGGGTGAAGACGTTGACCCGCTTCTCCGGCGAATCGAACGTCAGAGTCGCCAGCGGGCCGGAGCCGGCTTCGAGATGGAAAATGGAAGTCACCGTGCCTCCGTCTTCTAAGATCCGTGCTGGGCGTCCGCCTCGGCGTAGAGCCGCTCGATGACATCGCCATATTTTTTGTTGACCACCCGCCGCTTGACCTTCTGGGTCGGCGTCAGCTCGCCGGTCTCCAGCGTGAACTCCTGCGGCAGGAGCTCCCAGGCCACCACCTTCTCGAAGCTCGCCAGATGCGAGTTGACCCCTTGCACCTCGGCGGCGTAGAGAGCGCGCACGCGCGGGTCCTTGAGCATCGCCTCATGGTCTCCCGTGCCGATCCCCTGCTTCTCGGCCCACGGCTTCAGCGCCTCGAAATCCGGCACCAGGAGAGCCGACAGGAACTTGCGGCGGTCGCCGATCGCCACCGCCTGGCCGATGAAACGGCTGCTCTTGAGCAGGTTCTCGATCGGCGCCGGCGCCACGTTCTTGCCGTAGGCGTTGATGATCAGCTCCTTCTTGCGGTCCGTGATGCGCAGGAATCCCTCGGCGTCGATCTCGCCGATGTCGCCGGTGTGGAACCACCCCTCCTGGTCGATCACCTCGGCGGTGGCCTCCGGCATGTTCCAGTAGCCCTGCATGATGTTGGGGCCCTTGCCGAGGATCTCGCCGTCGGCCGCGATCTGGAGCTGAACCCCCGGAATGGCCTTTCCCACCGTCCCCATCTTCACCGCGTCCGGCGTGTTGACGGTGAGCACCGGCGCCGTCTCCGAGAGCCCATACCCCTCATAGATGCGGATGCCGGCACCCCAGAAGAACTCGGCGACGTCGCGGGCGAGCGGCGCGCCACCCGACAACGCCATCTCGAAGCGGCTGCCGAGCCGCGCCCGGATCTTGCTGAACACGAGCTTGTCCGCGATGCCGAGCTTGATCCCCAGGAAGCCCGGCGGGCTCTGCCGTTTCAATCGCCACGGCAGCGACTCGCGGCCGACTCCCACCGCCCAGTTGAACAGCTTCTGGCGGATCGGTGAGCTGGCAGCCACGTTCTCCTGCACCTTCGACAGCACTTTTTCATACACCCGCGGCACGGAGACGAAGAGATGCGGCTGCACCTCCTGAAGGTTCGCCGCCACCGTCGCCACCGATTCGGCATAGGCGATGGTGCACCCCATGTAGAAGTAGCAGTAGTCCACCGTCCGCTCGAACGAGTGCGAGAGCGGCAGGAACGACAGTGCGGTGTAGCGGCCTGCGATGTCGATCACCTCCATCGCCCCGACGACGTTGGAGACGATGTTGCGGTGGGTGAGCATCACCCCCTTGGGCTGGCCGGTGGTGCCGCTCGTATAGACGAAGGTCGCGAGCTCGTCCGGCTTCGCGGACCGGGCCATCGCTTCGAATTGGGCGATGTCCCCGGCACCGGCGCCGGCGCCGCGCTCCAGCAGGGCGCTCATCGTGGTCACCCGCGGATCGCTGGAGGTGCCCTTGATCAGCACGTAGTGCTCGACCTTGGGCAGCTCGGCGGACTTGGAGAGCAGCCCCTCCAGGTGGCCCGTGGTCTCCGCGAAGACGATCTTGGCGCCGCAGTCGTTGGCGATGTAGGAGGACTGGTCGGGCAGCAGCGTCGGGTAGATCGGTACCACGACGCCGCCGGCGCAGAGGGTGGCGAAGTCGACGGTCGGCCAGTGCGGTCCGTTTTCGGACATCAAGGCGACGCGGTCGCCGCGCTGGAGCCCCAGCTCCTGCAAACTCTTGGCGAGGCGCCGGACGCGGTCGACCAACTCGGCCGTGGAGACCGGTTGATAGGTCCCTCCGATCTTGGAGAGAAGGCAGTCCGGCTTGTTGTGACCCGCAGCCTTCAAGAAAAGCTCCGAAAGGGTTGTGACCGACATTCGCTCCCTCCTGTCGTTGAGGTGACGGATTGTATCGCAAGCCCGAGCCTCGCCGCGGCAACTTCCTTGAGACGGCCTGCCCCGTTTTACCTCTTCCGGGAGACTTTTTCTTTAGAGGGGTTCTTCATCGGCATTGGAGCCGGTGCAACTAACCCCCTTGAAGGAGATCCTTTCATGTCTTCCCGCAATCCTCGCCTCCGCGCCCTCGTTCTCGCCGCCGCCGTCCTTCTCCCCGCCCTCCCTCTCCGCGCCCTGCCGCTCGACGGTCCGGCCCGCCTCCGCGACGACCGGAGCGCCTTCACAGTGTTCGTCGACGAGCTGCGAAGCTTCTGGCACGGGCTGTTCGACCAGAGCGGCTCGCACAGCTCGACGACGAAGGAGGGAATGACGATCGATCCCAGCGGACGGCCCAGCGGCACGACGACTTCGGGAGACGAAGGGATGACCATCGATCCGCATGGCTAAACCACTGTCGGCCCCTCTCCCGGTCATCCGCCGCCCTGCTGCCCCGATCGGGAGAGGAAAGTTCCTTATCGAAGGCGAAAGCGGAGCGCCAAGCAACGATCTTGTATGTCGTTTCGAGTAAAGTGTCCCGAAAACGCCTCCAGCGGCAACTCTACTTATTAGAGAGAGTTTGTCCGACCCTAAGGAGGAGAAACGCGTGGCCGAAGTTCATCTGCCGTTGGAGGCGATGGCCCGACTCTTGTCGGGAGGGATGACGTATGAGGAGCTCCAGCAACGGGTAGTCCCCCACCTTTTGGAGCTTTGCCCGGTCTGCCAAGAGACCTACCGCGAGATCCGACGCATCCAAGCGACGGTGGGACATTGGAATGAGGAGATTGTGGTTACCGAGGGGCTCGAAGCGCCGGAGCTGTGGCTGCGGATTGCAGACCTGCCCTATGAAGAGCAAGAGAAACTTGTCGAGGAAGACGTGGAGTTTCAGGCTTGGGGGCTGTGCCAGCTCATCTTGACGAAAAGCCTGGAGGCAGGATTCGAAGCGCCAGCGACAGCGGTCAATCTCGCGAACCTGGCAGTCAAGGTTTCCTCTCGTCTTGGTGACGTATACCACCCAGAGTGGGTCCAGGATCTACGCGCTCGGTCTTTTGCCTACCTGGGAAACGCCCGGAGAGTGCTCGGCGAGCTTAGGAGTGCGGACGATGCGTTCCGGTCTGCAGAGGTCCATTTAGGGCAAGGGACTGGAGACCCACGGCTTCATGCTGAGATCCTAGATCTTCAGAGCTCACTCCGACGGGCCCAGAGACGGCTGAACGAGGCGCTGACCTTGTCGGAGACAGCCCTCTCTCTGTATAAGGTCGCAGGAGATGCTCGGGGTGTTGGGATCTCTCTGTTGAAGAAGGCGAAAATCCTTGAAGAGAAGGGCGACCTGGGACGCTCTATCGACCTTCTTAGTAACCGGGCGGCTGAGATTGAAGGGGCTCACGATCGCCGCCTCTTTGCCTACGCCCGATTTAACCTCCTCGGCTGTCTTACGCTCGCCAAGCGTTACCAGGCAGCCGACCATCTGCTAACAGAAGTGCAGGGCTTGTTTGGCGGCCTGGAAGAGCCGGTTAACCTGCTGCGTCTCCGCTGGACCGAAGGCAACATCGCCCTCGGTCTAGGCCGGATCGATGAAGCTGCTTCTTCCTTCCGCGAAGTCCAGGCTGCTTTCATGGAGCGCGGCATGGCGTACGATGCGGCGCTCGTCTCCCTGGACCTCTCGCTGGTCTACCTCCGCCAGCGGAATCTCACTGACCTCAAGAAGCTGTCGAGCGAGTTGGTGCTCCTGTTCGAGTCGCGGGATGCCCATCGCGAAGCCCTCGGAGCGCTCTACCTCTTCCAGAAAGCGTGCGAGGAGGAGCGGCTCACCGAGCAGGCGATCAACCGGCTGGCCGAACGCTTGCGGCGGGATCGGCCGGTGCGCGAGGCCTAAGAGATCGGGCGGTTTCAATCCCTGGGATTGGAACCGCCCATACTCTCAGGGGTTACGGCTTTTCCTGAACGCGCTGGAGCAATCGTGGCGTCGCCCGAAAGGTGGTTCGTTTCAGACGCTTCAGGGCATCTTCCAGATCCACCAACCCCCGGCGTGCAGCCAGGTCAAGGACTCCCAAGGTGCCAGTGACTACGAATCCCAGACCCTGCGCCAGTTGGCGGCCTTTTTTCTCGTCGAGCAGGACGAGACTCGCTCCCAAGGACTGGGCAAGAGCGATGGCTTCCTGCTCACCGGGATCGAGTTGCTGCAGATTGGGAGGAGCCTGAGAGACGATTCTGCGTTCCAGCCAGCTTGGCCAGTTATCGAGGAAATCCTTCACGGGCTGCGGTGCCGCCGGCGAGCGGAGCTCGCGCCAAACTGCCTCCGGGATCAGGACCTGTCCGAAGAGAGCAGGCAGGATCTCTTGCCGGTCGATGAGGATAAGGTAATTCAGGGGAGAGGTGTTCGAGACGACGGTCATCGAAGCTTGAGGCGATCGAGGTCTCTACGATCTTGCTCGAATTCCTCCTCCGTGTAGGCAAGATAGGCCTGACGCTCCTTGAGGAATGCTTCCGTCTCCCAGAAGGAGAGCCCGAGGAGCCGTTCGACCTGACCGCGGGTCAGTGCCCCTTCTCGGTACCCCTCCACGGCGATGGCTTCGAGCATGCCGCGTGACACATCGTGCCATGCAACCTCCAAGCGCTTCGCGATGTCTTCGGGTAGCTCCAGAGCGATCTGCACGTTTCCTGCCGACCTCCTCTTGCGACTATAGCAGACGCCCCGCCTGTCATTCCGTCCGTCATTCCGCCCGCAACGCTTCGATCGGATCGAGAGCGGCGGCACGGCGGGCCGGGAGGAGGCCGGAGAGGAGACCGGTGATCAGGCTGACGCCGACCGCGAGAGCGACGAAGAGCGGTGGGGTGGAGACCGGCAGGCCGGGGATGGCGAGACGGAGGAGGGCGGCGATCCCCATGCCGCCGAGGACGCCGAGCGCGCCTCCCGCCGTCGACAGCGCCGCCGCCTCGGTCAGGAAGAGGACGTGGACCTGCCGCCGCGTCGCGCCGATCGCTCGCACCAGGCCGATCTCCGCCGTCCGCTCGCCGACCGCGATCCACATCATGGTCAGGATGCCGATCGCGCCGACCAGGAGCGAGATGCCGGCGATCGCGCCGACCGCCAGGGTCACCACGTTCATCACGTTGCCGAAGACCTCCAGCATCGCCGCCTGGGTGGTCACCGAGAAGTCCTCGGTGCCGTGGCGCTCGGTCAGCACACGGCGGATGTCACTCTCTACCCGTCCGGCGATCCCGGCGTGAGCGTAGACGACATCGATCTCGTTGAGCTCCGACAGATTGAACAGCTTCATCGCGCTCGCCACCGGAATGTAGGCCGAGTCGTCGATGTCGAAGCCGAGGAACTGTCCCTTCGAGGACATTACGCCGATCACCCGGAAGCGGGTGCCTGCAATGCGCACGAAGCGGCCGAGGGCGTTCGCCTCGCCGAACAGCTCGCGCTTCGCCTTCGGCCCGAGCACCGCCACCTGGGAGCCGCGCTGCGGATCTCCCGGCGGCCAGAACGACCCCTGGC
>Ga0307508_10004076_pt1 | contig 14431 bp, 10 predicted proteins | sample 9_EM_MG_FD_203089 | JGI IMG/M metagenome (GOLD analysis project Ga0307508, IMG submission 203089) | Populus trichocarpa ectomycorrhiza microbial communities from riparian zone in the Pacific Northwest, United States - 9_EM | ecosystem: Host-associated > Plants > Roots > Unclassified | place... | reverse complement strand
GCCATCCTGGAGCTGCGCTGGATCGAAGGGAAGCGCATCCGTCTCTTGAACGGCCGGGCGGCGCCGCTCGCCGAGCACCTGGCGGTGCTGCCGATCGTCGCCTGGACGCACGCCGAGGCGGAGGTTCTCACCGGCGCCCCCAAGGCCCGCCGCCGGTTCCTCGACCGCGGCGTCGTCGGTCTCCGCCCACCCGCCCTCGATCTCCTCAACCGCTATATGGAGGCGCTGCGGCAGAAACGCGAGCTCCTCCTCCAGGGCGCTCGCCAAGGCACCCGCCAAGGGACCCGGGACTCGTCGGATCTGGAGGTGTGGAACGAGATCCTCGCCACCACCGCCGCCGAGGTCATCCGCCTGCGCCACGCCTATGTGGAGCGATTGCGCGAGGTGCTGACCGGCGTTCTCGCCGAGAGCACGCTCGACCTGCCGCCGATCGAGGTGCGCTACAAACCCTCGCCGGCGACCGGGCTCGAAGGTCCGCTGGTGATCGCCGCGGCCCTGGAGCGCGCCGCCGACCGCGAGCGCCTCCGCCAGGTCCCCCTCCTCGGCCCGCAGCGCGACGAGCTCGAAATCCTCTGGGCCGGGCACGACATCCGCCGGGTCGCCTCCGCCGGCGAGCGCAAGGCCCTCTCTCTGCTTCTCGTCGCGGCCCATGGCCGGGTTCTGGAGTCCGCCGGCCGCCTTCCCCTCTATCTGCTCGACGATGCCGACGCCGAGCTCGCCCCGCCTACCCACAGCGCGGTCTGGGGGGTGTTTCGCAACGCGCCGCAGATCATCGCGACCTCCAACCGCCCACAGGTCTGGCTGACCCTGGAAGTCGGCAAGGCGTGGGAGATGGAGAAAGGGCGGATGAAGGTGCTCGCCTGACCGCTCTGACCCCGTTCCTGGAAGATTTCGGCGCCTTTTTGCGTTATCCCTCGTACGGGCGTAACTCTTTGTATCTCAAACAGTAGAGCGCTCGAAGAAGACCGCAAGCTGTGGTATAATTTGCACATCCCAGGCCCCAGATCCTGCGGGGGGCCATTCAGCACGAGTCAGCAAGAACAATCGGCGGAGAACCGGTTTTGGCGAATCCAGAATCTACCTATACGGCTGAGAATATCAAGGTCCTCAAGGGCTTGGAGGCGGTGCGTACCCGCCCCGGCATGTACATCGGAGACACTGACGATGCCTCCGGTCTGCACCACATGGTCTTCGAGGTGGTCGACAACTCGATCGACGAAGCCCAGGCTGGGTACTGCTCGGTCATCGACGTCGTGGTTCATACCGACAATTCCGTGACCGTCGAGGACGACGGCCGCGGCATTCCGGTCGACCTGCACAAGGAAGAGGGGCGTTCGGCGGCCGAGGTCATCATGACCGAGCTGCACTCGGGCGGTAAGTTTGACAAAAACTCCTACAAGGTCTCCGGCGGTCTGCACGGCGTCGGCGTCTCGGTGGTGAACGCCCTCTCGGAAACGCTGGAGCTCGAGATCAAGCGCGACGGCCAGGTTTGGTACCAGATCTACCACAAGGGGCTCCCCGAGGCGCCGATCAAGCTTATCGGCAAAAGCGACAAGACCGGCACCAAGGTGCGCTTCTGGCCGGACCCCGGGATCTTCGCGATCCTCGAGTTCCAGTACGACACCCTGGCGACGCGTCTGCGCGAGCAGTCGTTCCTCAACCGTGGCGTCCACATTCGTCTGCGCGACGAGCGGACGGACAAAGAGGTCGAGTTCGCCTACGCCGGCGGCATCTCCTCCTTCGTGGAGCACCTGAACCGCAACAAGCAGCCGCTCCATGCGCCGCCGATTTACCTCATGGATACGCGCGACGACGGCACCGGCCCGGAGATGGTCGAGGTCGCCCTGCAGTGGAACGACGGCTACCAGGAGCTGATCTACAGCTTCACCAACACGATCAACAACCGCGACGGCGGCACCCACATGCAGGGTTTCAAGAGCGCGCTGACGCGAGCGGTCAACACCTACGCCACGGCCTCCACCCTCGCGAAGAGCCTCAAGGAGAGCTTGACCGGCGAGGATATCCGCGAGGGGCTGACCGCGGTCGTTTCGGTGCGCATCAAAGATCCCAAGTTCTCGTCGCAGACCAAGGACAAGCTGGTCTCGTCGGACATCAAGGGTTGGGTCGAGCAGGTGGTGGGCGAGAGGCTCGCGCAGTTCCTCGAAGAGCACCCGAAAGAGGCGAGGCGGATCGTCGAGAAGTGCGTCGAAGCGGCGCACGCCCGGGAGGCGGCACGCAAGGCGCGCGACCTCACCCGGCGCAAGGGCGCTCTCGACTCCTCGAACCTCCCCGGCAAGCTCGCCGACTGCTCGGAGCGCAACCCCGAGGCGGCGGAGCTCTTCCTGGTCGAGGGAGATTCGGCCGGCGGCTCGGCCAAACAGGGGCGCGACCGGCGCTTCCAGGCCATCCTCCCGCTCAAGGGGAAGATTCTGAACGTCGAGAAGGCGCGCTTCGACAAGATGCTCTCCTCCGACGAGATCAAAGTCATGATCACCGCGCTCGGCACCGGGATCGGCAAGGATGACTTCGACGTCGCGAAGCTCCGCTACCACAAGCTGATCATCATGTGCGACGCCGACGTCGACGGCAGCCACATCCGCACCTTGATCCTGACCTTCTTCTACCGCCAGATGGCGGAGATCATCAACCGCGGCTACCTCTACATCGCCCAGCCGCCGCTCTACAAGGTGTCGCACGGCAAGAGCGAGACCTATCTCAAGGACGACCGCGAATATCAGGCCTACCTGGTGGAGCGGATCAAGGACGCCTGGGAGCTCGAGATCCGTCATGGAGCCAATGGCACCAACGGCGGAGACGGCGCGAACGGGAACGGCGGCCGCTTGACGGGAGTCCGCCTGGCGGTCTTCCTGGAGAAGATCGACGCCTTCCGGCAGAACATGGACCGCCTCGTCTCGCGCGGCTTCCCGGCCGAGGCGCTACGCGTCGCGCTGCGCAACGAGATCCGCGACAAGTTCTCCCTGACCGATGCGGCGAAGCTGCAACAGGTGGCGGAGATCATCGAAGCCTCCGGCTTCCGCAACGTCGAGGTGGGTCAGGACGAAGAGCACAGCACCGGCTTCATCCGTTTCTGGAGCCGCCGCGACGGCGTCGACCGCGAGGGGCGCATCGACTGGAATCTGGTGACCAGCGCCGAGTACCGCGGCATGGTGACCAACGCCATGGGTCTCGAAGCGCTGAACGCCACCAGCTTCAACCTCATCAAGGGTGACGACGTCTCGGCGTTCTCCAGTGTTGAGGAGGTCCTCGAAAAGATGTATGCCGGCGCGAAGAAAGGCCTCTCGATCCAGCGCTACAAGGGCCTCGGCGAGATGAACCCGACGCAGCTCTGGGAGACCACCATGGACCCCGCCAAGCGCCGCCTCCTCCGCGTCCGCGTCGAAGACGACGTCGAAGCCGACGCGGTCTTCACCGTCCTGATGGGCGACGAGGTCGAGCCACGGCGTGCGTTCATCCAGGACAACGCGCTCGAGGTGCGGAACCTGGACGTCTGACCGCCAAAAGATCCCGAATAAACCGAACACAGGTGAGAGCTGAAAAATAATGACCGACAACGATCAAAACCTCCCCTTCGAGCAGCCGATCCCGGTCGACATCGAAGTGGAGATGCGGCGCAGCTATCTCGATTACGCGATGAGCGTGATCGTCGGCCGGGCTCTGCCGGACGTGCGCGACGGCTTGAAGCCGGTGCACCGGCGGGTGCTCTATGGCATGTGGGAGTCCGGCAACCGGTCGGACCGGGCGTATAAGAAGTCGGCGCGCATCGTCGGCGACGTCATGGGCAAATATCACCCCCACGGCGACTCGGCGATCTACGACACGGTGGTGCGCATGGCGCAGGACTTCGCCCTGCGCTACCTGTTGGTCGACGGGCAGGGCAACTTCGGCTCGCTCGACGGCGACAACCCCGCCGCCATGCGGTACACCGAAGTGCGGCTCACCAAGCTCGCCGAGGAGATGCTCCGCGAGGACATCGACAAGGAGACGGTCGACTGGGGGCCCAACTACGACGGCTCCGAGACCGAGCCGCTCGTCCTGCCGGCGCGCGTTCCCAACCTGCTGGTCAACGGCTCGTCCGGCATCGCCGTCGGCATGGCGACCAACATCCCGCCGCACAACCTGGGCGAGGTGGTGGACGGCCTCCTGATGATGATCGAGAACCCGGACGTCACGATCTCCGAGCTGATGGAGGCGATCCCCGGACCGGACTTCCCGACCGCGGGGACGATCCACGGTCTCGCCGGCATCCGCTCGGCCTACACCACCGGCCGCGGCATCATGCAGATCCGCGCCAAGGCCGAGATCGAGGTCCATCCGAAGACCGAACGGCAGGCGATCATCGTCACCGAGATCCCTTACCAGGTGAACAAGAAGCGGCTGATCGAGCGCATGGCCGAGCTGGTGCGCGAGAAGAAGCTCGAAGGGATCTCGGACCTGCGCGACGAGTCCGACCGCGACGGCATCCGCATCGTCCTCGAAGTGAAGAAGGGCGAGCAGGCGGAGATCATCCTCAACGCGCTCTACAAGCTCACCCAGATGCAGGTCACCTTCGGCATCATCTTCCTGGCGATCGTCGACAACCAGCCGAAGGTGATGACGCTGAAGGAGCTGCTGTTCCACTTCCTCAACCACCGGAAGACCGTCATCATCCGGCGCACCCGCTACGACCTGCGCAAGGCCGAGGAGCGGGCGCACATCCTGGAAGGCATCCTCAAAGCTCTCGACCACCTCGACGAGGTGATCCGGACCATCCGCGCCAGCCAGACGCCGGGCGAGGCGAAGGACAACCTGATCGCGGGCTTCGCGTTCACCGACGTGCAGGCGCAGGCGATCCTCGACATGCGCCTGCAGCGCCTCACCGGTCTGGAGCGCGAGAAGGTGGTCGAGGAGTACCGCGAGCTGATGGTCCTGATCGAGAAGCTGCGCGCCATCCTCGCCTCCGACCGCCTGGTCCTCGAAGAGATCAAGCGCGAGCTTGGCGAGCTCAAGGAGGCCTACGGCGACAAGCGGCGGACGGACATCATCCCGGAGACGGCGGACATTTCGATCGAGGACCTGATCGCCGACGAGCCGATGGTGATCACCGTCAGCCGGACCGGCTACGTCAAGCGCTCGCCGCTCACCCTCTACCGTTCGCAGAACCGCGGCGGCCGCGGGCGCACCGGCATGGGCACGAAGGAAGACGACTTCGTCGAGCACCTGTACGTGGCCACGGCGCACAGCTATATCCTGGTCTTCACCGAGAGCGGCCGGGTGCACTGGCTCAAGGTGCACGAGATCCCGGAGGCGGGTCCGACTGCGCGCGGCAAGGCGATCGTCAACCTCCTGGAGCTCGAGCCGACCGAGCGGTTGGCGACGACCGTCGCGGTACGCACCTTCCCCGACGACCGCTTTCTCGTCTTCGCCACCGAGAAGGGGACGGTCAAGAAGACCGAGCTGTCGCTCTACGCCAACCCGCGGGTGGGCGGCATCATCGGCATCAACATCGACGAGGGCGACCGTCTCCTCGCCGTGCGCGAGACCGATGGCAAGAAGGACATCCTCTTCGCGACCGCCAAGGGCTTCGCGATCCGCTTCCCGGAGAGTGACGCCCGCTCCATGGGGAGGGCCACCTACGGCGTGCGCGGCATCACCTTGCGCGAAGGCGACCGGGTGGTGGGCATGGAGGCCCTCGACCGGAACGGCGAGATCCTCTCGGTCACCGAGCGCGGCTTCGGCAAGCGGACGCCGGTGGACGAATACCGCCTGCAGAACCGCGGCGGTCTCGGCATCATCAACCTCAAGGTCGGCGCGAAGACCGGCGAGGTCATCGGCGCGCGTCACGTCACCGCGAGCGACGGCCTGATGCTCATCACCCAGGAGGGGATGATCATCCGCATCAACGTCTCGGGTGTCCGGGTGGTCGGCCGCTCGACGATGGGCGTCAAGCTGATGAACCTGTCGACCGACGACCGCCTGGTCTCCATCGCCAAGGTCGAGCGCGAGGAAGAGGCGATGGTCGAAGGCGAAGGCGGCGGCAGCGCCACGCTGCTCGAAGCCGCCGACATCGAGCCGGAGCTGGAGCTCGAAGCCGCCGACGACATGACGGACCTGGGAGATCTGGGCGATCTCTCCGATCTGGATGAGGACGACGAAGACGGCGGCGAGGGCGGACCGGACGAGACGGTGCACTGAGCCGCACTGCGTGTAGACTTGGCGGGCGAGCGGGGTCCATCCTCTCTCGCCCCGCTGACACCTCTCAGAAACGGAGACCCGACATGGAGTTCTTCCTCGATACCGCGGACATCAAAGAGATCACGACCGGCCTGGAGTGGGGCCTGGTCGACGGTGTCACCACCAACCCGTCCATCATCGCCAAGCAGGGCAAACCCTACCTGCCGACGGTCAAGGAGATCGCGAAGCTGGTGCCGGGACCGGTCTCCGGCGAGGTGCTGGCCACTGAGTTCGACCAGATCATGGAGCAGGGGCACCGCCTCGCCGGCCTGGCCGAGAACATCGTGGTCAAGGTGCCGCTGACGCCTCCGGGGCTGCGCGCCGTGGCCAAGTTCCTCGAAGAGGGGATCCACTGCAACGTCACCCTCTGCTTCTCGGCGGCGCAAGCCCTGATCGCCGCCAAGGCGGGCGCCTTCTTCATCTCGCCCTTTGTCGGCCGGCTGGACGACATCGGGGAGGACGGCATGGAGCTGATCGAGAAGATTGTGGGCATCTACCAGAACTACGAGTTCGACACCAAGGTGCTGGTCGCTTCGGTCCGCCATCCGATCCATGTCATCCAGGCCGCCCAGCTCGGCGCCGACATCGCGACGATGCCGTTCAAGATCCTCGAGCAGCTCTACAAGCATCCGCTGACCGATGCCGGCCTCGACCGCTTCCTCGCCGACTGGAAGGCGACCGGCAAGAGCTTCGACGAGTGACCTCCGCACCGGGGCGGCTGTACCGCCTCGCCTGGGGTCTCTACCTCGTCATGGCGGTGGGTGGGATCGTCTGGATCGGGCTGCGCCGCGGCGTCATCCCGTTGTCGCTGTTCTTTGACGTGCGCTCCTGGTGGCTCGACCTGCTGCTCGGGATCGGTGCCGCGTTGCTCCTCCTCGGCACCTGGATCGGTGCCGAACGGGCGGTGCCCCTGGCGCGCGACCTCGACCGCCAGATCATGGCGGCTCTCGGACCTCTCCAGCCGGGAGAGGCGGTCGCCCTCGCCGTCCTTTCCGGCTTTTCCGAGGAGCTGTTCTTTCGCGGCGCGGTGCAGGGGGCGATCGGTTGGTTGCCCGCGACCCTCGCCTTCGCCATCCTGCACAGCGGGCCGGGGAAGGCATTCCGCCTGTGGACTCTGTTCGCCGCGGTCGCCGGGCTGGTTTTCGCCGGCCTTGCCGTGTGGCGTGGCAACCTTCTGGCGCCCATCGTCGGGCACTTTCTGGTCAACGCCGTCAACCTGGGCCGCCTCGCCAGGGGACACGGCGACTCTGGTAGACTCGCGCAGGGTCAGCCAGAGAGTGAAAAGGAGAGCTGAAAGAGATGGCAAGCGATTCGCAGGACGTCTTCGCACGCATAGAGGCCGAAAAGGAAGGCTACCTGGAGGAGCTCAAGGACTTCATCCGGATCCCATCCATCTCCACCGATCCTGACTTCAAGGGCGAAGTGCTGCGAGCCAGTGAGTTTCTCCTCGGCAAGCTGCGCGAGGCGGGTCTCACGGCGGAGCGGATCGAAACCGCCGGCCACCCGCTGGTCTACGCGGAGTGGCTCGGCGCGCCCGGCAAGCCGACGGTTCTCTTCTATGGCCACTACGACGTGCAGCCGGTCGATCCGATCGAGCTGTGGCGCAACCCGCCGTTCGAGCCGACGGTCGAGGGGGACAAGCTGGTGGCGCGCGGCGCCACGGACGACAAGGGGCAGTCCTTCGCGCACGTGAAGGCGGTCGCCGCGATGCTCAAGGAGCGCGGCAAGCTGCCGGTGAACGTCAAGTTCCTCATCGAAGGGGAAGAGGAAGCGGGAGGCGAGTCGATCGACCGCTACGTGCGGGAGGACGGCGGCAAGCGCCTCAAGGCGGACGCCGTCATGATCTCCGACTCGTCGCTCTTCGCGCCCGGCCAGCCGTCGCTGATCTACGGTCTCCGGGGGCTCGCCTACATGGAGATCAGGGTCACCGGCCCGGACCGGGACCTGCACTCCGGCACCTACGGCGGCGCGGTGCGCAATCCGCTCAACGCGCTCGGCACGATCATCGACAAGCTGCGCGACGAGAAGACCGGCAAGATCCTCATTCCCGGCTTCTACGACGATGTGCGGCCGCTGGAGGCCTGGGAGCGCGAGGAGTGGGCGAAGCTGCCGTTCGACGAGGACGAATACCGAACCGACCTCGGTGTTCCCGAGCTGCACGGCGAAGCGGGCTACACGGTGCGGGAACAGACGAGCGGCCGGCCGAGCTGCGACGTGAACGGCATCTTCGGCGGCTACATGGGCAAGGGGGCGAAGACCGTGCTCCCCTCCTGGGCCGGCGCCAAGATCTCCATGCGGCTGGTGCCCAACCAGGATGCGAAAAAAATCGCCGACCTCTTCACCCGCTATGTCCATTCGATCGCGCCGTCTGGAGTCCGGGTGGACGTAGAGGCGCTCCACGGCGGCGACGCGGTGGTGGTCAAGGTCGAAGGACCCATCGTCGAAGCCGCGCTCGACGCCATGCAGGACGTCTGGGGAGCACGGCCGGTGCGTATCCGTGAAGGGGGCTCGATCCCGATCGTCTCGACCATTGCCGCCGTCCTCGGGGCACCGGTCCTTCTGTTGGGCTTCGGCCTCAACGACGACGGCTTGCACTCTCCCAACGAGAAATTCAACATCAGCCACTTCTACAAGGGCGTTCGATCCGTGGCACGGCTGCTGGATCGGCTGGGCGAACTATGAGGAGCAAGGACAATTTCGAGCGCGAGATCAAATTCCCGGGCGTCGAGCTCGACAAGGTGCGCGCGCGGCTCATCGAGCTCGAAGCGGAGCGCGTCGGGCCGCCGGCCTTCGAGGACAACTGGATCCTGGACCGCGGGGATGAGCTGTTGTCGAACGGCAGGATCCTCCGGCTGCGCACCGACGCCGGGCGGGCACGGCTGACCCTGAAGGGCCCCATGCAGTTCGAGGGGAACGTCAAGGTCCGCCAGGAGCTCGAGGTGCAGATCGAGGACGCGGATGAAGCGCGCGCGCTCCTCGAGGGGCTCGGCTACCAGGTCGTCCGGCGGTATCAGAAAATGCGTGAGGAATGGCACTTGGGTGGTGTCACCATCGCCCTCGACCATACGCCGATCGGCGACTTCGCGGAGTTCGAGGGGGACGGCGCCGAGACGGTGGCGAAACGCTGTGGCTTCGACGCGGACAAGGCCGAGAGGCGGTCGTACCTGCGGCTTTACGAGGACCATCTGAAGAAGCATCCGGACTCACCTCCAGAGATGGTGTTCCGGCAATAATTGGATCGATTCGGATCGATCATCCCTCACAGGCCAGGCAGGTGACGCATGCAGGGTAGACGCCTGAGGGCGCTCGTGCTCGCGGCGGGTCTCGGTACGCGGCTGCGGCCGCTGACCGACCTCGTGCCGAAGCCGCTCCTGCCGGTGGCAGGCCTGCCCATCCTCGGCCGCACCCTGGCGCAGCTCGCCGCGCTGGGGTGTGAGGAGGTGGCGATCAATCTCCATCATCTGGGAGACCAGATCCGCCAGCGCTTCGGCGGGTCGTTCGGCAGCATGCGGATCACCTACTCGGAAGAGCCGGTCCTCCTCGGTACGCTGGGTGCGTTCGGTCCGCTCCGTGAATTCTTCGCGCCCGCGGAACGCGTATTGCTGATCAACGGCGACAGTCTCTGCGAATGGCCGCTGCGCCGGCTGCTTCGCCGTCATCTGGCGAGCGGCGCCGAGGCGACGCTCCTTCTCGCGTCGCGCCCGCAGCCGGCGGACTTCGGCGGTGGAGTGGCGATCGACCGCTATGGGCGCATCCTCTCCTTCCGTTCCGGCGGTGCCGAATCCGCCGCGGTGGCACACCGTTATGTCTTCGCCGGCGCCCACGTCATCGCGCCGCATCTCCTCAAGGACATCCCGCCCGGAGCATCGAGTGTCTCCGACATTGTCCGCGATCTCTACACACCGCGTCTGGCGCAGCCGGATGTGCTCCTCAATTCCGTGGTCACGGCGCGCCGTTGGCACGACCTGGGGACGCCGCAACGGCTTCTGGACGGCGTGGTGGACTGGGCGCGCAGCCGCTGGCCGCAGCGGCTCTGGAGGCGTTCGTGGATCTCTCCGGAAGCGGAGATCGGTCCCGGCGCGGTGGTGAAAAGCTCGGCGGTCGAGGCGGGAGCGCGAATGGCCGAAGGCTCGCGGGTGGAGCGTTCGCTGCTGCTGCCCGGGGCGCGGGTAGGGAAGGGTTGTGTGGTGAAGGACTCGATCGTGGGCTTCGGCGCCGCGGTGCCACCCGGCACCTGGGTGGAGCGGCGGGTGATCATGCCGCAGCGCCTGGGCTTTTCTCCAGGCCTCGACGATTCGATGGTCGGCGGCGCGGTCTTCACCCCTTTCGGTTGAACCGGTCTGACCGCTCTGTCATCATGCGGGCTTGATGTCGGTCTCTCGCTTCAAATCCCGCGAGCTCCAGCTTCTGGTCTTCGATTGGGACGGGACGCTGATGGATTCGATCGGCTCGATCGTCGCCTGCACGCGGGCGATGATGGACGAGCTGGGCCTCCACGGCGTTCCGGACGAAGCGGTCCGCAACACCATCGGCCTCGGTCTGCGCGAGACCATGGAGGTGCTCTGTCCCGGCGGCGGCGAGGAGATGTTCGCGCGCATCCTGGAGATCTACCGCAAGCACTGGGTCGCCACCTGGCGCGATCAGCCGGTCCTGTTCGTTGGGGTCCGCGAGATGCTGGCCGACCTGGCGGCGCAGGGCTACCTGCTGGCGGTCGCGACCGGAAAGAGCCGGCGCGGTCTCGATCACGTTCTGGCGCAGACCGGTCTCGACCGGGGAATCTTCCACGCGACGCGCACGGTGGACGAGGCCTTCTCGAAGCCGCACCCCCAGATGCTGCTCGACATCCTCGACGAGCTCGGCGTGCAGCCCGGTGCGGCGGTGATGGTCGGCGATACCACCTACGACCTCGAGATGGCGCTCAACGCGCGGACCGCGGCGGTGGGGGTCTGCTCCGGCTCGCACGGCAGGGAAGAGCTTTTGCGGCTGCGGCCGCTCGCCTGCCTCGAAGCGGTCGCCGAGCTCCCGGGCTGGCTGGCAGGACTTCAGGAACCAGCAGCGGCCCTGCGCGCCTGAGCCCGGGTCCCTTTCCCCAGCTACTTCTTCTTCCACTCCGCGACGGATTTTTCGAGATCTGCGAGTTGATCCGCCGGAGGCGGCTGTTTGGCGGCCTTGCCGGCGGCGAGGGCCTTCTCGCCGGCTGCAACGGCTCCCTTGTAGTCGTTCTTCTTGGCCAGCAACTGAGCCTTGGCGCGCTGGTTGGAGAAGTTGGCGTCGAGAGCGATGCTGGCGTCGAGCCAGCGGCCGGCATCGTCCAGGCAGGTGTTGTTCTGGATGCAGTAGCTCGCGGCCTGGGCGCCGGTCTGCCAGCGCAGTGAGCTTCTGGCGGCTTCTGCCACCAGCTTCGGCGTGTCCACCTCGACCTTGAACGGCATCTGCACCTTCTCCCAGCGGAGAACGACTTTGGCGGAGTTGTCGGTCACGTCGGTGAACTCGAAGCTCATCCGCTCCTGGGGCTCGGCGGGAGATGGCTTGACCTGGACGCGCAGGGCGTCGTGCTCCTGTTTGTAATCGAATGCGCCCCAGAGCTGAGCGTCTTTGCTGAAGATGACCGTCCACTCGCCGGGAGTGGGAATGGTTTGCAGGCCGTAGAGGCCGGCGGGCAGATCGTGCCCCTCGATCTTCACCGGAGTGCTGAACAAGATCGTGGTGTTCTCGTTGGCGCCGGTGCGCCAGACCTCGTTGTAGGGGACCAATCCTCCCCAGATCGCGCGGCCTTTGACGCCGGGCCGGCTGTAGTGAAGAGTCACCTCGGTGATACCGATCGTCTGCGAAAGGCTGGCGTTGGGGCTGGGGCGCGGCACGGTCAGCGGCTGCTGCTGGGCCGAGACCGCCGTGGCGGCGAGAGCCGCCAGGCCGGCGGCAAACAGGGTCTTTCTCATCGTGCTCTCCTTGCTTGGAAAATCAGTGAGGGCGCAGGGCGGCGGCGCGCCGGTCTGTCGCGGCCGCGGCCTCCGCCGCCCGTTCAGCGCTCCAGGCGCCGGCCGGCTCCACCCATCCCTGGAGGTGCCGGAGGATCAATCCGGTGATCGCCCGCATGTGGTCGGGCCGGTCGTTGAGCGCCGGGATGTAGCGGTAATGCTCCCCGCCGGCGTGGAGGTAGATCTCGCGGTTCTGCTCGTCGATCTCCTCCAGGGTCTCCAGACAGTCCGCAGAGAATCCGGGGCAGACCACGTCGAGGCTCTTGACGCCGGACTTCGCCAGGGCCTGGATCGTCTTGTCCGTATAGGGCTTCAACCACTCTTCCCGGCCGAACAGCGACTGGAACGAGACCTGCCAGCGGTCGGCCGGTAAGGCCAGCTCCTCGGCGGTGAGGCGGGCGAGCTTCTGGCAGTGGCAGAAGTAGGGGTCGCCGGCCAGGAAGTAGCGCTGCGGAATCCCATGGAACGAGAAGAGGAGCTTCTGCGCCTGCCCGTCCTTCGCCCAGGCGTCCCGAATGCTCGCGGCGAGGGCGCGGATGTACCCCGGGTCATCGTGATAGCCGTTGATCGTACGGATCTCCGGCATCCACCGCCAGGTGACGATCTCGGCGGCGACCGCGTCGATCGTCGAGCCCGTGGTGACCGCCGAGTATTGTGGATAGAACGGCAGGACCAAGACGCGCCGGCAGCCCTTCGCCGCGAGCTCGCGCAGAGCCGCTTTGACCGATGGATTGCCGTAGCGCATGCCGAGAGCGACATGGAGAGGAGCACTGACCTCCCGCCGCAGCTCCTCCTGAAGCGCCGCCGCCTGCCGCTTCGAAATCGCCAGGAGCGGCGAGCCCTCCGATGTCCACACCTTGCGGTAGAGAGCCGCCGACTTGGGAGGCCGGGTGGGCAGCACGAACAGATGGAGGATGAGCCACCAGGCGAGACGGTTCATCTCGATGACGCGCGGATCGAGCAGGAACTCGCGGAGATATCGCCGCAAAGCGGGAGAGTCCGGAGCGTCCGGCGTCCCCAGATTGGCCAGGAGGATGCCGACCGCCGGAATCTCCGTATGCTGGAAATCAGGTTGGCCGAAGTACTTCATGGTGGCGAGAGCATAGCTCACCCTCCCAACGCTCCGAACACCTCCGCCACCTGGTCCCATCCGACGCGCATCAGAAAGGTGTTGGTGCGGCCGTAGGACTTGATGCCCAGGATGTAGAAACCGGGCTCGGGGTTGGTCAGGGTGTCGACGCCGTGGCTGGTCTGGGTGAGGCAGTCCCCACCCGCGGCTCCCAGGAGGGCGCCGGAGAGCTTGATCGGACCGCAGGTGGCGTAGCACTCGTGGACCTGGAGCTGGCGGTAGAGGTCGTTGTCGCCGACGTAGCCGGTGAGCGCCAGGATCTTGTCGACCAGAACGTCTTCCGAACCGTTGTCGTTGCGCAACACGACGCACAGCTTGCCGTTCGGCCGGGTGATCTCTTCGATGGCCACTCCGCGCCGGGTCTCGATAGCGGGCGAGGCGCCGGAGGCCAGAGCTGCGGCGTTGACGGCGAGCCCGGCTCGCGCCGGCAGCGGATCCCCGTCGTGGCTCCCCCAGCCCGGCTCGGCGGAACGGAGCGCCCAGATGACGCGGGTGCCCGGAGCGTCTTGAGCGAGGGCGGCGAGGTCGCGCACCGCGGTCTGCGCCGAGTGGCCGGCGCCGGCAAGGAGGATCGTCTTGCCGGCCCAGTCCGACGCCTCCCGGGAGAAGTCCGGGATAGATCGCCGGATCGCGCCGTCCTCAGAGGCCGCGGCGCGCTCGCCGGGCGCCGGGATGCCGCCGTCGCCGAGGTAGTTGGGGTTGCCGTAGGTGCCGGTGGCGTCGATGACGATCGCCGCGCTCTCGGCGCGCTCGCGGCCGTCCGGTCCGGCAACGACGAGGCGGAATGGCCGGCGGCCTCGCTCGGCGGTCGCGATCTCCTCATGCTTGAGCAGCCCCTCCCGGCCGATCGCCACCACGCGGGTGCCGAGGCGCAGGTTGGGAGCGATGGCCGGCAGGGCGGCCAATGGAGCGAGAAGCTTCTCGACCAGCTCGTTGCCGGTCGTGCATTCGGTGTCAGACGAAGGCGCGTCAGGCAGATGGCGGCGCATGCGCGGCGAGACGTTCAGATTCCAGGGCGTGAAGAGGCGGACGTGCCCCCAGGCGCGGACGTTGCCGGCGACCTCGGGCGCGGCTTCGTAGACGGTGAACGGAA
>Ga0307508_10004075_pt1 | contig 14435 bp, 11 predicted proteins | sample 9_EM_MG_FD_203089 | JGI IMG/M metagenome (GOLD analysis project Ga0307508, IMG submission 203089) | Populus trichocarpa ectomycorrhiza microbial communities from riparian zone in the Pacific Northwest, United States - 9_EM | ecosystem: Host-associated > Plants > Roots > Unclassified | place... | reverse complement strand
TCGACAAGGGGTTCAAGGACAAGCAGGCGGGCGCCGACTTCGAGGCGGGCCAGCAGACGATGAACGGGCAGCAGGCGCTCGCGTTCGTCCGCAGTCGGCACGCGTTCGCCGCCAGCGACCTGGACCGGACGAAGAACCAGCAGAAGTTCCTGTCCGCCCTGGCCAGTCAGACCGCGACGCCCAGCACGCTGCTGAACCCCTTCACGCTGTACCCCACCATGGGGGCCGGGCTGGACACCCTGATCGTCGACAAGGACATGAACCCGTACCTGCTGGCCAAGATGTTCTTCGCGATGAAGGACGTCACCGGCACCGGCAGCGGCGGCAAGTCGATGAACATGCCGACCTCGGGCAGCGTCGGCGGCAACCTCCAGTGGGACCAGGGCAAGCTCAAGCAGCTCGTGGAGCAGCTCAACAACGACGAGCCGGTCACCGTCTCCGACACGCCGTGAGCACGGCCTGACGCGTCGAGGGGGTCACCGGACGGCCATCGCGGCCCGGGTGACCCCCTCGTCTCTGCGTGCGCCGCGCCTAGGCGGCCTTGGGCACCGGGCCTATGGAGCGGCCCGCCCAGTCGGGTGCCTTCTCGACCAGGGAGGTGAGCCGCTCGCGGATCTCCTCGGGGAACGGTGCCGAGCCGCCCGCCTTCTGATCGATGTGGAGGGCGAGCAGTTCGGTGGTGGCCACGGGCTCGCCGCCCTCCGGCTCGCCCACGTACATCTCGTGGGAGAACCGCACCTTCTTCTCGTCCACGCCCAGCACCCGGGTGCGGATGGCCAGCTCGGCGCCCTCCTCGACTTCGTGGAGATAGCGGATGTGCGTCTCGACGGTGTAGAGGGAGCAGCCGGTCTTCACCCGGTATCCGGAGTCGAGACCGGTCTCGACCATCATCTCGTCCGTGCTGTGTCCGAAGACGAGGACGTAGAACGCCTCGCTCATATGACCGTTGTAATCGATCCATTCCGGTCGCACGGTCTGGTGGTAGTGGGGGAGCTGGTCGCTCACTTGTCGCCTCCCTCGTTGCGCTGCTCGGGCAACCGGCCGGTCGCCCGCAGGACGTTGATCACGCCCTGGTCCCTTTCCGCGACGAGCTGGGCGATACTCCGCCCGGCCGCCGCCTCGTCACATCCGTCGACCATGGCCGTACGCAACGAGTCGTCCAGCTCAGGGGCTTCGAGACGCGTCCATGGCGATTTCAGTGACGGTCCGAAGTGATCGAGCATATGCCCCATGCCGCCTTCGCCTCCCGCGAGGGCGAACGTGAGGCACGGTCCCATGAAGGCCCAGCGCAGACCGGGTCCTTCGGTGATGGAGTCGTCGATGTCCTTCACCGTGGCTTCACCGTTCGCGACCATGTGCAGGGCCTCGCGCCACAGGGCTTCCTGGAGGCGGTTGGCGATGAAGCCGGGCAGTTCGCGGTCCATGGTGATGACGGATTTCCCCGCCGCCTTGTAGAAGGCGGAGGCCCATTCCACGGCGGCCGGGTCGGTCTTCTCGCCGCCGGCGACCTCGACCAGGGGGATCAGGTACGGCGGGTTGAACGGGTGGCCGACGAGGAGGCGGCCGGGGTCGGTGGCCTCGGTCTGCATGTCGGTCATCGGATAGCCGGAGGTGGAGGACGCGATGACGGCGCCCGCCGGGGCCGCCGCGTCCAGCTGGGCCAGCAGGCTCCGCTTCAGCTCCAGCTTCTCGGGGGCGCTCTCCTGGACGAACTCCGCCTCGGCGACGGCCTCTTCGAGGGTCGCGGTCAGGGTGAGACGGTCCGGTGAGGCGCCCTCGGCGAGGCCGAGCTGCTCCAGCGCGGGCCAGGCGGCGTCGACGAGGCGGCGCAGCTTGGTCTCCGCGTCCGGCGCCGGGTCCCAGGCGGTGACGTCGTAGCCGCGGGCGAGGAAGTGGGCGACCCAGCCGCCGCCGATGACGCCCGCGCCGATACAGGCGACGCGGCGGACACGGTCGGGTGCGCACGGGGGTGAGGGCATGGGGGTCCTAAGGAGTCGCGAGGGGAGGGAGGAGGGGCGTTACGCGCGGGGCTTGAGGCCGAGGCGCTGGCGGGCCTCGTCCGGCGTGGCGACGGTGGCGCCCAGCAGCTCGGTGATCTGGACGGCGCGTTCGACGAGCTGGCCGTTGGTGGCCTTGACGCCCCGGCTGAGGTAGAGGTTGTCCTCCAGGCCGACGCGTACGTTGCCGCCGAGCAGGATGGACTGGGCGACCCACGGCATCTGCATGCGGCCCAGCGCGAAGCTGGCCCACTGCGCGCCCTCGGGCAGGATGTCGACCATGGCCTTGAGCACGCCCGGCTCGGCGGGGGCGCCCCACGGGATGCCCATGCACAGCTGGAAGACGGTCGGGTCGTCGAGCAGCCCCTCGGCCAGCAGCTGTTTGGCGAACCACAGCTGCCCGGTGTCGAAGATCTCCAGCTCGGGACGGACGCCCAGGTCCTGGATGCGCCCCGCGCCGGTGCGCAGCATGTCGGGGGTGGAGACGTAGAGGTTGCTGCCGTCGCCGAAGTTGAGCGAGCCGCAGTCCAGGGTGCAGATGTCGGGCAGCAGGTCCTCGACGTGCGGGAGCCGGTCCAGGCCGCTCACCAGGTCGGTGCCGGGGAGCTGGGTGAGCGGTGCCTCGGGGTCGATGACGAGGTCGCCGCCCATGCCCGCGGTGAGGTTGATGACGACGTCGGTGCCGGTCTCCTTCACCCGCTCCACGACCTCGCGGTAGAGCCGCGGATCGCGGGAGGGGGCGCCGGTCTCGGGGTCGCGTACGTGGATGTGGACCACGGCCGCCCCGGCCTCCGCGGCCTCGACGGCGGAGCGGGCTATCTGCTCGGGGGTGACGGGGACGTGGGGGCTGCGGCCCACGGTGTCACCGGCCCCGGTGAGGGCGCAGGTGATGATGACGCTGTCGTTCATGGGCATGGCGTTTCTCCGTCTTCTGCGACTGCCCCGTAGCTACGGGAACGGGGATGAACGGGTTTCGTCGGGACGGTGAGGGGGCTGTGCGGACAGCTCCGTGTCGACGTGGGCGAGGCAGACGGTGCGCATGAGCTCCGCGCTCGTACCGCCCTCGCCGGGCGCGGTGGCCACCACCTGGGTGGCGAACCCGTCGATCAGCGCGGTCAGGCGCAGCGCGCCGAACTCCGGGTCGACGTCGCGGAAGACGCCCTGGGCGATGCCGCGGCGGATCACCTCGGCGATCGTCCGCCGCCACTCCCGGTAGAACTCGGCGTGCAGCCGCCCGATGGCGGTCGAGCGGGCGGCCTCGGCCCACAGGTCCATCCACACCAGCCACTGGTCGCGCTGCTGGGTGCTGTCCGGGACCTGGAGGTCGATGAGCTGGCGCAGCTCCTCCAGGGGGTCGTCGGCCTCGGCGCGGCGGGTGGCGCGGCGGACGGTGTCCTCGTCCATGCACCAGCGCACGGCGGCTTCCAGTAATTCGGCGCGCCCGGGGAAGTGGTAGTGGATGGCGGCGGTACTGGTGTCGCAGGCGGCGGCGATGTCGGCGACGCGTACGGAGTGGAAGCCGTGCTCGGCGATGAGCCGCACCGTCTCCCGCATGATCTGGAGGGGCCGCCCGCCCTCGGGGGGTGAGGGACGGGCGGCCGGTTCAGGGGTGTCGGCGGCGGGTTCGCCGGGTCCGGTGGTGCCGAGCAGCCACCCGGCGTCGACCCGGCCCGCGTCGGCGATACGGGCCAGTTCGGCGACGGTGAAACGGCGGGTGCCGCCGAGCGAGCGGGACAGTTTGGAGGGGTCCATCACCACACGCCGCGCGAATTCCCGCTGGCTGCAGCCCGCTTCGTCGATCACCTGACGGACACGCGCCGCGACGTCGAACTTTTGCCGCATGGCCGACACCGTACGGAGGTGTTGAGATAAGCGCAACGGATGCGGGCGTGGCTTGCCCTCGTATGGGCTGTTACACACCGAGATTTCATCCGGGTGATGCGATGTGGACTGACTCGGCGATCAGTAGAGACGTAGAGACAGATCCGTGAAGATCCGTGGAGATCGGGGGGAAATCGGCCACTCAGCCGAAGCGTGCGATCGCGGTCATCGTGGGCCGCAGATTCCGTACGCCGGGCAGCCGCCGCAGCACCGGCACCAGCGCCCCGTGGTACAGCCCCCGGCCGCGCGGCGGCGGCAGCTCCCGCACCTCGCTGACGCGCGGATGGGCGGTACGGACCTGGGCCAGCTCGCCCGCGTCCATCCCCCACGGCATGGGCGGCGGCCGGTACCCCCGCGCGGTGCGCATCTCGCCGCGCGTCGTGCGCGCGCTGAACCAGCGGGGCACCGCGTCGAAGACCAGCGCCCCGCCCGGGAACCCCTCCGCGCATCCGGCGATCAGGTCCCGTACCTCGGTGGGCCGCAGATACATCAGCAGCCCCTGCGCGGTGATCAGCACCCCGCGGGAGGTGTCGACCTCGTCCCGCCACGACAGGTCGAGCGCCGACCGGGCGAGGGTGCGCCGCCGCTCGCCGTCGGGCAGCAGGGAACGCCGCACCGCGGCGGTCTCCGGCAGCTCGACGCACAGCCAGCGGGCCCGCCCGTTGTCCACCCGCCAGTACTGCGTCTCCAGCCCCTCGGCGAGCGCGACGACGGTGCCGTCCGGGTGGGCGGCGAGGAAGTCCCGTACGGCGTCGTCGAAGGTCCGCACGCGCAGCGCCTGCCCCTGCGCGAGCAGCGGGCCGGGCGGGCCGAAGATCTCCTCGAAGGGGTAGTCGACGCGGTCGACCAGCTCGACAGCCTTGGGGTCCTCCCCCAGCTACCGCTGGGAGGTGCCCCCTGCACCGGCCGCGGGCCGCGCGCCTCGTACGCGCGCATGTACAGGTTCCACAGCAGGGTCTCGGGGACCCCGCTCAGTTCGATGCCCGATGCGTTCCCGTCCGCCATGACGCCCATTGAACACCCGAAAGTCAACAGCACGGGTCCGACAACGGTCCGGCTATGCTCGCCCGCATCGTCCCCGAGCGTTCGGCCGGGGCCGGGGGGAGAGAACAGGGGAGACCGAGTGAGATCCGCCGAAGAAGGACGGCTGATCGCTGAACGCTATCTGCTGCTGGACCGGCTCGGCCGGGGCGGGATGGGTACGGTCTGGCGTGCCCGGGACCGGGTGCTGGAGCGCGAGGTCGCCGTCAAGGAGTTGCATGTCACCAGCGATGGCGACGAGCACCACAGACGGCTGCGCCGGGCGGTGCGGGAGGCCCGTACCGTCGCCCGGGTGCACCACCCCCATGTGGTCGGCGTCCATGATCTGATCGAGTACGACGACCGGTTGTGGATCACGATGGAGCTGGTCGACGGCCCCTCCCTCGACCGCCACCTCGCGGCCGCCGGGCCGCTGTCGCCGCATCACACCGCCGCCCTCGGCCTCCAGCTCCTGAGCGCCCTGGAAGCCGTGCACGCCGTCGGGGCGCTGCACCGCGACATCAAGCCCGCCAACGTCCTGCTGCGCGGGGACGGCAGTGCCGTCCTCACCGACTTCGGCATCGCCGCCCTGGAGGGCGACGACTCGCTGACCACGGCCGGTGAACTCCTCGGCTCCATCGGCTACATGGCGCCCGAGCGGCTGACCGCCGACGAGATCGGCCCGCCGTCCGACCTGTGGGCGCTGGGCGCGACCCTGTCCGCCGTCGCCTCCGGGGTGGCGCCGTTCCACCGCACCACCCAGGCCGCCGCGCTGCACGCCGTCACCTTCGCCGACCCGAACATCCCGGACCGGGTCGGTCCGCTGCGGCCCGTCGTCGAGGCCCTGCTGCACAAGTCGCCGGACCAGCGCCCCTCGGCGGCCGCCGTGCGCGACGCCCTGCGGCACGTCGCGGACGGCGCCATCGTCCCGGCCCCCGGCCCCCTGAGGCCCGCCGCGAGCGCGTCCTCGGCGGGCGCTTCCTCGGGCGGTGCGGAGACCCACGCCGCCGCGACGATGACGGGCATACGCACCCCGGGCGCCGAGCCGACCCTCGTCGTCCCGCCGTCGGCGGTCGGCGCGGAGCCGACCATCGTGGACCGCGCTGCCGCCCCGCCGCCCCGGCGCCGCCCGGTGCGGTGGTGGTGGCCGGTGGCGGCCGGGGTCGCGTCCGCCCTGGTCACCGGCGTCTTCCTGCTCCTGACGGACGCGCCCCCGTTCGCCGGGGACGACGCACCGGAGGCCGCCCCGACTGCCCCGGCCGATCCCGTCACCATGACCACGAAGGTGGACGTCCAGTCGGCCGAGGGCTGGCAGCGCGCGACGCGGACCCCGCTCCGTCAGGGCGACCGGGTGACGGTGCGCTACTCCACCGGCACCTGGACGGTGGACTCCACCGCCCTGCCGGAGGCCGGGCCCTCCGGCCACAGCGCCGCCGACGACGCGTCACGGCGCTTCGCCTGGGACTGCAAGGTCGACTCCACGGCCCGCTTCGGCGCCCTCCTGGGCCGCTTCTCCGGGAACCCCAGGAGCCTGCCGAGCCATCGCGTCGGGCACGAGTGGACGTTCCGGGCCGCCCGCGCGGGCACCCTGGACCTGCGCATCAACGACGGCGACACCTGTCTGGACGACAACAAGGGCGCCCTGACGGTGAGCGTGCGGGTCACCCGCTGAGCTCACCCGCTGAGGGCCATGTCTCAGCGGTGCCAGAGCAGTTCGCAGACCCGGGCCAGGCCGCGGGTGAGGTGACGGCGGTACGTACTGAACGGCACGCCCAGCCGTTCCGCCGCGGCCTCCTGGGTCGGGGCGCCCTCGAAGAACGTCATCGCGACCGCCTGGTGGAGCTTTTCGCCCAGCCGGTCCGCGCGCAGCTTCCCGGCCGCCTCGGCCAGGGCGTCCCGCAGCGCCTCCACCGGGTCGGCCGCGTCGGCGGCCACCAGCCCGGTGCGCAGAAGGGGGCTGGCCGCCAGCGCGTCGGGCCGGTGCCAGGAGCGCAGCGCGCTCCGCACCGCCGCGTCGAACTCCGCCCGGGGCAGCGCCTCCCGGGCGGGGACCGGGGCGGCGCGTGCGGCGGCGGGCGCGGGCGCGTCCCCATGGCCGGGGTCCAGCCGCATCGTCTGCCGGAGGAAGGCGTCGGGCGGCACTCTCCGCCGGTCGTGGCCGAAGAGCCCGTAGACCCGGTCGCCGACCTGGACCAGGGGCGGGTCCTCCATGCCTGCGATGAACGAGGAGCGCCGGTAGGTCTCGAAGTCGTGCATCACCACGAGCGCCCAGGCCAGGCCGTCGCCGGTGAGGACCTCGGCCATGATCCGCGCGCTCATGAGGTCCCCGGCGGGGGAGGGGTTGGGGTCGGTGCGCACCATGAACCGGGCGATTCCCAGGTGTTCCCCGGGCGTCGGCGGGCCCGTCCGCCCCACATGTGCCCAGGCCGCCGCGACGACGGGATCGGCGCCCAGGTCCGCCGTCCGGGCCTCGGGGAGCCGGAGCCAGGACATGAAGCCGACCGCCTCGTCCGTGACCGAGCGCCGGTAGACGTGGAAGGACTCGGGCTGCCGGTCGAGCCAGTGGCGGACGATGGCCACGTTCTCCTCGGGGCCGTCCTTGGCGGCCAGTTCCAGCACCGCGGCGCGGTCGCCGGGCCGCAGGGTGTCCTCGTACACCTCGTGCGGCCGGGGGGTGCCGAACCAGTTGCTGCCGAACCCGTCGCGCTGGAGGTAGAGCACGGCGGCCGACAGGCCGCGCAGGACCGGGCCCGCCGCGGAACCGGAGCCGGAAGCGGAGCCCGAAGCGGAGCCCGAAGCGGAACCGTCGCGGGCCTGCCGCACCTGTGCGACGAGATGGCCGAGGATGCGGCCGTGCATGTCCCGGTAGCGCCGCGGGTCACGCCAGCGCAGATCGGCGTCCAGGATCTCGCGCACCACATCGTGCGGAAAGATCCCGCACGGGCCCGTCTCGATGAACGGCAGTCCGCGCAGCCAGCCGAACAGTTCCGCCGCGTCGGCCCCGGGAGCTTCGGGCGCCCCGGGCGCCACGGGCAGGGCCGCCCGCAGCAACTCCTCGGTGGTCATGTGCGCATGGGCACATATCTCCAGCGCGTGCCGGTGGATCGCCGACGGCACCTCGCCGACCAGCCGGGACACCAGCGTGCCGATCACGTCCTGGGCCGGTGTCCAGGCGCCGCCGCTGTCCGGCCCGCTGTCGGTCCCGTCGTCCCCGCCGTCGACCCCGTCGTCGTTGCCGCGTGCCACCTCGGCGGCCAGCGACAGGGCCAGGGGGTTGCCGCCCGCGAAGGCGAGGACACCGGACTGCCGCTCCGGCGGCACGCCGCGCGCCGTCAGCAGGGCGACCGCCTCGCCGCGGGGCAGCTCCGGCAGGCTGACGACCCGCAGGATTCCGGCCCAGCCGGGGTCGGTCCGCCAGCGGTCCGAGGGCGGCTGCCGTCCGGCGAGGACCACCAGCGACCCCAGCGGCAGCCGGGGGAGGAAGCGGTCCCGTAACCAGCCTTCGAGCGACCGGTATTCCTCGAACGTGTCGACCAGCAGCACCGGCCGCTCGGTGGCGAACACCCCGGCCGCGTCCGCCTCGAACGCCGCCGGGCTGCACTCACCGCCGCGCCCGTCCAGCTCGACCACCGTCAGCCCGGCCGCGTGCCCCTCGTCGGCGAAGCGCCGCAGCAGCGACGACTTGCCGATGCCGCCGGGGCCGGTGAGGAAAAGCACAGTGAAGGTGTCCGCCGCGCCGTCCAGCGCCGAGCGGAAACGGGCCAGTTCGCGGTCGCGCCCGACGAAGGCGCGCTGTCGTGCCGCGCGTAAGTGCTCACCCAGGCTCCCGGGTGAGTGGCTGTCACGGTGAGTCATGGCGCTCCCTTGCCGACCTGCTCCTGCGCTGACAAGCGCTTACTGAGGGAGGAGGGTAGCGGCGGTCCCCGGGTGTCCACCCGGCGTTGAGCATCAAGTGAGCAATAAAGCGGGCATTTTTCAGAGCACTTTTCTGGACACTTTTCGGGGCGCGTCAGGGACGGGGATGGCCAATATCGAAGTGGTAGAAAGGATTCCACCCGTGTGGCTGTTATCGGGAGCTGACGTACCATCGCGGCGGCAGGGGAGGAAAAATGCGCGGAGCTCTACATTCTGTGATCGCGAAACCCGAGAAAAAGATTCCGGTCGTGGTCCACGCGCCCGATCCGATCTCACGGGAAGGAACGATCAGCCAGCTGCGGCAGCACCCGGAAGTCGACCTCGTCGACGAGGCGGCCGCGGGCGGCGAAGGCGTGGCCGTGCTGCTCGCCGAATCCCCCGACCAAGCCCTCCTCTCCCAGCTGCGCAGGATCGTCCGCAGCGAGGGGCTGCACCCCGTCCTGGTGGTGAGCCTGATCCGCGAGGCGGAGCTGCTGGACGTCATCGAATGCGGCGTCGGCGCCATCGTCTGGCGGCACGAGGCCACCGGCGGCCGGCTGCTGCGGGCCGTGACCGCGGCCTTCCACGGAGACGGGGACCTGCCCTCCGACCTGCTCGGGCGGCTGATCAGCCAGGTCGGCAGCTTACGGCCGGGCACCTCCGCCCACCCCGCGGTCCAGCCCCCCTCCGGCCTCACCCCGCGCGAGATCGACGTCCTGCGGCTGGTCGCGGAGGGAATGGGAACTGGGGAAATCGCTAGTAAGCTGTCGTATTCGGAACGGACCGTCAAGAACATCATGCAAGGTCTGACCACCCGGCTGGATCTGCGCAATCGCGCACACGCCGTGGCCTATGCTCTGCGCGAGGGGTACATCTCGTGATTCATGAAGTCGACGCGCTGCTGCGTTCGCTGCTGCAGGGCGGCGCACTCGCCGGAAGTGATATCGAGATCGCCTTCGACGCCCCGACCAAGGAATGGTCGGCCCGCCGCAACGCCCCCGTCCTGGACTGCTATCTGTACGACATCCGGGAGGACGTCAAACGGCGCGAACGCGGCGCCGCCGCCGTCCGCGACGGGCAGGGGATCGTGGTGCGCCGCCGCCGTCCGCCACGCTGGTTCCGGCTGTCGTACCTGCTCACGGCGTGGACCAAGCGGCCCGAGGACGAACACCGGCTGCTGTCCGCCGCGCTGGCCACCCTGATGCACCAGGAACTGCTGCCGCCGCGCAGCCTTCCGGAACCGCTCGCGGAACTTGGCCTGAGTGTGCCGCTCACGGTCGCCGGGGTGCAGACCGAGGCCCGCTCCCTGGCCGAGATCTGGTCCGCGCTCGGCGGCACGCTCAAACCGTCGATCGATCTCGTGGTCACCGTGCCGTTCCCGGCCTACCCCGACTACGACGCCGGGCCGCCCGTCACCGAGGGCACGCTGGTGCGTACCCGCGAAATCGACGGACCCGAGGACGGCGAGCGGATGACCCAGCCACGCCACCTCAACGCGACGACCACGGGAGCACGCACCCGGTGACCGGCATCGCCACCCCCTCTCACCACGCCCCGCCCGACGCCCCGTCCGACGCCCCGCCCGGGGAATCGTCCGGGGAATCGGCGGGCGCGCTGCTCGCCCGGCTCGCCCGGCTGCGGGAGCGGATCGCCGACCTGGTGGAGCGGCGCAGCGCGGGCGACCCCACCGCGACCGACCCGCTGCGCGGCCTCTACCTGTCCGACGACGCCGTACGCCACCATCTGCTGCGCTCCGCCGATGAGCCACACCCGGACGACGGCGCCGCACCGGCGGGGCCCGCCGACGGCTCCGGCGACGGGCCGCCGGGGGACGGCGACCGGCTGCACCGGCTCGCCCTCCACCAGGGCCTGACCGAGCTGGACACCGCGGCCCTGCTCATCGCCCTCGCCCCCGACCTCGACCGCGGCTTCGAGCCGCTGTACGGGTACCTCAACGACGACGTCAGCCGTCGGCGGGCCACCGTCGGGCTGGTGCTCGACGTGTGCGGGCTGCCCGCGGCCCATCCCGGGGCCCGGGCCCGCTTCCACCCCACGGCGCCGCTGACCGAACTCGGGCTGCTGGTCGTCGAGGAGCCCGAACGGCCCTTCCTCGGCCGCTCGTTGCGCGTCCCGGACCGGCTGATCGCCCATCTGCTGGGCGACGAGACCCCGGACCCCGCGCTCGACGGACACCTCCGCCCCCTTCCGCCCCCATCCGACGGCGATGGCGGTGGCGACGGCGGGCCGCTGGCCCGGCGGCTCGCCGAGCATCTCGGCGCCGCACCGCTCACCGTCTACCTGCGCGAACAGCGCGAGGGCGACGGGCTGTCGTGCGCGGCCACCGCGCTGCTGACCGCCGGATACGGCGCGCTGCACTACGCCCCGGCCCGCGCGGGGCACGCGGACGGACCCGGTCCGGGCGCCGAGGCCGGGCCGGACGACCACGCCGCCGAGCGGTATCGCACCGCCCCGCGGGGCCCGGTGCGGGAGCTGCTGCGCGAGGCGCGGCTGCGCGGCTGCGGGATCGTCGTCTCCGAACTGCCCGACCGGCCGGGCCCGCTGATCCGGGCGCTGTCGGTGCGCGACGTACCGGTGCTGTTCACCGGGGCGCGGCCCTACGACCCGCAGTGGTGCGAGCGCGATCCGCTGCTGCTGGAGGTGGACCGGCTGCCCTCGGGCGGGGTGGACGCCTGGTCGGCCGCGCTCGGCCTCGACGCGGCGGACGACCCCGGGTTCGACCTGGCGGCGACGGTCGCCCCGTACCGTTTCGGCGGTGAGCGCATCCGCCGGTCCGCGCGGTCCGCGCGGACGCTGGCCGCCTTCGAGGGCGCCCCGCTGACCCCCGACCACCTGCGGCTCGCGGCCCGTCAGCACTCCGCGTCCGGGCTGGAGAACCACGCCCGCCGCATCCGGCCCGACGTCGGCTGGGACGATCTGGTGCTGCCCGACGAGCCGCTCGGCCAGCTGCGCGAGCTGTCCCTGCGCGCCCGCTACCGCGAGCGGGTGCTCGGCGACTGGCGGCTGAGCGCGGGCGGCGGGCGGGGCCATGGCGTCCTGGCGCTGTTCGCCGGGGAGTCCGGCACCGGCAAGACGATGTCCGCCGAGGTGGTCGCCGCCGATCTGGGCCTGGACCTGTACGTCGTCCAGCTGTCCTCGGTCGTCGACAAGTACGTCGGGGAGACCGAGAAGAACCTGGAGCGCATCTTCACCGAGGCCGACCGCACCGACGCGGTCCTGCTCTTCGACGAGGCGGACGCGGTCTTCGGCAAGCGCTCCGAGGTGAACGACTCCCACGACCGCTACGCCAACCTGGAGAGCGCCTATCTCCTCCAGCGGCTGGAGGCGTTCGACGGCATCGCCCTGCTCACCACCAACCTGCGGGCGAACATCGACGACGCCTTCACCCGGCGGCTGGACACGGTGGTCGACTTCCCGTTCCCCGACGCCGGGCAGCGGCTCGCCCTGTGGCGGCACAGCCTGGCCCATGTGCCGTGCGAGGACGGCATCGACCCGGGCCGGTGCGCCCGCGACTTCGAGCTGGCGGGCGGCTCCATCCGCAGCGCCGTGGTGACCGCGGCGTATGCGGCGGCGGGCCGCGGCGAGCCGGTGACCGGCGCCGACCTGCTGGCCGGGGCGCGGCGGGAGTACCGGAAGGCGGGCCGCCTGGTGCTGGACGAGGTCAGCTGGTGAGCGGCCCGCGATTTCCTTGGGGTTCTACGGCTGCTGGGCGTCGGGCTTGATGATGAACCACGTCTGGTCGTCGTCGTCCGAGCAGTTGAAGAGGGTGAGACCGGTGCCGTCCGCCTTGTCCTCGCCCTTGGAGGCGTAACCGGCGACGTCCAGACAGAGGTTGCTGCTGGCGTAGTTGCGGATCCAGTGGAGCCCGTTGGTGTTCGGCCGCTTCTCCAGCCACCACAGCTGGTTGTCGTCCATCTTGCGGGTGCAGGGCCACTGCGATATCGGCGAGGTGGCGGGGGCCGCGCCCGACTCGGGCAGGTCCAGGCAGAGTCCGTCCCTGGTGTTGCGGATCTGGACGAGGTCGGCGTTGTTCGGACCGGCGCCCTTGGCGACCGTTTCGAGGTTCCACAACTGCCCGTCGTTGGCGCCGTCGCAGGGGAACTGGGCGGCTCTTCCACCCGCCTTGCCGTCCTTCTCCTTCGGGGTGACGCACTTCTGCGTGGTCCCGTTCCGCAGCAGGACGCGGGCGAGCGGGTCTTCCGGCTTCGGCTTGGGCTTCTCGCCTCCGCCGCCGCCCCCGCCGTCCTTGTCCTCGTCCCCTTCGGGCGCCTTCTGCGTCGGCTCGTCGGCCGGATTCGACGCGGGCGCGGAGCTCGGGGCCGAGGGCTTCGGGGTCGGCACCGAGGAGGCGGCGGCCTCCTGGGTCCGGTCCTGGGCACGGCTGCCCACCGGCGGCTTGTACGCGAACCAGATCATGACGAACGCGATGGTCAGCGCGACCAGCAGGCTGAAGAACACGCCCACCCAGCGCGGCATCAGACCCGGCTGCTCATAGGTGCCCCGCACCGGGAGCGGTTCGGCGGCGGAGCGCTGCACGGAGAGCGTGAACGGCCGGGACTCCTTCGACCCGGCCCAGATGATCTGCCGCGGCTTCAGGGTGGTCTTGATGAACGCGGCCCGGCCGGGCTCGATCTGGACGTTCGCCGGGTGGATGTCGTACGAGATCTGGTCGCCGGTGTCGCTGCCGCTGATGGACGCGGTGAGCTTGACGTTGCCGAGGTTGTCCACGGCGAGCTTGGGGCGCCCCCGGAACCGGCCCTTCACTGTCTGCGGCACGAGTTCGGCCCGTACCTCGCTGAACGGGGTGACCGTGACGTTGCCCTCGGGGACGGTGGTGGCCTCCGGGTGCTCGGTCGGGATGATCTGCACCCCGTACGCGTTCGGCCCGGCCGTCGCGTCCGGCGTGCGCGGCGGGGCGAAGGTCAGCTCCACCGTGCCGGTCGTCCCCGGATACAGCCGGAGCGTCTGCGGCTCCACGGTCGTCCACGGGGAGAGGGCGCCGACCGGTACGAAGCGGTACTCGTCGACCACGTCGCCGGTGTTGCGCAACCGCAGCCGCACGGTGGCCGAGCCGCCGGGGTCCACGGTGGTCGAGGCGGGTTCCAGAGAGGTCCAAAGGCTCACCTCACGACGCTATGGCGGGTGCCCGTCCGCTGTCCCAGGCGTCGGGGCACGTTCCGTTGCCTCAAGGCACGTGGGGGTTGCCCTGCCGGGCTGCCGCCGGTCACCGGGGCGGCCCGTAATGCCCCCGTGGTCCGGGAAGGCTGCCCAAGCGCCTCTACCGCCACGCGTACGCCTCGCGTACGAGAGAGGGAGCGGACGTACCGGATCAAGGAGAGAGGTGGCGGCGCCGATGCGCGCGCAACGAAAGCCGGATCACGACCAGTCCTCCGCCCCGTCGAGGACCCTCGCCCGCCCCGCACCGGCCCGCGTCACGGCGCTGCCGGACGCGCACGCCGGGCCCGGCGGCGCCATGACGCCGGGGCGGGCCCTCGCCCTCCAGGGCTCGGTGGGCAACGCCGCGGCGAGCCGGATGATCGAGCAGGAGCGGCACGTCCACGGCGCGGGGTGCGGCCATGAGACGCCGGTTCAGCGGGCGGCCGTCCAGCGAGCGGTCGTCCAGCG
>Ga0307508_10004074_pt1 | contig 14439 bp, 9 predicted proteins | sample 9_EM_MG_FD_203089 | JGI IMG/M metagenome (GOLD analysis project Ga0307508, IMG submission 203089) | Populus trichocarpa ectomycorrhiza microbial communities from riparian zone in the Pacific Northwest, United States - 9_EM | ecosystem: Host-associated > Plants > Roots > Unclassified | place... | reverse complement strand
ACCCATGCTACTCTTAGTTTGACCATCGAGGCTCCCTTTTTAGGTACCCTTAGTCTTTATAGGCGTAGATGGATCAATATATTGTAACAATTGTAACAACAGTCTGGACACCCCTTGGCAATGAGACCAGTGGATGATTCCTAAATGTCAAAAGTAGTGGATTCTTGCTGTTTGAAGAAATGTCATGTTTTGAAGGGTCTGAATATTCTTGGAATATTCATACCTTTACTCTTACCCCTTATACCCTTGACTGAAACCCCTAGGGTTTTCTTTGTAATTCCAGCCTATAATATCACTTCAATAAGTCAATATTTTTAGTTATCAAGAAATTGTGATATAAAATACATGCTTGTGAGCTGATATATAGAATTACACTATCTAGACCAAGAATTCTGCAAAGAAATGGTGTATTATTTATCTGAGCACCAGACTTCAAAAAACCACATACCCCTGGTAAAGGATAAGGGTTTTTGGAGGGTTTCAATATCCATACCCTTACCCCTACCCCTCATACTCTATTTTCATTCAGATATAGTCATTTTTTAGTAAATAATTGGTTTGAAACCCACAAAGTTTGGATGAATCCAGATTCCAGGCTGACCTGCAACCAAACTGGTATATATAACACAAAAAAAAAGAAATGCCCTACTAGTAAACTCAGTAATTAGCAATATTTATGATTATAGATAGAGCAAATTACATTAAAACTTGCTTTCTGAGCTTTGATTGACTTCTAGCACCAGATAGAAGTGTTGTGAGAGGCATTTATACATCCAGTAGAAATTTTGTTTAGGCCCTCAACATGCCCCTCTAGTATTGAATGTCAGAAAAAAATTCTGGTCCTCTCTTGGCAACACTTTATTTAATTATAATTGAAATGTTTAACATGAATTTCAAAAAATGTGTCTATAGATGCCCTGCACTACCATAATTGGACCCAATCTGGAGAAGAATCTGAGTGAAAATTATAGCTGATTATAAGAAAAGCTGATGTTGTTTTCATTCAAATCACATAATTCTGGATTTGTTGAAAAGTCAAGATGCCATAATACTTTGAATACTCAAAATTTTTAGTTATGTTAGCATGCCACAACATATCAATTATTTCAAAATGAGTAAACATTGGAACAGTTTTTTGAGCCACTGTATAGAAAAAGTACTATTATCTTCTAGTCCACCATATCCTCATTTCATTTCTGCTTTTTTATGCAGATATAACCACCTGACCATGACTTTTGGTGAGTATTCAAAAGGATGTGTTTGAGGAATGATCTTGAGCCTCTCACACTCTGCAATATGGATTTATGGGATTCATTTTAAGTAGATAAAGCTTTAGGCCTTTAGAAGTCTCAAAGATTTAATGGTAAAAATGGATAGAGGGCTGCTAGAAGCATATGTTTATATTATGGTTTATAGTGTAATATATAATAAATTACTGTCATCTTGAGAATAGAGAAGGTTTGCTTTATTAGAGAAAAAGAAGTGGATATGTGTAATAGAAGTGAAAGATTATTAATAAATTATTATGCAGAACAGAATAGATTTTCTGGATTGTACCTTTTGAAGAAAAAGAAATGGATATATAATATACTAGCAGAAGTGAAAAATCATTACACATAATGCAAAAAATTTGATGAATTGTAACATTGAAAAAACAGAAAGGAATTTCTGGATGTGAACTGGGTTCTGTGAAGAGAAAATGAGAAAATGTCAAAGAAGACATAAAGAAAGCAACCAGCATTAAAGCAGCTTTTTGAAGGGGGGTAGCATGAATTATGCTGTATATCATACAAAAGAGCAACACAAGCAGTTCAACACAAGAACACCAGTTTGTGCAAAGAGGGAGCAGGTTCATCTAAGAGACCCAGAGCATTAATACTTTTTGTAAATGATAATAGCTGGACAATACTCACTGAAGACTTCTATCACCACTTGCATTGTACCTCTAATTGAGGTTATCTGTAACGTACTATTACACTCACATGCCCTTCTGTCCTGTTCCACCCTCTTTCTATATCTTCTGACCATTATATCCTGCTCCTGTCATCTTTCTTGTTTTCTGCCTACCTCTACTGACTTCTGCTTGCTTCTGTCTCTCTTATTATGCTTCTTGCATTATTCTGGTATTTATTATTGTTATTTATTATTTCCTTTGTCCCCCCTTGTCTCCATTGTAGCTACTTGTTATTGTTTGCTCCTACTATTTTATAGTTCATAAATTCAGTAAGATTATCTTAGCTATAATATCAAGTAACCTTCTCCTGTTCTTGCTTTGCTCTTATTAGTCTTGTTTCCACATGCTCCAGCTGGGCCTTGGCCCAGCCTTGTCCATCAAAAATAGGGTACTGGAAATCCATGAGGGCACAGCATCCATGCTGAAGCCAAGCCCTCTGTTTTGCATGTATCTTGCTCCCGAGAACGTTCTGAGATATCTCTTGTCCTGATTTTCCATACTTCAGCACCTGTTTCCACAGTACCTCAGCACATACTTTACATCATCTTTGACTGTAAGATATCCCACAAAAGACACATTGGTATTTTACATCCTTGCTTCTTTATTTCAATCTGACAAATTGAACCACTGTTAGATACAGTTTAGACAGTGTCAAAAACTATTGGACTCACAAATTTTGTGATTTTTTAATATTGTGAGCTAGGAGTTCTGCATGTTCAGTGTGAATGATATGAGAATCACTATATAATGCAGTTATTTTGACCAAAGTATTGAAAGAAATACAGAGACACATACAAGCAATATTGATACCTGCCCTCTATATCAACATACAAGCTGTTGTTGCTTTCATCATCAAATGGGGAGACATCAAGCAACTCAGTTAGTGCTTGAAAGTCTGGTTCAGTCCAGTCTTTTTGTCTATTTTTAGCAAGACCAGAGACTGAGACTGGTTTATAAATATGCCAGGACCTCCAAAACTGGACTGGACCGCAAAAAAACTGGTCTAGACTGGTCCAGATCAGTCTTTAGACCAGTCTTGGTCTTAACCAGTTTAAACCAGGTAAGACTGGTTTTTTGGTCCTAAATTTAGAAATTTTCAACAGTTAAGCTCTTTGAATAGATGTAAGGTTTAAGTATAGCCCAAGAACATCCAAAATGACTCAGAATTAACACATTTCCAATGACATGTCAAATTTCATGATCTAAACTTTTGACAAAATTTGAATATCTCAGTCAGTTTGGGGTCAATTTAGATGTTTTTGGGCTAAATTTGAAGGGGTAATCATGGGGTATAAAAGACTGGTCTAAACCAGTTTAAACCAGTCCATATAGACTGGTCTTTTTGCAGTCTTGAGACTGGATTTCCAAGCATTAAACTCAGTGTCCTTGCACACAAAATATATGAGAATGGTCATTCAACTGTTAAACATCACAAAATTCTTTAATTTACTCACTGAATCAGAATGATTTGACCATGATCCAAAGATTCAAACCATTTTGTGATTTTCTGTTGTATGTTAACTATAGATATATAAGTAGTTAGTGGCAAACTCAGACTGTGGTGAAAACAGCCTCTTATCTCCAGATGCAGATCAAAGTTGGATCATATATCTGTAACACTGTGCCAAAAGCATATACTTAGTTATGGTTTGACAGTGGTCACATGAGATAATAGATAACAGGAATTATACCAGCTCATACTGTAGCAATAAATATGAGTGAAGATTACATAACATTTTTCCCTAATACTACAGTGCTGCTCATGCCTAACAGCTCTTGCTTCACAACTATCAACCACCATCCCCCCATTGTGAGTTTCATACTGTTCTTTGAATCACCTTTTTTATCTGTTGTGAGAATTATGACTGTGTAAAATTGGCTGGAGTCAGTTTTTTCTCATGACCATGACTGAATTATTGTTTGTCAAATCCTTGATCCCTATATCAATATACAATATATTGCAGAAGGTAACTCTGGAATCAAATGGTGATCTCTGCATCAGTAAAATAGGTTTAGGAGTGTTCAGAGACAAGCTTGTTGTGTGTCATACTTCAACTTTATATTTTCAGTTATTAACTTTGGCACAGATGCATGCCATGATGATTTCCTGGATTCATTTTCCCTGTTTTCAATATCCAAAATCCTTCAGACATTTGATATCAAAAGGATGGCTTCTTTTGAAAATGATGAATATTTAATATTAATGGTAGTTGGTATGATCCCTTCTTCAATCTCTGGATTCTTTCTTTTGATCATTTTGTAGAGAGATGTATTGAAGCACCTCCACCTTCAGGACAGGAAAAATAAAAAACAAGTTGGATATTCAGAGTCATCTTTTTTCCACAACAGGATTATTGTTTGCCAAACCCTTGACTTCTGTGTCAACAATCTTCAATATATTGCATGGCATGAGGCAACTTGTGAACATAATAATAGCCTCCATATCAGTAAAATAGGCTTAGTGATGTATAGAGGTGACTTTCTTATGCATCATTCATTCAAATCTTTGCTATGAACCTCCCTCTATATTTCCTGTTTTCACCAGGCTCTGACATCCTTCATGCCTTTCAGATTGACAAGATGGCTTCCTTCAAGAGTGACTATTCAGTATTGACAGTTGTTGGTGAGATTTTCAAGTTTTCCTTCTTCAATATTTGATTTTCTTTTGATACTTATGTAGGGAGATGCAATGCTTGGTCTGCATCGTATTGCATTCACCTCTGGCAAATTGGCAAGGAATGTGAAGAGCAGATCAAATATTGGAAAGAACTAATGGCTTATGCATAGAATTGGTTGGCTTTTGCCCTAATATCTATCAAATCTCAACATCATAACTCTCTTCCCATCTCATCCGAGGATGAGAATGCCATCTCAAGCATGGCTAGCAGTTTCATAAGCACAGTTGTTCAGGTGCATCAGTGTGGCTTCAGCAGTGAGAAACCTGAAGAGTTGTAAACAAAGTGTTATCCAGTTCATGGTCTGAGTGGTCTGAATGTTGTTTGTGCATTCCACTTTCTTTACTTGTTTTCCCCTGACTTATCTATAATTAATTTTACTATTTCATTCCTTTTCTCTCCATGATCATTTTAATTCCAAGTTCTTAATATACAATCACCACTTCATCTCATTCTCCAAGTTGGTATAGCCCAAGTTACTCTTAGTATAGCAGTCTGTAATTTTTTAGTTGTACAATTTCATCTCTGTGTTTATCTTGACACAACAGGCAAGTAGATCTCATTGCTTGAATGGAGTCACTATTCAACACACTATCCCTCCAATCAATGAAGTGTAACAAATGTCACATAAATGATTCTCATTGTTTCTTGCCAACCTTGAATGGGTATGTCAAGCTAGCTGGTGATTATTGGACCAAGCTTTTGACAATAATCTAGTCAGGATGTGTGTGGCACTGAAACAAAGAGATGTAAGATTTATATATCTAAAATCTTACAGCTCACATGATGAGCAACATCAGCAAATTGTCTGAACTCTTGCATTGGAAATGTATGCAGTTGCCTTCACCTCATAAGCAATGAAATTGATCACAAGATCAAAAATCAAATGCAACAGAATAGAATGATTGGCCATATCTTGTGGAGTTCTCATCAGGAAAATGCGCAATTACTTAAGCTGACTTAAATGTAGTAAATGCCTTACTTTCAGTAATTTAAGGCAGGTTGTTTACTGAAATTCACTATGCAATTTATTTTAAGCAATTTAAGAACATCAAGTCCACTTTAAGTCACAGCCAATATATCCAGTGATCCAAGTCATTTCAGTCATTCTAAGGCATATTAAGTCATTTCAGACTATACTTAGAATATTCAATAATTATATTCAATTACTCTACTACATAATTTTTCTTGTAGACAAGGATACAGTTAGGGAATGGCACAGGTTACCCATGGGTATTTCGACTCTCTGACTTGATGAGGTTGTTGTCACGAATTTTGTGAATTTTTTGAGCTAAAAAACATCCAGATCTATTAAGAATTGACTAAGTTATGATTTAAAAATGATTTGGGCTCTCTACCTTCAAAATTGATGTTACAGGAAGTGTAAATGTCACAAAAAATGACCAAAAAACTCGTACCTGGCGACCTACAGGTTTTTTGGTCATTTTTTATATATGGCAAGTGGAGGGCAGTCAGAACCCTGAAATGAGCACAAATGTTTGTTTCAGGGTTGGAGGAATGATGGAGGTGGCCAGAGAACAGTCAGAACACTACAAATGTTCACTTTCAGTATGGGAAGGTGGCAAAGGACCGTCAGAACTCTGAAATGAACAGCTGCTCATTTTGGGAGTTCTGATGTTTCCTGGCTGCCACCACCATTCTCCATCCCCAAAAGTGAGCATAACTGCTTATCTGTTCATACTCAGGGTTGGGAGTTCTGATGTTTCCTGGCTGCCACCACCATTCTCCATCCCCAAAAGTGAGCATAACTGCTTATCTGTTCATACTCAGGGTCAGGAGGTGGTTGCAGCAGAGTAGGACACTCTGAATCCAAAAAGAGCATTCACACTCACTCCAGAGTTTGGAGACAGTACCAGGGGCCAGAGAGCACACAGAACCCTGAAATCAAGTATGAATGTACTCAATTTTGGGGTTAGAAGGTGGTGGCAGCAGAGAAGAGCACTCAGAATCCAAAATAATCATTGTGCTCACTTCAGGGTTCGAAAAAAGTAGCAGGGGCTAGAGAACATGGTGTTATACCATGCTGGTAGGTGACTTTGTGGCAGATGAGCTCTATATATAGTGCTTGCAGGCATTGCAGGTAGTCTTGCCATATTGGCCTTTTGGCTCAGTTGGTAAATCACTACTGCAAGGGTGGTTTGTTACAAACACTCAGAACCTCAAAATTGACTGTGAATGTACTTGATTTCAGGATTGAGAAGTGGTGGTGGCAGGGGAAGGGCAGTCAGAACTCCAAAACGAGTATTTGTGCTTGCTTTGGAGGTAGTGGTGGCAGCAGACAGGACCCTGAAAACAAGCAGTTATGCTTTCCTTCAGTGTCAGAATTCCAAAAACAACCAGAACAGGCTCATTATTGGGATTGGAAGGCTGACAGGGGTTAATTCATATGTGTAGAATAAAACTTTAAATAAAAACATACATTCTTGGGGGAAATGGCATCCATTCCCCCAGTCCTTGTCCTTGTTGTTTCTTACTGTGGGCTTGTGGCATTATGCTGAGGATGGTGGTAGGTGTTGATGGCGTAGGAAGTGCAGCAGCTGATGGATATGCCAGAAATGGTGGGTCATGGAAAAAAGGACTTAGGACTTTTCAAAAATGTTATAATTATTTTAGACATCTAGTCTTCTTCCAGTGCCTAAACATATAAAAATATTATGTATTGGACCTCAAAACTACTGTAAAATTGAGTAGAATGTATTTGTATACTTTTCAGAATTTTTTGGCATTTTCTCCCTTAGAAACCTGTATCACTTAATCAATTTTAAGTTTACTGAATTTTGTAACTTGTAAAATAGCCCCTTCACTTAAACTCACCTAAACAGTTAAAATCACTTAAAACTCCTTACTTCTTTAAAAAAATACAAATTCAAAAGTTTTGTTCTTTTCTCTATTAGAAACTTGTATCACAGGATGTACTGGACACCTTTGGAAGGACTTAGGCAAATTACAATGCTTCGGAACATGTTTCCAACATGATCAGTTACTTGTTATACTCCAGTTCTACTTTGGACGACACCACATATTTTATTCTTGCCTATATGCCTTTATGATATTCTACCCTATGCTCTTCATTACTATCTTTCCAGACTTGTTCCACATGAAACACAGTTTTAGTATATATACCTACTTGTGTCTATCTGTAACTCGAGTCTGAATATCAACTTTGGTTTCTGCCTCTTTTCTCAGTCTGGCTTTCCAAATAAGGACACTGTGTGCAATGAGAATGCAACTCAGGAGTTGAAGCCAAGTTCTTGTCCATATCCCAACCCACTTCTAACACTCTTCTGACCCATCCCACATCACCCAACCTGACCCAAAACACATCTGTAACATTAGTGCTTGAAATTCTGATCTGGTCCAGTCTTTTGCTCAAATTTGGCAAGACCAAGACCAAGACCAGTTTTTACAGATAGATGGACCAGAAAAAACTGCACTGAACTGGTGTAGACTGGTTCATTGCAGTTTTGATCAGTTTTTTGCAGTTTTGAGACTGGTTGAGACCAGTTACAGTCTCAACCAGTTGCCAGCTGGTCTAGACCAGTTCACATGGGCATAAACTTATTTACACTGCCTAAAACAAGACCATAGACTACCCCATATATGTACACTTTGATGATATAATGTCCTCCACCTCAATCTATGCTGAAAGATCCACATTATCATATAGGAGCTTCTCAAAATCAAACTGCTCAACCTCTTCCACCTGTGAAACAGTCCAAGCCACTATATCATACAGATCTGGGCCCCACACAGATTTCATAATCACAAGTTCCTTGAAAACAACATGACCCAAAGATGCTTGGCAGTCTGTGGCAATTTGCTTGCTGCCTGAGAAGAGTTGTTCACATGGTACAGAAGAAGCCTGGGCTGGAAGCACATCAATTGCAATGCATGCAAGTGTCAGATACAACTGTGCATGATCCTAGATGACATTAGCAAGTGGATTATTAACAAAATGTTGGAAAATAAGATACCTGCCACCATTTGACAAGATCAGTGTCTTTTGTCGCATCCCTTTGCATGCTACCCAGATAGTGGTGCAATTCAGAAGCCCAGCCTTCTCACACTGTTACGCACTAATCACCTGAGATACTTGATCAGTGAGGTCACTATGCTTGCAGTGTTTGAAACACTGGTGAACAGACATGTTCACTAACAACAGTGGTAGCCAAGACTTTTGCGGGCTCAAAGTGTGCTGAGAGAATTGATCAAGTGACTTAATGAATAGACCTGGTTTGCCTCTCAGAGATATGGTGTGATTCTCAAGGTAGAACAGGTAATAATAAACTGAGGATCTACTGACAAGAAGTCCAAGTATTTATACCACACAACTCGTATTACAAAGCATAGAGAACATATTGCGCAAGAATGAGGAATCGTCTAAGTAAGCATGGTCCATAAGCATATGGCGTGATATGAGGCAAAAATAGTATAATAAGATGTAAGGCATAAGAATGGCACAATATGGAATATCATAGAATATCAAAGAAACAGATGACAAGGAAAAGTAAAAATAACCATAACATGCACATCATCAGTAAGTAGGGTTTTATGGAGTTTGTCAAACTCTGACAAAATGGAACCATCTGAGTTAGCAGCTGCATCTATGCAATCGGCTTGTTGAGAAGGGGTGGATCATGGTGACTATAGTACTGGGCCATCTGATCCATGTTATATATATGTACAGTAGTAGTTAGTACCATAATTCTGGGCAAAGGAAGAGCATGGCTTACAGTTTTCTCTATGAGCTTTCTTGCCTCATCTTGCCAATCCTTAGCATTGAGATTCTCACTTGCAATCTCTGCAGCTTGTTCCTCAGGACCACCCCATGCAAGTTTGATGTATGCCAACTTGTAGTATGGATTTGGAAAAGGCAATGAGAATCTCCCTTAGACAACCCTTAGAAAGAAAGAAATCTTACCATGTGCAAGAACAAATGCTGGCTTTTCATCTAGCCATGAATAATACTTCCCAATTTTTGTGAGACCATCATCAAGGGCATCTCCATACAGTGCATATTTTGCACTGTTGCACTTCTTCTCCCATTCCATTTGCAGCTCTTCAAGGGCAGGGAGTGCACACCAGAGAGTTGGCTGCTTTTCAGAGGAGAAATACTGCTAGATTTGATTAGAGTCCTGAAAGGCAAGTTAGTTCTGGTATGTGGTATGAGAATGAATCCCCTACTGCAAGAATGTCATGTGCACCAGTTACTCAAGTTGTTACAGATCGGGTGTGGGACAGGTGCAGGTTCTGGAAGGAGTGCAGGAAAAAGAGTGAAAGTGGATTGCAACACGTTGGAAGAGCTTCAGAGTGGAACAGAATGTCAGAAAGTCCCAAATTGTGAGTCACACTTTGTCACGCTTCCATAATTAGGAATTTTGCTAATTTCAGATCTTGTGAATGCTTGTATCAGAGTAAGAGTTTTTTGGCATAAAATGATTAAAACAATTCAGTTTATTTGTCCTATAGAGTTTTTATGCAGTTTCATTTGCAGGATGAGAGGATATTGAATGTTACACCCCATCATTAGGCTTACTGTAAACCTGATTAGGTCTAATTAGGCTGATAATGCCAATAATGCATTTGTGACCTAACACATTATTTTTGTTACCATGACCATGAAGAATGCCAGTTTCTGCCAACACTACACATTTATTCTGCCAGTTACATTGTCCAGGAGGTACACTAGGCCTATTATGCACTGAAATTCTGTGGCTAGATGGTGATTCAGGGCCATTTTGCATTTTGTGTAGTCGCCTAATTAGGCTATTTTAAGTTTTCCAACAAAGCAGATAGGGTGTGGCTTCAACTCGTGCATCGCGCCCTCATACACACAATGTCCTATTTTGGAAAACTGATCAGACAGAAAAGGAAACAAAGGGAACCAAAGTTGATATTCAGACTGGAGATACAGAAGGAACACAATTGGAGTGACTATATACTAAGTGTATGTTTCATCTGGAACAAGTCTGGAAAGATGGGGAATGGGAACATGTGAAGAACAGACAAAATGATGAGAGAAACATAGGGGAGCATGTGGAAGTCATTCTGAAGTTGGACTGGACTATGCTGAGGTACCCAGTAGTGGCAGAATGTGTTCTGGATATGTTGGAACACATAGAAATTGTCGGAAGGTGTGGGAAATTGTTGGAAGACTGCAGAAGATGTTGGAAGGCATGGGAAATCGTCGGAAGCTGTGGAAGACATTGGAAGGTGCAGAAATTGTTAGAAGCTTCGGAACATGTGGCTGGTGACAGGGAAGACTTCTGGAAGCCTTGGTTGACAGATCAGGTGATGTCACAGTACATGACACAAGTCCAATCTTGTTTTACCATCTTGAAAGTGGACCAAGGAATGTGCTTCTCAATGTGATTGTTGCGATGTAAGGACCATACACTTTATCTGCCAATGTTACAAATAATGCAATTGGCTATGTTTTACATAACTCATGAGTAAATAGTGAACAAAGAAAAAAGATTACCTATCTGACACAGTTTGTTGGCCTGGTCAAGCATCTCGAATGCTGTTCCCCATCGTATATTGCTGTGCAATGGAATCTTCAAACCCTCAGTGAATCCACAGCAAATCTGGGTGCTGTGAAAGTACTCAATTTGTTGGCTGGAAGCTTGGATCTTTATTGCAAGGGTACAGATTTCCAAAATAACACCAAGAGAGCCACCTAGAACACGGTTGTCAGGTAGTGTGGGATCGTATTCCCAGATTGCTGTTGCATTTTCAACAGCCACAATCTTTGTTATGTTCTTCATCACATCAATGTTTCCAAGGTTCACAACATACACCAAACAGCTAGAAAGACTTGAGATGGGTCAAGAAGAAGAAAATGAAGCTTTGAACATACAGTAACTGCTGCTCATCACTATTCTATGCAAGGCCACAATGAATGTGAATGTCCTTGATGGTTCTGGTGGTTGTATTGTTGTTAGACATGTTATCTAAGGTGGCGGTGTACAGCTGAGTACAAAGAAATTGATCAGATTGTAAAGATATTGAATGTGATCAGGACTCGCCTTCAATCCCTTCTTGGACATGATTCCCACCCAGTCAAGAAGTCTCACTGTATACCAGCCAAGATTCTCACCACTATGAGGGCCTGACAATGCTTTAAATCCAATTACCTCTGTCTGCAACCTCCATTTCCCGTCCTTCACCTCCATCCAGTGCACAGTCATCCCCTGGAACCCCATCTTTGTTGTATCTGCCAACCAACCATCATCAGTTATCAAGACCTTGCTGGAAGCCTCCTACTTGGGTAAGTGATACAGTTCCTTCTGGAAGACAAAGCTGCTTACAGTGATCTCTCTTTTTAGCTCTACCATATGCTTGACAAACTATTGTGTATCTGTACCTTGACATTGTGGGAGCTCAGAAGATCTAATGTGGTGGATTTTGGCTGCATCACAACAAGGAAATTCTGAAATGCAACACTATCTGCAAGTGCAAGAGGCTACAGGTATGGTCTGAGTTGGTCCTCTGACATTGGCAACAAGATTGAGAGTGTACTTGATCATTAGATGCAATCATTTTTGCAACAGCATGAAGAACACCAGTCCTTGTGAACTTGTGGGGACCCATTGTGTTTTTGAAATCCAAACTTTGTTGTATTTTCTTTTTGGCCTGCACTCCTTGTTTCTCCAATTTCTTCTCTGCTTGCATAACCCTTCAGATCTCCTGTGGGATTGCCCAGTGATTAATTGGTATGTCCACTTTCTTGCACCTCTCTTTGTAAAGCTTGTAATGTTGACGAAGATGCAGACAACAAGAGGAGTTCCTGCCCTTGTGAAATGCCTTGTGCTTTCCATTCACCTTAATGAAGTGCTCATCAAGCCTGGACCATTCCAGTAAGTGTCACATCTATCTGCAAATGCAACTCCAGCTGACTTACTTGCAGATATTGCACCATCATCCAATGTCTGTGACATAGTTATCCTCTAAAAGCTTGAACTTAACTGTAACCCTATCTGACATTACTGTAATATTATGACCAAGTGTTCAGTCATATGTCATAGGGCACTCTGAACTGAACACTTTGGCATTTTGTCATGTGTCATGACAACAATTGAACTCCAGGTCTAAAAATGTGTAATATTTTTAATTTTCTCCAAAATATACCAATTTAGGAATTTTTTCGTGTTCAGTCATGTGTAATATCTGGACCTGAACACTTGCTGTCATATATAATACCCCCTGAACAATAGTACAGTACTGTCAGGTTGGTAAATTTTTTTAAGCCTGGTCCAGTTGGGCCCCCTCCCCCTGTGAGAAAAACACACCCAACATGGTAATTTCCAAGAAAATCACAACCCATATAAGGTAGTCACATGTATAAAATACTATAATTCGGAGTAATTGTTTCTTTCACACATGTGTCATGGAGATCACTGTTAGTGTACATATTGCATAACAACAAGACAGGTTTGAATGTTGAGGTCAAGGGGAATATGCCCCTCCCTGCCATGTTGTCTTCCTGATTTTGAGACAGTGAGGGGTGTATCCATTTTGCCACTATTTATATGTACTTTTAATACAGCAAGGAGGGTAATACCTGGCCTCATTGTTGTAAATAATATATTTTGTAATTAGCATAATAATAATAATAAATAGCAAAATTTTTTAAGGCTTTCAAAGGCGACCCCCACCTCCCTCTCCTAGGTCATGGATCAACATTCCAGATACTCCTTGAGTGGTGGTCATCTGGGTTTTCCGTCCATTCTACTGGGAAAGAAACGAGAAAAAAGAATTTGAAAAGGGAAGTATTAGTAAGCAATGCATAAACCCTTGAAAATTCCCCAAATATTGTTTTCTCACCTCAAAACAGATGAAATTGTGTGTTTCTGGTCTCCTGACATAGGATTTTCTTGTGCAGGGCGCACATAAAAAATACACATCTTATCAGTAATTTATTAGATAAAGATCAGAAAAAAAAACATCTATTACTGCCCTATCAATTTTCTACATACCAATTTTTTGTGACTCTTTCACTACTTACTGTATGCATTGGTCACAAGGTCTATAAAGCATTCTATGGTAGGTTATGCCATGAAAATACTGTACTCAAGCAAGGGGAGGTAGATTTGGCAGATAATTGCAGATAACAATTTACATAAGCGGATCTGTGCTGGACCAACATGACCAATTTGTGCACCACATTTGAAACGTGAAATATTACCTTTCATTTTGGTTTTCTTAGAAGATCAAGTTGGCCACCTTATTGTAGCACTGATTAATTCAAATTCCCAGTTTTCTGCAACCGGATGCACCAGATCACCTGCTGAAAGCTAGGTACCTCCAGCCCGTAAATGTAAGCAATTTTGCATCACTAAGTTACCATATTTGGTAATGGATCACAGAAAGGCCCGAGTCCCGATCTCTCCTCTTCGTATATAGGGGAATGTCGAAGACGTACACATGAGAAGACTCGAGTCTTGACCACTCCTCTGCATGGTGCAGCATATAGGGGAACCTGAAAGAGACATATATGAGAAGATAGTACTTAATAGAACTAAATGACACAAGGCATAGTAGAAAAGACATTTGTATTACATGACCATTACAAACTAAGAATGTACGTCGCGGAACGTTTTGGCCCCTAAAAGTCCCAACCTCTCCATCTCTACAGCGAGATCTTCGTTAGGGTGTGTTTTCAAAAGCTCTATGTTGAAATCAGTCAGCAGCCGAATGGTCTCCCGTCCTTTGCTGCATGACAGGGCAACATAAACACTGAATGGTGATATTCGGCCAGTTGGGGTATCCCTGAGGTCGATGACCACC
>Ga0307508_10004073_pt1 | contig 14446 bp, 16 predicted proteins | sample 9_EM_MG_FD_203089 | JGI IMG/M metagenome (GOLD analysis project Ga0307508, IMG submission 203089) | Populus trichocarpa ectomycorrhiza microbial communities from riparian zone in the Pacific Northwest, United States - 9_EM | ecosystem: Host-associated > Plants > Roots > Unclassified | place... | reverse complement strand
CGGGCTCCGGCCCGCACCCAGGAGGGTCTGGTGTGTGAGCGTATTCCTTACCTTATCTTACCCGTGAGGCAGTTGTCGCGCGAGCCGTTTGGCATCCGCCGAAGCGATACACGAGCGAGCCGTCGGGGAAGCCGCCAGGCCCGCCTCGAACGATCCGCCGAAGCGCCACGAGCGAGCCGTCGGGCAATACGCCGGGCCCGTCTCGACCGAACCATCCGCCGAAGTGCCGCGAGCGAGCCGTCGGGCAAGACGCCGGGCCCGTCTCGAATCGCATCCTCCACCGAAGCGCCGCGAGCGAGCCGTCGGGCAAGACGCCAGGCCCGTCTCGAATCGAATCCTCCGCCGAAGCGCCGCGAGCGAGCCGTCGGGCAAGATGCCGGGCCCGCCTCGAACCATCCGCCGAAGCGATACACGAGCGATCCGTCGAGCAAGCCGTTGCCGCGGAGCCGCGTACGATCCGGCGCTGAAGCCGCAGCTGGCGGGCGCCGCCGATACCGAACCGAACCCCTTAGATTATTCGCTGTGAGTCCCTTAACGGGGGCGATTTTAGAAGGACGGTCACGTGGGGTTTTATTCTTGTATAATAATTGAACGCCGGCGAAGACCGCGCGCGCCCCATCTCCTTCGTGACTATCGAGAAACCTGACTAGTTCGATATTACCGTCACTCTGACGTTGACCGGACGTCCCAGTATCACACCCTTCGAAGGTACTCCGAGAGGCGGACGACATCGAACAGTCGGAGGAATACGACGTCGAAGAAGTGATGTCCTTGGTTGAACACGGCCGGGGAAATAACAAAAGAATCCTATACCTCATCAAATGGCTCGACTATCCGGAACGCAAAGACTGGACGGAAGAACCATTCGAGAACTTCTCGGCAGGAGGTCTGGAGAAACTCCGGGAGTTTCACCATCGAAACCCAGACGCGCCGAAAGACTACCGTCTCACCGATGCTTAAGAAGGAATGTCCATAAAAGGGTCTGGGAAGAAGCATGAGCGGTGGTAAGAACGAAAGGGCTGGAGGCCTGTAGCTCACACCCGACTACGACATGGTTGACCAACTTTCGGAATAAGGAACCGGCGGTTCGGAACCCGGGCCGCGGGTGCACACCCGCCCACGACCGCGCGAGCACTCCTCGGCACGCCTACAGAGTGGCCACTACCCGGATCTCGGTTACCAGCACGAAGGGCACTATAGGCTCTCCCCGCGCGCAAAGAGCTCGGATCGAACCGACCCCGGAACTGAAGTCCGAAACGAGGATCAACCCAAACAAAGACCCGCTTCTCGGGCACTGAGGCGTCAAAGTTACCAGCCTCCCTGCAAGAGCCCGCGGGGCACCTCACTACCCGGTACGAGGAATTGGGGAGCCAGGAAGGAAGATACGGGATGATGACCGAGAAGGCGCGAGCACTTTCTGATACGCTTGCTTCATCCGGATGAGTTGTCGTGGCCTCTATCTAAATCACGGTTACCAGCCCTCGGCCCACCGAATTCCTACCCGACTCCCCGAAGAACTGGATCCCGGTAGGGGCGAAGCGAGGCCTGGCATAGGACTGGACGGTAGTAGGAGTACGCACCGGCTTACTCCGAGGGCCCGGCCATCTCGACGGATTACAGAGGGTCTCGACAGACTACATGACCTGATCCGGTGGCTGGGAGGGCTGCAGGGGAGGAGGACTGCAGTCCATGACGCTGATGGGAACTCAGCGTTGAAAGAACTACACCAATCGAAAGAGGAGGGCTACTTAGATAGAAAGAAGACGCTTCGGGACGAAGCTAAGGGGGAGGGGAGGTAGTGTTACACATAGGTGTCAGATGAAAGGAGACAACCCCGTAGAGACCCCAGAGGAGGAGACAGATGGAGAGGGGAGCGGAATGCGGGAGGACTTTACTCCGGTCCTAGCCGCTTGGAAGCGAACCTCGGGCTCAGAGAGTCTAGGCGGGAGATAAGAAACGGGGTTAAGAGTTACGGCCGTAAGAGTACGGACTTAGGACCTTAAACCCGGAGGCACGGGGAGATTGCAGGAAGCGGGAAACTTTACTCCGGTTACCCCGCCGAGCTGCAGGAGACCCCCGCCTCCCTTATCAACACCCCGGCCAGGACCAATGAACCCTCCCCGTGGCTCAAGAGCCTCGGGGGAACCTTGGGCCGACTCACCGGATCTCACTCAGGGCTCTCGAGGATAAAAGAGAGAGAGGGAACTCTCCCTCGAAAGAAAGACTCCTCAGCACGAACATCCTCACAAACACTACCACCGAAAACCACACACAAGATCTAAGATTATTCCGTTGTGAATTATCGAAAGTAGCCTGATTACCTTTGATTCTCTCCACACTCCGGTTACGATACAACCCCAGTGTCACAATTCAACCAGGTGCACAGTCCCGCTACATACCAATGTGGTTCCAGCGCTCGTTACAGGGGCTAGCATTAGCCAATAGCCGCTCACAGGAGACACGGCATACAATGCTCGTTATAGGGAATAGCATTAGGCAATGAATCATCAGCCGCAGTCGCAGGAGATACGGCATACGACGAATCATCAGCCGCTCCCAGTCGCAGGAGATACAGATCGATGCAACACACACCTCCAGCTGGCTCTTTGCAGAATCTAAGGTCTTGCGCCCGCCAGGCGGCAGCCGAGGGAGTGAGAAGAGGAGCGGAGGGTAGAGGCCGCTGTTACTCACCTTCATGACCCAACACGTTGTATCACTCGGCTCGTCCAGGCGTCGGCCTACTGGGTGGCCCTGCTCTGCGACCACCAGGGCCGTAATTAGCCAATGACGAACGCCCAAGATGGTGGCCGACTTGTTCAAGGATTGGATTTTTTAAGAGGTGAGGGGCGTGCAGCAGAAGCAGAAGACCCGCTAGAGGGGTTTTTTTTTTTTTTTTTTTTTTGGGGGGGGGGGGGGGGGCCCAGGTGTGGAGCACCACTGGAGTATGTACCTTGTTCTCGCTGTCCTCACCGTCCTCGTTGTTCTCACTGTCCTCACATCGCCTCAACCCCTAAACCGTCCAGCCAGGCTCTGAGCCCCTGTCCTCGTCGTCCTCATTGTTCTCGCTGCCCTGCTGTTACTGTCTCATCGCCCTGCGCTTCGACTGGCTCCCGACGTCCCTGTCGTCCTCGTCGTCCTCGCCATCCCTATTGCTGTCCGTCGTCCTCGTCGTTCTCGCTGCCCTCGCCCTCCTCATTTTCCCCGCTGTCCTCGCCGTCCTCGCTGCCGCTGTCCTCATCGCACTCGTCATCTGCGTTGCTCTCACAATGTTCCGGGCGGACAGCCCATGACTTGATGGAGCTGCCGGATACTCGGTGGTATGGAAAAATGGGCAATCAAGGGGGGTATCAAGACCCACACGGGCTACAGTCAGGAGGTATACGGCGCAGTGTGCGTCCTCCTCGCTAGAGTGCTGGAGATCGCTTTGAGAAGGTGTTTTGTGAAAGTGGGTAGCGAGTGGGAGGGTATTAAATCATGGTCACTCACTGGGACTCAAATTGCGGTCATGAACTATCATCCCAGAGGGCATCTGGGCGGAGACAGTAACAGTAGAATTGGGGTGGTTCGGCCATTCCGACTCATTTCGTTGTTGAATACGAAACTATGACTACAATCCATATGGTTCAATGCTTGCTTGTATATACCTTTTTTTTTTTTTTTTGTTTATTCATTACTCGTATGCGACCTATAGAGGTCACGACGAGGGAACATACATATATACAGTCTGGTTCCTGTCCGCAGTCTGCGCAGTGGCGGCACAATGCTAGCGCCCCTTTGCCCTCCGCCCAGGCCTGATGCTTGTACATACCTCTGCTGCCAACATCCTCATTAGTATATTGTACTACATCGGTGGGTGGAATAAGGATTGTGCTAGCACCGTTGTGTGCGGGCGTCTGGCGTTTAGCTGTATCAAGATGTCTGGAGGTCATCCAACCATCACCCCTCCCTCAGTCTCCCGAGATGCGGCCTCGTCAAGTCTAGGCTGGCCCTCGACCCATATATCTGACATTGCTAACGTGGCTCGGAGCAATCCGGCAATGCCATCGTAACTGGCTTCGTTGATAGACTCCAAAGTGTCGGAGATTCGTAGCGTTTCCCGTCGGACGACTAAGCTACCTTGAAAAGAGTGGCCTTGTGTGACACTGGGGTTGTATTGAACTGGAGTGCAGAGAGAATCAGAAGTAATCAGGCTACCTTCGATAATTCACAGCGGAATAATCTTAGATCTTTTGTTCAGGGGGTTTTTTCATTGAGAGTACGTTCGGTGGTGTCTCCTCGATTCCAACAGGTGGAAGCTTTGTTGGCTATATAGTCTTCTTTCGGCATCACGTGGTTCCTCTTGGGAACCCGTACTTCTCAGTTATTCCCGAGGATTCTGCCCGCTAGTCAGGACCCCGAAACCCCACGGGTCCGGTTCCTACAACTTCATTGGTCCTGGTCGGTCTAACGATACGCCGACTAATCCCCGCACCGCGTAATTCTCTCAGGCCCTGTGGGTGAGTGAATTACCGGCCTATCAGAGAAAGAGGAGTTATCGGTTCTATGACCTCACCCCTCGTATCCCGTATTTAGTTGCATTTGCAGTTCGTCCGGAGATTAGCCCCTTAGGTCCGTTATGGCCGTAAGGTCTAATCCCGAGGCTACCTCCCGCCTAGACTCTCTGAAGCCGACTCGACTCGACTTTCTCCTTCGAGTGCCTTGAGTAAAGTCTCACGTGCCCTGACTATGTAGCTAACTAAGTACCTTTTCCTCGTGTTTCCTTTGAGGTGTAACACTACTCACCCCTTCTCTAGCTTCGTCCCGAAGCTAAGAGAGATCCATCCTTCTCTATCTAGGTAGCCCGCCTCTTTCTGTCCTTCTGGGGGTAACTCTTTCGGGTGGTTATAGTTACCATGACTGTAGTCCTCCACCCCTACAGCCCTCCCAGCCACCGGATCAGGGCATCATTCTCTGTAATCTGTCGGAATGGCTGGGCCCTCTGAGCAGGCCGATGCGTGCTCATACTTTCGTCCAGTCCTGTGCCGGCCTGGCTTCGTCCCTACCGGGATTCGGTTTCCCAGGGGAGTGAGTAGGAAATCGGTGGGCCGAGGGCTGGTAACCGGGATTCAGATAGAGGCCACGACAACTCATCCGGATGAAGCAAGTGTGTCTGGAAGTTCCCGCGCCTTCTCGGTCGTTATCCCGTAGCTCCCTTCCTAATTCCCCTGCATCTTCGTTACTGGGTAGTGAGGTACCCTGCGTGGGCCTGGCAGTGAGGCTGGTAAATCCCTTCGAACCGGTGCCCGAGAAGCGGGTCTTTTCGATCGAGTTGTTCCTCGTTCCGGACTTCAGTTCCGGGGTCGATTCTTACCGAGATCTTTGCGTGCAGGGAGAGCCGATGGTGCCCTTCGTGCTAGTAACCAGAATCCGGGTAGAGGGCTCCTGTGGCCATGCCGAGGAGTGTCCGTGCTGTCGGGCGCGGGGTGTACCCGCGGCCCTGGATTCGAACCGCCGGTTCCTTATTCCGAAAGTTGGCCAACCATGTCGTCGTAATCTGGTGTGTGAGATGAAGTCCTTCAGCCCCTTCATCCCTACTACCGCTTGTTCCTTCGTCGGGCCCTTCCGTGGACCTCCCGTCTTAGGCGTCGGTGAGTCGGTAGTCCCTTGGCGCATCTGGGTTTCGTCGGTGAAACTCCCGGAGCTTCTCCAGACCGCCTACTGAGAAGTTATCGAATGGTTCTTCCGTCCAGTCTTTGCGTTCTGGATAGTCGAACCATTTGAGGAGGTAGAGAATTCTCTTGTTATTTCCCCGGCCGCGTTCGACCGAGGACATAACTTCTTCAACATCGTATTCCTCCGACTGTTCGATGTCGTCCGCTTCCCGGAGTATCTTTGAGGGGTCCGGGGGTGCCCGGTGTTCGCTGGTTCAGTAAGGTTTGAGTAGTGAAACATGGAAGACGTTGTGGATCTTCCACTCGCGAGGCAGCGTAAGGCGGACAGCCAGCAGAGAAACGATTTTCTCAATCTGGAAGGGACCATGATTTTTGTGGTCCAGCTTCTTCGAAGGTCGGCGTGTTTTAATGTTGCGCCCGTTGAGCATTACCAAGTCTCCTACCTGGTAAGCGGGGGGTTCCTTCTGGGCCGGGTTGGTGTATCGGCGCATCCGCTCCCGTGCTTCCTCCAGCCCTTTCTGAGATTCGTCATGCGCAGCACTCATCCAGTGGGCGTAGACTTGGCTCGCTGGGTTCAGAGGTTCCGTCGACGCGGGATTCATGGCTGCTGGGTGGAAGCCATAGTTAGTGTTGAACGGGTATGTACCGTGGCCCGTGGTGATCGAGTTGTTGTAGGCAAATTCGGCCATGGGTAGTAGTCGTGCCCAGTCGTCCTGTTCCCTGCTGACGAACGCTTGGAGATAGGCCTCAATCGTCTGATTGAGCCGCTCCGTCTGACCGTCGGTCTGCGGATGGAATGTGGTTGACATGTGGGACCGGATTCCCAAGAGTCGTAGGAACTCCTTCCAGGTTTCCGAAGTGAACCTGGAGTCGCGGTCTGACACGATATCAGTGGGGAGGCCATGATATCTCCATACTTCCCGTGCGAAGATAACGGCCAGGTCTGCGGCCGTCTTTCCGGCCACCCTCAAGGGGAGGAAGTGCGCCATCTTGGTGAATCGGTTGATGATTACCCATAGTTGGTCGCATCCGTCTGACATTGGGAGTTCCGTGATGAAGTCCATTGCTATAGACTGCCATGGTGCGTATGGTAGTTCTAGCGGGGAGGACAGCCCATAGGGTTGGTGTCGGGATGCCTTGTTTTGTTGGCATTCGGGGCAGCTTCTGGCAAAATCGATAATTCGTTCGTTCATTTTTGGCCACCAGAAGTTTCGTCGGATTAGTTCGATGGTCTTATCCTGCCCCATGTGCCCGGCCACCTTTGTATCGTGTTCTGATTCCATGACCTTCTGCACCAGTCCTTTTGGTACCCAAAGCAGGTTCCGTTGGTACAGTAGGTCGTTTTCCCAGTTCCATTCCCTGGCCTTTCGGTCCTTCGGGGACGGGCTTCCCGTCACCGCTTCCTGTTTCTTTGCCTGTTCGTAGGCTTCGTCCTTTTTTCCTTCTTCTCTGACTTTTGCCAGAAATTCCTCCATCCACCTTCTTTCCGGGAGGGACGCTAGTCGTGCCGACGAGCAGATGAACGACTGCATTAGGCGTTCCTCGAAATGGTTTTTTCCTAAAACCGTCGTGATCAGCTGGTTTTCTACCCCCCCCTTTTCAGGGCGGTACTCCGAGCGCCTAGATAGTGCGTCCGGCTTCCCGTTCCGTGATCCTGGGCGGTAGTAGATTTTAAAGTCGATGCCGGCCAGTTCCTGCGCCCACCTTGCCTGTCGTCGGTTTAGTACCTTAGTCGTAGTAAAGTACTCCAAATTGTGATGGTGCGAGAAGACTTGCACTTGATGAGTCTCTCCTTCGCAGTATCGTCGCCAGTGCTTGAAAGCGTCCATTATGGCCAGAAGTTCCTTGTCGTGAATTTCGTAATTAATCTCCGTGGGTTGGAACTTCCTTGAGTGGAAGGCTACCGGATGCAGAAGTCCCTCCTTGCTTCGTTGCGATAATACTGCTCCTAGTGCGAAGTCGGATGCGTCTGTTTCAATAATGACTGGCTCTCTTGGGTCGAAGTGGGCCAGGACCGGTGCCGTGGTGAATCGGTTCTTTAGCTCTCGGAAGGCTGCCTCTGCTTCCTGGTTCCAGACCCATTCCTTGCCTGACTCCTTTTTCGTTAATTCTGTGAGGGGTCTTGCCACCCAGGAATAGTCTAGGATAAACCGCCGGTAGAAGTTGGCGAAGCCCAAGAAGGATTGGACCTCCGTTAGCGATTCCGGGGTTTTCCAGTGGAGGACTGCTTGTACTTTGTCGTCCGACATCCTAATCCCGTTTCTTCCGATGACGTATCCCAGGAATTCAACTTCCGTGGTCTTCTAGACGCATTTTTCCGGAGAGATTGCGAGCCCGTTGTTCTGGAGTCTTTTGAGTACCTCCTTGACCGTTCGGTCGTGGCCTTCCTCTGTGTCGGCGTAAACCAGTATGTCGTCCATATAGGCCAGTACTCCCACATCCAACATATCCGATAGCACGTGGTTCATCATGTCTTGAAGGTAGAGGGGGCGTTGGTAAGGCCAAATGGCATTACCTGAAATTCGAACAGGCCATATCGCGTTCTGAATGCTGTTTTCCACTTGTCCCCTTCCTTTATGCAGATTAGGTGGAATCCGTTTTTTAGGTCCATCTTGGTGAACCACTGCGCGCCTTGCACCCTGTCTTGGAGCTCTTGCATCAGTGGTAGGGGGTACCTGTTGGGAATGGTGATGCGGTTCAACGCTCGGTAGTCGACGCATAGTCGGAGCCCTCTTCCGTGGGGCTTAGGTACAAAGAGGATGGGAGACCCTGCCGCGGATGTGGAGCGCCTGATTTTCCCTGTTCATTCCATTTCTTTCAGCCATTCTCGAAGCACCTGGAACTCTTCCTCCGAGAGGGGGTAGATCGGTCCCCAGGGTGGCGTGCTTCCTTCCTGGAGGTTGATTTGGCAGTCGTACAGCCGGTGGTCCAGTAGTGCCTCTGCTGCCTCTTTCCCCATTATTCCTAGATATTGCCGGAATTCCGGGGGTACTTTCCCCAGAGCTTCCCCTTCTTCCACTGCCGATACATATTCAATAGTTCGGGTGCTGGGATCGGTTGCGTCTGCGTCGTCCCAGGTTAGCGAAAAGTCGGCTTGCTTGTATCGGGTGCACTTCTTTAGGCATTCGTCGCTGTCGAACCGTATTTCTGGGTCCTACCATGCTCCCCGAGGAGGGTGTTTGTCGATCCACCAGAAGGGGAGGAAGATGTCTACCCCTTCCTCCATTGGGGAGACCTCGAATCTTTCCCTGGTGACGTGCCGTCGGTGTCGCACGGACAGGGGTTCGGTATAATGTTGCCCTGCTCCTTCCACGGTTTGGCCCGTGGAATTTTCGATAGGTATCACCTGGCTGTGCTTTCGTAGGGCGATTCCTAGTTTCTTCGTGGTTCCCTGATTGATTAACGGGATCGAGCAGCCGGTGTCCAGGAGAACCCGAACTTGATGGTCCTGGTCCCCTGTTGTCAACAGCATCGATACGATCGGGCGAGGCCCTCCTTTGGGCTTTTTTGCTGCGGCTTCCCTTTCTTCTTCATTTTTCCTTTTTTGGCCGGCTCCACTTATGTGTTGGGGCCCTCCGGTTGGCCGGGCCGGGGGGCTTCTTAAAAATCCTCCTCATCTGCCCATAAGGGTTCGGAGTCCATAACGTCGGGCGCTGCTGTTTTCTGAACTTTGGGCGCCGGGGCTGGTGGCGCTTCCTCTTCGGGTTCTTGTGCTCGCTTTGTTCCGGCAGCTATTTTCCATGGCGCCGCGGGGAGGTTAGTGCCTTTTGCCGTGGTGTTGGCGAAGCACTTGGCCGCCCGGTGGCCTGGTCGTCCACAGCGGTGGCATCCCCGGGTACTCCCGTATTCCTTTCGTTCGAGGTCTGGGACTCCTTTCAACGCAGCGGCCTCGGATGCCCATCGCCTGGTTCCTCCGTACTCACTGCCCCCGTTGTCCTCGCGTGGGGATTCCTTTTCCATTGCTCGGTTCTTCCGGCTATCACTCGGTTCCTCCTTTTTTTGACTGTCCTTCTTTTTCTCCTCCCGTTTCCCGGTAGGGGCGGGGGCTCTTGCTTGTTCCCTAGCCAGTCGTAGGGCTTTCTTCTTTTCCACTTGCAGGCCCACCTGGTGGGTGGCTTGTAGGAAGCCCTCGTCATCTGCGAAGTCCTCGAGGTAGTGGGCGAATCGCATGTGGAGTACGGCATCCGGCATGGCCAAGTCCACCTTTTCCCTTAGTGCTTCCCTAGTTGCTCGTGCGAAGTTATTGAGTGCTCGGAACTCCGTCAGGTAGGCGCGGATGGATCCCTGGTATTTGAGTTGCCCTAACTTAAGTTGGGCGTCCGCTGCTTCGCGTTCGTTCCGATATTCCGCTCAGATGGCCGCGGAGTAATTGCCCCAGGTGTCGTTTTCGCGCAGCTCGTGGTACCGGTGGAGGTGCCATACCAAGGCGGTGTCCGTTAGGAGAGTTCCGACCCAGGTGATTTTCTGACGGTCGATTGTTTCCGGGTAAAAGTCTAGGTACATCGTGACCGACTCCCACCACTGGTTGAACGTGGACGAACTTTTCCCGTCAAATTTCTCGGGGTTCTCCATTTTCAGCCTTGAGGTGTTTATCCGATTGGCTGGCTGCTCGGTTCTCTCGGGGCCCCGTGTCACCGCGATTCCTGCCCCCACCAACCTCGCTATTTCTTCCGGCGTGAGCATGGTGGCGACCTGCGCCCGGGTTGGCTCCCTCGTGCCTGGCGGGGGTCTTCCCGTGGGGAGGTTTTGGGCGTACAGATCGTCGTCGCCTTCGCTGGGCGGTGGTGAAGGCGAAGGTGAGGGTGAGCCGATCGGCTGTTGGGGTCTATGCGGAGGTCTCGTTCCTCCTCCCCCTGTGGCTCCTGCCGCCCTTACCAGTGGAAGAGGTGGCAGTGGTGGGCTCGATGGTGGGATCGCGGGCAATCTTTGCCTTCGGGTCGCGGGAGCAGGAGCGAGCCGGATCGGACTTCTGAGGATCGGCCGTTTTGGCAAGGGGGGCGGTGCCGGTGGTACGGTGCTGGTACTGGGTGCCTTGGCTGGGCTTCGCCAGAGCTGCAGTGGTTTGGGAGAAGGGGCCCTTGCTCCTGGTGATCCTGGGAGGGGTATTCAGGTGGCGAGTCGTCGGATTTCCTCTCTTGCCCGCCGCAGGTCCTCTTCTACTTGGCTCATTTTCCTCTCATGGTCGGTGGCCCATAGTTCCACGTTACCTTAGAAGGTAGGCAGATGTTGGCTTCGGGCCGTGTTTGCTTCCGCAAGGAACGCCAGGGTGTCGTTTACACGGGTGAGCTGGGTCACTTGGCATATCCGTCGCTGGTTGTCCTCGTTGGTCCGTTCCAGAATGGCCTGCCATACGTTATGCGCCAGCGATTGATACGCATTTGCAGCGTGGGCCAACTCGGTGCGGACCCAGGTTTCTGCGATTTCTTCGTTAGCGTTTACTCGGTCATATACATACCATGTTCCTTCTGCCAGGGTTCTGTAGGCTTCTTCGATTCGCTGCATTCGCTGATCGGTTCTGTCGATCGTGTTGCCGCACAGCTCTGTGAGTTGCCTTAGGTCGGTTTCGGCCTGCCTTTGTTGTCTGGCCATAGCTCGGACCCATGCCGCTGGGTTGGCCAGTTCTATCGCCTGTTAGGGTGCGGGGGTCCCATCGGTGATCTGGAGAAGGTCCTGAGGGGCCTCCAGCCGGAGCATGTTGAAGTCGGAGGCGGTAGACATTGCTTAGTATTGGTCGAGGAAATCTCCAGTATAGATGGTTTCGTCGTCTTCGAAGTTATAGTCGTGGAGTTCCCGAAGTTCGTTTTCGGTGAACTCGGCACTTTGCTGGTTGTGGGCGCAGTTGAACCAGTATTGCGTCTACCAGTTCCACGGTTCGTAGTCGCCTTCCTGGTAGGAAAGGGACAGGTCCGTCGTTCCACGTGTCCCAAAGCTCGAAGTTGGCGATTTCGCTATCGATTGATTGAAATGTTGCGTCGAAGCCGTATTGGGTTTTCGGCTCCAAGAAGGTAGATAATTCGAGTAGATAAAGGTGGTCTTCGAAGTAGGTATCGTCGAAGTAAGTCATGAAAGTAGGGTGATTTGAGATCAAGATTATAGTGTGACACTGGGGTTGTATTGAACCGGAGTGCGGAGAGAATCAGAAGTAATCAGGCTACCTTCGATAATTCACAGTGGAATAATCTTAGATCTTTTGTTCGGGGGGTTTTTTCGTTGAGAGTGCGTTCGGTGGTGTCTCCTCGATTCCAACAGGCGGAAGCTTTGTTGGCTATATAGTCTTCTTTCAGCGTCACGTGGTTCCTCTTGGGAACCCGTACTTCTCAGTTATTCCCGAGGATTCCGCCCGCTAGTCAGGACCCCGAAACCCCACGGGTCCGGTTCCTACAACTTCATTGGTCCTGGTCGGTCTAACGATGCGCTGACTGATCCCTGCATCGCGTAATTCTCTCAGGCCCTGTGGGTGAGTGAATTACTGGCCTATCAGAGAAAGAGGAGTTATCGGTTCTATGACCTCACCCCTCGTATCCCATATTTAGTTACGTTTGCAGTTCCTCCGGAGATTAGCCCCTTAGGTCCGTTATGGCCGTAAGGTCTAATCCCGAGGCTACCTCCCGCCTAGACTCTCTGAAGCCGACTAGACTCGACTTTCTCCTTCGAGTGCCTTGAGTAAACTCTCACGTGCCCTGACTATGTAGCTAACTAAGTACCTTTTCCTCGTGTTTCCTTTGAGGTGTAACACCTTACTGAAGGACGACAGTGAGCAACCAAGCCGACGCCGAACTTGCTACTGGTGAGCCACGGAGCAGAGGCCCACTGTGTGTAGAAGAAATAAGCCGGGCCTGAGCCTCCTAATACTGACGGGTAATTATTACAGAGAGCAAGCGAAGTGATGGTTGATGACGGGCTTGGCGAAGTCTTGCGATCGCGGATTAGTGTGGTACCAACCGACGACCAAATTTTCTATTTGGACTTACATAGGTATGTACATATCATGTGGGCATAATATAATTGCCTAATCTACTAACTTCAACAATCAGTCAAATTAAACTCTCGTTTCCACCAGCTTCCTGCAGAAGTGATAAGCCATAATGAATGGCTTTCCTCACTTCCGCGAAACGCACCGCCAGAGTCGCAGACTCAATAGCCTTCTGTGCTAGGTTGCGGCGATGGGAACCTTCCGCAGCTGCAAACTTTTGTCCTAGCGCTTCGTGGTCCTTGACCAGCTGCTGGATGTATTGGGCTTACTCGTCGTTCGCCTTGACTAGCTCGTCATTCTCCTTGACTAGCTTGTCATTCTCCTTGACTAGCTTGTCATTCTCCTTGACTAGCTTGTCATTCTCCTTGACTAGCTCATCATTCTCCGTGACTAGCTCGCCGATGTCGCGCCGTTGTGCCCAATAGATGTTTTCGTCAGTTTCCATCGCGAATTCGTTGACTGGGTCTGCGGAAACGTCGGTAGCCTCTACACCAGAACGAGCAGTATCGTCCTCCGAAGCTTGAATAGCTCCGTCACCGCCGAATTCGATCAGCTCCTGTGGGTGGTTCATCGTAATAATCAGGTTGTCTGAGGGCCTGGCCAGCTACGCGAAGGATGGCAGGTTATATATGTGCTTTATCACGAGGGATTTGGAAATCTAAATCTGTTGGTAAATAGATCCTTGTTAGCTGCACAGCTGCTGAGGAGCTCCGGAGCAGACGCGCGCCAAGAGGAAATAACTAGAGACGGCGGTTGTTAGTTCCAAATAGAAAATCTAGGAACATTATCTAAAAAATTCTATTGATCGCAGGTGTAGCTATAAGCGAATTAGAATGTGGGTATTTCTTAGCTCATTGGTGGATTTCCGGGCTTTGGGCCATACAACTAAGTAAGCTATTACAGGGAACTTCAACCAGTCGATTTCCAGTGAGGGGAAACGGGATAAACGGGATAGACGACGAAGATATCGATTGATAGGATAGTTATACAAGAGGTTGCATGAGAGAGTCAGAGAATCGCCGCTATCCACTCGCTGCCATCCACTCGCCACCACCAACTCGCCACCATCTACTCACTGCCATCTACTCGCTGCCATGCACTCGCCACCATTCACTCGCTGGGCCGGCGGGCGCCCATGGGCCAATGCTAGTAGTATGAGAAAAATATTTATCAAGCGCTCCCGAGAACCGCAGGGCAACTGCGCCCACAGTAACCCAACCATCGTGCTAGCCCTCCCACAATAAAGAGTCCACAATGCAGACAGCGATACTAGCTATGGCCCCTATGCGGCACCCGATTCCATGTGTTCAAAACCCAGAAACCCACTCACAACCCAAGGAAATACCCACTGGATTTGGCTTACAGCTTCACTGCTCCTCCTCTGATGAATAGAGTTTTTAGATAACCTTGTCCCATTCTCTTTCCGGTGCTCTTCTCTGTGTGTCTTTTGTTGTGGGGATGGCCAAAAGCTCCCTGTAATAGCTTACTTCACTGTATGGCCCAAAGCCCGGAAACCCACCTAATTCGCTTATAGCTACACAATATCTGCTGCGATCAATAGAATTTTTTAGGTAATGTTGTCCCCCTTCTCATTCCAATACTCTCACACGTGAGTACAATTCTCTATGTCTTGTCGAGTGGTCTGCAAAGGCGACAGGAGGCCATCATAAGATCTCACTCGTCTTTATGGGCTGAAAAGTGTCATGAGATGTGGCCCGGACGGGGACCGGGCACATTCTCGGAGATGAGACTGATAGCGTCGGCGCATTGTCCGGTGGACTAGCCACCGAGACCGATAGCGTCGGCATACCGGCCTCCGGTG
>Ga0307508_10004072_pt1 | contig 14447 bp, 10 predicted proteins | sample 9_EM_MG_FD_203089 | JGI IMG/M metagenome (GOLD analysis project Ga0307508, IMG submission 203089) | Populus trichocarpa ectomycorrhiza microbial communities from riparian zone in the Pacific Northwest, United States - 9_EM | ecosystem: Host-associated > Plants > Roots > Unclassified | place... | reverse complement strand
CCAGCCAATATTACTTCCCTAGAAGGCCATGAGTACAGTCCTGGAGTATTAACTGAAAATGAAACAATTGTCGCATCATCTCAAGCAATCGAGGAAGTTGATAATTCAAGAACCAGCAAAGAAACTGATGAGTTTGGAACACAAATAGCAGACGAGGAAATTGAAGACTTGTTAAAGCCAGGAGAGGCTGTTGTCTCCTCAGAAACCACTAAGGATGTCCAAGGTGACCCTAAAGATTTAATTGATCAAAAGGCTGTCCTTAACCCATCAACACCAGCTGTTGATGACGACAACATCTTAGTGACTCCTGAAGCAAAGGTAATACGATGCTTTTAAATAGTGTTTTTCCTTGTAACTCGTTCTACTGCTAAAACGAGCGCTTGAGGGTGGGGGTGGAGGCGGCTTAGCTTCTGAAGCTGCCATGAAATGGAACTCCAGTTGTAAAGATTGGCATTTCTTTTCTTTTTCCTCTTATTCTTGAAATTAAATAGAGCATGGATTTTGGTACACTGTCATTTTCCTGTGTCTTGAAAATAAGTTATTCTCTATTGCTTTCTCAGGTATTGAATACTAGCAACTCCTTTCCAGCAAGTTCATTCCAGTATACTAAAATTCTATTATTTGCTTAGAATTCTTTTTCGAAAAATTTATGTTTCTTTTGACAAAATTCTTGTCTTTATTGTACAAAGACATCAAGAAATGCAAGCACACTAAAATTCTCTACTTCTTTCCCTGTGATATATATTGACCGGGACTGTATATTCCTCATTTGCAGGACTCTGCAGCTGACTCTATTCATAATGTGAATGAATCAGAGATGAGTGAATTTATCAGCAACGAGAAGTTGAAGCATGTACAAGACAGTGAAGACGAATCTCAAAGATTAGATAGACAAGAGGATATCATGGAGCCACTTAAAGCAGTGGAGGTTACAAACTCAGAATCCATCAGAGATATTGAAGGTGAATCAAAACAATTGGCCGACGATGAAGTTAATGTCACCATCCCATCGCAGCCAGAAGGGGAAATTAATAGTTCAGACGACAGAGAAAAAACCGAGGATCCTGGAAAGTCAATTGTTCAGGAGAATGGTATGGACATATCCGAGGCAAGCAGGGGTAACGATATTGCAAGGGCCGTTGAAGATAACAAAGATAAATCTGAAGACAAAACTGAGATCAATGGATAGAATCACCAATCATAGAAGCACTGAAACACAAGAGCAAGTGACGGCTATACGGAGTCAGCTTGAGGTAGCATATATATAATGGAAAATATTAAACCTATCTCTCCAGAAGCAGGTTACGTTTTTTATTTTATTTTATTTTTCCCTGTAAAAATTTACACCGAAGGAGTTAAAATGCCATTAGTTGTCGAGCCAATCTGACAACAACTGACAGGGTTAAAACGTTAGTGTATCTCATTCTCCTCAATATTGCCGATTTTCCAGTGTTGCTCTTTGTAAAGTAAATAGAAAGTTTTTCTGTGAATCAGATCACGTCTCAGCTTTTTTCTGCATATTTATGCATGCATATTTGAGCATATATCTTTTTGTCGTTCTAAATATACCATTTTTCATTTGATTTACGAAACACAAGTCCTGATCCAGTGTCGGAAAGATTGTAGAGCGCTTTTCTAAATCATTTCTGGTATCTATCTTCGTAAGATACATCAAAGATTTTTCTGGAAGTAAGGTCTTAAGCAATCTTTATTTTGTGTTTTGATCTCTTAATTAAGTGTTGCATGAACAAAATCAGAGATAATAATGAGTCAAGTCAAAGTTATCCCTTAAGATTTTTTTTAAAAAAATTATCTATAATTTGAGTCCTAGATGCTGAGCTTGAGTGAGAGATTTGAGGAATTAGTTAAAAATTCAAATTCAAATTTCTTATCTTACACACATAAATAATAACAATCAGCTAATTCAAAATAACTTTAAAAAAATGTTATCCAAATGCTGTCCTTAACCTTTTTTTTGTTTTGATTTAGATCTTAAATCTAAATTTGTGCTGGTAATATAGTCATTCCATCAAGTTTGATAGCAAATGCCTTTCTTTTATCTAATCACTTGATCAGGAGTGTTGATGGAAGGATAAAAAATTAAACTGAAGGACTATATTGCTGGTCAAAACATGGGATTAGTACCTAAATCAAAATGAAGAAAAAAAAAGAATCAATCTACTCTTGACCGAGATTTCAGGATGATATTTAACTAGTTAATCTTCATTCAATCCAACCTTACAATTCATAGCTGATATCCTAGCTGAAAAACTCATAACAAAAGTGACTAACTAAACTCACAATCATGGCTGGTTTATCCATGGCTGAATCAGGTGGTGGCCGAGACTTGCCTTCCAAGCTTACATGGCAGGTCTTCATTTGCTGCATCATTGCAGCCTCCGGTGGTCTCATGTTTGGTTATGATATTGGCATTTCCGGTGCGACTCATTTTCCGTGTTTCGTTATCTTTGAGATTTAAGCATTAAAATTTGTAGCATTAAAAATCTTCCTGTTGTTGTTTTTATATATGTTTTTGTAGGAGGAGTGACGTCAATGGATGATTTCTTGGAGAAGTTCTTTCCGAGTGTTTATCTCAAGAAGCACGAGGCAAGAGAGGATAACTACTGCAAATATGATAACCAATTTCTTCAGCTCTTTACATCTTCACTCTACCTTGCAGCTATTGTTTCTAGTTTTATAGCCTCTTTCTTTTGCAAGAAATTCGGCCGAAAACCCACTATTCAAGCCGCTTCCATCTTCTTTCTTGCTGGAGCCGTTTTAAACGCTGTTGCAGTGGAACTTGGCATGCTGATTGCTGGAAGGATTTGTCTAGGTGTTGGAGTTGGATTTGGCAACCAGGTATGCAGTTCAATCCGTAAACCAACTAGCTTTCCATTTTTCCAGATTCGTTCTTCATTCTCTTTTCAATTTATGTACTATCTGCTGCTTTCTATTAGTTCTTACACAGAGAAGGTGAATGCAGGCGGTGCCTTTGTTCATATCAGAAATCGCACCAGCAAAATATAGAGGAGGCCTTAACATTTGTTTTCAGTTGCTAATCACAATAGGCATTCTGATGGCAAATCTGATCAATTATGCTACTTCAAAAGTGCATCCTTATGGCTGGAGAATTTCCCTAGGGTGCGCTGCAGTGCCTGCTATAATTCTCGCCATTGGATCTCTTGTAATCATGGAAACCCCCACGAGCCTTTTAGAGCGGGGAAAGAATGAAGAAGCTCTGCGTGTTTTAAGGAAGATTAGAGGTGTTGACAATGTAGACAAAGAATATGCAGAGATTTTGAATGCTATTGAATTGGCCAAACAAGTCAAACACCCTTTCAGAAATCTCATGAGTCGGTCTAATAGGCCTCAACTTATTTGCGGCACAGTTCTTCAATTCTTCCAGCAGTTCACTGGAATCAATGTTGTGATGTTTTATGCCCCAGTGCTGTTTCAGACTATGGGTTATGGCAGTGATGGGTCACTACTATCAGCTGTAGTCACTGACTTGGTCAATGTACTATCCACATTGGTTGCAGTTTTTCTTGTTGATATTATTGGAAGAAGGGTTTTGCTCATAGAAGCTTGTCTTCAGATGCTTGCTGCCCAGGTAAGCAAAACAGACAGTTGACAATATTTCTGAGCTTCATCTGCATTGTTTAGTTATTTCTGACTCTGGTCGTTGTTCATTTTCTTCTTTTGTATGTAGTCCATAATGGGAAGGATTCTTGCTGTGCATTTGAAATCTGCCAATATCATGCCGAAAGGTTCTGCAAAGCTTGTGGTCATCTTGGTCTGTGTATTTGTGTCTGGTTTCGCGTGGTCATGGGGTCCTTTGGGCTGGTTGATTCCCAGCGAAATCTTCCCTCTGGAAACAAGAAGTGCTGGTTTCTTCTTCGCTGTTGGCATGAACATGTTTTGTACCTTCCTTGTTGCTCAAGCATTCCTCACCATGTTATGCCACATGCGATCTGGGATTTTCTTCTTCTTCGCTGCCTGGATTGTTGTCATGGGTATTTTTGCTATTTTCTTTCTTCCTGAGACGAAGGGGATCCCAATTGACGAAATGAATGAAAGGGTATGGAAGAAGCATTGGTTCTGGAAGAGGTACTATGAGGATTCTGATATTAACAAGAGAAGCCAGGAAATTCAACATAAATCAGAGGAAGAATCACTAGAATAAAATGCGTTGTTTAAATTAATCTCGTTATATTATCATCATTTTCCTTTGATCTTGTTCTCTTTTTTAGGACAATTAATAAGTTTATTGGTTTCCAGTTGTTTTCTTCTTCTTGTTTGCCGAGATAGAGGTATTTGGTAAAATTATAAATAAAATCTTTTAAAATATTTAAGAAATATTTTTATTATTATTTTTATGTATATCTAATATGAGAAGGATTCTTTTATTAAATGTGAGCTTGGGCTATTGCCCAAGTTGTAGATATAGCTCTGCTGTCTGTCATAGATCATCGAAACAATTTCATACACCAATTACCCCTCTGAAATTGGGCCTTTTGTTCAGGGCTCCAAATGGGCCTATGCTGCTGTTTGGATCATTTGCTGGATCTTGACAGATTCATGCTGTTGCCGTCAGTGGTAAATTTCCAAAATTCAACAATTGTAGGTTTATTGTAGATTATGCTATTCAAGTGCTCCCAGAGCCAACCATCATAAACTTGATTTTGACATCAAATATGGCACAATGGTATATGATCCCTTTTCAGTGCATGGGAATTGAATCTAATGTTTGTGTTTAATTTGACATCAAATCTAATGATGCCATTGAAGAAGCAGTGGGAGAGGAAACCAAAGTGATTTATGAGAAAAATCCGTCACCGGACACCTTAGCTGGCCAAGATCTTTCTTATGCCATTGTAACTGTAGGTGAAGCTCCTTGTGCAGATTTCAGTGGTGGCAATTCAGAGCTTGTGATCCCCTCCACTGGAGCTGATACAATAAGCTCGGTCGCTGATGAATTAAATCCCCACGTTGGTTGTTCTGGTATCTGGAAGACCTTTGGTTATAGAACCATGGCTCTTGGAAATGATAGATGGTTTAATGGCTGCTTGGTTGCCTGGAACTGAAGGGTGAATTTAGCGGTGAACTGCCAGTGACATGGTTTAGAAAGGTTGAGCAATTGCCGACGAATTCCAGAGATAATTCATATGAACCTCAATCTTGATTCGGCATTGCGCTAACATGCAAGGTGGACAATTTTTTTGACTGAATAAATTGAAAGATAAGATAGGCCTAAGGTCCAATATTTTGAGCCTAAAAAGGCAGCAAACAGGGGATCTATCATCAAATGCCTTAAACCAGGATGCAAATTCTCGGTGGCCCATGTTCGTATTTTCTCCAAGTGGTTCCACCGTCTCGATAAACAAGAGAGAAAGCTAACAGAGAGGACAATAATAAAGTGAAAATCTCTGTCAAGAAAAGAGAAGGGAGTTCAGAAGACTATGAATTGCAGCATCAGATTCGCAACCAAAGTAATCTATCATGGTATATTCCTTTTATTCAACCATTTGCTTTTGTCCCATATGCCTCTAATTGTGGTATTGGGGTGCGAATTAGATATTAATGCTAAGGGTATAATGCATCTTCTGCTTTCCTTCTTTTCACTAATGTGTAAAATAAGTCCTCAATAAGTAATCTATTCGCTCTTCTTTTCATTGATGTTATGGATATAATGCATCTCTGAGGACTGGATAAGCTGTGTCGGGAAACAAAATTACTTCAGCAGGTAACCCCACGAACCTTTTCAACATGTAGCTATGTAGAATTCAGACAAAACTTACTTGTAATGAAAGAATTTGATCTCTTGACCTTGGATTAATTACTTCATTATCATTTCAGTTATTAGAACCAAAATGATATTCTACAGTACGAATATCTTTATAAATTTTATCAAGTTAATACAGAGAGTTCAAGACAAAAGAAAAGAAAGAAAAAACTATATTTTTTCAATAATAAAAACTAATTTTTCATATAAATTATATCCCTATTTTTTCTAAATACTTTGATCAGTCTCATTCTTTATGAATAAATCCGGTCTAACCCAATAACCTACAAGCTAGAAAACTAGAGCTGCATTTATATCCGAAAGATGATCAAGTATATTTCAACTAAAACCATTCCGAGGAATAAGAATATAGTCGAGAAAACAGAGAGCAAGTAGATAACCGAAAGTTGTAAATAATTGACATAATTTTTGTGGTTGTAAGTGGTAACTTGTAGCCAGTTAATGTCTTGATTGAAAGAGGAATAAAGTGAATGGAGGTGCTTTCATATGCAAGTTGCAGAGAGGTTTCTCCTCCTTTAGAAAAAGCAGAGTGGCTATTTTTGAGAGAAAGCTAACAGGACTGGCCATTTTGCTACCAACACTGAAACTGTAACACAAGAGCTCATGGAATTCGATCATGTTACCTGCAGATGCTGTCTTGTATTGGATGGATTGGATTGAATGACAGGCAGCTATATGCGAGGTAAATGGATGGTTACTAGGCTCTCATTATGTTTCCTCCATTAAAGCAAAATCAAATGCCAATCGTAGTGCCACAAATGTAAAAGTAGCAAACGCTTGGTTTTAACAACAGTCATTCTAACCCTTGAAAGTTGAGGCGGGACGTGTTGCGGGTTGGATGAAGATTTTTTTTAATATAAAAAAAAACTTAAAACATTATTAATATGTTTTCTAATAAAAAAAATTAATTGTGAATTCCAAATTTTATATATATTGGACATCATTTTAAAATATTAATAAGATAATATATTAGATGATATTTTTTAAAAATATTAAAACAGTGATATATTAGATTGACTTGGGTTAACTTTGTAAATATGCGATCCAGATTATAAGATACTAATAACCTTATAGATAGCAAATAAAAATAAATCATGAAGGTCAATTCTTAATCAATATAATGTTTAATGATAAAATTAAAAAATATATTAAATAATAAAAAAAAAACAAAAAAATTACTCGAGTTAACCTACGATCCAGGTCATGAAATCAAATAACCCATAAGAAAAGATATGAAGCCCAATTTCCAACCAACCCAATATCAAATGATGAAATAAAAAAATAATTAAAAAAAAACAAAAAATAAAATAATCAAAGTCAACCCGAACTAACTTCTTAAACTCGTGATCTGGGTTATGAAACCAAGATAACTTTATAAAAAGCAATAAAAAAATCATTAAGCTCTATTTCCAACAGATCCAATATTGAAGGTTGAAATCGATAAAAACAACTAAATTCATGAGATCATGGTAACTCTAAAGAAAGAAAATAAAAGAAATCACGAAACTATATTCGCAAACAACCTAATATTGAAGGATAAAATTGAAAAAAAAATCAATAAAAAGATTGAGTTGTCGGAGGACGAAATTGAAAAGAAAAAGGAGGACTCAAGAAAATAAACCGAGTTAACCCAGGTCAACCTATCAAATCCGTGACCCAAATCATGAGATCGGGATTACCTCATAGAAAGTAAATTATTCAATTAAAAAAGGATAAAAAGAATAAACATGATCAACCCAAGTCAACCTGTCAAACCCACGACCCGAGTCATAAAATCAAGATAACCATATAGTAAGCAAATAAAAAAAAAACACTATGAATTTTAATTTTCAACTAACCCAATATTGAAGGATGCAATCGAAAAAAAGTCAATTAGAAAAAACAACAACCAAATGACTCGAGTCAACCCGAGTTAACCTATTAAACTCACGACCTGAATCATGAGATCATGATATATTCATGGAAAGCAAATAAAGAAAAAATTAAGAAGCCCCCCTCCCAATAGATTTAATAATAAAAGTTAAAATTGAGAAGAAAAAAATTCACGAGACCAATATATAACCCAATAGAGAGAAAATAAAAAACAATTACGAAGAATATTTTTCGAAACAACCTAATAAAAAAAATTGGGTTGCTAAAGAATGAAATTAAAAAAACTAAAAAAATAAATATATAGTATTTTAATAAATAGTATTTAATGGGTGTGACTATTTGATTTAGTCATATTTAAAACGGGTAGTAGAGTTCATGTTTTACCCTTGCCAACTAAAGAAAGTAAAGGGACAAAAAAAACCTATGGAACACATGAAATTAATAAATTGCTGTCAAACAAAATTAAGTTGAAATGAAACTTTAAACTCAATAAATGAACTTTATTTTTCCACTTGCATCTCTCAACTGAACTTTTTGATGATAGTTATAGCTCATCTCATCAATCATCATTGCTATGATGATTAACTCAACACAATGAAATGGATGATGAAATCAAAGCCATTACCATCACCATCTTAATGAAAAGAAAAACTTTTTGCCTCTGTGGCATGATAAATCATTAATTCAACACCATGATTGATTCACAAGAAGATTATCTGTGTGCCGAGAGAGAGAGAGAGAGGGATGCGTAACCTACCATTGTAGTTGAACAAAAGGGAGTTACTTCACTGAGATTTTATTGCAGAAGCAGTCATCAATCATCATAACCAGGTTGTCTCATTTGGCAGTAGTCAATAATTAGTTCAGTTTAGGCAATCAATTAGCAACAAGTTTCTTTATTTTAAAGAGTGGAGGATACTTACTGTGTGCTTGTTAGTGTGCTCTGATGCTGTGATAGCATGTAATTTTAATATTAGTATATTAAAAGTATTAAAAAATATTTCTAAAACACCCGAAAAAACATGAATGCAGCAGCTGCTACAATTTGAGACACTCGGGGTCAAATGAAAATACCCCACCAAAAGAGAATCTGTGTGTCCACTTGAAGTGTATAAAATGATCAACTAGACAGATTAAGAAAACATAAAGAAAAGAAGTAACCTTTCCACATTGTGAAAAGCTAGATATTGTGTCTCCTTAGGTGGGGTTCATAACCCAAGCTTCTGATAACACTGAAATCATCATGATGTTTTATTTAGGTGGATGAACCGTACAATCAGGATCCCAAAACAGTGATGCTTTCATGAAATTACAACATTCTTCGGCAAGTGCAGTAGCCCTGCCAGCAAGCATTTACAATCAAATCTAGTGCGCGAGGTAACATCTTAAGATAAGCTAGCTCAATAAGCGAGTTCGGAGCGAAGGATGTACGGATTACTTTATTAATCAAGGACAGTGGTAATCTGGCCTGAATCTTACTTGGTACTCTGGTATCGTAATTTAACCAATAATCTATACACCAGAGAAGGATCTTCTTCTATTAAAGAGAATCTTTCGAGAAAGATCTGTAATGGAGAAAGATTACTTGAGGAAAAATTAAAGGACCAAGGTAAAAGAGAAGGGAATTGACACATGATGTTTCAGTAAGTGGAATGGGGAGTCAGCCTCGACTACTGTTTGAAAGGTCAAGCCCAGTCAAAAAGACCATTCTTTGTGTACAATGAATGGCTAGTGAAACGAGCTGAGGGGGTTTACAGGAAAAGTAGGTAGCTTGAGACCACAGGAGTCCAGCGTGAATTAAGTGCTCTGTGACTCGGTCAGTATGATGTAAGCATTCAGGTTACTTGTTCGGCATTCCAATATTCTTAACTGTGGAGTGAGTTTGGACTTCCTCGGCAGAAGTGAAGCACCTCACAGGTTGTTCGCAAGCCATACGTGATACTACCAAGCAAGAGGCAGTAGTTTCTCGAATTCAAGTACAGCTGCAAATTCTGGAGTTCTGCTAATAAGTTGGCTAAAATGGTGATCAACTATTGAGCTAAAAGGCTGGAGAAAATGAGAACAAAATACTGAAAAGCTCGAAGACCCTCCTGCCTGTTGGATTCAAGCTTAAAGATGTGTTTGTTTTGAGTAAAATATTTCTTATAGAAATGTTGAAATGTTGAAATGAGTAATGATATTCAAAATATTGTGATAGTATAATAATTATGATGTGATATGATCATTGAGTGGTGGTGTTAGTTGTGGTGGTTTGAGGGAGAGGTGGTGGAGGCACTTGTGAAAGTGGTGGTGCAGTGGTAGGGTGGTAGTGGCGATCCATGAAGATGACGGTGAGGTAATAGTGATAATTGAGATAATTGGAAAATAATATCAGAAGGAGATTAAATTATGTGTGTATTACAGTCCATAAAATATAATATTTTATAAAACAGAATGTTTTGCTATAAATGAGTTAAATTTATAAATTAACTATGTTAAGTAATTTTTATATAAAAATAGGATAAAAAGAAAAAAAACATTTTATGCAAAATATACTACACAAAACAAAAATAAACACCGTTTTAATTGCTGATCTTTTCACGGACACAACCATTACACATGTCATGACCTTTTTCCGTACATCAACAAGTATACAAGCAGGTCTAACATGGAAGATGCTCATATCATGTTGGTTCCTTTATTACATTCTCTCCACCTTAGCTTGGAAATCCGTGTGTTTGCTTATTGGCCTGTGCAAATCTCTTCCTGCACGCATTTATTCTTATCTTGGAGGAACCATCTTTAAGGTATCAACTCTCAAGTAAAGGGGGGTAGGCGCGCAACTAGCAAGTCTAACTCTCACTTCAAGACAAGTTCCTACACTCTTCTTAAACAAGATCCATAGAACAAATTCCCCATGCCCGTCTGCATGAGGTCACCACTCCCTGCAGCTTTGCAGAGCGGGTGCTCTTAAAAACAAGGATAACCAGCCTCAGTTTAGCAATCCGGATATTGAATTCAAGCAGAACAGAATCCTGTCCCCTCCAAGTTCACGTCCTATTGACTAGACTTCTCGATGGCATGTACACAAAAGACCAGAGGAAAGGAAAAAGAAAAGACAGAAAATAAGGCACAAACACAACTGTACTGCTGAAAAGAAGCCATGGAGCCATGAGCCATGAGCCATGGATTAAAAAAGAAAAAACATACTCTCATCCATGGGGGTAGTGGTGCGCTGATGGCATCTGAAAACCCATGGTTTGCTGTCTAATGTAAGAGTCATGAACAGCTCCTCTAGGCAGATTTTGGCCTTGCATTTTAAGCCCATATGAGCTAATCCCATAAGGAGCAGACATGAACATATTTGCATTTGTTGAATTAAAAGCTAAGGTTCCTCCACCGTTGGGTTGATTCCATTGAAAATGTGTTCTAGGCATGGCAGCAGAATTGGGCTGCTGAGAAATCGCCCCAGGTTGATCAGGTGAAGGTCTTTTATTGTCCGGTGATGGAGTTCTCGCGTCGTTGAGATTGACAGTTGTTATATCATGAATACTGGCTCTCCTCTTATCTTTCCCTCCTGAAAGCTGCCTGATAAAATACTTCTGCGCATGACTAGCCACCTGAGTCGGCGTTCTACTGACAACAAAATTGCGAGATATGTTTCTCCAGTCCCCCTTGCCATACTTCTTCAAGCCCATCAGAAACAGCCTGCGGTAGTTCAATTGTTAGGTCCCACTGATTTGTGCTTGGAACAAGCCATTACAAATACCTTAACTCCAAAACAGTAACTTAAAACATATAATGGGAACTGGCAACCACAAGTAGCAAAGTACAAGTCTGATAAAGATGTATCCACAGAGAATGAATTTCAAGATTCTACTACAGCCATGCTCTCCTCTAGATTAGATTCTTTCACAGATTATATTCTCAACCACAACCTATTCAAGTAATATGGCTTACTACCATATTACATTCAATTCACTGGCCTTGAAAATACAATGAAAAACAAGAAGAATTTTCACATTAATTCCATTTTAAGCAGAAAACTGACCAATAATATGAACACATAAATACATACACGTGAATGTATGGAAACTTACTTGTGCTCTTCCTCTGTCCATGGAACACCTTTCTTTCTCTCCTGATCAGCAGGTCGACCTGTTGAAGATCTCTTTCCACCAAGGCCATAAGATTGTTTAAACCCATCATAGCCATTGCCATCAACCCAATCCAATGTGAATGGAGAGGTGCTATATCCAGGAACTGGAATCAGCCCTGCCTCTATGTAGCTAACATCAAGTTCTAATTCCTTGTACTGCTTTATCACATCCCCTACTGTCTTCCCTGGAATCATAGCTGCCACCTTGTGCCATCTATCAGGAGTGTCCTCGTCATAAACTGCAAGAGCATTCTCAAACGCCTTGTTCTCTGCTGGAGTCCATTTTGTGTTCTTGCTCTCTTCTAGTAGCCAATTCGTGCTCGAAAGATACGATGCGGGAGATAGAATTCCCATTTCCCACTTCATTGCATCAGAAATAAGTTAACATGCCAGTGAATTCAAACAAATTCACAGTTGCTTGATTAAAGAAATTGGCTAGAGAAGTTGGATTTATGAAGGAGAGGAGAAACAGAGGGGGAGAACCCAGTAGAGGAAATGCAGAGATGTGGAAGTTTCACCACAAAAATATCAGTGTTAGATCAAGAAGCATTTGCAAGGAATCAGAATAGCTTTTTATGTGTAGTCAAGCCACTCGGGAATCTGCAAAGGAACAAACTTGTTTTAAACAAAAACAAAAGCTAAGAAAATTTGGCACAAGCAGTCTAAAAATAAAACACCAAGCTAATTAAACCCTAAAACCACCGGTGAGATCTGAACTTGGCTCTAAAAACTTTCTAAAGAAGCAAACATATGAACCACCGAAAAACAATAACACCTGACAAAAAAAAAAGGACAAGAATTCCAAAAGAGGAAAGCTTGTAAGTGAAAACAGCTTCAATGAATTTGATAGCCCAAAAAGGGAAAGACAGAAAGAAAGAAACTTGGAGATGAGTAATAAAACAGGCTGAGATTTGAGAAGTTAACTGGATTCGGGGCAGTGAAAGCAAAAAATAAAAGCTGGGAAAAGATCTTTTGTTTCCTCCTTTTCCTTGAGGTCCGAGCGACAGAGAAAAGAGAAGAAGAAAAAGAAAAAGTGGGTAGAGTGACGCCAATGAGTAGGAGAGAACAGAAACAGCAGCAGTAATATAAAGCACAAAAGCAAGGTATCAACTTAGCTAGCTTCAAGGAATGAATCTGAGTTTTAATTCTTATTTTCTTTTGAGGCTAAAATCTTGAGGCAGAACGAGAGGGAGGAGCTGGGATTGGAGGTGGTGAATTGTTATTGGCTGGTATGGGGTCTGTGGATCCTGCAACTTAATGATTTTTTTTCTTCTAATTGTCAGTTTATCTGTTTTTTTTTTTATTATTATTATTTTCTATAAAAACAACAACAACCAGCAAACTAGGTGGAAGAATAATATAATTTAATAAATGTTATGATACTGAGAATAATGATATTTTAAAAAAATTATTAAAATAAATCAACATAAGTTTTTTTTTTAAAAAAAGTTTTATATACCCAACAATGATATTTTGATATAATTAAAAAAATCTTGATAAAATAAATTATTCGATATCAATAAATATTACCAACTATAATCGTCACATATAAATGTATAATTGAATATTTATATTATTTTTAATTTTAAAAATAATTTTTTTAAAAATAAAGAATAGTAGTAAAATATCAAAAGAGATGAATAAATATATTTTTTAAAAAAATTAATGTTATCAATAGAAATTTTGAAAATAGTTATAGTAATCTTAAACAGATTTTTTTCAAATTTTCAAGAAAAAAATTCAAGATTCAAAATTCAAAAGTTTTCATAATTTGGCTTCTCTTTTCATGTAAAATCCGTCAACAAATACACGTCAATCCACTAATTTAAGCTGTGAATTTCCTAGAGGGAAATTGTTTTTTTTTTTCACATGTTTATCTACAGAAAATTAACCTTTAATCAAGCGATATACTTTAACAGTATTTTCTTCTTTCTTTTTCCCCCGTATCTTGTTCTTCTTAAGTGGTAGCCGCCAAAATCACATTGGGCAACTTGGTGATGTGGGCCCACACGTGGTTTCAACACCTATTGGTCAGCTCCCCAATAGTTGACCATTGTTATGATTCCAAGCGTGTTTCTTTTTGCAGTTAGAAGATATTTTTATAACAATTTGAAAATTTTTATTTTAAATTAATTTTTTAGTATTTTTATATTGTTTGGATGGGTTGATTTTAAAAATAAATTTTAAAAATAAAAATAATATTATTTTAATATATTTTTAAGTAAAATAATATTTTAAAAAAGGGTCCTCACCGTAGTGCTAAAAATGCACTGAAAGAAGTAGGTACTAGCGCAAGCACCCCTGATCTTAACATTTGGCATTAATTTATTGGCTGTGATTGAGTAATTATTATTATTATTATCCAATCAGCTAGAAGCCAGGGAAAGAGTTAAGCCAATGATCTGGATCCACGTAACCCGTTAAATATGTGATTATGAGATCCGAGTATAGGGCATCATAGGCAAATCCCTGGTCCGTCCAGCCAGCCAACCACTTCTTCTAATCTAATCTCGTCTTCCCCTTTTCACGATGTTTTTTAGTGGAATTGAGTAGGAGAATATTACAATTCCCCACTCTTAATATAAGCGCGTGTTCATCTAGCATACCACCCAAAAGTATCGGAAAGAAGTGGAA
>Ga0307508_10004071_pt1 | contig 14449 bp, 12 predicted proteins | sample 9_EM_MG_FD_203089 | JGI IMG/M metagenome (GOLD analysis project Ga0307508, IMG submission 203089) | Populus trichocarpa ectomycorrhiza microbial communities from riparian zone in the Pacific Northwest, United States - 9_EM | ecosystem: Host-associated > Plants > Roots > Unclassified | place... | reverse complement strand
GCGGAGTGCCGTCCACCTTCACCTGGACGACCGTGTTCACGGGCACGGGCAGCACGGTCTCGGAGATCCGCGTGCACGAGCAGCTCCCCTCGCACGAGCCGCACCCGAGCGGGAACCAGTACCGGTAGTCGCTCCAGACGAAGTTGCCCTGCGCCGTCCGGTCCCACTGGCTCCAGCCCAGCGGGAAGTCCGTGTAGCAATCCCGGCGGCACGGTCGCAGCGTCGCCTGGCAGGTGCCGAAGCGCCGGCCCGACAAGGACCAGAGCACGCGGGTCGCCGCGTTCACGGCGTAGCCCGTCAGGGCCGGGGACGCGGTGAGCACCTCGTCGCAGGTCCAATAAGGAACCCAGTCGGAGCAGGGTCCGACGTCGAGAGCCATGGCCATCCCTCAGTTCGTTGCGTTGATATTGACCTGGAAACCGACGTACGGAGCATTCGCCGTCGCGACGGCGCTTGCCGGGAAACTGGTCGGCATGGCGGTCGTCGCCTGCCCGGTGAGTTTGTAACCGTTGGGAATTGTCGCGAGGGTCATCGCCCCCAGGGCACCGGTTGTCGTCGTGTTGGACATGACGCCGTTCGGCCCCTGGATGGACCGCAGGACCACCGGGGTACCGATGGTCACGATCAGCAGGCCGATCCAGTACAGGCCCGGGTCCATGACTGTCTGGAACGACCCGTTGCCCGACGTCGGACTGAATACCGCACCTGCGGCTATCCCGGTGGACAGGGCGCCGCTCGCGGCCGTGGGCTCGGCAACGAGTTCTCCGGGGTACGCGTCCCAGCCGACATCGTCATAGATCCCCCAGCGGACGGAGCCGGCGGCTGCCACGGTCGTGGCCAGTTCGAGGGCAAGGCGGTTCCAGAATTCACGGGCCTCGGTCACCTGAACCGGGATGGCCCACAGGTCTCCGACGACAATGGTCGCGGCTGTGGTGGCGGCCGGGGGCGGCACGTTGTCCGCCGTGTACCACAGGCCCGACCGGCGGGGACGGCGGGTTCCGCCCGCCCGGGGCGCTGGGACGTTCAGGTTCCGGGTCTGGCTGGCCGAGGTGGGAGACAGGCGCTTGCGCGCGGCCTGGATGGCGTCCACGATGGCTGCCGCCCCGTACTCGTTGGGGTGCAGGCTGTCGCTGGCCAGGAGGGTGGCGTCCTTGCTCACCACGGAGTCCATGTCGGCTATCTGGACCATGCCGTCGAACTCGGCCACCACCGAGGCCAGGTTGCTGTTCAGGTCGAGGACGTCCTGGTCCCGGCTGGCTTCGGTCCCGGTCCAGCTGGGGTAATTGGCCGTATAGCCTGCTGCTGGGAGGCGGGCCGTGTTGCAGCAGACGACCGGTGCCGGGTACTTGGACTCCAGCCCCCAGTAGTCGAACATCACCGCTCCGCCGGCGTCGAGCGTGTTCACCGTGCCAGTGATGGTTTGCCCGGCGTTGGCGGAAGTGAGACCGGAGAAGCGGACGGTGACCGGGCAATGACTCACGGCCGAACTGGGCAGGATGTTGCTCGTGCTCGTGGTACCGGAGACGCCGGCCGTGCCGCCCCAGGTGACGATGCCCCCGGACACGCCCCCGGCTCCGACCAGGCAGACCGACACGACCTCGCCGTTGTAGTCGCTCGGCAGGGTGAGGGTGAAGTTGGCGTTCGTGGTCGCGGTGCACCAGTGCGCGCTGTCCCCCGAGGTGTAGCCGACGGCGGCGACAGCCCCGAACCCGGCGCCGTAGCTGGTCCGGGTGCCAACCTGGAAGCCGTTCTCATAGATGACCGCCATGCGCCAGCGGCTGATACAGGTCCGCATGGCATGCGCGTACGCGGTCTTGAACTGGGTCGTGAACCCGGCCAGGCCGAGGTCGTTGATGCCCCAGCAGAACAGGGCCGCGCCCCCGTCCGCCGTGTACGGAGCGCCGCGCTGCGGCTTCTTGGCTCCGTTGAAGAACCGTCGGAAGCCCCCGGTGCTCGCGCCCTCGATGCAGGCCCGGCTGCCGTTCACGGCCCAGTTGCGGCGGTTGGTGGCTTCGGTGTCCATGGAGGCGAAGAACAGGGCGTCCGCTCGGCCGTTCTGAGTGTAGGTGCCGAAGGCGTACTGCATGTAGCTGTGCCCGAACACGGCCCAGAAATCGGGCACCTGCGCAGTCTGCGCCGGGGAGACAGGCATCAGGTCTCCGTTCCGAGGGTGAAGTTGACGGTGCCCGTACCGGCGGAGGCGCCCACAGCTGAGACGGCCATCGGCACCCACTCCTCCGGGACATCCCAGCGGTCCCCCGAGTCGAGGTACCAGTCCGCGTTCGCGGTCGTCACGGTCGCTGCATTGGTGAACTGGAGGTAGACCCGGACGGACGAGGCGTTGTAGATCAGCAGGCCGACCCGGGCCTCGTCCGCTGCGATCAGGGCCGCTGCCGTGGTGACCGGAGTCCAGGTGACCGGAGTGCGGGTGTCCGCGCGCACCGTACGGACAATCTGCTGCCAGCCGCCGTCGCCTACCTGGTGGGCGTCGATGGACACTCCGGAGCCCGGGGTGACGGGTACCTGTCCGTGTGCCATGGCCGTCTCCTAGATGCTCGGGGCCGCGCCGACGGACACGGCGACGTCGAAGAGAAGGTCCACCGAGGCGAAGCGGATCACATTGTTCCCGGTCCAGAACTGCGCCCGGTAGTGCCCGGCGGTCGCGAACTCCGCCCCGGTGAAGGTGTACGTCACCTTCCCGTTCGCCGAATCGCTCACGGTGGCGTTGGCGACGGTGGCCGTGCCGTCGTGCTCCTGGTAGCTGAACTTGGCCGAGTAGCCGAGCAGGTTGATCGCGTTCCCGTCACTGTCGAGGAACTGATAGGTGAGGGGTGCCTGCTTCTCGCCCTGGACGTAGGGACCGATGGTGAGACTCATGTCTCCCTCCCCTTGATCATACTGTCGGGCTCCTGCCCTGATCGTGAAGATACCGGCTCCTTGCCCTTCAGCCTCGCTGAGGGCTCCCGGCCGGACAGCAGGGCGTCGGGCTCCTTGCCCCTGGCCGTGCTCACGGGCTCACGACCGGAGACGGTCCGGCCGTGGGCCGCCTGCGGGACGGTGACCGTGGGCCCGTATGCGGTCAGGGTCAGGGCAACCGGTCCGGGCAGGGCGCCGAGACCGGCGGCCGGGCTCCAGGCGGTCAGGGCGAGAGCAGCGGTTCCCGGGACAGAGGCCAGGGCCGTGGACGCCCCGGCGGCCGTCAGGGTAACGGTGGCCGCGCCCGGTGTCGCAGTCCCGGAGAAGGCTGCTGAGGGGTTCTGCGCCGTCAGGGTGAAGGCCGCCGTGCCCGTACTGATGACCAGGGCGGTAGACGGCCCCTGTGCGGTGACCGAGACAGCCGCCGTGCCCGCGAGCACGGTCATGTCCCCGGTGACGATTCCCTGCGACGCGCCGGCCCAGGGCTGCATCCCGCCGAGCACGTCGTCCGGGGTGAGCAGCAGGACGGGCAGCGCCTGCGGGTCCTCCAGGGTGGAGGTCGTGGCGCTCTGCCCGAGGAGGGTGACCGGGGCCGTACCCGGCAGGGCGCCGAGTCCGGGCACGTCCTGCTGCACGCTCGTCGTGACCGAGGCCGTGCCGGGCAGCGCACTCAGGCCGGCGGCCGGAGCTTGAGCGGCCAGAAAGACGGTGCCTGTGCCCGGAAGCGCGGACAGCGCGACGGAAGGGGTCTGTGCCGTCAGGGTGAGGGCGCCTGTGCCCGGGAGCGCGCCGAGAGAGACGACCGGACCCTGTCCGGTGAGCGTGACCGAGCCCGTGCCCGGCAGAGCGCCGAGACCGGCAGCCGGTGCGAGCGCGAGCAGGCTGACCGAAGCGATCCCGGCCGTGGCCGTGGTCGCACCCGGGGTGGTGCTGTCCGGGGCACCGGACCAGGGCTGCATGCCCCCGAGCACATCGTCCGGCAGGAAGAGCAGGGGAGAGGAGTCGTAGACCCCCTCGGTGCTGACCGTGCTCGCGCTCAGGGCGGTGAGGCTGACCGGGGCATTGCCCGGGAAGGTCCCCAGGGCCGTGGTCTCCTGCTGCACGGTCGTCGTCACTGAGGCCGTACCGGGCAGCGCGCTCAGGGAGGCCGTGGCATTCAACCCGGTGAGGGATACTGAAGCCATGCCGGGGAGTGCGGAGACAGCGGCCGTCGGCCCCTGAGCGCTCAGGGCGATGGACGTGCTCCCCGGCTGTCCAGTCAGCCCGGCTGCGGCCTGCTGCCCGGCCAGGGTGACCGAGCCCGTACCCGGGAAGGAACTCAGCCCGGTCACGGCAGTCAGGCCCGCGAACGTGACCGAGGCGACTCCCGCTGTGGCGACCGTGGCAGCGGCAGAGACCGAATCCGGCGCGCCGTTCCAGGGCTGCATGCCGCCGGTTACGTCGTCCGGGGTGAGCAGCTGACCCAGGGGCGCGGCGTCGTTGAACGTGGTGACAGTGGCGCCCTGGCCGGATTCACTGGTCAGCGCGAGCAGCAGGCGCAGCCGGGTGGACGGAGTGAGGAAGGTGACTGAGGCCACGCCCGCGTTCACGATCACGTTGTGGATGCCGTCCGGCGCACCGGTCCAGGGGGCGAGCGAGACCGGGTCGGACCCCGGCAGGAACAGCCGTCCGGCTTCTGCCGCGAGCGGAGAGCCGAAGAACATGACGTCGAAGAACACGACGTCCGCCGCTGCCAGGCCGCTCGTGGTCTGGAGGTAGCAGCGCGCGAGCCCGGACAGAGCAGGAGTGATGCCCCCGCCCGTGATCTTTGTCCAGGTGTTGACAGGGACTTCCTGGCCGGGGGAGTTGACCGAGCTGACGAAGGTGGTGTTGTTGGCCTGGTAGAAGTCCAAGTTCGCGTTGAAGATCGCTCTCTTCGGGCTGAACACGAAGTAGCTGTACTCGTACGCGGTACCCGGCCGGACCACCGGGAGGTCGACCGTAGTCACCAGTCCGCCGAGCGCGCCCGCTGTACCTGCGTTGGCGGTGCTGGCTGCGGAGTGGGTGCCCTCGAAGGCCTGCGTCGTGGACTGGACGATGCCCGAGGAGACGGAGAGGAACGAGGCCCAGCCGCCGATGGACGTCTCGACGGACTGGTTGTTCTCGCTGAGGAGGTTACCCGGGATCAGCGCCACGGGGTCACCCCCTCAGAGTCGGTCGGAATCAGCCGATCAGTTCGACGCTGAAGTGGTGGCAGGTCAGGGTGTTCGAGGCGGAGCTGGTACCCCACTGGGCACCGACGGTGAGCTGCTTGGCCGTGGTGGTGTCGATGGTGACCGTGGCGAGGGCCGTGATCGGGAGAGGGACTACTCCAACCGCTGCCACCGTTGTGCCTCGGAGTTCGAAGCCATGGCCCATGATCGTGCCCGCTGTGCCGGTGGACCGCACCCGGCCCTCCCACTCGATCCGCCACGGGACGTTGGTCACGCCCGAGGCAGTGGCAGTCGCACCGGTCGCGGCCAGGGCCGTACCGGCTACTGCTCCGTAGTAGAAGCCTTCCAGAAGCGTCGGGGCGCCAGTGGTGGAGAACACACCGAACGCCATCAGCCGGAGCACTTGGCCGACATCGAGCAGGTTCGCGGGCAGCACGATCTGAGGCGCCGGGGAGACATCAGTCAGTGTGACCGAGGTGTTGTAGGCCGTGCCAGCCGTGACGTTCAGCGGCGGAACCGGCGCCACATAGAGAGTGCGTGCCATTTTGCTGCCCTCCTAACTTAAGCGTTTATGCAGGTCAGCTACACTGTTGCGATCACAATGCCTGAGGCCGAGAAACTCACCGTGAACGTCCCGGCCGTAACGGACTGGGTGCCCCCGAAGTACAGGAAGCACATGCCCTGCTTGGCTACCGTGACGGCCGAGATGTCGTTGTCGTAGATCATGCACCCGCCGACGTCCGCCATGGTGATAGAAGCCACGCCGACAAGGTCCGCCGCGTCCAAGGTGATCGTGCCCGCACTCGCGGCGTTGGTCTTAGAAGCCAGGGCCCGGCCGCCCGCGACCCACTCGGACGAACCCGTCTTCTCGTTGCCCGTGGTCCAGACTCCGGTGTTGTACCCAGTGGACCCGACGACCGCATTACGGTCCGGGGTAAGGCCGGTGAACACGAACAGGGCGCAGTTCATGACATTGGTCGTGAACCCCGTGTACCCGGTTGGTTGGCCGGTCGTGCCGTTGAAGAGCGGGTTCTTCACCCACTCCTGGAAGACCCTGCTGTCGGCCCAGGCCATGTCACATCATCCCTTCAGCGGACCAGACCGCAGTCGGTGCCAGGACGACGATGTCATTCGATCCGTCCGGCCGGTCGGTGATGACGGACTGCACGGGCCGCCCGTTCGCGTCCCTCTGGACGAGCTGGCCGCCCTCGTAGTCCTCCCGCTCCACGGCACGCACCCGCACCTGGCTGCCCTCCGCCACCAGGGGCGAGGTGAGGCCCCCGAGCGCCGGGCAGGAGTGGAAGCGGTTGGGTACGGCGCCGGGCGTCCGGTCCCGGACCGGGCACCCGTTGGCGCAGACCCACACGGTGGGCGGGAGGAGGACGGCCATGACCACCTACGTGAGGGTTGTCGGGTTGCAGGCGGGGGACGGAGGCGCCGTAGTGGTGACGTTCCAGAGCCAGTGCTCCCCGGTGCCGAGTGTCTCACTCGTGGGCAGCCAGCTGGTCCCGGTGCCTGGACCGTTGAGCCAGCCCGTAACGGCCGTCGTACTCCCCGGCTGGGACTCGCTGATCACCTGGAAGGTGGACCGGCCGTTCTGGATGGAGTATCCGCCGATTTTCGTCGCACCGAGGTTGGGCCAGGCGTTGTAGATGTAGCGCTGCGCCCCGGTGGGGTCGCAGGCGCCGGAACCCGCCACCTTCTGCCAGACCTCCAGGGAGTACCGGTTGGACGGCGCCCCCTCGGCGAAGGCGAAGCCGAAGCCCGTCACGCCGGCTGCGTTGGCGGTCAGCTCACGCGCGCTCGCCATGAAGGCAAACGCGGTCGTGTTGACCTCACAGAAGTCGATCGTGCACAGGAACCGCTTGAGGATCGGGTCATCCTTCTGATTCACGCAGATGGTGCCGTCCGCCGTGCGCTCGAAGAACTCGGTCCCGTCCTCGTACTGCGGCTCGTTGTTCACCTGCACGAAGCCCTTGGTCACCACGACCAGGGACGTGGCGCCGGTCACGGGAATGCCACAGGCGTCCACCCGGACGACCCTGATGTGCGTTCCCTTGATCGGGGTAGCGCACTGGGAGACTGTCGAAACCACTGTTCACCCCTTACACGGGAACGCCGAGTGTCGTCAGCGCTGCGAGGTGGCAGCACTCGAACCCGAACAGATAGGTGCGCGAGGCGATCATCCTGACCGTGTTCTCCGCGCGATCGAAGGTGCCCGGGAACTCCCGGACGTAGACCCCGCTCCGGAAGCCGAACACGGCCCCGGTGGCGTAGATCCAGGTGGTGCCTTCCGCCGGCGCAGCCCCGGCCGGGGACGAGCCGGTGTACCCCACCCCGGGGACGACCAGGTTCCCCGCGAGCGTGCGCAGGGGACCGTTCGGTGTCTCGGGCAGGATGAGCATCCGGCTCGTGAAGGTCGGCAGGGCCGAGTACGGGATGTGGATGACGCCCTGGCCGCCGTAGCAGCTCGCCAGGCTGGACTCCAGCCGTCCGAGCATCACGGCCGGGTCGTCGTTCCCGCTGCCGCCCGTGATGGCGGGGCTGGCCGCCGTCTGGAGCCGGATGCCCTGCGGGTCGTCGAGAGTGGTGGCGGAGGTCAGGTGGGGCCAGACCGTGGTCTGTCCGGTGCCCGGCGGAGTGCCGGTGTACCCGGCCGTCCCGGTCCAGAAGGCCCGGGTGACCAGGTAGGCCTCCATCTTGGACAGGGCTTCTTCGGCCTTGTCCTGCTGGATGTCCTGGCCCACCGGGGAGCAGTCGAACTCCGCCTGCACGGTGAAGGCGGTCGCGCCCCGGCTGGTCTGGCTCACGTTGCTGGCCATGGAACCCTGTGCGGCGGGGGTGCCGCCGGTACCGGTGACGGCGAGGCACTCGTCGTACAGGGTGCCTCCGCCGCCGCAGCGCTCGATCCAGGTGACGCCCTGCTGCCAGTGCGGCCCGGTCTCCGTCTCGGACGGGTGCTGTGCCGCGTCCCACAGGAAGTTCGGGAGCGGGGTGAACCCGGGCCCCGAGATGATCTGCCTGAAGCCTGCCACGGCTCACCCTCCCTTCTTTCTCAGGCTGCGACGACAGTGAGCGTTACCGCTGCACCGCTTCCGATGTGAGCCGTGCAATTGCCTCGGAGATACCGGACGTGAGGCGTACCGCTGATGCGCCCCGATGCCGTAGAGGCTCCCGACACTTGCGGGTCTATGAGAGAGAACCAGTGGGAGCCCTCGTGAGAGCCCTCTACTTTGACGGTTGACTGCCCTGCACCCCCGGCAGTCGACCAAGCCACGTAGGAGAACGTGTCCAGAGGGGCCCCTAGATCAACAGTGCTTCCTGCGCCCGTGGAGGTGACCGCATCGAGCAGCGTCGCAGGCGCCCTTGCACATCCCATAGCTTGACCTCCCGATCAGCTGAAGAGGTCTAATCAGACCTTGACGCCAGTAACCCCAGCAGCGACGTTGCCGCCGACGTTGAAGTCCACGGTGTAGAGGCGCGAGGCGTGACCGACCTGAGCAATGAGGTGGCACTCCTCCGCCCACAGCGCGGTGAAGTCGTTCTCCGCGTTGAGGACCGAGTCCCGGATGACCCCGAGGTCCAGCTGAAGGCCCGTGCCGTGAAGGAACGTGCCCGCCGCGTAGAGCATGAAGTTGACCGTGGTGGGCCAGGCGAGCTGGACCGTGGAGCTGCCCAGAAGGCTGGTCGTGCTACGCACCTGCCAGTCCGAGACGAACTGGGCCCGGATGTTGCGCGCCGAGAACAGGCCCTGGATCTGCGCATCCGCTACGGCGTACAGGCCCATGTCGTTGATCCCGGGCTTGTATCCCAGGTCGGACCGCATGACCTCCAGGACCCAGTTCGGATAGACCACTTCGAGGACGTCGTCCTCGCCCATGGCGTATCGGTTGCGGTAGTCGGTCGCTGCCAGGGCCGCCGCGTTGATGATTCGGGGGACGACCGCCTGGGCCGCAGCCGTTGCGATGGTGTTCGCGCCACCGGACGCCGTGACCATCAGGCCGATGAGCCGGGCATTGATCGCATGGGCGTACGCGGCCCGGAGCAGCCGGATGAAGTTCTGGGTGGCTTCGGGATAGGCGTCGTCCGTGAGGTTGCCCGCCGTGAGGCTGATGCCGTAGCACTCCAGGCGGTTCTCGCTGAAGGTCGGGCAGGGCACTCGGAGCACGGGCTTGTTGACGGAGCCTGTGACGGTGAGCTGGTCGTCCGTCTCGGACCACAGCCACGGGTCGGTCGCGTTGCTCATGGAGAACGCGAAGCCACCGAAGCCGGACGCCGGGCTGGAGCCGCCCGCCTGGAAGAACACGTCACCGATGGCGGGGCTGACGGGGAAGCGGATACCGCCCCGGCTGACGCCCACGGTCGGGAGATCGATCATCCGGGGCGCGGCGGAGGCGATGTTGAAGAAGTCGTACTTCAGCTCGGATGGGGCGCACCAGCCACCCGCCGCCACCAGGGCCTCTGCACTGCCCTGGCCCTCCAGCATGGAGCGCCACAGCTCCTCGACGACGGCCGGGTTGGTCCGCTCGTCGATGGTGTGGTCGAAGGTGTTGCGCGCGCTCGCGACGAGGTGACGCGGGGCTCCGCTGCCGTCCCGGGTGACCGGAAGTGCCTTGGCCTTGCGCTGGAAGGCTTCGCCGAGCGCGCGGAGGTCGGGCAGGTCGGTGCCGTGGGCCACGCCGGGAATGTCGATGGACGCGGTGACCGCGTTCGGCGTGCGCTCGGGGACCTTGGGCGCGGGGGCGTGCTGCTGCGTGGCGGAGAGGGACGCGAAGTTCCGCTGTGCCAGGGCCAGCTTGTTCTTGTCGTCCCCGAACAGGGCGAGGGCTACACCCTGGGCCGTGGCCTGGGCGATGGACTCGACCGAGAGGTCCGTGTGCGTGTCGGCCGCCGTTGCGGCCGTGCCGCTGCCGCCCTCGGGGCCGTGGACACGGGCGCGGGTGGCTGCGAGCTGACGCTGCTGCTCCTGCTGCGCGAGGGTGGCCGCTTCGGCCTCACGGGTCGCCCGGACCCGCAGTTCGGCCCGGATGCGGTCCAGGTCGCCGGCGAGGTTCTCGGTGTAGGTGAGGTCTGCGGGGGTGTGCTGCTCCAGGCCCATGACGCGGTCGAACTCGGCGACCGCCTCCGTCTCCAGGGTCTGAAGGCGCTCGACCTGCTCCAGGGTGAGGTCGGCTGGTGCTGCGAAAAGCTCAGGCTCCGGCACTGTAACCTCCGTGGGTCCAGCCGAGCGATCATGTCGAGCGGACCGTAGCAGACAAAAGAGGACCGGCCAAAAGATCGAAATCTTTTAACCGGTCCATCGAATCCCTGGTCAGGAACCGTTCTCTCCTCCGGGGCCCGGCGGAGCCGGGGGCGGAGGGGGCGGAGGCTGGTTACAGCCGCACATACTGATCACTCCCCTCAGAACTCGCGGTAACGGAGGATACGGCTTCCGAACTGCCACCACGAGCACCGGACGAGACGCTCGTCCGGCACGGTGCGGTACTCGGTACGGTGATACATGGCTACCTCTTCCGGTGCACTCGCTCGGCCAGTTTGACGAGGACCCTGCGGTACGCCCACTGATCCAGGTCGTCTTCCGTCATGCTCTCACGGAGATCGGGCATGCCCGCAGCGACCAGGGCCAGCTGCCGGCCGGAGGTGTACTTGGTGCGCAGCTTCGGCACCGGGAAGCCCGGCACGTTGACGGCGAGCAGGCCGACGAGGCGGAGCTTGCCCCCGATGCTGCGCCAGTCGCCCGAGACCTGTCCGCTCGCGCGCAGCTCGTGGATACGGGCCGGGTCGGTACCGGGGCGGATCGACCCGGCGACCCAGATGCCGTGCGCGTCGTTGCCGACGGAGACATCGGCCACGGCGGAGCCCGTGTTGTCGTAGTGGTCGCTGGCCTGCCGGTGGCCGTAGTCCAGCGGCGCGTGTCCGGTCCCGAGGGTGATCTGCCCGACCGAGGCCTGCTCGCCGTCGTCCAGCAGGACCGACCCGGTCATGAAGTACGGGTGGTCGTCCTCCTGGGGCGGAGTGACGCAGACTCCGGCCTGGCCGATGTGGCAGGTGCCCCACAGGGCTGCGTGCCCGTACACCCGGCCGTCGGCCGAGACGGTGATACCCGTGGGCACGGACAGATCCGGGTTGCGGAACCAGTCCGCCGGAGGCTGCACGGGCGGGGCGAGCGCCAGGTGGGTTCGCGGTGCCTGGCTCGCACGCAGCGCACCGATCGGCTCCCCGCCGGCGGTGATGGCACCGTCCGGACCGAGCAGCGCGATGTACGCCTCGGCGAAGGCCGGGATGTCCACCAGGGTCGCGGCCCGGATGCGCCCCTTGTGGAACACGACTTTCTCCGGGGCGGCGAACAGCTGCGCGAAGGGATCCGCCTCCCCCTCGCCGTCGGGGTCGGTCTCGGCGTAGATCAGTTCCATGTCCGCGTCCTTGACGGAGTCGACGTCGACCGACACGCCCCGCAGGAACTTGCCCTCGATCTTCTTCTGAGCCGCCTGGCCGTTGTCGTCCCCGAGGTCGAGCACACCCTCACCCATGATGAGGCCGGAGTCCTCGCGCCAGATCTTGTCGATCCGGCCGACGTTGACGGCCTTCGTCCTCGCCTCGCCGCCGTGCGAGTCCTCGATGTTCCAGCGCAGCGGGAGCGGGAGGTCGGCCCAGGTGAGCGAGCCTGTGTCGAACTGCCGACCGTCGCCGGTCTCGATGCCCTCCACGGTCAAAGGACCCCGCCAGGGGGCCGTGGTGTCGCTGACCTGAACGGCCATCTGCTGCATCTCAGCGCACTTGCCGGTCGTCTTGTCCATCTCCATGCCGGGAGGGCAGTCCCCCTTGGCGAGAGTCTCCACGTCGTCCTCCTCCAGCTGTCCGGGAAGCTTCTTCTGGGGAGGCTCGCAGTCGCCGCCCTTGACCCTGCGGGTGCCCGGAGGGCAGGTGGACTCGAACTCCACGACCTCGTATCCGTCCTCCACGCCGAAGGTCTCGATCTCCGTCTCCGTCGCCGCGATCGAGTCCGGGGGCTTCTCCCCGAGGGTCCGGTAGTGCCCCCGCAGGTGCGCCTTCGCGCGGGCGACGGCCTCCGGGCTGTGTCCGGACAGGGAATCCACCCGCTGCGCCGCCGCGTGGACGCCGTCCTTGTTCAGGGCGCCTCCGGGCTCGTGGTGCGGAAGGAAGCAACTCTCCTTGGCGGTGCCGCCCGGGTCGCAGCCCGCTGCGGCCTTGCGGTACTCGGGGTCGGTGAACCGGGCCGCACTTCCGTTCCAGCCCAGGGTCTCTACTTCGCCCTGGAAGTGCCCCTCGTCCGCGTACTGGTTCTCGTCCAGCCGCTTGTCCTTCTTGGTGCCCTTGGAGGGCTTGCCCTTTTTGAGGGCTTCAGTCGTCACCGGTTCCTCCTCGGGCTGATCTTCTGCGCGCATGGTAGCCGCCGATGCGGTCTGAGCCTCGTCGTCCGAGGGAGAGGAGTCCGACCGGTGGTCCATCACTACATCTCCCGGGCCCCAGGACCCCCTGCGCTGAACCTCTGTCTCAGCCATGGACAATCTCCAGTTCATACCCGGTGGGACGAGGAGGCTCTGCGCGGATGATCCCTACCACGCGGTATTTGGTGCCCGGAGCGAGGATGGTCTCCTCCTCCATGTCCGACTTTCCGACACTGGCGACCCGGAGACCCTGAGTCCCCTTCGGTGCACGGATGGAGACGATCCCGCCTCCACGGTCTGAGAACACCGACTCCGCCACCCACTTACTGGACGAGACACTGGTAAAGCCCTTGTCGTGGAACTCATCCCCGATCTGCATTGGAGGGAGGGCGGCCTTGGTTCCGCGCCAGTACGTCTCCTCTTTAGCACTGGGCTCCTGGACCGCTACCAGGTCGTTGAGTACAGCGATCCGGTGCTTGACCTCGTCCGGGTTCCCGCCCCCGGGCGTCTGCCGGTGACGGAGCCATTCGTTGACGTCCTGTGAATCCAGGAGGTATTTGCGCAGTCCCTCACTGTGGGCCTCTTCACTGAAGCGGCTACTCCCTAGGAGACCTCCGTTCGAGTGCTTCGTTCGCCCCGTCCGCTTCTTGCCTACCCCGGGGTGGAGCAGGGGGTATCCCGGGTTGCCGATCGACCCGTGAAAAGGGACCTCATCACCGGCAGCCGTGACCGGCTCCGTCTCCTCCGGAGCCCAGCGAGCCACGATGAGCCCCCGGCAGCTGTGCCCGTAGCGGGGGCCGACGCAGTCCTTGTAACCCATGACCGGGTACGCCTTGATGGCCCGCTCCAGGTCACCGAACTGCTCCCCGTCCACGGCACGGCACGGACCGCAGGTGTTCCTGTCGAGCATCTCGCTCGCGTAGTAGGCACCGGGCGGGGCAGCGCGCAGCACCGCCTCCCGGCCGGCGGTCTGGGCCGTACTCATGGCCGTGCCGACCGGTCCCTTGAGCAGACCGTCCTGTGCGTCGGCCAGGGCCCGGTCCACCTCGGTCGCGATGGTCTCCGGCGAGGCGTCCCGGGCGAACAGGCCGGTGACGGTCCGCTTGGCCGTCTGGACGACGGAGGAGGACAGCAGGTCGGCCGTCATCTGCGCGACGGAGCGCAGCAGCTTCCGGCCGCCGACGGCCGCCGTGACCGTGTCGTCCGGCAGGCTCCAGTCCGGCACGGTGACGCCCTGCTTCTCCGCCTGCCGGGCCAGGGACTGGCCCGCCCGGTGCGCGAGACCGAGCATGGCCTCGGAAAGGATCTCGGCTGCCGCGTCCGGGTCGGCTGTCAGGCCGGTCAGCTCGTCCGGGGTGTCGATGCCTGCCTTGATCTGGTCCGAGATCTCCGCCCGCCAGACCGAGAAGACCTGGATCAGGCGCCCGTCCGCCAAGGCGACCGCGTTCTCCCACTGAGCGTTGTGCTCGGCGAAGTCGGTCCCGTCCTCATGGGGCAGAATGTCCCGGCGCAGTGCGCTGGCCGTGAGCGCCTCACCCTTGAGCGGGATGTCCCGGTCGTCGTCCCCGAAGCTGAGCCGTATCCGGTCGAAGGTGACCGGGCCGAGTCCCTTCTCCAGACGGCGGACGAGGGTGAGGTCGTCCGTGTACGCGGCGCAGATGTGCGCGACCCAGGGACTGTGCTGTTCGGGGAGAAGCTCCCCGGCAACGTCCTCCGCCGCCGCGTAGACCATGGCGCGCACCTTGGCCAAGCCGGGTCCTTCCGCGTCCGGACCGTCCCCCACGGACCACACCCAGCTCGGCTTCTCGCCGTCCCCGTTCCAGTGAGCGACGCCGAAGATCTTGGACTGGACCGGGCCGAGCCCCTGCGTGTACGCCTGGACGGCGGCTTCCATTTCGTCCCGGTCGGCCGGAGTGAACACGGAGCCGTCGT
>Ga0307508_10004070_pt1 | contig 14452 bp, 10 predicted proteins | sample 9_EM_MG_FD_203089 | JGI IMG/M metagenome (GOLD analysis project Ga0307508, IMG submission 203089) | Populus trichocarpa ectomycorrhiza microbial communities from riparian zone in the Pacific Northwest, United States - 9_EM | ecosystem: Host-associated > Plants > Roots > Unclassified | place... | reverse complement strand
CCCCCCCGGGGGAACAGTTACACACTTATGGGTGTTGACACCTATGGTTCCAGGCAGTAATTGAAACTGAACACTGTGCGGCGTTAGAACATAGCGGATGCGCGCTGCACACGGACGACGACCATACACACACACTCATGCGACGCCGTTCTTTTTTATCTTTTTTTTATCTTCGTTTCTCTTCTGCGACACGATTGACGGGATGAAGTTAGGGGGTGGTGATATTGGGGGAGGAGATGTGGGTGTGGTGGTTATTGTAGGGTGGTGTGTGGTGTGTATTGATATGGGACTTTTTTTTCGTCTTTTTTTTTCTTCTTTTTTTACTACGGCCTTTTCCATACATACATTGTTCGGGTTCGGGTTCGGGTTCCCAGGGGAAATATCGTATATCTCATTCTGTTTCGCTTTTTTCCAACCTCGGTGTTATTCGTGCCCCCGCGCGATATTGTAACTCTCGAACGGTTCTACTACGTCCGCGCGCAAAATATATATGTATATATATAATAAAGCGAAGAGCGGGGGGGGTTCGGGGAGGTCCTTTTTGTTCTTTGGCAGATGTCGTGTGCGGATGTGCTACCCCCGAAGGTGCAAGCTATGCAACTCGGACATCAAAGAGGAACGGGGCCGAGTGTACATAGTCGGCGCGCTGCTTCGCCTGCTGTGGCGCAGCGACTTTTCCACAGGGGGGAATTCCAGATGCAAGTACTCTACCGTAGATACGCCTTTTGCTTTTGGTTTGTCTATGTAATCGCGCGATACACACACTCACACTCTCGGCATGTACGCATCCTGCTGTCCAGACGATGCGATCATAAGACACGAGTGACGTATGATGTCCGTCCGGCCCATGAAAGAAAAAAAAAGTGTGGGCCAACCTTCCAACTTCCAGAACTCCCCCATCGCGTTGATTGCCCCCCTGCATACTCTGTGGGAACACACGGGGATGTACACTGCCCCCCCCCGTTACACCGGTGATGTCACACACGACGATCCGTATCCCGGGCCTCGATCGAAGTTACGACACGGACGGGAGAAAAGTGGGAAGCCTCGAGAGAACGTCCGTCACTGGGCATTATCAAGGCACGAAGGGGCAGTGGGAGAGAGAGCATGGTGCGGCGGGGGATATATGCGCTGTTCTCCGCCCTCTCCCCCTCCCCGACCTGCGGTGTCTAGCAAAGCAAAGTCCGAAAGAAAAAAAAACTACAGACCGGCACGACTACAACAACCGCCAGGACACGGATCTCAAGATATCACTCGCCCCGATGCCAGCCCGCGCCATCGACATCCCGCGCCAGGGCCAGACCAAGGTCATCGAGCCCTTCCAGCACCCGGCGCCCAAGCTGGCGATGGAAGCGCCGTCGATGCAGCCGTGGTCCATGACGGCGCCGTCCATGTCGCCGCTGCACATGACGCCGCCGAACATGGAGCTGCCGAACTTCAGTCCGATCCAGGACCACATGCCGCTGCCGACGCTCTCGGCGTCCACGTTCACGCCGCCGCAGAGCTTCCTCACCTACCGGCACCCGCACCCGATCTCGGTCGTCAGGTTCTGCCGGCACGATCCCACGCTGCTGGTCGCCGGGAGCAGCAGCCTGGATCCCGAGGAGGCGAGGCCCATGTCGGAGGACGCCACCATCACCGTCTTCAGGGTCGAGGACGTCTCCAGGGAAGTGCGCGGCGACGACAAGATGATCGCGAGAGGCGTGTACGAAGTGCGCCAGAAGATCAGGCCGAGACTGTACTGCTCTTCCTCCCTCGCTCCCTCTTGCCGCAACGGAGCACTGGGCTAACCCTCCCGCAACAGCCACGTGATGACCACCATCAAGACTCCCGGCGCAGTCCTCGACCTGGTCTTCTCCCCGCACGACCCCGAGCTGCTGCTCGCAACCCTCAGCACCGGTCTGGTAATCGCCTACCGCACGCCGCGCGGAAGGTACACTATCAAGCAGCTGAGCACGCACGCCATCTCGCGCGGCAACCCGATCCACAGCCTCACGTTCTCGCCAACGTCGCGCACGCTCGCCGCCGCCACGGCGGGGAGCGGCACGGTGTTCCTCCTCAGCGTCCCGGCGTCGCCGCGCTCCGACAACGAGATCAAGGCGATGGCCACGATAAACGGCCACGCGTCCGCGGTCTTCCACAGCGCCTTCAGCGCCGACGGGAAGCGGCTGTACACCGGCGACGAGTCCGGGGTCCTCAGCAGCTGGGCGGTGGCGCGGCCGGCGACGCCGAAGCAGAAGTGGACGTCGACGGACCAGCACCCGAAGGGGGTCACGGCGCTGCTGCCGTGGCCGGCGCCGTTCGCGTCCGACGTCGGCAAGAAGCGGCGGCTGCTGCTGACCGGCAGCTACGACGGCAACATGCGCGTGCTCGACATGTCGTCGCACGTGCGGCCGCCGTACTGCCGCCAGGAACTGGACCTCGCCGGGTGCGTGTGGCGGTTCGCGCCGCTGCCGGCGCTGCCGGTGTACAGCGAGATCAACGACCTCGGGCCCGGCGCATTCTGCGCCGCCCTCCACCCGGACGTCGAGCTCGACCCGGAGCAGCAGGGCGTCCTCGCCGCGAGCACCCGTGGCGGCAGCCGCGTCGTCATCCACAAGCAGAAGTTCGAAGAGGTCTTCCTGCCCCGCCGCGACGGCAGCGACATCGTCGACTGGACGACCAGCGACGGCGTTAAGATGGACCACGAGGGCCGCGAGAAACAGTATTACTGGTACGACCTCGCTGACATCGAGGAGCACGGCGACAGCGAGGTCTACGCCGGCGACGCCGTCGCCGTCATCGACTACGACCCGCTGTTCAAGGACGCCGGCGAGCAGCGGCTGCGCCGGGGCTGGCGGCTGGTGAGCGCGAGCAGGGACGGCACCATGTGCTTCTGGCAGGTCTATGTGGAGTAGATACCTAGGCGGTGTTTTTTTTTTCTTCTTCTCTTTTCTTTTGAGTATTATGGTCCGGGATCCTTTGAAGCATGGTTGTTGCAAGCAGTACGTAGTCTCCCATCAACACGATTTATGATCTCCCCTACGACGCGCGACGGGCGGCATTTCTGCTTGCACAGCGCGCACTGCAGCCGAGTACCAAACCCCACCACTACATAAGAATTGGAGCAAAGGTCCATCCGCTTGATATGTGTTCTTGCATATGCCCCCTCGGGTTCAGAGCACCAGAGGGAGCTGGCCCAGCGTTGATTCTCCAACCACCTGCAGATTCACGGGCGTTCCGTCACCACGCACCAAAGGCCCAGTTCCTGCATTTTGCTTGCCTGAACGCATGGCCGGGGGGAGGCTGCGGATTCTCGGCCTTCGGTTTGTCGGGCATCGTTGTGTTGCTGGTGTTGGTGGTTGGGGGGTGGGGGGACTCTGCCACTACCAATCCGCAGCTCGTCCACCCGTCTCTTTCCTTCACTGCTGTCCGCGGAATCTTCTGCTGGTGCAGTTCTTGAAAATGATGTTTCCCGCGTCTGGGTCTTGTAGGTACTGGGGCACCACCAGCACTTGGCGGAGGGACTGGCACATTGTCCACTTGACGCACTGGGCGGTGAGGCAGTGGCCTGTTTTCAGCCGGTAAAAACCTCCTTGAGTAGCAATGGCAATACACACACACACACACACACACACTCGCCTTATCGAGTGATCGCCATGACTAACCCTCCCACCAGCCAATTCTACCAAGAGGACCAGCGGAGACTAGCCGCCTACATACGTATTTCTGGTTAGGCACTGTCGTGCGGACGGATCCACTAGACTACGGATCGATTGAGGTTGTGCGGACCGCTGCTTCGGGGTACTATATACCCAGTACAGTAGATATTGTCGGTGGGGCCAGACCAGGGCGGAAAGGGTAGGCGGAGCCACAACGAAACCGCCTGCAGATCGATCGAGGTCGGGGTTGGATAGTGGATGGGAGACCGGTGTGTGTGTGTAAACATCGCCATGATCTAGATGGGTCGCAGGGCGATTAATGACAACAACAAAAACAAAAAAATCATTCGCGACAAGATTGCGGCTACCTATGCCGCTCCCCCCTGCTGAACCGAGCCGTGTGGAACCGTGATGTACTTGGTGTCCCGCTGCAGATTGTTTCAGGGCGATAGCAGTAACGAGGCAAAGTCGATAAATGGCGAATCTAATTTATGGAACTTGTTACCAGATTCTTAGTGACAAATAAAAAAGATATCATTATTCAAAGATGGTCCACATCACGGTAAGTACATAAATAAGTAGCTGTATTGTGGATCGCATTGATTTCCTCCACCACAAGCAACCTCCCTGTCTTGCTGATGCTAGCTGACTAGGTCCCGCATATCCCATTAATCCATCACCAAGTACCTATGGTGCTACCCGAGGGTTTTTTTCACTCCCGCATTCGTCGTTGCAATGGTTGGCGGAAACCAACTGCGAACGAGAGTGTGGGACAGTAGACGTAGAATGGCGAACTCTGAAGATGGAAAGTGACTAAACGGAATACCGGAACTTGCAGCCGTCGGGCCGAACGTCGGTGGCGAATCCTACCGGCAATCAAACACAGCACTCGCTGTACAGAGGCACCAACGTCTGCTTCGAACGATGTGCAGTTTTTTTGTTTATTCATACTCGCATTCAGCCTATATACATAGACTATAGCGGCGTAGCATTTTGACCAGTTCCCGTCCGCTGTCCGCGCGATGGCGGCACGTTGCAAGCTGTCCCCTTTGCCCTCCGCCCAGGCCTGTCCCATGAAGATATGAAGCGCACCAAAGAAAAGACAAAAGAAAGAACGAAAGAAATCGAGACCCGCCCCCCTAGTCCTATTCCGCGGATGCCGTGAACGAAGGTGTGGGGAGAAATAGAGGTTGTTCCTCACTCTCGGCACCTAGCTCCTCGGCCTCCACCCTCCGCTCCTCTCCCCGCTCCCTCCGCTCACGGAGCTCCCACTCTGACGCCTCGCTCCCTGCGTCTTCCTCAGCCGGCACCAGCCTTCCCACATCCGTAGTGGAGAGGAAGTCCAGTACCGCCTAGCTGCACGAACGGTGTGTAGTGGCACAGGCGAATCCCCAATCTCCAAAAGGCTCTGCCCAACTTTGCCATCACTCAAACAAGCCAGCCGGTGGATGAGTCCGCGTTCCAGATTCCTCGCTGGTTGCCCATCCGCGACTTATGATGAAAACGCGATCGGTCGGAGGTGGCGAATGCAAAACAACCCGCCCGTCCGACGACCGAAGATACATGCGCGGTAGAATGGACAACAGAAGCGGGTAAGAAGGGAATAGCAGTGCCCCATTTTTTGAAAAACTGGCTTAGCTGTCGAGGCAGCAGAATATTTTGTCCTCGTCGAGGTGACGAGGGCGGTACAATTGTGGTCTTTTCGCACGGCGAGACATCGGAACAACAAACTGGGTGAGCAGACAGTCGAGGAAATGGTGTGTTGCTGGTCCGTCGTGGTCGAGGATGGATACGGCAGTTGTCGTCCGTGCAGACCTGCTAGGGTAAGCGAACGTCACCAGCGGTGAAAGAATCCACAGCACTGAGAGAGGAATACAACGAGACAAAAGCAAGTGGTGGTGATTGTCGGAAGAATTCTTCCTCGATTTGTTGATCTTACTCTTCCGATAGGTGCCCGGCGGGGCACCTAGCAGTCGGGTGCGCCAGCGAGAACCACAAGGAATGGCTAAACTATAGAGCTGTCGATTCAACGATGCCTCTGTCGGTTGCGGTAGGTTGGGTGGGGAGTAGAGGGGAGAGAGAGGCAGGCCACCGTACTGAAAGACCTATGCCAGGCCTGATGGGTATAACGACAAGAAAGGAAGGTGGAGTCAAGAGAGAATGGGTGGGTGTTGTCGCGACCCTATGATTGGCGGATTCTGTCCGGCGAGGATGATGTACGGATGAGGTGCAAACCCCGCTCAACAAACTCGCTAAATACACAGAATTGGGTGACTAATCACCAACAGAACTTAATTCCTCTCACACTAGATAAGTACGTACTGTACTTATTTATGTTTGTCGAATGCCGAGACGCTAAGTAGTACAAGGATGACGCTAGTAATACTAGTGTCGCTTGGCGCGGGTGATCGTTGATGACAGCGCCGGCCCAGTGTACCAACGTTCTCAGTACATCATCCTCTTTCATTTATTCAAACGCTCAATTTCCTTTTGCTCTTTGTTGGAAGTACTTCTCGCCGCGCACTGTGCAGTGAGGGGTTGTTCGCTGAGCGATTGTGTAATACGACTGCTCGCACTACACATAGCTCTGATCTCTGAACTCTGGCTGACTCGTTCCGCTCGACTAATCTGCATTGATTCCATCAGCCGAGCCACAGATTTCCAAGTAGCCGAATTAACTCCTGTAAGACGCAGTGATTTTTTTGGGTGATAAGCGCCGTCTGGCGCCAATCGAGCGCGCACTATCAAATTCTTGCCAAGTTCAATTTTTCGAACTTGTAGACATTCTATCTATCTACATATCAACGTACCAAAGAGGGCCGCCAGAGGCCCTCGTACCGCTGCTTCTGCTAGTCTGGTGGTGTAAAGCTATCAATTCTTTTGTCCTTAACTTCTCCACTCCCCCTTCCTTTCCTAGCTTTCGGGGATTCGGCGCCGAGACTGAAACCTGCGCTACCCCCCCCCCCCCCCGCGCGGACACAGGGAAAACAGCCTGTTGGCGGACGAGAGAGCTACCGTGGGCCGCTGTTCCATGAGGCGTATGTATGCAGCGGAGAGGGTGCGGGTGCTTCGGATGGAGTCCGATCGACCGAATGGTGCTTAAAAACGAAACACGGCCACTTCTCGGCTTCGGTATCTCTACGGTTGCACTGGAAAGAGCGGTGAGGAGATCGATCACTGGATACCATTCACTGGGACCAGATTGTGTATGCCGGCTGGAGAGGGCAAACAAAGCCAACGAAGACCGCGCTTTCCGCCAATCTGTGCACGAGAAGGGAGAGAGGGAAAACAACCAGCACATCCAACTAGCAGGTTCGTTGGGTGGGTGGGTGGGAGAGAAAGAAGAAAGGTGGTCTGGTGGTCTAGCGGTAACCAATCTCCCACCTGGGGCGGGAGTAGCTCTTTGACAGTGGGGGATAAATGCCATGCGCGCTGCGAAGCTGTCGCTTATCTGGTACATATCCGGTCATCTAGCGTCGGGCAACCACAGTGCACTATCTTCTCCGAGCGGGAGAGGCGGAGAGTTTTGCCCAGCGTTGCAAATCTTCCAGTTGGGCTCACACTGACGACCGGTCACCAGGGCTGACGCAGAACAAAGAATCCCCCGTTGTGCGTACGTAGTTACAGCCATTGTGCAGCCGATCGAGAAAGAAATAAAAGACGGCGTACGGAGAAGAGAGACAGCAATAGCGATACCGGTAATATGCCCCCCCGTAGATACCCCCCCCCCGGGGACCCATTACGCCGAAGAATTCCTATCGACCTTCTCCCACTCGACGCTGCCCTCGCTGCCGCTGCCCTCGCTTCCCGTTGAGCCTCTCGCCAGCAGCTCGTCGGCCGAGCTGGATCCCCTCCCTCCGTTGAGCATCCACTCGACGAGGCCGTCCGGCGCGAAGCGTCCGATGATGTCGTAGACGACGCTGCCGCTGCCGACGCGCACCAGCTTCCGCGGCCGGACGTCCGTCGTCAACGCGTCGAACACGGCGTGATGCAGTTCCCGCAGAGGACTCCCCTTGACGGGCCGCTTTCCCTCCTGCGCCGCGTACGAGCGACCGTAGGCGCCGCGGACGCCCGCAGGCCACGAAATCAGGTCCGCGCGCGCGCCGTTTGCCGCCTGCAAGTGCTGCCGCCCGGACACAGCCGAGAGGTCGAAAGTGCCGAGTTTCAGCTGTGCGACGCCGACGTTCAGCGGCTTGAGCTCTCGCCTCAACGAGTCGGTGAAGGCGTCCAGCGCTGCTACCGCCACCGCCTCGGGCGCGTGGAACGGCGGCGAGAGCGAGTGCGTGATCGTCGGCGTCAGGACGAGCAGCCGCGTCTGGTGCGCGCGGAGGAGGCTGATGAATAGCTTTGCGGTGATGAAGGGCGAGAGCAGGCGCAGGTTCAGCACGTCGGACCAGACGTCGGCGGAGATCATCTCGACCGGCCCGGTGGGGAAGTAGAAGTCCGGCAGCAGGATCATGCCGGCGAAGTGCAGGTGGTGCGGGTGCGCGCCCTGGAACGCGGAAACGGGGAAGCTGAGGTACGCCTCGAAGCGCGCGAGCGACGCCTCGGCGCCCGCCGTGTCCAGGAGGTCGATGTTGAGCGGGCGGATGTCGCGGCCCCCCAGGCCGACGACGAGCTGCTCGTCGTCCATCGAGTTGACAACGACAAAGACGATGAAGCCACGGCGCTCCAGGTCCAGCGCCAGCGCCTTCGTGACGGCCTCGTGCGGACTACCGGCGAGAACCAGCACCTCCTTCCGCGCGCCGTTGGAGACCCGCTTTGCGCGGCGCTTCCGAGACCGCGCCGCCCGCCGCTGCGCAGCGATGTAGCTGCCGAGCCCGAGGGAGGTGGCCACCACGAGCCCGACCGCCAGCCGGTTTTCCCAGGCCCAGCTGCAGAGGCGCGAGGAGAACCCGCGGGCTGGCAGTCGCGCTGGCGGGGGAGGCGGGAGAGGGTGTGGCCGCGCGGACGAAGGGAGCCATGCTGAGGTCGAGAGCGATTCGCGAATGCTGCCAGCGAGTCTTGCAGCCGGGGGGCGTCAGCAGGTGGCGTCCAAGGGAGTAACGAAGGATAGAAAAACTCACTGATCGGCTGACTCGTCAATCCTATCGGCCAGTCTGAATGCGACCGTTTTGAGCGACTGCAGCGAGACAGTGATGGTAGAGGTGAAGTCGTCGGCCATCGCGCGGAGGCTGTTGGCAGTGGCTGCTGGCGATGGGACGAAGAAGTTGGAACTGGGCGGATGGACGAGTGGGGGTTGTGGGGCGACGGGAGCTTGGCGCTGGTGTTGCGTCCGGCAGCCGGCTGGACCTGGGCACCGCTGCCTTTGCTTGCCACCGCAATCCCATGTATGTATCCAACCAGTGCCGACACAGTGGAGATTGGCCGTCAATTGGATTGCAGGGCTGGATACGGGTAACTACGGGCACGGCTTCCCCGGTAGTCACAAGAGCTCTCCCTCTCCTCCTCCCCGACAAGACGAATCAATCCGAGTATACACGCCTAGCTAGATGTCCCGACCATGCGAAATGCGGCCGCCTCCAGAGCGGACACTATGCAACGCCTCCAACGCCGGCACGAACTGGATCCGGGGACAGCCCAAAGCCTCAAGCGAGCAGCGGCTGGCGACGCCGAGCAGTTGATGCGCCCATCGTCTGCGCGGCAGCCCGTTCGACCGGATACTCAACTGCATTCATCACTCGCGCAGAAGATAGCAATGGCCTCCACTGCCACTCCCTCCCTGGGAGGTTTTTGTTTAGATAAAAATCCCTCCGGGGGAGGCGTAGGCTGTGGCGGTTGTTGCCGTACGATGGTGCGGTGCAGGCACCAGCCATGACTCGCTTTGACGGTTGGTGGTGCCAAGCACGAAGTAATTATCTAACGGTAGGTACATTGTACTATATAGTTCCAGCCCAGTATGATATCTACGCACACTGCACGGCTACACCGCCCGGGGTGGCAGAAGCCAGACGGCGGCGCGGCAGATCGCTAGCATACACTCTGCGCGTTGAATTTGCGGGGCTATTGTTTTCTTTTCCGAGAAGCGTCACATGCTAGGTATGCAGTTAGCTACACTCTATCTACAGCTCGTGCAAATTCCACTCGCAACCCAGTAGTTGAGTCATAGGTACATACATACATACATGCGTGCAATCAACGGATCGGTCGTGACAGAGTCAAGTCGTAACGTTCGTTAACCCTCCAAAAACAAAAAAAAAAACAGAATCATCTAAAGGATTTTTGGTACACACCGCGGAAAATGGCAAAAAAAAGTGTCAACCCCAACCCGACCCAATCCAGCCCCGCTCCTCCGAGCGAAAGAGAACTCCAGGTAGAAAACACGCGGGAAGAACCAAGTGGAAACACGGAAGCGCAGGATCACAGCTCGATCACCATGCCATGGATCGGGATCCCGCTGGGGTCGAAGCAGAGCATTCCCTGGCTCTCGACCCAGCTGGCGGCGTAGTCCGTTCCGGAAGCGCGGCCGCGCATCGGGAGCCGAGCGTTCAGCGTCTTCGGCGGGAGGGCGGGCCTGGCGCGGCGGCGGCGGCTGTGGTGGGAGGACGGGTGCGCCGTTTCGCGGGGCTCGGAGCTGGTCGGAGTGGTGTTCTCGCTGCGGCAGGAGCCGACGGCGTCCTCGATGAAGCGCGAGATGACGTCCTCGTCCCAGCTCAGGATCCCGTCGGGCAGCGCGAGCGAAAACTTGTCGTCCCGCTGCTCCTCCAGCAGGCCGGCCATGGTCGCGGCCATCTCCGCGCGCGGACTCGCCGGACGCGACTCGTCGAGACACAGGCGCGCGTGCTCTTGCGTCTGCAGCGCCAGGTGGTACATCCGCACGAACCGCTGCACCACCGGGACCAGCGTGTCCGGGACCGAGTAGAATATCGACCCGTCGGAGAACGCGATCAGGTAGTCTTCGCGGGCCGCGAGGGACAGCGCCGTGCTCTGGGGCGGAGATGTGTCAGCAGGGGCGAGCGGGGAGGGAGCGCGAGAGCGACAGGTACCTCGACGGTGTTCAGCTCGCAGTCGCCGCTGAGCCGGTGGGCGAGCTCGGCGTCAATGTCGTTCCAGACCGGGATCTCGCCGTCCGCGCCGGTGACGAACACGAAGCTGCCGTTCTCGCCGATGGCGAGGGACCGCGCCGGGACCGCGACCCCGCGCGACTCCCGCAGCTCGTTCAGCAGCCCGTCCAGCCGCCGCGGGAGGTTCTCCCACGCGGCCAGAGCCGACGACTGGAAGAAGAAGCCGCCGCCGGGAGCGAAGGCGATGTGCGGCAGCTCCTGCGGGTCGGCGAACCAGCTCGACAGGAGGAAGGAGAGATTCGACGGCAGGTTCCCCGTGGCTGCAGCACGGCGTCAGTGGAGGCGGGGGGGGGAGACAGCGAGCGGATCGCGGGATGCACAGACCGGTATGTGAGCGCCCGTCGAGTCGCGAGATGTAGCGGCAGTGGAACGCATCCTTCTCGCCCAGGGAGACGGCGATGACCGAGGATGCCCGGTCGACCAGGACGGATTCCAGCTCGCAGGGCAGGCCGTTCCTACAAGAACACACACGCGGACCCGTCAGTGTCCGCGAGTGACACTCGGTGCGGCGCACATGTCTCTCTCTCACCATTCCATCTCGTCCCCGCAGCCGACAAAGTAGCTGTTCTGCTTCGGGCCAAAGGCGAACACGAACCGGGGAGCCTCCATGGTGATGTTCGGGTTTCCGGATTCGGGAATGGAGGTTCGGGGCGATTCGCGAGACTGAGGAGATATCTGTCCAAGGTCTTCAGGGCCCGATTGCAAAGTTTAGAAGACGTGGTGTGTGTGTGTTGACGGACGAGGCGGGCGAGGCAGTAGGGATTCGACTGGGCTCGATACTCGGGCCTTTCCCCTTTTCTCTGACGTTTCCGAGACTGCGGGGGCGGGGGGGGCACGGCGGGGGACGGGGAACGGGCGGATCCGATCGCAGTGCGAATCTCGCAGCTGTACAAGAGGTCGGCTCGGGAGGGGGGGGAGAAGCGGAGCTAGTCCACCTCTGTATATAAGGGAAGGCGGCCAGCAAAACACACGCCGGTCTCGCCAGTCACGCAGCATCTCCTCCCGGAGGGAGAGGGTTGGATTTGGGAGAGAGGTCAGGCTGCGAACGGACGGCTACGTCACCGCGGCCCGTCCAACCACGGGCCCGCGATAGTTAAACCTCTCTGCAGCGCACACGTTGTTGTCGTCATTCCTGATCGGGGGATCGCGACGATGCTGCCACACCCCGCCGCGCCAGAAGGTGCTACACAACACAAGGGCCGAGCAAATGGCCAGCGGCTGCACCCCCGGCGGGCAGCGACTCCGCCACGCTGTGCACGGAGTGGTGCGATGCATTGCCTGAAGGTCGGCCGCCGGTTCCTGAGGTTTGCGCGAAAGCCCTCGCCGCCGTTGATGCGGTGGCACGACACGCACTGCACGGGGCAAACGGTGCAGAGCAGGTATTGGCCGGCGGCGGCGGCGGGCAGGATGCAACGCAACCCTAAGCCTGGCGCTTTTCTTCGATCCTGGCCGCGGCCACCGATGGCGGGCCAGCTCCTAGACCGTCCGGCTGTCGCTGCACATGCACACATCCCGTCTACACACGCTCTCTCTCCCTCCCCTCCCTCTCTCCCTCTTTCTCTCCCTCTCTCCCTCTCTCGCGGCGAAGTCGAGGCCCTGTTCGCGCCGCAACTCGTGCGGACGTCGGGGACAAGTGGAATGGCCGGTCGGAAGGAGGAGGCGGAGGCGCAAGAAGAAGGAACGCCCGCCGTGGGGTTCGGGCTCTCCGCTGACGGGATTGGACCGAAGCGCTGCGGCAATGGCCGCCCCCGCCCAATGGCGTCGGTTCGTCCGATAATCCCCCTCCTCTCTTCTCCGACCTACAGACCGACTTACGCCCACATCGCAGATGTCGAATCGAGAGCCATTGACAGCCAGCGCCGCGCCAATGCCCGCAGTGGTGTGCGCGGAGTGCTGGGCGGGAGGGAGGAACATACAAGCACAAGTCTTCTCGCCTGTATCTAGCCAAGCACCTTCCCCTCCTTCGACTCTATGCCGTCTCGATGGCATCCCGGGTTTGGGCGCGCAATGGGTATCAACTGCTCGTATATCTGCCTACTTTAGGTGGACCCATCGCCGCGATCGGCCGCAGGACTGTCCACTCAATCACTCACTCCAATTGCGCAGGCTGGGAGGGGCGGGGCGTGCTGGGGGGTGCTGGGGGCGAGAGTCTGGATCGGTTTAGCCGGAGACGCCGAGTCCGCAGACAGAAACAGCGGTCCGTCCGTCCGTCATCACCAGCCTCAGATCAAGCACCTAATCTTGCATGCTGGAACCGCCTGGGGGCGGGGAAGGGGGTTCCGGAAGACAAATTCCTGTCCGCTTCTTGAGCACTGCATGACCGCGTGGAGCAAGACTTCGAGTCTCGAACCCGTGGGCAGAGGAAAATAATGGCACGACTGCACCTGTGCAGATATCTATCCACACCCTGCCCTCTTTGCCTGGCCGCCCGCCCGGCACTTTGCCCGTGGCCCGTGTCCAGTACCGTGCATACATAACACGTATGTACTCTCCATACCAGGAATCACTCCTGTCTCGGCAATCCGCCCTAACTGCTACTGCAACCAGCCTGCACACTCTCTTTATTTACGATGCCTGTCACGGATGTCTACCCCGCGGCGCGCGTTGTTTCCGCCTCAGGTGCCCCGCGCCGTAGCATCGAATCGAATCGCTTCGTTTCGTTCTTCCCTCTCTCTCTCTCTCTCTCTCTTTCTTGCACCCACCGCGTCATTTTTGACGTGCTCCCTTCCTCTCCCCTCACTTTGACGTTTCTGGTTGAAGAGAACGAGGAAAAGGAAAAGAAAAAAGAAAGGGAAGAAAACGAAAAAGAAAAGAAGAGAAAAAGAGATTACAATGTATGTACCGTACGCGGGTCTTGTGATTACGGATTTGGCCTATGTCGTGGGCGCAAATGGGATGAGGTCATTCGCGAAGTCAAGTCGGCTGATTCCATTCACTTCTGACACTCCCAGCTACCCCGCGTCGCGGCCGGTATCAACCTCTAACTGTCCAGCGAACGGGCAGGATATCTGTGGTGGAGGAGAGATGCGTCCGTCCGTCCGTGGCCGGCCGGCTGGCTGGCTGGCTGGCTGATAAATCGATAACTCGCCTCCTGCATACGCTAATCTCCAGCTTCCCGACCATGAGCGAAAAAAAAACCCCAAAAAAAACCGGTGCGAATCATTTTGCGTGATGCAGTGCAGAGCTACGCACGCCCGTAGACCGTTCGGCGAGTAGACGGTCACACCACTGTACATAGCTACGCGGCAGATCTTGCCAGACCGCCAGCATCGTCGCCATTCCGTGGATTCTGCGCCGGCAATGCTCACGCCACCAGTAGGATCCGCCGGCGTCTCCCCACCCAAGGTGGAGTAGTCTCAGGCAGCACACTGCCATCCCCGTCCGTTGCCAGCCCTCCAGCGCAATCATCGAGCCGCCCCCGCCACCCAAAAGAAACCCGCCGTAAACCCACCGCTCGATCGAGGCGGAGCATTACCCGGTTGACGTGCGCAGTACATACGCGGCCGGCAGTACATAGATAGGGCGGTCTGAGCAACCCCGCCCTACACTACACACGCCGACATCACATGGAATCACTCGCCCGCCTCGAGATTCCCGTGTCAAACATGTCGATAGAGTGGATTGTAACTCTTATTCTGCGCCGCGGAGCTGTGTCCAACCTGGCCCGGCCGAGCGGTTCTGCGGGGGGGGGGGGGGCGGCGGGGGGGGGGGGGGGGCGGGGCGGGGGCGGCGGGCCGCCGGCCGCCG
>Ga0307508_10004069_pt1 | contig 14454 bp, 8 predicted proteins | sample 9_EM_MG_FD_203089 | JGI IMG/M metagenome (GOLD analysis project Ga0307508, IMG submission 203089) | Populus trichocarpa ectomycorrhiza microbial communities from riparian zone in the Pacific Northwest, United States - 9_EM | ecosystem: Host-associated > Plants > Roots > Unclassified | place... | reverse complement strand
ATGTTGCGGGTCAGATCAAATTTTTTTGAATCGACAAAAAAAACATCTAGGCATCGCTAACATTATTCTAGTAAACAAACCATGTGGAGATTGATCTGATGTGACCTAATCGACTTAATGAGTAAAAATAATAATTCGGATGACCAATAAAAACATGGTTTAATTCATAAAAAATCAAGACAATATATTTTTTTAAAAATAATATTAAAATGATAATAAATTAAATCAATTCGGGCCAATCTAGATTGACTTGTCAAATTCACAACTTTGATCATGAGACCATGATAGCCCCCCATATAAAACAAATTAAGACAGATTATGAATTTCAATTTTCAATCAACTCAATGTTGAAAAAAAAAATTAAAAAAATTAATTAAAAAAAATCTAACATAAGTTAACATGTCAAACCCATAATCCGGTTTATGAGATCAGGATAACCTCATAGCAAGTAAAAAAATGACTCGAGTCTACCCACAAAACACATGACTCGAGTCATGAGACCAAGATAACCTCATGAAAAGCAGATAAAAAAATCATGAAACCTAATTCATAATAAACTATATGTTAAATGATGAAATTTTAATAAAATACCAATTAAAAAGGACAAAAAAACCCAAATCAATTGATTTAACTCGCCAAATCTGTAACCCGATTCATGAGACCGAGATAATCTCATAAAAAACAAATCAGAATAAACCATGAAAATTAATTCCCAAACAACTTAATAAAAAAAATAAAAAAATATTAATAAAAAAATAAAAAACTTAAATCAACCAATTCAAGTCACTAAGCTCGGTTACTATAAAATAATAAAATAGTAACAATAACATCAACTACAACAATAATATAATGTATTCATATTATTGCATCGTCATGCGGGCCGAGTTGCTTGGCACGCAACACCATCACATTAACAGAGAAAAAATCACACGTATCAAAAAAAAAAAAAACTAAAAAAAATAAAATCACACGTATCAATTTTAGAAAAGAAGATCACTTTCATACTTTCTTACCAGCTGTCTTTTATTGGTCGAGATGAAGGATTGAACTTGAGCAAAAAAAGGACGTTCACGTTGAAGACATCAACGGACAATGTCATCAAATCAATTACATTACAGCACATATCCCTTTTACCAAAGCACCCATCCCTCCAACACAGCTGCAAGAAAACCCACAGAGGTTCTCGGAGTAAATTCCTCGGACAACCTTAAACTGAAAGTCAAGCTAGAGATAGTCTTGAACCAAATTACCTGTCAATATTAATCCTTGAATAAAAAATTACACATTTAATCAATACTTTTATTAAATAAAACTAAAATCCAATCCAATCGAGTTAAAAAAATACAAGGCTTTTTTTAATATCTGGTTTATTCCACTCAATTTGAATGAAAATCTGGGTTTAATTCAAAATTAAAATTTTAATTTTGTTTAAATATTAATTGCACTAGAGAATTTGTGTGGAAACTATTTCTATTTATTTTATTTTTTCCGATAGTTAGCAGTAAAAACTACGAGGACTTTTACCCCTTTAAAATATTACAGTATTTACCATCCAGACAAAAAAAATTGCTTCTTACCAAGGGCACGAATCCGCTGCCTTTCACCGCAAAAACAATTTCCCTGCACTTCTCCTTTGTAGATGCGAAATCTACCTCCATGTGTTTCCACAAATCGTAACGTACACCAATCTCCATGGCCTCTCTCTCGAGATCCAATTCCTTCCTTGAAAAAAAACCCTCTGTACCTTGCCTTCTCTTGCACAGCCTCTTTTCTCTTTGCAGTTTTTAAGCTTAACATATAAACAAACAGGTGCCTTGACTTTGCTGCTGCATTTGGAATATAAAGCAACGACGATCTCCAGCAATTCTAAATTATGAAGATTTCTTGTTGGATTTTGATTCTATGGCTTCTTCTTTGCATTCTCGCATCTGGGTCTCTTTCAATTGACAATTTTAACCAAGCGTAAGTCTTTTCATGATGTTGCAACTGCCCATTTTGTTGTTAATCTTTATCTATTTATTAGATTTGCAGCTAACTAGCTCGCGCTCGCGAAAATTCTCGTGCTTTATTGTTCTGGAAAGTTATAACTTTGTGATGCATGTAAATAATCCCTGCTTGTAAATATATCACATGTCGGTAGTTCCTGCCTACGCTCACTTAGCTTTATGAACTGTAAAGTTTGTGTCTTTTGGAGCTTTGCGTATGTTTTTTCAGCATTTTATCTATCTGGGGTGACATGTTAATGCGTCTAGAATTAAACTATCATCATGTAATGAGTGATGAGTGTGATGAGCTAAACATGTTTGATCACTTTGTTTATGCTGGCTAGAAAATATGCCCTCTAGGTTTGGAGATTTCCTAGTGTAAGATATTTGATGCCAGCAGCTTTAAGTTGAACTATGAAGCAAGACAAAATTGGGGATACGTATGAAAGGCTGCCTAGTTCATAGTTAAGAAAGACACTGGCCTGATCCTGTTGAAAAGAGCGTGTTATGCTTGACGAAGGGCAAATATTCCAGAAATTGAAGATTGTCAAATGTAGCCAATGGCGTTGCAAATATTATTTCCAGTTATGTGGTTTTCATAGGAAGTACAGCTGCCAATGTTTTGAGTAAAGTTTAGATCAACACAAAAACAGTTTGTGAAGCAATACTTAAATTTGATTCAGACACAAGAAATGTATGCTTTGCTTTGTAACTCTTTATACAATTCGCAAGTTCTCTTTATCCTCACTAATTTATCTCGGTCTTGTGTGTTATAGTAATCAGGCTGTCCTCATTCTGTCAAATTTGTTCTTTTTTTGGTAGTGTCCTTCGTTTCACATTTACTCTGCATCACTTTGATTACTTTTTTTTTTGTCGCATGTTGAATAACCTAACAATATTTTTCATTACATCAATCGCTTATTGCTGTTTGTGCATACACAGGTTTCCTATCATTGAACCTGATCCTGGCCATACAAAACTTCGTCTTTCAAGTGAAGGCTTGGAAGCCATCAAACGAATAACAAACCCAATTGCTGCTGTTTCTGTATGCCCAGCATTTTTTTTATCACCTAAACTTCTATGTTTTTCAATAATCTTACAAAGCGTTACTGTTATGCAATGGTTTTTACTTTTTAGAATGAATTTTTTATGCTTTAAATACAGCAAGTGCTCTCTTAGCATGGCTGCAATTGTTCAATCCCTGTTGCTAATTGTACACTTACAAGTTGATATATTTCTAATCTGCATAGCCATATCAAGAAAAATTTCTCTTTTTTTTTTTTTTATATATATATATATCCCATTTTTACAGTTTCTTTTATGGTTGTACAATCAGGTAATCGGTCCATATCGCTCTGGAAAATCTTTTCTGCTCAATCAGCTTCTTTCCCTTTCTTGTTACGAAGGTACTGTTTTAACCTTAATTAGTCTATTCTTCAGTGTTTTTTTTTAATGTGACTTACTTTATGAAATCATTTTAAAGTGGTCAAACTAACATTTTCTTCTTCAGGTTTTGGTGTTGGACATATGCGTGACACAAAGACCAAAGGTAATGTGAGTTTGAGTCTGAAAAAAAGCGCAACTCTTCGTGTAGATGTCATCTATAACATGTCTCTTATATCTTGCAGGGATTTGGGTCTGGGGAACCCCGCTTGAATTGGACATCAATGGAGTAAAAACTTCTGTGTTTTACCTTGATACAGAGGGATTTGAAAGTATTGGGAAATCAAATGTTTATGATGATCGGTAAATTTCAACTTATTATGTAATCTTGAAATTGCAATTTGTAGATTGAAATTTTATGTATATGTTTCCTTTTTGACATTTGCTTTTTCAGGATTTTTGCTTTGGCAACTGTTTTGAGCTCTGTGATTATTTATAATCTGCCTGAGACGGTTAGTATTTGGTCTCTTAACTTCTAGTTTTAAATACAATTGAATTCTAGTTTGACTAAATATGAATGAATCTTAAGGTGCCACTGCAGGAAAGTTTCCTTTGTTAGATGCGTAGGATATGTTAGAACTTTCCATGGCTATGTAGCTCTGGTTTTATGGTGGACATGTGTCTCCCTTTGAGGAAGAAATTTTTTGTCAAAGACAGATAGGATAAGAATGGTCATATTCTTGGTAATCTATATCCTACATTTTGAGGGAAATGTGGTTCTTTACTGTTAAACTTCACACTGTCAATATGAAAAATTAAAGGGGATATATTATGTGTTTTCTTAAATGTGTGAAAGAGTGGATTGTAATGAAACAAATAATCTAAATGATGTTAGAGAAGTATATATCTGAGTAAATTGGCCAAAGAATTGGCTACGCCAATCATGTTACGGTTATGAAAGTGTATATGTATGTGTGTGTGTCATGCAGGAGGATTGACTTAACACAATCACTATTGGTGAGATGCGATTAGACTTATGATATAAATCACCTCTGTTCTTCAAATAGGACAATCAATCCTATTATGAATTCATTCACATTCTCTTTCAGGTTTCCCAAAATGCCAATCAATTTGAACAGTTATTTTCACAGGATGTTTTGTTGTTTTTGTATTCTATAGCTGTCTGTTTCAATCTTCAAGTAAGAATGCAGCAAATTGAAGCATCTTCTTCATTAATGAATAAATTATTCCCATGGCCCTGAGCCACCATTTCCCACTTTTCTTTAGTTCCATTACCCTCTTAACTAGCCTAAATTTGGACTAAACTTTATAGTGGCATCTTTCATTTCTTCAAGTTTGCACGATGATACTTGGATGCCTAGCTAGTCTTTATTGAAACTGAACAAGGAGAGCTAGTCAAATATGAGAATGTCAACTTGCTTTTGTCAAAGCTAAACCTACCAACTATAGGAAGGAAACATGGGACTCTAGACCTTGTTTTACAGGTGGCTGTATAATTAGATCTGATTATTTACTATTCAGTGCCCTGTCCGAGGTTTTAGTTTCTAAATTAGGTTATTGCCCATTTTTCCTTAAGCTTGCCTCGTTTTAATTGGTTCTTCTGGCAATACTTTCATATTTATCTTCTCATGCTCTCAGATCCGAGAAGCTGACATATCTCGTCTGTCATTTGCTGTTGAGCTTGCTGAAGAATTTTATGGAAGGTCCGCAGTTCTGTCTTTTGAGTTCAACTTATTGGATCACATCATCAATAAATTCTGTGAATTGTGATGCTATTTTTGTATCTCTCTTTTTTACACCCCATATGCTACTAATACTGACTTGATTTGTTGGTGGCCTGAAAAATACGGAAAATAGAGTGAAGGTAATATATAAGCTGCTGTGGTTTATTCCTCTTGTTTGGTATCGATTAAGTAAATCCTTGGTGTTGACTTGTATTTGAATTTCCATTTTTTCACAGGGCCAAGATGTTGCATTTGAACCTGCAAAACTTCTATGGCTTATCCAGCGTGATTTTCTACGTAAGCTCATAAATTCCTGTCTTTAAAGTTGTTTGTTGTAGTAGGATTTCGATTGCTGCCTGGTTCATTCTATAACACTGTAACAAGTCATATAGCAATTGAACTAGGTCTTCTAGTGAGCTAATTTCACTGAATGCTGTTTCAGATATGCCAAAGTGTTATCCTTTTTAGGTTTTGTATATTTCTTGTTAGCTTTTACTTATGCCCCACCAGACCCTTATTCAAGATCCCCAAGATAATGGTATAGTCATATAGAGTAGATGGATGAGTCTGTTATCGTAGATGTTTTAGGCGGGTTACCTATATTGCTTATTATGTTCTATCTGCTTCATACCATGCGTTTAGGGGGAACTCATGTTATTTTTGGCTTTACTCAGAGGGGAAGTCAGTGCAACAAATGGTGAACGAAGCCCTCCAACATGTTCCTAACAGTGATGGTTAGTCTTCTCTCCTGGCAATATAAGTTTAGAAGATATGTATGATTCACTTTATAATTATAGCATTGTTTAAGCAAACTTCTGAATTACATGTTCTTGTTCTAACGCAGGGAACAAAAATATTGATCAGGTATTTTACCTTTTATGATCTTACTTTCAGTCCCAATTATTGTCAATGGAATGGTATGATTCTGAGACAAGTCCATGCTTTCTATTTATCAGGTTAATCAGATCCGAGACTCGTTGGCTATTATGGGTGATAACAGCACCGCCTTTAGCTTGCCACAAGTAGGTGTTTGTCTTGTTCTTCTTGCCTTTTCCATTAATTTCTTCAAGCCCTACCCCACTCATATCACTCTCCATTGCTATGTTCCTTGGATTCGACTAACCACCTATATAATTTCAATGGCATGTAAATCTGTCTAAAGCATTCATACTTATGGGATTATGTGCATTGGATGTGTGCTGGACACACATTGGGCAAAGCCCCTCCTTTTTCTGCTGCTCCTCCTCTGGTTGGTGAGTGTGTATTAGCAGTGATGGGGGAGTTACTGGCCTGCCCATTGTCTGAGCAGGATACCTTAATGTCCATTTTATGATGGCAAAACTTACCGCACAAAGTTGTTGCATACATCTGGATTTAATTTTAGTTTTGACACTAATACCTTAGTTTTATTAAATTTTTTGGAGGGGGGGGGTATTCTAGTTTTGACAGCCTGTGACATTAATGTGCTGTAGATTCAGCTGCGTACACAGATGCTTTTAGTTAATATCTCTACCTTGGCTGACCTAATTGTGCTGAATTTGAACTGACAGCCTCATCTCCAGCGAACAAAGCTTTGTGACCTGAAGGATGGTGAGCTTGATCCTATGTATGTTAAGAAGAGGGAGCAGTTAAAAGAACTTGTTGCTAGCATTATTCGTCCAAAGATTGTGCAGGGTAAATCTCTAAATGGAAAGGAGTTTGTAGCTTTCTTGGAGCAGGTAACTTTGTTTATATCAAGCCTTCTGGTTGGAGTCGCTAGACTTCTATATTTTCTTCACTTCAGTGTCACAGGAGGGTAATTTGTAGCATTACACGGAACTTTTCTTCTTCTTTTTTTTTTTGGGAGGGGGGGGGGTGCCGTAATCGAGTTCATTTAACAATGCTGTGATTTTTCCACGTTAGTGAATGTTGTTGCTGTGTGGTAAGCATTTTTTGGCTCTCCAATGTACCCTTGATAGTTTGTCACTACATTTGCATTGCTAAAATACTACAGAGAGAGAGAGAGGAGAGAGAGAGAGAGTCAAAAGGAGATGATTCTGATGAGACTACTGAATAGTTTGATATGTGATCCAATGTGAAAATGACCTCGTAACTTCTTGTCTCACCGTTTGCTGTCCATCCATAAGAGATGTGCTTAATGGTGTCAGTTGACTGATGTCCTGGGTGCATGGTATGGGATCTTAGCCTTGATGACCAAGTAGCAGAAGACAAATAAACCAAGGACTTTTTTCTAAAAAATCACCATAAAATTGAATGATACTCCTTGATAGCTGTTAAAAGTTGTGGCCCATCCATATCACCTTTTTTGATTTTCAGCCCTGTCAGAGAATGGCTGTGAAAAATAAAAAAGCATAGGGGAAATTTTGTCACTGGTTATATATTATTTACAATTCCTCAATTTTGATCCTGCAATTTTCAGATACTCGAAGCTTTGAATAAAGGAGAGATCCCATCAACAGGCTCTCTGGTGGAGGTTTTCAATAAGGGTATTCTTGAGCGATGTTTGAAGTTATACAGTGAAATGATGGCAAAGTTACGCTTGCCACTTCCTGAGAAATCTCTGCAAAATGTCCATGACAGCTCTAAAGGGGAAACAATGAAATCTTTTGATGAACAACATTTTGGCCGTCACCATGCGAAGAGATCTGTCATGCAGCTGGATGAAGAAATAGAGAAGGTATTGATTGTTTATCAGCGGCATTAAGTTTCTTCTCTCCTTAAATCAACTTATGGATATGTAAATTTACTTTGAACTGATACACATGGATGTTAAATTGTATTTTAGATTCCAAAATCTATTGACAATTCAAATGAACTAGCAAAAAGATGGCTCTGTTTTTGTTTCCTTTAATTAGTTTCTTGTTTGAATTGTTGAATACTCATGTTGTTTTTTTCTGGAAAAACACAAACTGAATCCAAGTTCCTGAAACCCACCACCACACCATAAACCAGATGAAAAGGTGAATATTTGATCTTGCTGGTATAACTGACTACCTCATAGCTGGCCCTCTTCTGTCGAGTCTACTGCACTGGACAAGCTGCATGTGCTCAGTGTCTCATTTAACTACCAACCGTATTTAGAGTTTGAGGTTCTAGTGCTGCAACATATAAATACATATTTTTTGAAGCTGTGTCCTTGGGACTCCAAAACTTGCAATATTCTGTAAGGCTATTAAGTCTAATATTTTAAATTCTCCTGAAGTATTTTGCTGTGGAAATTCTGTCTAGGTTTATAAGAATTTCATAATGGCAAATGAGTATCAATCAGCAAAGCTCTGTGAGGCACTGTATACCAGATGTGAGGACAGAATGGACCAGCTTCAGGTTCTCAGACTTCCTTCCATGGCAAAATTCAATGCAGGCTTCTTGCAATGCAACCAAAGTTTTGAACAGGAGTGTGTTGGACCTTCAAAGGCAAATTATGAAAATCGAATGATTAAGGTTAGCCATGCTCTTTGTAATTTATTTTAATATTGCTTCCTTTATTGCTCTGCTTCTCTTATCTGGAGTGTTTTGAGTTGGAGGGAACCTTGAAATGGGAAATCAAACTCAATGGTGTTTGGTGATAAGTTTCTGATTCTTTAATATGGCATCTATGTCATAATTATCAATATGGAGACCTCATAAACTAAACAAAGTTGTTGCTAAGGAAAGGGACATGGAGGTCTGGCATAGTGTTAGTGTCTGCATTATGATGTAACCTTCTAAATGCTTTTCGAGAGACTTATCTCACTATGAATCATGTAACACATTTTTTTATTGCTTAATAAATAAGTTGTTTCAATATAGTTCCGTGTGGTGTACAAATGCGTGCTTTCATTTTCACTTTTATTTACTGATCAGTGCATTGTGAATGGATGATGTGGATCCACAGATGATGGGGAAATCAAAATCTTCATTTATAAAGGAATACAACCACAGGCTATTCAATTGGTTGGTGGCCTTCTCCCTCGTCATGGTGGTAGTGGGCCGGTTTATTATCAAGTTTATTTTGATAGAAATTGGTGCATGGGTACTTTTTATCTTCTTAGAGACCTACACGAGGATGTTCTGGTCTGCAGAGTCTCTCTATTACAACCCAGTTTGGCATTTTATTGTTGCAACCTGGGAAACACTTGTCTACAGCCCTATCCTTGATTTGGACAGGTAATGCAACATTTCCTCTATTACACGTAAGAAAAATGGAATTTCATCTTATCTAAAGATAGTGCTTGATGCCATACAAAACTCTATACTATCTTTTTCTTACACATTTACAACTATAGTGTCATTATTTTATACTTGGTGGCTAAGTTTGGCGCTTTGATCAGAAGCATGTCTTGTTAGTTGATAGTTCAAAGTTGTGCTCATTGTGTGTTCCTTTTAGAACAGAATGAGCTCTGGCAACACTTGCAAAAAAATATGTTTTAAAGGTCAAATGTATTTTAAATGATTTCTTATATCAATCGGTATGCTAGAGATTAATAGGCATATTTAGAAGGATCCGGTCCATAGTTTTGTATTTAACGAGCATTGTTCCATTTTCTTTCTCGTTTTCTTTTGTTGATCTGTTTTGGTTCAATGCAGATGGGCAATACCACTTGGTTTCATGGTGGTGATTTTGGTAGTATATTGGCGATGTTACGGTGGAAGGAAAAATGGGTCACGCTGGCTGTTACCTTTATACAATAATCATAAAGGGGGCACTGATAGGCCAAGAACAGACTAAATGAATTGCTACCATGTGCCTTAAACATCTGGCATATTCTTTGCTGCAATCATTTTGGGTGAGCTTTACTTTTTTCACATACAAAGCCCGCCATTCTTTTCTTTCCTTTGGTTCCTGGAAACATTTGTTCTCGGCGCCGAGGCTGGTGATGAGATGAGTTTTGCCTGGTCACACTAGTATCATTTCTCCATCATCGTGTCCAGGCCATTTACATTGTTGTAATCTGCTAGTTACTTAAAATGTCTGTTATTTCACGGGTTTAGTTTCCCTATGCCAATGTTGTAAAAGTATAGTCTTATGAAATCATATTTGACCATTCAATTAGATCTGCATTACTGACTGTACAGACACTATTATTCGATTACATTATAAAGAAGAAAAGCTGATATTCTATTCTCTCAGTGAGAATCTTTTCAGCCACAAAATTTTCAGTGAAGGTGATGTCGCCAGAGGTTTGGTAACTCAGCTTAATTTGTCATGACACCTCTGTATTCTGTATGATAAAATATACTGTTGCAAGCACCATGATGGCTATTATGGCCGCCTTTCATTCCGTTCTCAGTGAATAGATTTTTTATTTACAATAATGTCCAATTCTGAAGAAAAAAATAAAATTGAAAATCTAGTATCATCCTGGGAACACAAGATCTTAATTGAAACAAATTATTAATTTTGAATCCCAGTGGACAATGTCTAGGGATAAAATTGAAAAATAAGTGATTTAGTGACCAAAATGAAAAATGCTTCAAGGATAAAACACACACACACACACCATGTCATAGTGTTGTAACTTAATCGTAATAAAGAGACTTGGAAAAGGCCAATCCACTCCTCTGGGTTTGTGTTTATTTCTGCCAAGAGGGCTAAAGAGAAATCATGGACTAAAGTAGATTATAACTTTAATCTTTCTAGTCTAGCGTACCTAAACAATGAACTGCTGCATTTCAACTTTGGATTGACTGTTTATTTTTATATTTTAAAAATGTTTTTGAAATAATTTTAAATTTATTATTTTTTTAAAAAAATTAATATATTTTTAATGTTTTTAGATCATTTTGATGCATTGATATCACATATAATTTTTAAAAAATAAAAAAAATATTATTTTAATATATTTCTGTATGAAAAACATTTTGAAAAGCAACCGTAACCATACTCCCAAACAGGTAAATAATGTATGTGCTAGGCCACGTCGTTTTCATCTCAATCTGTGCTTTTAGATTATTAAAAAAAAAGTGTTACGATTCAAAAAAAAATACAAATTTTTTTCCTCGTAGTGGCTAAATTAAACAAACTTACACCAAATCTATTATGTTATCTGCATTAATTTGATTGCTCGTCTTTTTTTTTTATGATAATTTGATTTCTTAAATATAACGCAGGATTCAAAATTTCAAGAGAAAATGGATTAATTATTTAAACAAAAATAAAACTATAAAAAAATGAGATTGTGATAATTAAGCTGTAACTATTGAATAGTTATAACATAAAAAAGAGATGAACACAAAGAAACAGGAGAAATAAGAGATAGAAAATTAAAATAATTTTCAATATGAGAGAAAATTCTTATTACTTTTTAATGAGACGTTATGTAATTTTCTTTTTCTTATTTATGTCTATTTCTTTCCTGGTGAGCGAGCATTGACCATCATTCTAAGGTTAGTGATTGTATATAGTGTGATGACTAGTTTGGTGGCTGTGTTACACCACGGCTTGACCAAAACAAATTCTAATGTAAAATTAAAAAAAAGTTCTAGCACTGTTAGCGAGTCCTAAATAGTAATTAAAGTCAGTCATAAATCCAATTAAATCTAATAAACTAGTTTTATTTAATTATATAATAAAAAATTTAACGATGGTAAATTGATTGAATAAAAAAATATATGTGATGACGAATGTTTTTTTTTTAAATAAATTACAAAACTCAATTCTCATCCAACTTAACGCTAGAAGATGAAATCAAAAAAAAAATAACTTAAGTCAACACAAGTTAAAATATCAAACTCGTGACCCTGATCATGAACCTGGGTAACCCCATAAAAGAAAAAAATAAAAAATAAAACTGAATTATTAACAAACATGATGTAGAATGATTAAAAAAATCAATTAACAAAAATAACAAAACAAATAGCAAACCCGAGTACGTCTACCAAACATCACAACCTGAATCATGTGAATATGATAATCTAATAAAAAAATGAAAAGAAAAATCACAAAGCCCATTTTCAAAACAATCCAATATTGAATGATGAAATTGAAAAAAAAATATTCAATTAAAAAAAACTTAAAAAAAAGACTTGGGTAAACTCACATTGACCTGCTAAATTATGACCTAGGTTATAAGGCTTGGATAACTCCGTAAAAAAAAGCAAAAGAAAATCACAAAGCCTAATTTAAAAAAAAATTAATGTTGAATGATAAAATTAAAAAAGAAATAATATGAATAAAGGGGGACCTAAAATAAATGGTGTCAGCCTGGGTTAATTTTTAAACTTGAGACCTACATCATAGGATTGAGATTACCTTGTCAACAAAATAACAAAGATCAATTTCCAACCAACCCAGTGTTAAAAATATAAAATTGAAAAAAAAAAATTTTTTTTTTTAAATATTAATAAAAAAAATGATGATCAAATTTAACATAAAAAATAATAAAACAACTTACAATTTTGAATGGATAAACACAAATCCCAATGGAAGAAGATATGTAATATAAGAAGAGGGCAAGGACAAAGAAAAGGTTATTGGTGGCTAACCATCGCTCCTTTATCAACACGCTTTGCATCCATCGAAAGCTCTTGCTAAGATGCCTCAAACACCGCTAAGGATAATAGTTTTTTTTTTTGTAGACCCTGTAATGAAATTTTAGGAATTTGTTCATAATATTATAATGAATCTAAATATGTATTGAATCATAAACAAATAGCAATTATTTATTTCAAAATGTAAAAGTACACAACATCTCAAATCTAGCACACTCTTTTATCAGAATCAACATAAAAATAAACTCCACTTAATAAAAGTAAAAGCAAAAAAAAAAAAATCTAGTCATTAAGAGGTTGTTTAAGGTTACAGTTCAACTCGTGTTTTGTAATTTTGATTTTTAAATTTTTTTTTTACTTAAAATTAATTTTTTTAATATTTTTAGATTGTTTTAATGTGCTGATACCAAAAATAATTTTTTTAAAATAAAAAAATAATTATTTTAATATATTTTCAAATAAAAAATATTTTAAAAAACTATTGTTACCTCTAAATACCAGAGAAGAGGGTGAAAGAATAAAAAATGAAGTTTGAATGTTGAGTGACAAATGGAAAAAAATAAATTTCACACACACATATGGTGTGGTACTAGAGAGGTAGCTCGCGCCATGCTGCAAGCCGGTTCAAATTTTTTCAATGCAAGAAAATAATATTCAAACAATGATAATCCAAGACAAATCAAGTTAAATTCACTAAAGCATGACTCGGGATATAAGACCGACACAACTTGCATAAAAAAAAGCGAAAAGAAATTATAAAGTTCAAAACCTAATAACACAATGTTAAAGATGAATAAAAATTCAAAAAATACAATGCCGAAGAAGAAAACCCGAGTCAACTCGGCCTAATTTGATAAACCCACAACCCGTAATATGAGATCATGATAAAAAAAAAGAAATTCAAAAGAAGTACCTAGCAAAAAAAAACCAACTTAAAAAAAAACCCGAGCTAGCCTGGGTTAGTTTTACCAACCCGCCATTATAATAACCAAATAGAAAGAAAAGCGAAAAAATAACAAAGATCAAAGGCAAATTATTCAATGCAAAACGATGAAATTGAAAAAAAAAACTCATAAAAAACTGATAAAAAAAACCAGATTTCCAAAAGAAGCCCTTGGCAAAAAATACCAAAGTTAAATAATAATAAAAAACTTAGTAAGAAAATGGAAGTTAACTTAGGTTAACTTTACCAACTCGCACCCGGGATAACTCATTAAGTGCCGGCGCGTGCAACTGTTTTTAAATAATATTTAATAAAACACACTTAATGGTTAATAATTTAATGGCAAAGGATACAAAAAAATCAATTTAAAAAACCCCAGTCAACCCAGGTTAACTTAACTAACTCGCGACATGAGATATGTGACAGGAATAACCCCGCAAAAAGGAAAGCAAAATAAATCACGAAGCTCAAGGCCCAATAATTCAATGTCAGATGATGAAAATGAAAAAAAATTTAAAAAGAACTGCAAAAAAGATCGAACTTAAACCGAGTTCATCATCAAAACTGGTGGACTGGGTCATGAGACTGAGATAACCCTGTAAAAAGCAAACATGAAAAAATCACAAAGAAAAATTTCAATTCATAAAAATAGTAAAATAAAAAAAATAAAATTAAAACAATGAGGACTAAACCATGCACAAAAATAATTAAAAGAAACTAATTAGGGATTAAATTGAAAAAAAATAAATGAAGAAAAGGATAAAAAAGAGCAATAAAAAAAATAAGGACCAAAATTAAAAACCAAATAAAATTAAATTAAACTCCAAGGACAAAATAAAAAAATAATAATGCAAAGGATAAAATAATAGCAATCAAAAAAACGAGGACCAAATTGGATAAAAAAAATATAATGAGATTAAATGACGAG
>Ga0307508_10004068_pt1 | contig 14454 bp, 14 predicted proteins | sample 9_EM_MG_FD_203089 | JGI IMG/M metagenome (GOLD analysis project Ga0307508, IMG submission 203089) | Populus trichocarpa ectomycorrhiza microbial communities from riparian zone in the Pacific Northwest, United States - 9_EM | ecosystem: Host-associated > Plants > Roots > Unclassified | place... | reverse complement strand
TCAGCCGAGGCGGTGTACAGATGCATCGTCTCTTCACATTCGAGCTGGACGGTTCCGAGAAGCCGGCGTGCGTCGCAGAATCACTCACCCACTTCGTTCCTCCACGTCCTCCCGATTGAATCGGGGATACAACGAGGCGCCTCACGGCGCACAGTAGCCGTAGACCGTCTCCCACAGGGCGAAATCGTGCGGCATGTACCCCCAGGGGATGGCGGTGCGGTCGACGTAGAGGATTGCGTCCAGGATGCGGCGCAGGTCGTGCTCGGGTGGGCGTACGATGTGCCGGCCCGTGCCCCTGCGCTCGGACCGCCAGGCGGTGAGCGTGGGTCCGATCAACTCCCAGCGGGCATCGGATAGGTCGCCGGGATACGGGCGCTGGCGCGAAACGGGCCGAGGCACGGCGTCTTCAGCCACACAGCTCCCATTGAGCACTCTCGCCTCTGCAGTTGCAGACCACCGGACAGGCCGAGCTGAGGGGGATCGTCACTCCCGCACCGGCTGCGACCAGTGCCAGCACGGTGCTCGAAGCCGGCCGAGAGACAAGCGGTGGTCGGCAGGCAAAGCAGAGTAGTTCCTCCACCTCGACGGTCCGGGCGCTGAGTTTGGGGTGCGCGATCGGCAACCGCACGAAGGCAAGGTCCAGCGCGCCGGAAAGGATCTCGTCGAGTGCCATGGAGACATATATCTGCGACTGCAGGCCGAGTTCGATGCGAGGAGCCTGGCTCAGAGGCAGCCCTCGTCACCATCGAGCCCGAGGTGGCGAAGACGCCGGTACAGGGTGGTCCTGCCGATGCCCAGCAAAACCGCTGCCTCGGACTTGTTGCCCCCAGAGGCGTTGAGCGCCTTGATGATGGCCTCGCGCTCTGCCGTCTCGATCAGTGTGAGAAGGCGTCGCGGTGGAGCCTCTTGCAAGTGCTGTGGGAGATGCCGACGCTGGATGACCGAGGCATGCACCTCCCTCACGAGAGTGGCCAGGGTGTCGGTGAGCTCCGAGATGTTGCCGGGCCAGCTCCACTGCATGAACGACTGCAGCGCTGCCGGTGACATCGCGTGCCTCCCGCTGGGGTCGATACGGTCAAGTATGCGTTTGGCCAGGCCGGGGATGCGCTCAGGAGTCTGGGACAGAGCCTCGGTGCGTACCGTGGGGCCGACCTCGTCGATCAGCGCCCGCACCTCCGCGGACGCCCGTTCCACACATACCGTGAGAAGGAGGTTGCTGTTGCGCTGCCCGGCGGCAGCGGCGGCCCTGTGCTGATCCACGAGGCGGGACAGGTCGTGAGTCTCGCCCGCGGGAACGTCCTCGACCCGCCGGAGCAATACGTCCGTCCCGGCCGCCAGGTGGTCGGCGACGGCAGTCCAAGGCGTGGCCGTTCCCCGGGACACGGTGATCACCTCAAGAACCATCCCGGCCCTACGGTTCGCGTGCAGGTCCCGGGAAACCGTCGCCCGGCCCGATCCTCGGGGGCCCTCGACAACGACCAGTCCATTGTCGGCGGCCCCAGCACCGGCCGCGGCCAACGTGTGAATATGGCGCACGGCAGCCTTCGAGTCGCTGCTTTGGTCGGCTCTTGTCTCGAGGTCGGAATAGTGCAGGACGAAGTGGGCTCGCGGGCCGTCGAGCACCCGTCGCGCCACCACCTCGAATAGTGTGGCGTCGAGCTGGAGCCGCGCGGTTTCGCTGGTCGACCAGTCATGAGCGTTGAGGAGCTCCCAGAGCATGACATGGGAATCCGCGCTCACGTACGGGAGCCCCGGCGTGTTGGCCAGCAAGGATTCCTGGTCCATGACCACTGTCGGCCGCCTCGAATTGGTGAAGCGCATGAAAGACATCGCCAGGGCGAGGTCCTGGGGCCGCGACGCAGCCCGCACCCGCTCCTCGATCTGCTGTCCGATCTCCCGGGTGAGCGACAGCATGAGCGGGTTGGCGACCTCGACAGGCCCGCCGAGCGAGATCGAGCCGATGACGGACCCGGCAGGGGCACACACGGGAAGCGCGGCACACACGAGAGCGGCCAGTGCCTCGTTGTAGTGCTGGCTGCCCTCGACGTAGACAGCGCGTTTCTCGACCATCGAGGTGCCGAGCCCGTTGGTGCCGACCGATTCCTCGGAGTAATCGAAGCCTTCGGCGGCGTGCACACGGTCCAGACGGCGCCGCGCACTGTTGTCACTGGTTCGCCGGGCCACTATGTTGCCCGCTCGGTCACTCAGGAACAGCGTGGTCCCGGTGTCGGCCAGTTGGTGCTGCCAGCGGTCGAGGACCGGGCCGGCCGCCCGGCACAGGAAGGAATCGGTGTCGATGTCCTGATGGCGTCGGCAGAGTGATGTGCTGTCCACAGAGCTGCTGATCGATCGGCGCCAGCTGCGCAGGATGAGGTCCGGAACCACACCCTCTGCCCGGACGTCGCCGAATAGACCGACGCGTATCAGCTCCTGACGTGCTTGTCGTACCAGATCACGCACCGAGCTACCTCCTTCGCCAGTCCTGTACTCCACTGTGACCAGAAAGAAGGAACAACTCCAATATGCAATGCGTCTGAAACTTCTTGTACATCTGGTATCGATGCTGGTCAGCCTTGCCACTGAGCCGTGTTTCACATCGGAACACCCGCTTTTCCTCTCCGCCCTCACATCATGGTGCCTCGCAAGTGAAGTACGCCACACAGGCCGCCCTAGGTCGATAGAGCAAGAACTTCCACCGTTACCGCGCACGCGTCCCGAGCCGCCCAAGATCAGGAGGAGCCATGCGCGCTGCCGTCTACTACGGCAACAAGACCCTCGCCATCGAGGACATTTCCGAGCCATCACCGGGAGACAGCCAGGTCAAGGTGCGGGTCAGCCGCAACGGCATCTGCGGCACCGACCTGCACGAGTACTACGACGGTCCCATCTTCGTCCCGCCGGCCGTTCCCCACCCCCTCACCGGCAAGCACATGCCTCTCGTCCTGGGGCACGAGTTCTCGGGCGTGGTCACAGAGGTGGGCAAGGGGGTGACGGACGTACACGAAGGCGACCATGTCACCGTGGAGCCGGTCTATCGCTGCGGTGAGTGCCGCCCCTGCAGGACAGGGCGCTACAACCTGTGCAATGTGATCGGATTCCACGGCCTCATGGCGGACGGCGGCATGGCGGAGTACACCGTGGTTCCCCGCAACCAAGTGCACAAGCTGCCCGACGGCGTGCCGCTGGAGATGGGTGCGCTGGTGGAACCCATGTCAGTGGCCTACCACGCGGCTTCCCTGGCGGAGGTCAATGACCAAAGCAGTGCGCTGATCTACGGCGCGGGCCCCATCGGCATCGGGCTGTGGTTCGCTCTACGCGGGATGGGCCTGACCGAAATCGAGGTGGTCGAGCCTTCCAAGACACGTCGTGCGTCGATCGAGGCACTCGGCGCACGAACACTCGACCCGACGAGCCAGGACGTGTCGGCACTCATCGCCGACCGCACGGACGGGAACGGCATCGATGCCGCATTCGACGCTGCTGGTGTCGCGCCAGCGGTCGAGTCGGCCCTGGAGTGTCTCGGAGAGCGCCGTCCCCTCATCAGCGTGGCGATCTACGACGGACCGCTGTCGACCCCTCTGATCAACCTCGTCCTGCGCGAGCGCCGCATCCAGGGGACGATCTGCTACACCAGCGACGACTACCGGGCCGTCATCGATCTCGTCGCACAGGGTCACTACGACACGACGGGCTGGGTCGAGACCGTACCTCTCAGCGGTGTGGTCGAGCAGGGATTCGAGGAGTTGCGAGCCGGTCGCAAGATGAAGCTGCTCGTCGATCCCACGTCCTGAGCCGCCCTCGCCACCCATCCCCGGAACAGGTGCGGCCGGCCCGCCTCCGTCGGCTCACCTCGAGCGCCCCGTGCAGTCATGACATTGCGCTTCCGCGCCTGCCCGGTACCCACGCAGTACACGATCACACGCACCCACAGGTCCAGGAGAAACAACATGACAGTCGCACACGTCACCGGTGCCGCTCGAGGCATCGGCAAGGCCATCGCCCTGCGGCTCGCCCAAGACGGACACGACGTGGCGGTCTCGGACCTCCCTGTGATGAAGGACGCGCTCGAGGCCACGCGCGATGCCCTCGAGTCACATGGTGTGCGAGCGGTCGCCCTGACCGGCGACGTCTCGGACCACGACTCGGTTGGGCGGCTGGTCGCCGACACAGCAGGCCAGCTCGGTTCACTCGACGTCATGGTCGCCAATGCGGGCATCGTGCAGACCAAGGCGCTGCTCGACGTCTCACCCGACGAATACGACCGTGTCCACGCCGTCAACGGCCGCGGCGTCTTCTTGTGCTACACAGAGGCCGCGCGGCAGATGATCGAACAAGGTACGGGCGGCAAAATCATCGGCGCCTCGTCGATCGCCGGCCACAAAGGCTTCGGTCTGTTGGGTGTCTACAGCTCGTCCAAATTCGGCGTCCGCGCGCTGACGCAGGCCGCCGCGCAGGAATGGGCCGAGTACGGCATCACCGTGAACGCCTATTGTCCTGGCATCGTCGACACCCAGATGTGGGTGGAGGTCGACCGTGACCTCGGGGAGATCAACAACGTCGGCACGGGCGAGTCGATGAAGGCCATGGCCTCGAGCATCACGCTCGGGCGTGTGTCCACTGGCCAGGACGTGGCGAACTTCGTCTCCTTCCTGGCCGGGACTGATTCGGACTACATGACGGGCCAGTCCGTGCTTGTCGACGGCGGCATGCTCTTCGTCTGAGTACGATTCGGGGGCGCCGACACGGATCGTATCCGGCGTGCCGCCCGGCGGCGCGCTCCCGTCCTGTCCGACGGGCAGTGACCTGTGGTCCGATGCCGTGCCGACGTCCTCCCCGCCCCCTCGTACGAGCACACGCCCCGGCCCAAGCACTGCGGTGCCCGGAACGGACGGGCCGACGCTTGTGGTCCTTGCCTCGGTGGTGAGGTGCGGCAAGCACCGCGAACAGTCGGAAGCCCTAGCACCCGGCCGCCGGAGACCAGGATGAAGGGCAGCCCGCGGATCACCGTCGACTCCTGCGCAGTCCTGACGCTCAGCGACGGGTAGCACCCGCGATTACCCGGAGGCGGCGCTGCCATCTCGACGGCAGGTCACCACAGCAGCGCGGGAAGCACGCCCAGCCGCGACAACAGCCATTGATGAGCAACCAATGTCAAATTAAGGTCGCACCAAGACAATGGACTGATGGATCACACCGGGGCTGATTCCCCCGGGAACGGGAACAGTCATGGAACTTCGCTACCTGACGGCCTTCATCACCGTGGCGGAGGAGCTGCACTTCGGCCGGGCCGCCAAGCGGCTTCAGATGGCCCAGCCGCCGCTCAGCCAGCAGATCCGTCGGCTGGAGAAGGAACTCGGGGTCCAGCTGTTCGAGCGTAATACCCGATCGGTCCGGCTCACCAGCGCCGGCGAGTCCTTTCTCGAGCCGGCGCGGACGGTGCTGCAAAACCTCAACCTCGCCAGGCTGGCGGCCAAGGCTGCGGGGAGAGGCGAGTACGGGCGGGTCAGCGTGGGGTTCGCCGGGGCATCCAGCCACGAGACACTGCCGCGCCTCACCCGGGCGATCCGAGCTTCGCATCCGGGCATCGAATTGGCCTTGGAAGGACAGACCTACGCCAACATCGCGGCGTCACGGGTCGCGGACGGCTCGCTGGACCTCGGCTTCGTCCGCCTGCCGGTCACCCCGCCTGGCATCGTGACGCGGGTGATCGGGGAAGAGGAACTGCTATGTGCGCTGCCTCTGGACCACCAGTTGGCACAGAACCAGACCATCCCGATCGCAGCCCTGGCCGAGGAGCCGTTCGTCAGCTTCCCCGCCCATTCCGGGTCCTCCTTGCGCGACGCCGCCGTTCGTACGTGTGAAGCGGTTGGCTTCACCCCACGAGTGGTGCAGGAAGCCCCGGACTCCTACACCATTCTCGCTCTGGTCGCCGCAGGGGTGGGCGTGACACTTACCCTCACCTCCTGCCAGCACATCCAGCAGACGGGCTTGGTGTACCGGCCCCTGGCCGGTACACCCATCCGGCTTCAGTCCGCACTTGCCTGGAGGGCGGATAACCCGTCCGCAACTCTACGGACCGTACTCGCCGTGGCCCGTCGGACGCTGCCCACGCCACCGCGCTTGGACGCTCATTGAAATAGGTCCGATGACACCGGTTCGGCCGGACTGGCCGCGGCGGCGGATGGATCTTGACGCAGCACGGACGTAGTTCTCGGCACCTCCACCTGCGTGGGCGGCGATCAGTGCGTCGGCGACGACCTGCGGCGGGTCGTCGCGGTCCGGGAACCGGTAGCCGGGGACGAAGACGAGGTCGGCCCACGCAAGCCCGTCGAGGCCGTGGGCGACGTAGTACGCGAGGCCATCGCCGCCGGTCACGAGACCGGACGTCGGCCCCACACACCCGCACCTCGTACGGCATGCTCGCGCGGGGCGTGAAAATTTGCGCAGGAATGCCGACATCGAGCGGGCGTCGCATGTGTGCAGTAAACGCCCGGGACCCCGCCCGGGGCAGGACCATTCCCGCCCCTTCCGCGCTACTGCTCACCAGGCAGAAGCACGCTTCTCGCCAGGCTGGACGTAAGTATTCGACACCAGCAGTGTCATCGACTGGCCGCTGTACCCAGAGCGACTTCGGACTGGGGGCTCAGAGCCGTCGTGATCAGCGGTTTCCAGCCGACGGCGCGAGCGGCGAGGAGGGCCGCGGCCACCGCCGTTACCTCCGGCTCTCCAATGACGTGAGCCACCTTGCCGGTTACCGCCTGCTTGGCATCGATCCAGCCGCTGGAGCGGGCCCAGCCGCCTGCGGTAAAGACGGGCGCGTCGGGCGCGCTGAGGGTTCGGACGGCCGTGATGGCGCGGTCTCCGAGTTCGGCCAGGGCGCCGAGCACTGCCGAGGCACGGGACAAGGGGTCGGCCGGGGCATGAGGGGCGAAGGAAGGTGGCCGACCACCGGCTGAGCCAGGCAGGAAGGCGTGTGAGAACAGGTGGCCGTCGGGTGCGGCGTCGCCGGAGATCAGGCGATTGAGGGCGTGGGCGACGGCTGGGTCCTGGGAGGCCCATTGCATGTTGCGAGCGAGTTCTTCCACGCGCAGCACGGTGGCCCCGGAAGCGTTGTGAATGCCGGGTGATACGTCGACCGCCCGGGGCACGGGGCCGGGTGGTGGTACGGGGGTTTGTGCGACGACGACTTCGGCGGTGCCCATCGAGTCGAGGACAGCTCCGGGATGCAGCTGGTGGACACCCCAGCCCCCGACAGGGTGGTCGTGTCCTCCTGCCACAACCCGGGCCTCCTGGGAAAGTACGCCCGCGTGCTGTAGGCGCGCGGAGCGCAGATCGCCGACGATCGAGCCGGTGCGCAGGACAGTGGGCAGCAGGTCGGTGGAGCCGAGGGTGGCCTGGACGCGGCTCGTATGCCAGGTGCGCTCGCGCGGCCGCCAGGCGCCGGTGCGTGAGGCAAGCGTGTCACTGAAAAAAGTGGTGCCACTCCATCGGCAGGCGACATAGTCGGTCAGGGCGAGCCATGATGACGCCCGCTCGATGTGGGGCTGGTTGCGGGCCCAGGCCCAGCCGATGAGGGTGCGGGCCGCGTCGGTGGCCGTGCCGACATCGTCGGCCTGGCCCAGGACCGGCCGCAGGGCGTTGAACAGTTCGGTGCGGCGGGGGTCGAACCAGGCCAGGGCCCGGGTCAGCGGGTGCAGGCCGGCGTCGACGAGGACGCCGTCTTCACCGACGCCGGCGGCACAGGCCGCCGCCACGGTGTAGCGCTCGGCGCACGCCTCGATGGCCATCTCTTCGATGGTGTCGAACAGCCGTGCCGCGTCGATCGAGGGACTGTCGGCGGGCCGCGGGGTGGTGCGGCGGACTCGGGCGACAACATGACCGGCGGCATCGAGCGCCACCACTTTGAGGTTCGTGCTGCCGATGTCGATGCCGAGGACGGCATCTACCCGCTGCGACGAGGTTCCCACGTTGCTGTCATCTCCTTCGATCGACGCGGCGGCTCATGTCCCTGGGCGGGGAATCAGTCGTTGAAGCGGACGCTGCGGGTGAGGGCGGAGATCTCCGACAGAACCTTGTCGGCGACATCTGGTTCGCGCTGCCAGATGTTGCGGCCGACGATAACGCCGCGGGCGCCGGCACGGATGGTCTGGGCGATCGCGTCGACGGTCTCGGCGGGCTCGCCCGCGAGCGGCCCACCGGCGATGACCAGGGGTACCTGGAGTTCTTCGACGAGGCGGCGGGTGCGCTCCTCTCCGGGGAAGGCGATCTTGATGATGTGGGCGCCGAGGTCGTAGGCGATTCGGGCGACTTTCTCCTCTTCGATGATGACCTCTTCGGTGCGGGGTGCGCCGATGAGGACGGGTTCGAGAATGAGGGGGATGTCCCAGGCGTCGCAGGCGGCGACGACCTCGCCGACCCGCTTGCACAGCGCGGCGCGCTCGGCGTTGGAGATGTTCCACGGGAAGAGCATCTTGACGGCGTCGACCCCCATGCGGACGGCCTCTTCCACGGTGGTGATGAGGCTGTGGGAGCCGCCGCCGTCGAGCTGGGTGTAGTCGTAGTACGTGTCGAGGGTCAGCACTCGTGTCAGGTGCGGGTGGCGGGCGAAGAAGGCTTCGGTCTGCTTGACCTGGCCCGGAGTCATCATGAATCCGGTGACGTCCTTGTCGCCCCAGGTGGCGAACGGTGCCGAGGGAGTCTCCAGGCCCTCGATCCGCTTGAAGATCAGGCCGTGGTCGACGGGCATGATGGTGGCGACCCGGTCGCTGGGGAGCGTGCGGCGCATCCGGTACTCCATGGACATGGCTGTCTTGTCCCTCTCGTCGTGAGCGCGTCATCCGCTGAGGTGGCGGGGTGCGGCTCGCACACCACCAAGTTGTACGTACAGTCTGTACTGTACGAACCGTAGGGGCTAGCGTGAGGCCGGTCAAGACGCTGATCGAAGGAGCACGGCGCCATGCACCGGCACATCGTCAATCGCACCGAAACCGCTACTCAGGAAGCCCTCGAAGGACTCGCTCTCACCCATCCGCATCTGCTGGCCTACGACCGGGAGGCGGGCATCGTCACGCGGGCACATCCGGCCCGGGACAAGGTCGGTCTGGTCTCCGGCGGCGGATCGGGACATGAACCACTGCACGCCGGGTTCGTCGGCACCGGCATGCTCGACGTGGCGGTGCCCGGCGCCCTGTTCGCCAGCCCCACCGCCCTCCAGGTGCACCTGGGCACGGTTGCGGCCGACTCCGGGCGGGGCGTGGTGCAGATCGTGAAGAACTACACCGGCGACGTGCTGAACTTCCAGATCGCCGGCGAACTGGCCGGGGACGACGCGGTCAAGACCGAGGCGGTGCTCGTCGACGACGACCTGGCCACCAGCAGCGACGGCGACGGGCCGGGACGGCGCGGCACTGCAGCCGTGCTGGCCGTGGAGAAGATTTGCGGTGCGGCCGCTGAAGCCGGGGCCGACCTGGTCGAGGTGGCCGAGCTGGGCCGCCGGGTGGCGCGGGGCTCCCGTACCCTCAGCCTCGCGCTGACCGCCGGCACCCACCCCGGGGCGGGCGAACCGGCCTTCGTCCTGCCCGACGGCGAGGTCGAACTCGGCGTGGGCATCCACGGCGAGCGCGGCACCGGCCGCATACCCTTCGCCGATGCCGACACCCTCATCGGGCAGCTCATCGATCCCCTCACCACCGCACTCGGCCTGCGGCGGGGCTCGTCCGTGCTCGCCATCGTCAACGGCCTGGGCGGCGCCTGCCCGCTGGAGCTGTCCCTCGCGGCCCGCACCGTCCACCACCGCCTGAGCGGACTCGGCATCACGGTGGCGCGCTCCTTGGTGGGCTCCTACGTGACCTCCCTGGACATGCACGGGGTGTCGGTGACCCTGCTACCGGCCGACGCCGATCTGCTGCCCCTGTGGGACGCCCCCGTACGCACACCCGCCCTGACCTGGTGACGAGACAAGGACCCGCCATGACCAACACCTCTGTGGACACCGCCCTGACCAAGGGATTCGGCCGCGGCTGGACCGAGGCGCTGTTCCGCGCCTTCCTGGGCGGCCGTGCCCAGGACCTCGGCAACCTCGACCGGCTCGCCGGCGACGGCGACTTCGGCAACAACATCACCTCCGCCCTGGAGCGCGCCCGGCAGAGCATCGAGGCGGAGCCGCCCCAGGATTACCGCGGCTGGCTGACCGCCGTCTCCCGCGGCTTTCTCGGCACCGGCGGCACCAGCGGCCCGCTGTTCGGCATGCTCTTCCGCGACCTCGCCCGCTGCGTCGACCGCGGCGAGCCCACCCTCGCCGAGCTCTCCCGCGGCCTGAGCGCAGCCGTAGCCACCGTGCAGCGATACGGCAAAGCCGAGGTCGGCCACAAGACCATGATCGACGCCCTCGCACCGGCCGCCCGGACCCTGGAGTCCCTGCTGCCCGTAACCACCGACCCGACCGAGGCCCTGGCCTCGACAGCGCAGGCGGCTGTCGAGGGCGCGCGCAGCACCGCCGAACTGGTCGCCAAGCGGGGCCGCGCCAGTTACGTCGGCGACGTTGCCCGCGGAGTGCTGGATCCCGGGGCAGCCGCGGCGGCCATCATGCTGCAAGCGGCCGCAGCCGCACAGTCCGGCACGGCCGGGCAGATCGACACCGGGTGGGTCAGCGCCTGACACCGCCCGGACAGCGGGGGTGCGGCCACCGAGGGCCGCACCCCCGCTTGCTCCTCGCGGACCGGCGACCGAACGGCCATTTGGTACGGACAGTACGGACGGCGGATTACGATGAACACCGCGGCAGGTCACTCCCGCCGGAGCCAGTGGAAGGAGCGCGCAACGTGACGCTATCGGGGGCCATCGACCGGCAGTCGTCGACGCCCTACTACCAACAGCTCGTGGAGGCGCTGGAGCGGCGGCTGACCAGCGGCGAGATCCCGCAGGGCCAGCGCCTGCCCAGCGAGAACGACCTGTGCAAGGAGTTCGGCCTGTCCCGGGCCACCGTCCGCCAGGCCTTGCAGGTACTGGAATCCCAGGAACTGGTGACGAGGGTGGCCAATCGCGGCGTCTTCGCCACCCGGCCCCCGGCGGCGGACGAGGGCTGGACCATCCAGCAACCAGAGGGTTTCCTGGAAAACGCCCTCAGCCACCAAAATCACTCCGTCACCACCCAGGTGCTGCGCCACGGACCGGCCATCCTGCCGATCTTCGCCTGCCACCTGCTGAAGGTGCCCGAGAACACGCCCGGCTACGAACTGGTGCGGCTGCGCCTGCTCAACGACGTCCCGGCCCTGTACAGCATCAACTACAGCCCGCCCGACCTCGTTCCCGTGCTCGCCACCAGCCGTGAGGTGCTGGACGGGAAAGCCTCGCTGAGCCAGGCGCTCGCGTCCGCCGGGTACACCCTCGGCGGTGCCCACCGGTCCGTGCGGGCCGTCGCCCCTTCACCCGAGATCGCCGCGGCCCTGGACATCAGTCGGACCACGCCCACCCTCCATATCCGTTCCACCTCGTGGACGCCCGCCGGGCGGCAGTTCGATGTCTACGACACCTGGGTACGCAGCGACGTCGTCCCCCTGGAAGTCAACGTGGACGCCACCGGCGGCTCCTGAACGCGGCGCCGGTACCGCAGCCGGCCGGAGGCGGCCACCGTACAGATGCACTGTGGCCGCCTCCATTCCCTGGTCGGGGCTTTTATGACGTCCCGGCCGTCTCGGCCGCGGGGTCGGTGACCCTCAGGAGGGTCGTGCCTTCGTCGACCGCTTGCTGCGATTCCTCGGGAATCCGCAGCCACCTCACCGCAACACCGGCCATCACGTACAAGGCGGCGAAGACGGCGGTCACACCGCCGGGGCCGATGGAGTCCAGGAACACGGTCACGATCAGCGGTCCGACGAAGGTCGCAGCCCCCGCGCCGAGGTTGAGCACCGCGATCGCGTTGCCCTTCTGCCCCGGCGCCATCAGCGACATCAGCACGGAAATCGGCGTGAAGCCGGCCAGGGTGATGCCGTACAGTGCCGCGCACACCAAGGCCAGCCAGTACTGGTCACTGACGTGGGCGGGCAGGAAGTACAGGCACAGGGAGCTGACGGCGGAGGCGATACAGCCGAACCAGCGCAGGGTGAGGTGCCAGCCGAGACGGTCGCTGAGCACGCCGAAGAAGAGGTTGGCGAAGATGTTCGCCGCGCCCAGGACGAAGACCAGTTGCAACCAGCCCGCGGTGCCGAAGTGCAGGTCGTCGGAGAAGACCGTGGGCAGGAAGACCAGGAACCCGAACTGCGGCGCGGTATTGACGATCCGCACCAGACAGCCGACGGCGATGCGGGGCTGGGAGAAGATGATGGCGACGCTGTTGAGGATGCTGCGGCCCGCGGACACCTCCGGAGGCGCCAGGCGCTCCCCGCCCGGGGCATGGCGGATCCCGATCAGCGCCAGGACGCCGCCGGCCACCACCAGGACGAGGGAGACCCAGAGGGTCGCGTACTCGCCGATCAGCGGCTCACTCCCGCTGGCCAGAAGCGAGCCCAGTGTCGGCAGGCCGCCGGTGAAGGCGAAGTAGAACCACCCCACGGCCGAGCCGAGCCGATGCGCGGGGCTGCCCGCCAGGACCCACACCAGGAAGCCATAGGCGAAGAAGGGATAGCCCAGACCGCGCAAACCGTAGACGAGCAACATCAGCGGATAGTTCTGGGTGGGCAGGGCGACAGCCAGGAAGACGATCTCCAGGCTGCCCCAGACGCCCAGGCCCAGCCACATGACCCGGCGTGGCCCCCAGACATCCGACAACGCGCCGGACAACCAGGATCCGACGGTGACCAGCGCACCGTAGACGGTGATGATGACGCCGGCCCGGGTCGCGGTGCCCGCGCCGTGGTCCCTCAGGTAGGGAGATATGTAACCGGATTCGACCCCGTCGCCGATCATGAACAGCAGCAGACCGATAAAACCCCACACCAGGGGGCGCGGCAGGCCGAGCCGGTCGATCAGGCCCTGCTCACTGGGGGCCGGTGAAACAGACGTGGACATCAGTGTTCCCCATCATTTGATCAAAGGGTGCAGCATCACTGCTGCGGAAGGACGTGGACCTTGCGGGCGCCGTCGGAACGGGCGGCATCGAGCGCCGCGCCGTACTCAGCCAGACCGAAGGTGTGGGTGACCATGCGCTCCGACAACCGGGGCAGGTCCAGCACCGCACTGACCGCGTCCGGAAAGGCGGTCGCCAGGGACTGCGATCCCACCAGGGACAGCTCGCGATCGAACAGGTCGTAGGGGAACAAATCGACCGAGGACTCGGGACTGACCACGCCCATCTGCAGGAGCGTGCCACGCTTGGCCAAACGGTCCAGCGCATCCGACACCGCTGAGGGGTGACCGCTTGCCTCGATGACCAGGTCGACGTCGCGGCCGTCGGGCCGTCCACCGGGTGCGTGCACCACCTCGGCGCCGAATTCCAGCGCCGCGTCCCGGCGCACCGCGCTGGGCTCGATGACACCGATGGACTGGGCTCCCCGGGCCTTGGCGTAGGCCACGGCCAGCAGGCCGATCGAACCGGCCCCGTACACCAGCACGCGCTGGTCCTTGATCGGGCGAATGCGCGAGGCGGCATGCAGTACGCAGGCCAGCGGCTCGATCAGAGCGCCGGTGGCGAAGTCCAGCTCCTCCGGCAGACGGTAGGCGACCTTGGCCGGCACCCGCACCAACTCGGCGCAGGCACCGTCGATCGCCACGCCGATCGGCACCAGCTCCGGACACAGATTCGTCGCTCCGGCCCGGCACTGCTCGCACACGCCACACGAGACATTCGGATCCACACACACCCGGTCACCAGCCGCGAACTGGTCGATGCCCGCACCGACGGACACCACTGTTCCCGCGAACTCATGACCGGGAACGACAGGGAACCGGCCCGTGGGGTAGTCGCCGGAGGCCAAATGCAGGTCCGTACCGCAAATGCCGACCGCGACAGGCGCGACCACAAGGTCGCCGGGCCCGGGCTCAGGATCAGGCAGCTCTTGGATCTCGAAGGATCCCCGTCCATCCAGGATCACCACACGCATCATCGCGTCCTCTCGCTGGCTCGGGCTGAACCGAAAAGACTCAGCCAGACAGGCCGCCGATGGTCTCCCTGCACCGGCGAACACCTTGCAAGGTAGGTCGTTCCGTCCATGCTGTCCATACACTACGGACTGTACGTACAGAAATTTTGCGCGGAGAGTCCTGCCCCTGGTGAAGCGGGTGTGCCCTGTGGGTGCCGGAATCCGTGTCGCCCTATGCGACCTGCGAGTATTCGTGGATGAGGCCGCCGAGTCGATCGCGTCGACGGATGCGAGTGCTGTCCCTGACGGTGGGCGGATCGGGGTCCGTGAGTCGGCCTGGTGCCCGTTGTTCGAGGGATCGATACGGCCGGTGCCTGTTGCAGTGCTCCGCGTACTCGCCGATGACGAGGTGGAGGTGGCGCTCTCCGGTGACCAGGAA
>Ga0307508_10004067_pt1 | contig 14456 bp, 16 predicted proteins | sample 9_EM_MG_FD_203089 | JGI IMG/M metagenome (GOLD analysis project Ga0307508, IMG submission 203089) | Populus trichocarpa ectomycorrhiza microbial communities from riparian zone in the Pacific Northwest, United States - 9_EM | ecosystem: Host-associated > Plants > Roots > Unclassified | place... | reverse complement strand
TAGTGGCCACCTGAAGCGATGAAACTCTGGATACTGGCAGATTTGTTTCATGTATCCAGACAGGCAGTTTGCAGTCAGCCAAATGCTGGATTCTTAAAAAGGAAATCTTTAGAAGTTGATATATATATGGACTGCCAGTTGCAAGTGGGACAGTCAATCCAAAAATAGAACATTTACAAAACTATAAATAGAACTTCTTTTTTTTTTTTGCTGTACTAAAAATAGACTTAAGTTTGTTAGAGATGTTAGGGGTTAGGGGTTAGAGGTTTGTTAGGATGTTAGGTTAGGGGTTAGAGGTTTGTTAGGATGTTAGGTTAGGGAGTTAGAGGTTAGTTAGGAAGTTAGGGAAATTGGGTTAGGGGGTTGAAAACATTTATCTGTCAGTTGTGACCAGTAGTTAAATATAGCACACTGGCTCACAATCTTTATTTGTTATTTGTTTTTATTTGAGGCCAGAAAATCAGACTCTGAGCATGTAAAAATAGCCAAATGGAATATCACATGTTGTTCTATTATTAGTTTATATTACAAAATTATGAAATCAGTATTTTGCATTTTCCTTATGCAGCTACTTATATGATTTTACTAGATAAGGAAAGCCCCACTATAGGGCTATCCAATGGCAAATTTTTTTCTAAAAATTTACTTTTATGGCAATTGACCGCTGGCTCCGAAAATGTATTTTGGGTTTGTCTCACTATTTATAGCATCTCATCACATGATTTTACTATTTCTAGAGAGCCCTGATATAGGCCTACCAAATCGTAAAAATTTGTTTTCTGCCTACAGGCAGACCTGCAAACTGCCTGTCTGGATACATGGAACAAATCTGCCAGTAGCTTCATGTAGCCTACATGGCTGCTTCCAGTGCTCTTCAAGGGTCTCCATGAAAATGAGGATGTCATCCAGATAGACCACGACTACGCCTTCCGAAATGAGGTCCTCAAAGATGTTGTCCATCATCGTCTGGAAGGTGGTGGGACTGTTCATGAGGCCAAAGAACATGACGAGGGGCTCATACAAGCTGTGGTTGGTCCGTAAGGCGGCCTTCCACTCATCTCCTTCCTTTATCCGGACGTTGTTGAAGCCCCACTGGACATCCAACTTCGTGAAGTACTTGGCTCCGCAGAGCTTTGCAATCAGCTCCAGAATTAAGGGAAGCAGGTACTTGTTCTTCACAGTCATGGCGTTCAGCGCGTGGTAGTCTTGTACCAGACAGAGTTTCCTGTCCTGCTTTTTTACAAGTTTTCCTTCAGAAAGGCAGCTAGTTCTTTCTGTTTGGAGGCAGAAAGTGGGTAGACCTTGCAACTTTTCAGAGTGGCGTCAGGAGTGAGCTCGACGGCGTGATCCCATGGCTTGGTTCTGGGTAGCTCATCGAAAGAGTCCTTGGAAAATACAGAGTGGAAGTCGCGGAGGTGCAGCGGGATGTGTTTTTCATGATCCGCAGGTTGAGATTTCTGTCAGAAACCCTCTACGAGCCACTGGGAAACCATAGCGGTCACGTGGATGTGTTCTGCCTGGGGGAAGAGTCCGGTTGCCCAGATTTGGTTGCCTTCTTCAAGCGGTTCATGAGGGAAGTCGCCTCCCAGGTCGGGAGACTGCTCGGGTGTCGGCTTGGCTTCGTCTTCCTCGTCAGCATCTTCTATGAAGGCTGGGAAGGGGCCAGTCTGGCAGGTGTTTATCCATTCAGTGTCCTCCCTCTTTGTGTTCTGTTCTGCTTTTCGGTCAGCTTGATAGCCAACACAGCAGCGCGGGAGGCATCTGGTCATTTTGACAGATCGGGCGCGGAAGTCGATCTCCGGATTGTGCTTGTCCAACCAGGTGAACCCGAGTATCATGCTCTGCTTGCCAAGGCAGGTGACCACGAGCAGAATATGTTCAGAATGTTGGTCGTAGGTCATGATCACGTTGACAACTTCGCGGATGCTCCCAGCGTCATTGAGTGTTCCATCCACATTGTAAACCGGGATTGGCTGGGACAGCTTGCAGGTCGGAAGTTTTACTTGGGTGACGAAGTCCTGGTCAATGAAATCTCCAGTGGCACCGGTATCAACCATGGCTTCCGTGGATGTTTCTTCCATCGTGTCCATCGTCTTTAGATGGATCAGGAGCATAATGCATTTCGCATCTATGTAGCTTGAGAGAACAGAGATGACAAGCTTGTGCTTTATCTGTTTTTCCCATTTAGGCTGGCACGGCTTGCGGGGTTCGGTTGGCGGGAGTGCAGGTGTGTCGGGTTCTTGTGCGTCTTCATCAATTTTCGGTTCGGTGATTTCAAGAATGGAAAATTGATTACTACTTAGCAACGGGGGAGCATGGCTCACCCGCTGCAGGATACAAAATCCTCTACACTAACTGGAGGTTCTGCTTCATCTGGTGTTTCCACAGACGCTACATCCTTGGCAGCAAACTTATTCTCCAATTCCCTTTCTATCTCATCTGTGTCCATGTATCGGACATTGAAACGGAGGTTGCATTCCTTTGCCCAATGTACAGTCTTTCCGCAGTGCTGGCAAGTGTCGGGAGTGACCTTGGTCTTCCATGCCGCGTCTATGTCCATCGGGATGGGATTGCCCAGGGACGGGTTGGAGTGGGCAAAGCGTGTGGCAGGAGCAGCCTGAGCGGGTCAGGAGGCCATCGGAATGCGGCTTATGCCGGGAGCCGGAAGGTGGGGTTGCTGGTGGAGGGTGTGGAAGGCTTCGTCCATGGCTCGGTTCTGGTCCATCCAAACAGCAAGGCGGAACCAGGCTTCGGAATCCGTGTCTGAGGGTCTCCCATAGGTCATTCATTCCTGCAAGGGCCATTGAGATTTGACAGTTGAGGCCTCAGTGGAACTTCACCACTATTGTCTTCGGATCGGAGTAGCCAGAGACCTCGATGAGGTCCTTGAACTGGTTGAGGTAATCATCGACCGACTGCCTACCTTGAAAGCACAACGTGGTCTCCAGCAGGTTCACGGACGCGGCTTCAAAATCGAGGGGCATGAAGTCTTTTTGGAACTCCTCCTTAAAATTGACCCAGTCAATGAAGCAGAGGTGTCCGGACTTTGCTTTGTGTTCAAATTCGCGGGTCGCCCAGCGGCCTGCACATCCAGTTTTCATGTGGGACATTGCCCAGACGACCTTGGTATTAGATATGTGATACTCACATGTCACAGTATATATATATACTAGGTATTCCCACCTTAAGTCCTTAGCTTCTTACTTCGGACTTCAAGTTAGTAGAACACATCCTCATGTATATTATAGCTTCTTACTTCGGACTTCAGCTATTCAGTCTCTCACACAAACAGGTTATGGGCCCCGGCCTCTAGATTGCGCTCCTACCACTGTTTTCATTGTTTTAAGCTCATCCGCTGGCATTCTCGATGCCATACTCAGCACAATGCCTCAAAACACGTATCCCTCTCACCCTACACGCCTACATCGCGATTGGGTTGCTGGGACTCTTGTTACTATCACTTTCTCATTTCACCTAAATTGGCACTTCCGCAATTTTCGCCATGTCATAGTGTTAAGTGGTGACAGGATAAGCCACTTCAATATGGTCAGGACCTCTGTGTCCACATCATGTCAATGGACCTCAGCCAGCCCCTGCAGCGCTGAAGCAGACGCCAGACACATGGATCACGTCCATCCTTGGTATGTGTACCCAATACCAACTCTACTACCTAAGACTGGATAGCTCAGTGGTTAGAGCAATCCCCCGGATAGGGAAGGTCCTTGGTTCAAACCCAAGACTGGTCAACTCTTTTCCATAGCATCACTCTGTGATATCTAAGACATAGCACTTTGTAACCAAGCATTGCCATTACCATCTCACAGTGGAGTGTTGCAGGAATAGAGGTTGGTTTGCCATTAATAATGTCTTGAAAAGTCTGAACAAGCTTTCCCTTTTCATCACCTCCTGTTGTTCTCGTTATGATCCAAGTCTTAAGTTGTGCTATGAATTTGGAGGAAGACTCCACTGAAGATATTGTTCTGTTGATCACGTCCTCAACATCTGGCCATGTTGGAGTTTCTACACATCGGGAGTGATTCACATCAACTGAAAGACACCTCATCATCCGGAAAATGTGTGACATATGCTTCTAGTGTGCGTTTTTCCAAACAATGAACAATGAAGGTCCTGATCCATCTCAGCAAGGAAGGGAGATCAGGATCAATCTGTTGAGCCATGAGCACCAATTCAGAAGGGAACTCAATATTACCCACCTCCTCATAATCTTCACTTCCCTGGCCATTATCATCCTCAGTCTCCATTGCATTCTCACACATCTTGGAGCCATAAGCACTAATTCATAAGAGAACTCAATGTTACCCACCTCCTTGTAGTCATCACTCTTTGGTACTTCCTGACCCTGCTCAGCCTTACTACCCTTCGGTGCATTCTTGTGCATCTTGGAGCCATGCCAATTCAGAAGAAAACTCAATATTACACACCTTTTCAAAGTCTTCACTCTCCTAACCATCACCACCCTCAGTCTCTGGTACATTCTTGCGCACCTTGGAGCCATAAGCACTGATTCATAAGGAAACTCAACATTACCCACCTTGTAGTTGTCACCCTTCAGTACTTCTGGACCTTGCTCATTCTTAGTCTCCGATACATTCTTGGGCACCTTGAAGCCAAAGTTTATGTTCTCCTTCTCTGCAAATTCCATATACAAATCCACATCACCAATCTTGGGTAAAAGTTTATCGAGTTGTCGAGTTTTCAAGAAAACCTTCAGGTGAGTTGCAATTACGCAGAGGACAAAATGCAAGTAAGGAGTTGGCCCAAAATAGAAAGGCCGTAAAAGAATTCTTCCAGTTCCGGGTCAACCGAAATTGATTCTGTGCCCCGTGAATCAGATTTCTGTCAAAATGATAAATCACTTAGCATTATTCACATTAATTGCACCCAGAACTTGCCTTTATATATTCATTTATGATTACAAGAGAGTGAGCCCACCCAAGGAAGGTTCCAAGCAGAAGGCAGTGGAATTCAAGCGCAGTGCTCTGATCATAGATGTGATAATCCTTGCGTTCTATGGCGGTCTTGATGGTTGACATCAGCTTTGTCACGGATGGGTGTTGTTTGGGAAGGTATTCCATCACATTGGGGATTGCCGCCAATTTGGCACTATGCAATACACAGGCAAGCATTTGATCTTCTGGGCCATGCTCACTGGGGAGCGAGCTCCAAGGGAACTTACAGATAGTCATCGCCACGACGCCATCTTCAAGGCTTTTGTGGATTCCATAAATGAATCCGACCGCTGGCCAGGATGAAATTCAGGAGTGCATCTCTTAGATATCACAGAGTGATGCTATGGAAAAGAGTTGACCAGTCTTGGGTTTGAACCAAGGACCTTCCCTATTCTGGGGAATGCTCTAACCACTGAGCTATTCGGTCTTAGGTAGTAGAGTTGGTATTGGGTACACATACCAAGGATGGATGTGATCCATGTGTCTGGCGTCTGCTTCAGCGCTGCAGGGGCTGGCTGAGGTCCATTGACACGATGTGGACACAGAGGTCCTTACCATATTGAAGTGGCTTATCCTGTCACCACTTAACAGCATCTTCCTCCAGCAGATTGAGAGAATGTATGAGAAAAAGCATTTTGCATATGCTGCTTGTGCATCAGTTGAAACATTCTTGTAGGAATTGAGATAGGACACCACCATTTTGGCATGGTCTGCTAATGTCAACTTTTGTCTATTAAATCTAGAATTACTGGGATGGATGGAAGACGCACATGGACAGACAATGAAACTCATGTTTCTGTATATTGGGCCAGTAGTCAACGGCCTCTGCTAGGTCAATGACCTTGAGGTCTTGGAATATCCAATTGCGCTTTGTTCTTCTATGGCGATCATTCAGATTTGCGAATTCAATGAAGTGTGGTGGATTGAGAAATGTTGTGTCCTTGTTGACCGAGGCATTGTGGGCTTTAACCAAAAAATGGGTGTCCTCTTCTTTAACAGAGGAGTTATCACCCTCGAAAGGGGAGTGGGTGTCCTCAACAGTGAGGCGGGTGCCTTCAAGAGGGAGTCAGGTGTCTTCAAAAGGGAAACAGGTGTCAAAGGGAAGACAGGCATCCTCGATGAAGGCACTCTCAATGGCATTTGCTGAGCTCTCGAAAGAGGCATCGACATCCGTCCTGGAGGCGTTTTTGGGTATGATTTGGAGAGAAGCCTGCGACCTGTAGGATACCGAGATCACGTTTCTAGCCATTACCAGGATAGAATTCGCGGCCTCCAATGGGTGAGGAATCTGGGGATATCCTTTGGGAACTGACCTGCTGACTTCGAAGTTTGGGGCATGATAGTCTTCCTTTATGAGATTTAAAAAACGAAGCAGTAACATTATTTTTGTAAATTCGCCACACAAATCAGATTTGTTTGACAACACAGGTGGCAATTTCGACTCCATCCTTGGTTGGACAGTCAGTCGCGGAAAAGAGATGCTCACAAATAGAAGCATACAAGATTCTTGTTGATCCGTTATAAGTATTTCAGATCAACCATCTTCATCAAACACACTATCATGATTCCCATCTTCCGATGTCAGCTCAGTCACTAGTCGAGCCTGTCATGGCTCTATTCCCACCTTTCCCTTGATCAGTTCTTATCTCCAAGTGAGTTGAATTGCCTATGAGATATGGTACATTGAATAACCTTATTTTAAGTATTTCGAATCGACTGCAGCTTGTGAGCTATTTGAGTTTCAGGTAACTTTCCTATATGTTGCTTGGATTTTGTCATTGAAACCATTCTTAGAATACCGAGAGTCAAGTGTCAAAAGACTATGTTAAAGCCCTGGAGAACGTGCTGAATCATGATGTGAGTAGATCCTTTTTTGCTATTCATGGAACTTATCCTTTCGACACAGACCAAGATGAACAACAAGAAAGACGCAACAAGCACACACCCTGGAACTATTTGACTACTGCACAACTGAAAGTGTTGTTGCATGAAAAGGAAAAAAAAAAATACAACTTCTGAAAGTTCAGGTGAATTTTCATCAATTAACTCTTGGGCTACAAGTACTCAATTTTATAGATGTTAGCACAAAGTCATAAACTGAAGCAGACAGAACAGAAGGTCACTGATTATAACTGCATGCTTGTTCTCCTTTTCCAAAATAAGATGTTTGGATATTGAATGTAGTGTTTTCAGGTCTGGTCTGGTCCGGTTTTTTTGCTATTCTTGGATGGACCACAACCGCAAACGGTCCTCTATATATAGAAAGTGTCAAAAAAAAACTGGACTGGACCAATAAAAAACCGCAAAAAACTGGTTGCAATCAGTTTTCAAGAAGGCTGGTCCAATCTACAGTTGCAACCAGTTATCATTACATACACACCAATGTCTAATTAAATAGCTTCAAAATGAGCCGTGTGGGTTCTAAAGGTGCTGATTATGTAAACATAGTAAAAGAGATAATATTGGCATCATTAAGGGTGATGCCAAACACACGTGCAAGTGAGGGCCATCGCGAAGCGTGGCATGTACGAGTTCCATCAACTTTTTTTTACCATTCAGACTCAGAGCCTGGCTTGATAACTGCCCCCCTCATTTTCCTGTGGCAAAAGGGGTTGATGAGAAGGAGCAAACCCTCCTCATGGCGTTGTGTTGATGGGAAAGTACGAGGGGACCTGGAGAACCCAAACCCCCCGTTTCACCACGCTGAAATCAACGAGGAGAATCCCTCCTCGTCTTGTGTTGGGTTTCTGGTAAGGTAGTCAGTAGCTATAAAGGGAAAAATAAATGTGGGCATACAAGGTACGCCCACCCTCTCTACACCCTGCTTCTTGTCAGGGCCAATGTCCCACCTCCTTGTGTCGTGTTGAAAGGCAAGGACAAGGAGGGGCCAACCCCCCTCATTGTGTTGGGTCACCAACAAGGAGGGGCCTACCCTTCGTTGTGTTGTATCACAAGACAGGGACGAGGAGGGGCCAGCCAGCCACCCTCGTTGCATTGGGTGGAAAGGAGCCAACAAGGGGCCAACCCCTTGTTGTGTTGAAAGGCAAGGATGAGGAGGGCGAGCCCCTTGTTGCGTTTCTTCGAAAGGAACCAACGAGGAGGGGCCAACCCCCTTCATTGTGTCATGTCGAAAGGTAAGGATGAGGCGGGCAAGCCCCCTCGGTGCGTCATGTCAAAAGAGACATGTTGGAGGGGCTACCCTCCTCAGTGAGTCAAAAGAGGGCACAATCTCCTTGTTGTGGTGCCTGCACAATCTGGGGTTAGAATAAAGAATAAAAGAAAATACTGGTGGGCATACCAGTATACCCACCACTCCCATGTTCCTTTCTATCATCCCTGTTGCAGTTGCGTCGTGTTTGTGAGGTGTGGTGGTGGTGGTCAACTGCCAATGATGGAGTTGTGAGCTAGGATGATATGATGTGGCGACGCCTGCTGGCACGAAATGTCAAACCAAAAGTACTCAATACCATAATGCCTTGGCTTCCAAAACCCCAGCCTGGGCCAAAAGCCAACTCAGGCGGATGGCTTTTGGGTTCAGGCTGGAGTTGGTGGATCACTAAAGGCAAGGTGAGAGCCCCATGAGCTATGAGAACAAACAGATAAATGTGGAGACAATGGCAGATTTCAGATAGAGAGACCCTGGATACATAGTCTGGGCTTTGCTGGCTATGGCACCAGCACAGGACCCCGCATTTGGAGGGAATATAAGAACAATTTCCATAAATGGAACTCATAACAAACAATGGAATAGGGTGACTCCAGGGTGTCATATAACGTAGAAATCCGTCCCTTATATACCCCCTTTTCAGACCATGAAATGGTCTCACAAAACAAAAAATAAAGAAAAAGAGCAGTAAAAGAGAGGAGGAGAAAGAGAAGAAAATATGGATGACTCCAGTCTCTTGTACCTGTGGGGCTCTCTCATCCTCTTTCTCTTCTCGGCCACTTCGGTCCTTCTTGTCACTGGGGTCCCTCCCTATATCTCCTACAAAATTCATTTCCAGGTTCCTATTTCCCTCCCCCTCCCAAAAAAAAAGGATTATTCAAGGAATGTGATAGCCAACCATGTTGCAAAAAAATGCATCAACACCAGCGTTACCCGGGTTATCAGTACCTCATAGTGTATAAGGAAAGTGACACCAGCGTTATCCAGGCCACCATTCCCAAGGAAATATAAACAATATAGTGGCGCCAGTGTTAGCCGGGCCACCATACCAAGTGTACAAGAAGGGGGGACATTGTCCTCACAGAATAGACTTCTAAGTCCCACATCAGCAGGCCCAGAAATTAACAGAGGTTATCCACCATCTGAATATGATACAGATGACTCCAAATTGGAGTCATGACCCTCATCAGGGTCCGAATGGGAAGAGCCCTCATCAGGGCCATCAGAATAATAGGAGCCTTCACCAGGCTCATCATAGATCTCCTCCTGGTCATTACCAGGAGTATGAGGATCCAACGTGGGCTCCTTTTCATAGTCATATTGGCCATCACATGGCCCATCTAGTTCCTCTCCATCTCCAGAAGGGTCTCCTGAAACATCAAGGTCATAAATGTCCCAGGTTTCTGGAACATCTGAGATGTTGGTGTCAGATGGAACTATCTGAACTAAAGCAAGGGCATGGTGATCTCTGATCACCTCAGGGGGGACATAAATGGTTAAGTCCACCTCAATAGGAGGAGGATCCAGACCATCATCTGAAAGTGTCTCACAGACTTCAGATTCCCGCTCTCCATCTGAGCTGGAGTCCATCTCAGTGGTCTTTGGCTGGAGTGCACAAAGAGTAAAACTGATGAGGCATCCTCATCTGAATCAGGGGAACATCCAATGAATGTGGTAGAACAGGAAGGACATCCAATGAATGTTGCAGGATAGGAAGGTGCATACTCAGACAGAGGACTAGTAGTTCCTTCCATTGTCTCCACAACATTGTGGCACCAACTTGCAACCTTATCACTTCCTTTGTAGGTCACATTGACCGGAGCTAGCCCCATCTCCTGGATGATTGGTCCATGATCAATCGAAAGGGGACAGTTGGATCTCTTTGAAATCCTGAAGATGATATGGAGGATGCCCTAGATTTGGACACATTGTCAGTCATGATCAATGCTGAACGCAGTCGAGTCGATCTGTGTTCCTTTAATTTGAGCATGCTCAATTCAAGCAAGGATGGATAATCCACTGAGGATTTTGGCAGAGACTGATAGTACTCCTGCTGAAGCCTTAGTGATAACTCCTGATACCTCTGGGCTGCTATGGCACCAGTTATTGCTGTGCGGTTAGACATTGGGACCACCACTGGCCCTGTCATTGGCAGGTCAAAGGTAAGTGTTGTGGGTGTACAACGTGCCTCACAAGGGGTTGGGGCCAACTTGGGCCTTTTATTGATGCATGACGTGCTGTCATGAGGTGGTCAGTTATAGCCTGATTGGCTATGAGTAATCTGTGGCAGCAAGGGGGAATATGACTCAGAAGACCGAGTCAATGGGCCAGTGGCCCTGTCTGAGGTAACTGCCTTGTCCACTGTTCTTGGATACTCAATAGACCAAGTTGAGCTGGCCATTTGGGAAGACAAGCACATTGCACATGCAGATAAGGAGCTTTGAGGACTTTAGTACCTCCTGCCCCTTTTGTGGCTGATGCTTCATCAGTCATAATCTTTGGTACGCTCGATTCAAGCATAGAGGAAGGGTATTGTGATGCCTCCTTTGCAGTACGGCCCTCAAGATAGACCTTCACCATCTTGGTGGCAGTACCAACCACGATATTATTGTAGGTTTCTGCTGTTACAATCTTCCCTTTGGATTGCACATAATTTGTGACAATCTCTCGAGCCCGTGTTATGAGCACTATCCTCCTCTTCTCCATAATATGATGCTTCTCCCACATAGGTGCCATACGATCTTCTACAGTGAGGACAGACTTGTCCTCCTGGAGGTCCTTAGGCTGTAGGATTGCCTGATTCAGGCGTAGTGGATGCATCACATCAGGTTGTAGTGAGGATGTTGTATTATTCTCAATGAAATTCATTGAGGTACTAATTAGTAGTATACATACTAGTTGTGGCATGACTACGAGGCAGAGAAGAGGTGTGCGGTAGCACTGCAGATAACTCTGAGGCCTCATTGAGTGCCCTAGGGTACTCAATCGACCAACTCGAGCTACTGGTAGTATCCGAGGGCAATGAGCACGTCGAAGTTTGACCATCTGGGTCAGAAGCCCAAATGGGAGAGGTACAAACACATTGCGGTGCATCGTGTAGAAGAGAAGGGTCATTGACCCTTGGGTTGCCGTGTTTCATGTCAAGGTTGATATGGGCAGACATGGGACTGTTGAGCGAGGATGCTCAACGATGCATCAAAGTAGATGTGGGCTGGTATTGGGGCTTGCAGGAGCCATGTCAGGTCGGAGCGACTCAATTGGGTCGACGAGTGATGAAAAGCAGTCAGTGACACACTTATAATCACCAGCGAGCTCCAGAGTCGAAGCCAGTGAGCCCTATATGTCTAAGAACATCAGTTAATGATGTGTGGGACCAGGAATGGACAGAATGGGCCTGGAGTTCAAGGCTAAGGTCAAAGCTGAATGGAGGCGAAGGCAAGACTTAGATAATAATGAGACAAGAGAGCAAGAAGGCATGTTGATTGCTAAGACACAATGAAATGCCAATACAGGTGAACCTGCTAGGTACAACCAAGACTATAGTCTACTGTAGCACAGGCATGATAAGCTAAGGACTAGCTACTGTGAAGGTGGGCCTTATATACAAAGGAAAGGTCATATCTCATGCCAGATCTTATATACTAGAAAAGGAAGCTATGCCATAATGTGAGGATGATGAAATGGAATGACATAATGTGAAGTAAGGCATAACAGTCCAAAGCATATGGTATGATGTCATGGAATTGGAGATCTGGGGTACAAGGCCAAGGGGCATGTCAGCATAGACAGGTCTAAAGGGAAAAGATAAACAGGGCCAATGGAAGGGCCAGGATCTGCAGTTCTGGGTGCAAGTTCCAAAGGTGCTAACCTGTTAACTAGTTTAGACTCATTGTGGAGTCAGAATGATATTATGGTGGAGCAATAATGTCATTGTGATGTCAGGCATTCATTATGATATGGAGCAGATCATGGAGTGATGTTATGATGTCATATGATGTCATTGTGGAGTATATGATGATATTGTGGTGTTGTAGGGTGACATCATGATGGGCACATCATCATAGGTGATGCTGTTAGTTGAAGGTGATGCATGGTGACGTCGTGCAGAGCATATGGTCATTGGTGATATTATGGGTGATATGTATATGTAGGAGTGGAGCTAGAGCATATGTCATAGGTGCAAGGACAGGCAGGGCTGAGGGTGTGGCAAAGAACAAGGGCAAGGCTGAAAGGTGGAGCCAGAGTAAGGGTTGCATGATGTTGTCATGCATACATGGATGGCTATAGAAGGGCCAGAGATGGTGCTGGAGATAAGCAAGCACAGAGCCGGAGTGCATGGACATAGAAGCTGGTTAGATGCAAGTGTGGGGCCTAGATGGTGGAGCAAGGCCAAGAGACAGTGGTGGGTGCATAGCTAAGGGCGGCATTGGGCAGAGTAGACATTGTGTTGATGAAGGTGTTTAATGGAGACATCTGGTATAGATCAGTGGCATAGGAGATAATCATGGATGATCATGGTTGTCAGAACAACTAGTGACAAGCCAGGTCAATAGAAGTGGGTGATGGTATCACAATTGAAGAATGATTGTGTCAGAGGAGTAAAGGCCCAGAAGTCAAATTGATAATCAAGCTGAGGTATCGAAGATACCTCAGCTGCACTATATACTACATGTCAAGGCTATGCTAGCTAGAATAGAAAAGCCCTAAGCCCTAAGGCTATGACGGGGCTGTGCTACTAACCCTAAACCCTAAGTCCATCGGCCGCCTAGGCTACGCGGCAGCTGGTATGCATAAGTGACGGTACGTAAGATGATGATAGCAAAGGTGCCACAAGGAAACGCAGCACCAGTCTGAGGAGGAAACTACTGCGATAAGAGGGGGATACGTATGATGGGCGGTGCGGCCCCAAGCCCGAGTCTAGAAAGGTGACGAGGGCAGAGGGCTAAGCAGGGCTAGAGGCAGACCAAACTCGCAGTCCCATTACAGATTGGGATTGGGACTAGAGATCAATTGTGGGACATCAGATGTTGATCTGAGAGGCCATCATTAGAGACATGTGGTTGTGACAAGTGTTGCATGTCACAGTGGGTCATCACATGGTATGGAAAAACTGAATTATCTGAGGGTTATATAAAATGATTGTAACATCTAATCAGTTTTAGTCTGGTCTGGTTCCAGTCTTTCTCCAGTCTTCCAAACACTATGAACCAAGTTTTCACATCACTAGAACTTTTTAATGCATCTGGCCAATGTGATTTTGTAGTATAATTTTGTTTTATCTAATTTGGTCTATTGAGGTTATCTTTTAAGGTTATCTAAGCTATATTTATTTATAGCATAGATGGATGTCCCTAGAGCCTATTTGGATGTGCATATAGGATGTGTTCTTTTTTAATTCTTTAATAGCACCTCCTTGATGGTATAGGTGTAAGAGGAACCCCTCCTGCTTCTGCTTCTGCTTCAGCTTCTGACCTGCTCTCTAATGTTGCATGATGTTGCAAGGTGTACTGCCTCTGACCTGCCATCACTCCCACTGGGCGATCTGTGAATTCGAACACAAAGCGAACACCAGACATCTCCACTTTCTTGATTGGCTGGACTTCAAAGAAGAATTCTGAAAGGATTTCATACCTCTGGATTTGGAAGCTGCCGCTATTAATGTTCTGGAGAAGACCACCTATTTCCAAGGCAAGCAGACAGTCAACGACTACCTTGACCAGTTCCAGGATCTCATTTATGATTCTGGATACACTGACCCAAAAACCGTTGTAGTCAAGTTCTGCTGAGGCCTCGACTGTTGAATCTCAATGGCTCTCGCAGGAATGGCATTCGGAAGACCTTCAGACATGGACCCAGAAGGCTGGTTCCGCCTCGCAGTCCAGATGGATCAGAACCATGCAGTGATGAGGCCTTCCACATCTCTGACCAGCAACCCTACATCCCGACTCCTGCTGTGAACTGCCCCCCGATGGTATTCTGACCTGCTCTGGCTGCACCTGCCCACGCTTTGCTCACTCCAACCCGTCCCCAGGTAACCCCATCCTGATGGACATAGACATGGCACGGAAGACCAGAGCCACTCCCAACACTTCAGTGGCCCCTACTTATAACCTCTAGGGTTATTTTAATTCAACACTTTTAATAACCTTAGAGGTTCATTTTACTTATGTTTTAGAGGAGAATTTTAAATGTTTATATATTGCTGGCATAATTTAATGACAAAACAAAATAAATCTAAACATATGTAGAGCCTAAAACATATGATAATAACATATGTTTGTGACAGTTACTGGCTACAGGGTACCAAGGGTCTCAAACTT
>Ga0307508_10004066_pt1 | contig 14461 bp, 14 predicted proteins | sample 9_EM_MG_FD_203089 | JGI IMG/M metagenome (GOLD analysis project Ga0307508, IMG submission 203089) | Populus trichocarpa ectomycorrhiza microbial communities from riparian zone in the Pacific Northwest, United States - 9_EM | ecosystem: Host-associated > Plants > Roots > Unclassified | place... | reverse complement strand
CATGGACCGGCTCGCGGTGCTGGCACTCGGCACGACACTGGTGTGCGGCGCGCTGGGCGTCGCCGGGGTGCACACCTACGCCCGGGGGACGGACCGGCAGCGCGCGCTGATCGACCGGCTGTCGGAGTCGGGGGCTGCGGAGGCGACCGGGCGGTCGCGCCGCTTCGCCCGGGTGGACCGGCGGCTGCGCACCACCTCCCTGGGGCGACGGCTGGAGCTGCGGCTGGCGGCGACGGGCCTGGACATCACGCCCGGTGAGTTCTTCGTCTACACGGCCGGGGCGGCGGCCGGGCTGTGGCTGCTGGCGGCGTCGCTGCTGGCGTCGTTCTTCGGCCCGATCGCGGCCGCCGTCGCCGTCTGGTCGGCGTTCGGGTTCCTGAGCTGGCAGCGGCAGAAGCGGATCGAGCGGTTCATCAACCAGCTGCCCGAGCTGTCCCGCATCCTGGCCAACGCCACCCAGGCCGGGCTGGCGCTGCGGACCGCGCTGAGCATGGCGGCGGACGAGATGGAGGCCCCGGCGGGCGAGGAGCTGTCCAAGGTCTCCGCCAAGCTGGCGGTGGGCCACTCGGTCGACGACGCGCTGGGCGAGCTGGCCGAGCGGCTGCCGTCCCGGGAGCTGGTGGTCCTGGTCACGACGCTGGTGCTGTCCAACCGCGCGGGCGGGACCGTGGTCAGCTCGCTGCGCAACCTCACCCACACGCTGGAGGAGCGGAAGGAGACCCGGCGCGAGGTCCGCACCCAGCTCTCCCAGGTGACCGTCACCGCGTATGTGGTGCCGCTGATGGGCATCGGGACGCTGCTGCTGATGGACCGCATCTCGCCCGGTTCGCTGGACCGCATGACCGCGTCCATCTGGGGGCAGGCCGCGGTGATCGGGGCCTTCGCCCTGTACGGGATCGGCTTCTTCCTCATCCGCCGCATGTCGAAGATCGACGTCTAGGGGTACCTCGCATGGGTTCTGGAGTGCTGCTGGCGCTGGCCGCGGGGCTCGCGGTGGCGGGCGTCGCGTACGGCATCGCGCTGTACCGCAGCGAGGCCAAGCTGCCGAGCGACCTCGCGGTCGCGCTGGAGGTCGGGGCGACCCGTACGAACGCGGTCGGCTCGGCCGTCGACCGGCTCGGCATGCGCTACGCGCCGCTGGTGCTGCGGATGATGGGCGAGAAGCGGGTCGCCCGGGTGCGCCGCCGGATCGATCTGGCGGGCCATCCGGGCGGGCTGACGGTCGACCGGTACGCGGCCCGCCGCGCGGTGTACGGGATGCTCGGCTTCGGCGGCGCGCTGGTGATGCTGATGAAGGGCCAGCTGCTGCTGGCCCTGCTGCTGGTCGTCTTCGGCCTGTTCTGGATCGAGGTCGGCATCTGGGCGGCGGTGCGGGAGCGCAAGGACGCGATCGACCGGACCCTGCCCGATTTCCTGGACGTGCTGGCGGTCGTGGTGAGCGCGGGGCTGGGCTTCCGGCAGGCGCTGGACCGGGTGTCCGAGAAGTACGAGGGTCCGTGGGCCGATGAACTTCGCATCACACTTCGGCAAATGGACATGGGAGTCAGCAGGCGCCAGGCGTTCGAAGAACTGCGGAAGCGGAACGATTCCGAACAGGTCGCCCAGTTCGTCACGGCGCTTCAGCAGGGCGAGGAACTGGGCGCTCCGATCGTCGAGACACTGATCGCCATCGCGAACGACATGCGCCGTACGGACGCCCAGAACGCCCGGCGCCGTGCCGCCCGCGCCGTCCCCAAGGCGACCATGGTCATCACCACCTTCATGGTGCCCGGGACGATGGTGCTGCTCGTGGCGGGGTTCTTCATCGGGTCGGGCACGGACTTCGGTTCGGTCACGGGAGATTGACGGTCATTTGGGCGAATATGCTTCGCGATCGCAATCGGGTGTGGGACAGTCGTCGACGGTGGACTCCTCGGCGGCGGGAGGGGGTGAGACGGATGGGCCGCGGCGGCGGAGGTCCGCGCACAGGGTTCGAACACCGTGTATCGGGAAGGCAATGCCCCCTGGGACACTGTTCCGAGGCAGCTGTTTCGGCGTACTTTGCTCGTGTCGCGAGCGACACCACGGGGGTTGAGTCGCCGGACCACAGTGGGACGGCCACCCATGGAGGGGAACACGATGGGGAAGCGCGTTATGGGGAACGACCGGGGGCAGACCTCGATCGAGTACCTGGGGATCATCGCCGTGGTGGTCGCCATCGTCCTGGTACTGGCGACGACGGACTTCGGAAGCATGATCGCAAATGCGATCTCCGACAAGATCGCTCAGGTCGTCGGCATCTGAATCCGAGCGAGCGTGTGAGTCGCCGCGCGCGTGACCGCGTGAAGGCTCGTGGATATCGCAACGGCGATACCGGGCAGGCCTTTCCGATCTACCTCACCGCGGTCGCGGCCCTGCTCTTCCTCGCCCTCGCCTTCTTCGCGGTGGGCCAGGCCGGGGCCACCCGCAACGGCGGACAGACCGCCGCCGACGCGGCCGCCCTCGCCGCCGCCCAGGACTACCGCGACCAGCTGGGCACGGCGCTGCTGGCCGCCGTGACGGACGGCGGCGCGCTGGAGGACCTGCTGAACGGGCGGGTGATCGGCGCGACGGGCTCCTGCGACGAGGCGCACTGGTTCGCCCAGCAGAACGGCGCGAACGTGACCGACTGCGAGGGCCCGGACTATCTGCCCACGTCGTTCACGGTCACCGTCAAGACGCAGAAGCCGGTGGGCAAGTCCGTCATCCCCGGTACGGAGAGCCAGTACGGCGAGGCGAAGGCCAAGGCGGTCATAGGTCCGCGCTGTACGCTCCAGCCGCCCGCCGAGCCGTCGCCCACCCCCACCCCGACACCGACGCCGACGGGCGACGAGGACGGCGGAGACGGCGGTGGTGACGAGGGCGAGAAGCCTGCCACCGCCCTGAAATGTGACGGCAGGACAGTGACCATCGACCCGGCACACCCGGAACTGCTCCCGGACGTCAAAGACCTGTTCTCCGTGCACCTTGCCGACTGAGCGACCGCGACCGAGCGACTGACGAGTAGACGAGCAAAGGACAGCGAACGATGAGCATTCGGCACACGACGAAGGCCCGGAGGGGGGCTGCCGCGGCGGCGCTCGCAGCGGCCCTGGCCCTCGCCGTGGCCGGGTGCGGCAGCGGCGACGACGGCGGGGGCGGCGGGCAGGGGGACGGCTCCCCGCAGAAGTCCACCGAGGCCAAGACCGACGACGGGCAGGGTGAGACGGAGCCCGCCGCGGACTCCAAGAAGGTCATCGGCGAGATGAAGGGGCCGAAGAACATCGTCGTCACCCTCCACTCCGCGGAGCGCGACAGCGGCGGCTTCGTCACCGTCAGCGGGACGGTGACCAACCGCGGCAGCCTGCTGTTCAACCCGGTCGACTGGCGCTCCTCGGAAGTGGAGCTGGCCAAGTCCCGTTCGTCCGTGTCGGGTGCGACCCTGGTCGACGCGAAGGGCAAGAAGCGGTATCTCGTACTCCGGGACACCGATGGGCAGTGCCTGTGCACGACGGGGCTCTCCGGGATCAAGCAGAACGAGAGCCGTCCGTTCTTCGCGCAGTTCCCGGCCCCGCCCAAGAGCGTCACGGAGGTCGACTTCCAGCTCCCGACGATGCCGTCCGTCAGCATCAAGCTCTCCGGGTGAGCCCCGCCATGCCGACACGGACGACAACCCGCCGCGGCGTAACGGCCCTGGCCGCCCTCGCCCTCACCCTCACCTTCGCCACCCCGGCCCCTGCCGACAGCGGCCCCGGCGCCCCCGCCGACACCAGGCCACCCCTCAAGATCGACGCGAACGACCCCGATCTGCGGATGCCCGAGGGCGCCAAGCTCGCGGCCGGGCGGGTCCTGGACATCAAGTCGGTCGTCGAGACGGACAACGGCGACGAGCGCCGCGAGGACACCAACACCAAGGTGAGCTTCGCCCTCCAGGCCGAGGTGCTGTTCGGCAAGGACAGCGCCAAGCTCGGCGCCAAGGCGAACGCCCGTATCCAGCAGATCGCCGACGAGGCGAAACGGCAGGACGCGAAGAGCGTCCGGGTCTTCGGCTTCACCGACGACCTGGGCTCGGCGGCCCACGGCCTCGAACTCTCCCGGAAACGCGCCGACGCGGTGCAGCAGCGGCTGGCGGCGAGCCTCGACTCCTCGGTCGCGTACCAGATCCGCGGCTACGGCGAGCAGTACCCGATCGCGGACAACGCGACGGAGGAGGGCCGCAAGAAGAACCGCCGAGTAGAAGTCAGCTTCCCCCGCGGCGCGTAGCGGCACCCGGGGGCGTTTCCCCACCCCGCCCCTTCCCGAACCCAGGGGCTCCGCCCCCGGACCCCGAACCCAGGGGCAGGCCCCGCCGGAGCTGCCGCGCCCCGCACTCCACTGGAGCTGCGCCCCGCCCCCGCCGGGTCGTGTCCTCGGGCCCTGCTGTGGAAGCTGGCGGGGTTGCCGTGCCCCGTGCACCGTTGGGGCTGCGCCCCGCCCTTCGCGCGCCGCTGTCGCGCCCGCCCCTCCCGGGCTGCCTCCGGCCCCGCCCGTGCACCGCTGGGGCTGAGCCTCCGGACCCGGCCGTTGCCCCGACCCTCGCTGGGGCTGCGCCCGGTTCGTGGCCCGTGCGCGTCTTGCGTGAGGGGCGCATCCAGCCCGTGCGGCGTTTGAGGAGCGGGGGTCTGGGGCGGTGATGCCCCACCCCCAGCCCCTCCGGCGATTGAGGAGCGGGGCCCAGGGGCGGAGCCCCGGCGGGGGGCCGGGGGCTTGCCCCCGGTTCGGAAAGGGGCGGGGTGGGGGAAGGGCCCCCGGCGGGGCGTGCCGCATCATGGTGCACGTTGCCCACCCCCGCACGGGAGTCCCGCTGAGTACCACCGTCGCCGAGATCCTCGCCGTCACGCTCCTGCTCGCCGTACTGGCGTTCGCAGTCGCCCGCCCCCGCGGCTGGCCCGAGGCCGTCGCGGCGGTGCCCGCGGCCGCGGTCGTGGTGGGGGCCGGGGCCGTGACACCGGCGGCGGCGTGGGCGGAGACGCGGAGCCTGCTGCCCGTCGTCGGGTTTCTGGCGGCCGTGCTGCTGCTGGCGCAGATGTGCGCGGACGAGGGGGTGTTCGAGGCGGCGGGGCAGGCCGTGGCACGGGCCTGCCGGGGGCGTACGGACCGGATGCTGGGCGGGGTGTTCGCGGTGGCGGCGCTGGTCACCGCCGTACTGAGCCTGGACGCGACGGTCGTCCTGCTGACCCCCGTGGTGTTCGCGACCGCGACCCGGCTCGGCGCCCGCTCCCGGCCGCATGTCTACGCCTGTACCCATCTGGCGAACTCCGCGTCGCTGCTGCTGCCGGTCTCCAACCTCACCAACCTCCTCGCCCTGGAGGCGAGCGGACTCTCGTTCACCCGGTTCGCCGTGGTCATGGCCCCCGCCTGGCTGGTGTCCATCGGCATCGAATTCCTGGTCTTCCGCCGTTTCTTCGCCGCGGACCTGGCCGCCGGGACCACGAAGCCGCCGCCCGCCGAGTGGCCGCGGGTGCCGGTGTTCGCGCTGAGCGTGCTGGGGCTGACGCTGGCCGGGTTCGTCGGGACGTCGCTGGCCGGGCTGGAGCCCGCGTGGGCGGCGGGGGCGGGGGCGCTGGTGCTCGCGGTGCGGGCGGTGCGGCGGGGGACGACGACGGTACGGGGCGTGGTCGGCGCGGCGGGCCCGCTGTTCTGCCTGTTCGTGCTCGCCCTGGGCGTCGTGGTGCAGGCGGTCCTGGACAACGGCCTGGAGGGGGCGCTGTCCCGGGTGCTGCCGGTCGGCACCGGCCTGCCCACCCTGCTCGCCATCGCGGGCATCGCGGCGGTGCTGGCGAACCTCGTCAACAACCTGCCCGCCACTCTGGCGCTGCTGCCGATCGCCGCCGAGGGCGGCCCGGGCCCGGTCCTGGCCGTGCTGATCGGGCTCAACCTGGGCCCCAACCTCACCTACGTCGGCTCCTTGGCCACGCTGCTGTGGCGGCGTATCGTCCGCCACCACGGGGCGGACGCCGACTCCGGGCTGGGCGAGTTCACCCGCCTCGGGCTGCTCACCGTGCCGACCACGCTGGTGGCGGCGACGGTGGCGCTATGGGCCATGCTGGCGACGCTATGAGAGCGATGAGGCTATGAGGGCTATGAGGAACTCATGATCGTGCTCATCTGGATCGCCGAGGGCACCTGGCAGTCCACCGTGGACGCCGCCCGCGACCACCTGCCCGCCGACGGCGGCGCCGAGATCCGTCTGCTGTACGTCACCGACGACCGGGTGGCGGGCGCCGCACACGGCGCCTTCGCCGGGCTGCTGGGCCGGGGCCGCCCCGGACGGGACCCGGGGGATCAGATGGAGGAGCTGGCCCGGACCGCCGCGTCCGAAGCGCTGGACGCCGCCGCCGAGCGGCTGCGGCGGCCCGCGGCCCGGCTCCAGCGGCACGGCCGGGTCGAACACGAGGTGGTGCGCGAGGCGGACGGCGTGGACCTGCTCATCTGCGCCCGCGACGGGGACCGCGACCGGCTGGGGCCGCACAGCCTGGGGCCCGCCGCGCGGTTCGTCGTGGACCACGCGCCGTGCGCCGTCCTGCTGGTGTGGCCGGAGACCGTGCCCGGCATCGAGTCGCTGCCGCCACCGCCGCCCTGAGCGAGCTGGGTCAGGACTCGATCCAGTTGTGCGCCTGGGCCAGCTCGATGACCCGGCGCCGCACCTGCTTGATCTGGTCGGCGGTGAGACTGCCGCCCATGTCGACCAGCGACTCGGTCAGCTCCTGCCGGAACTCGCCCACCGAGAGCACGTCGCACATCGTGTCGTCACCCGAGTCCGAAGGCACGGAGGGCGGCCGGACGACCGGGGCCGCGGAGCGCTCCAGGATGCGGACCTCGGACGCCTTGGGGCCCTTGTCGCCGTACTCGGGGATGAACCGCACCTTCGAACCGGGCTGGAACAGGTGCTTCTCGTCCAGGAGATCGTTCGCGTGCATGAACACATCTTCGCCACCGTCGTCCGGGGCGATGAAGCCGTAACCGCGAAACTCGTCGAACCGCAGAATCTTGCCCGTCGTCGTCAACGTGCCACCCCTACCCCTGTACCTCTACCTCTTGTACCTCATGAAAACCGAGCTCAGCGTACAGAAGGCGGTGGAGCCGAAGAAGGGCCGGGGTCGACCGCGACTCGGACGCCCCGCCGCAGACCCCAGTGCTCCATGGCCCCCGCCTCGGCCTCCAGGACGTGGCGTGAAAACGCCCGTGGCAGCCCGAGCCGCCCGGGGCGCAGGGTGGTGACGGCCAGCACGGTCAGCCGGCGGTCGAGATAGGCGACGTCGATGGCGAAGCGCATCCGGAAAGTGTGCACCCCGCTCGCGGGGGTCAGCAGGATCGCGCCGGTCAGCCCGTCCCGGCCGAGCAGCCCGCGGGCCCGGGCGCGGTAGGAGGCGGCGATCTCCAGCGGTACGACGAGCGGTGCGTCCGCACCGCTCGGAACGTGGAGCGTTCCGGTGCCGTCCCGCCAGCGGCCCATGCGTGTCCCCTCCACCACCCGTCGTCCACCCTTGGGATGAGTGTTCCACCGACGGGTCACCAGGACCCGCCGCTTCCGTAGGCTCGGGCCGTGCTCCCACCGCTGCTGATCGTCCTCGCCGCCGCGTACGGCGCCGCCGCCGGGCTGCTGGTGCCGCGCCCGCTGTACCGGCTGGCGGTCGAGTCCGGGGAGCCATGGCGCGCGGAGTGTCCGTGCGGGCACGCGCTCACCGGCCCGGCCCGCGGCTGGCTGGGCCCCGCCCGCTGTCCGCGCTGCGAGACGGACGAAGGGGGCGCCGGACCGGCGTACGGGCCGGGCCCGCTGCTCCCCGCCGTGCTCACCGCGCTGGTGTGCGCGGGTCTGGCGGCGGCCACCGGGGTACGCCCCGAGCTGGCGGTGTGGCTGCTGCTCGCGCCGCCCGCGGTGCTGCTGGCCGGGGTGGACCGGGCGGTGAACCGGCTGCCTGACGTGCTCACCCTGCCGATGGCGGCCGCCGCGTCGGCGCTGCTCGGCGCCGCCGCGCTGCTGCCGCACAGCGCCGGGTCCTGGCCGCGGGCGCTGCTGGGCGGGGTGGTGCTGGGCGGGGCGTATCTGGTGCTGTTCCTGATCAGCCCGCGCGGCATGGGCCTGGGGGACGCCAAGCTGGCGCTGACCCTCGGCGTGGCGCTCGGCTGGTACGGCTGGCCGGTGCTCTTCTGGGGCGGATTCGCCGGGGTGCTGCTGGGGTCGCTGTACGCGATGGCCCTGGTCCTGGCGCGCAAGGCGGGCCGGGGGACGCCGCTGGCGTTCGGCCCGTTCATGATCCTCGGGGCGGGCGCGGGGCTGGTACTGGGGGCGCTCGGCACCGGCTGACGCCCTGAGGCGTCGACGCCACGCACATCCTCACCCCCGCCGATGCATGGACAACCGCTCACGAAGGGTTATGGTGGAACCCCCCCCTCGGGCCGGTCCGTACTCCCCCCCACGGACCGGCCCGCTCTATTACGGGGTTCTCCTCGGATTATCGCGGTGCGACGGTGGCACACAGCCCGCACAGCGCGTCACGCAACGTAACGGCGGCGGGGGCGCCGAACGGCCCGTGGACGCCTGTGCGGTGCCCCGATCACCCGTCCGACCGGCTCGGTTAGCCACCCCCGCCGCCCCGCAGTAGGGTGCTGCCCTTGGGGCGGACAGCCATGGCGAGCCATGCAACGCACTGAGGGGCTGGAAGACGTGAAACTGCGCGACCTGGTGTACGGGCTCTACGCACGCCGGGTGGAGGGCCGCCTCGACCACGACCAGGTGCCCAAGCACATCGGGGTCATCCTCGACGGCAACCGCCGCTGGGCGCGCGCCTCCGGCGGCACCGCCGAGCAGGGTCACCAGGCGGGCGCCAGCAAGATCCAGGAGATGCTGGGCTGGTGCAGCGAGACCGACGTCGAGGTCGTCACGCTCTGGATGCTCTCCACCGACAACCTGGACCGCCCCGCGAAGGAGCTGAAGCCGCTCCTCAACATCATCGAGGGCGCGGTGCGCGACCTGGCCGCCGACGGCCGGTGGCGGGTGCACCACGTGGGGAACCGGGACCTGCTGCCCTCCCACACCCAGACGGTCCTCAAGGAGGCCGAGCGGGACACCGAGCACGTCGACGGGATAGTGGTCAACGTCGCCGTCGGCTACGGCGGCCGCCAGGAGATCGCCGACGCCGTGCGCTCGCTGCTCCTCGACCACGCCACCAAGGGCACGTCCTTCGAGGAGCTGGCCGAGGTCGTCAACATCGACCTCATCGCCGAACACCTGTACACCCGAGGTCAGCCCGATCCCGACCTGGTGATCCGCACCAGCGGCGAGCAGCGGCTGTCGGGCTTCATGCTCTGGCAGAGTGCCCATTCGGAGTACTACTTCTGCGAAGTTTTCTGGCCCGCCTTCCGCAAGGTCGACTTCCTCCGCGCCCTGCGTGACTACTCGGCGCGGCATCGCCGCTACGGCGGCTAATCGCCTTATCGCATAAAGAAGTTCACCGGCCGGGGCCGGACGCGACACCGCGTCCGGCCCCGGCCGCCGTGTAGCACGCCCGTTCCTCAACGTTCATGTACGGGCCGTCATATGCCGTTGCATGGCTCCGCACCTTCGAGGGAATATCCCTTCCAGGTCGACGCCCTGTTCCACTGTCCAGTGGGTGTCGAACTGCCAGCGGGCGGCATCGCGCCGTTCGCCCGGGAGGCCCTTTGCACACGGACGACTGTGCGGATCGTGCGTATGACGCGGAGGGCCGGCGCTCGGCCCGTTCCGTGGGGCCTGAGCCCGGTCCGCTCCCCGTCAACGGCGGGGACACCTCACTCCCGCGACGCCGTCGCACCCCAACCTCTCCCGAGGGGGTTCGTCCACCCGTGGTGACCAGCAAGAAACGCCGCGAGCACGACCGGCGCACCTATGTCCTCGACACCAGCGTCCTGCTTGCCGACCCAGGCGCCATGTCCCGCTTCGACGAGCACGAAGTCGTGCTGCCGGTCGTCGTGGTCACGGAGCTGGAGGCCAAGCGGCACCATCCGGAGCTGGGGTATTTCGCCCGGCAGGCACTGCGCCTGCTGGACGAGTACCGCGTCCGGTTCGGCCGTCTGGATGCTCCACTTCCGATCGGCGACCTGGGCGGCACCCTGCGTGTCGAGCTCAATCACTCCGACCCCGGCATCCTGCCCGCGGCCTTCCTGACCCACGGGGGCCGCGTGGGGGACAACGACGCGCGGATTCTCGCGGTCGCCCGGAACCTGCAGGCCGAGGGGTACGACGTCACCGTCGTCTCGAAGGATCTGCCACTGCGCATCAAGGCGTCCTCGGTGGGGCTGCTCGCCGAGGAGTACCGCGCGGAGCTGGCGATCACCGACTCGGGCTGGACCGGGATGGCGGAGCTGGCCGTCTCGGCCGAGCAGGTCGACGACTTGTTCGCCGCCGAGACCGCGTACATCCCCGAAGCGGCCGAACTGCCCGTGCACACCGGACTGGTCCTCCAGTCCGAGCGCGGCAAGGCGCTCGGCCGGGTCACCCCGGACGGGCAGGTGCGGGTGGTGCGCGGCGACCGCGAGGCGTTCGGCATCCATGGGCGCAGCGCGGAGCAGCGCATCGCGCTGGACCTGCTGCTCGACCCCGAAGTGGGCATTTTGTCCATGGGGGGCCGGGCCGGTACGGGCAAGTCGGCGCTCGCGCTGTGCGCGGGCCTGGAGGCGGTCCTGGAGCGGCAGCAGCACCGCAAGGTGATGATCTTCCGTCCGCTGTACGCCGTGGGCGGCCAGGAGTTGGGCTATCTGCCCGGCAGCGAGGCGGAGAAGATGAGCCCCTGGGCTCAGGCCGTCTTCGACACGCTGTCCGCGGTGACCAGTGCCGAGGTGATCGAGGAGGTCGTCGGGCGCGGCATGCTGGAGGTGCTTCCGCTCACCCATATCCGCGGCCGGTCGCTGCACGACGCCTTCGTGATCGTCGATGAGGCGCAGTCGCTCGAACGGAATGTGCTGCTGACCGTTCTGTCCCGGATCGGTGCCAACTCCCGTGTGGTGCTCACCCACGACGTGGGGCAGCGCGACAACCTCCGCGTCGGGCGGTACGACGGGGTGGTGGCGGTCGTCGAGAAGCTGAAGGGGCATCCGCTCTTCGCGCATGTCACCCTCAACCGCTCGGAGCGTTCGCCGATCGCGGCACTGGTGACCGAAATGCTGGAGGACGGCCGCATCTGAGCCGGTTGAATCCGGTACGCCGGTAACGCGCCGTACGGAATGGCCAAGGAGCCTAACCGTGCGGCGCGTTCCCGCGCGTGGATTTCCAGAAACCCTAGGGCGTAAACGGCGTGTGAGCTTTCACACCCGCCGGGGAATTGCCTCCGGCTATCCGTGTCCGGCAGGGTATGGGTTCTGTCAGGCCTCGCATACGGCACACCAGTACCGCCAGCGGTACAGAACCACCGCAGTACCAGAACTGAAGAGAGTTCGCCGTATGCCGCCCGAGCACCTCGCGACCCTCCTGTGGGAGGACGCACCGGGCCAGTGCCTCCCGTGACCAGCCGTTCCCGTCTCGCAATACCCGGGGGCGGAACAAGGGGAGGCCAGCGCACAGGGGCACGATTGCGCCCGCGAGGTCACCTAAGCGGGCGATGCTGGAAGGAAAACCGAGTGAGCCGGATTTCGGTCCGGGGATTCGCAGTGGCCTCGGCCACCGCGGTCACCACTGTGGGCGCCGTCGTCGGTGTCGCCGCGGGTGGCGGGCAGCAGCAGAGCTCGTCCGACCCGATCGAGGCGACCGCCGCCGACTCGACGCTCCTCGCGGACATACCCGCCGGCCAGCAGGCCGTGGCGCAGACAGCATCCCTGACGCAGCAGGCGGACGTTCAGTCCACCGCGGCCGACGCGGAGGCGAAGAAGTCCGCTGAGGAGGCGGCCCGCAAGCAGGCTGCCCAGGACGCGCAGGCCAAGAAGGCCGCCGCGGACAAGGCGGCCGCCGAGAAGCTGGCCAAGGAGCGCGAGGCCAAGAAGAAGCAGGAGATCGCGAGCCGTTCGGCCACGCGGGACGCCGGCGACTTCGTCCAGAAGACCTCGTACTCCATCGCCGACGTCCAGCAGATGGCGCGGCAGATGATCCCGGGCGACCAGTTCCAGTGCTTCAGCAACATCGTGGATCACGAGAGCGGCTGGAACTACCAGGCCACCAACCCGTCCTCGGGTTCGTACGGTCTGGTGCAGGCGCTGCCGGCGTCCAAGATGTCTTCTGCCGGTGCCGACTGGAAGACCAACCCGGCCACTCAGATCAAGTGGGGCCTGGGCTACATGAACGACCGCTATGGCAGCCCGTGTGAGGCGTGGTCGTTCTGGCAGGCCAACAACTACTACTGATCGGTCCGGGCTGTCCGGCCGCTCAGTACAGAGCTTCGCGAAACCCCCGTCCGCCAGGTCGGGGGTTTCGCGCGTCCGCAGCCGGTAACGTCGTCCCGACGACCACGGGGGAACCGGGGGTAGGGAAAGCTGAATGTCCAGATTGCCAGATTGGGTCGGCAGGTTGGGGGCCGGTCTGACCCGGCTCTCCGCACGGCTCGAACGAGAAGAGGCCGCGGCACGCGGTGACGAGGGCGCCGGGGGAGGAGCCGGTCGGCCACCCGGTGCTGCCGACGGCGCCGGAGGCCCGGAGCCGTCCCCGCGCTCGCAGGAGCCGTCGGGGCCGTCGGAGCCGTCGGGGCCCGGGAAGCCCCGGGAGCCGTCCGAGCAGGGGGTCGGGCCGGGGGAAGCGCCGGAGGCGTCCGAGGGGCCCAGTGTGCCCGCCCCGCCCGCCTACGCCCCCGCCGTGTCCGCCCGGCCCGAAGCGGTCGACGCCATCCCCTGGGGCATGCGCGTCGCCGCCGAGGCCGCATGGCGGCTGCTGGTGCTCGCCGGAACGCTCTATGTGCTGATGCAGATCATCAGCTCCGTCCAGCTGGTCGTGTTCTCCTTCACCGTGGCCCTGCTCATCACGGCCCTGCTGGAGCCCACGGTCACCCGGCTGCGCCTGCGGGGCGTCCCGCGCGGCCTCGCCACGACGATCACCTTCATCGGCGGCTTCATCGTCATGGGGCTGGTCGTGTGGTTCGTGGTCTGGCAGGTCATGGAGAACGTCGATGAGCTGTCCGACAAGCTCCAGGCCGGTATCGACGATCTGCGGCGCTGGCTGCTGCACAGCCCGTTCCATGTGACGGAGAAGCAGATCAACCATGTCGCCAAGAGCCTGCGCGAGGCCGTCGGCGCCAACACCGAGGAGATCACCTCGGCCGGGCTCGAAGGCGTCACGGTCGTCGTCGAGATGCTGACCGGCATCCTGCTGACCATGTTCAGCACGCTGTTCCTGCTGTACGACGGGCCGCGGATCTGGGGCTGGACGCTGGGGCTCGTCCCCGCGGCGGCCCGGCCGGGCGTGGCGGGCGCGGGGCCGCGGGCCTGGGCCACGCTGACCGCCTATGTGCGGGGCACGGTGATAGTGGCCCTCATCGACGCGATCTTCATCGGCGTCGGGCTGTTCTTCCTCGACGTCCCGATGGCCGTGCCGCTGGCCGTCTTCATCTTCCTCTTCGCCTTCATCCCGCTGGTCGGCGCGGTGGTCTCCGGCGCGCTCGCGGTCATGGTGGCGCTCGTCACCCAGGGCGTCTTCACGGCGGGGATGGTGCTGGTGGTGGTGCTGGCGGTGCAGCAGATCGAGGGCCATGTGCTGCAGCCGTTCATCCTCGGCCGCGCGGTACGGGTCCATCCGCTGGCCGTGGTGCTCTCCGTCGCGGGCGGTTCGCTGATCGGCGGCATCGGGGGCGCGGTGGTGGCCGTACCGCTGGTGGCCGTCGTCAACACGGTGGTCGGCTATCTGCGCGCGTACAGCCAGGAGAGCTCACTGCGCGCCGCCCCGGGCCCGCACGGCGCGACCGTCATGGCCACCGCACCGGTCCGGCCGCCGGGGCCGTCGGGGCCTTCGGGCGGCGCCGGTACGTAACTCCCCTGACAGCAGCGCGAAGGGGCGCCCCACCAATGCGGTGGGGCGCCCCTTCGCGTGTGCGGTGAAAGCCCTATGTGGCGTATGGGGCCGGGCGGCGTCAGCCGTTCTCGGCCAGGACGCTCTCGGCGTCCAGGGTGGCGCCGACCGCCTGCAGCGCCGAGGCGATCTTGAAGGCTTCCTGGACCGTCTCACGGTCCACGCCCGCCTTGCGGAGCACCTGCTCGTGCGAGTCGAGGCACATGCCGCAGCCGTTGATCGCGGAGACCGCGAGCGACCACAGCTCGAAGTCGGTCTTGTCCACGCCCGGGTTGCCGATGACGTTCATCCGCAGCCCCGCGCGCAGGTTGCCGTACTCCGGGTCGGACAGCAGGTGCCGGGTCCGGTAGTAGACGTTGTTCATCGCCATGATGGCGGCCGCCGACTTGGCGGCGGTGTACGCCTCGGCCGACAGGTTGGCCTTGGCCTCCGGCTCCAGCTCGCTGAGCACGCGCGGCGAGC
>Ga0307508_10004064_pt1 | contig 14470 bp, 14 predicted proteins | sample 9_EM_MG_FD_203089 | JGI IMG/M metagenome (GOLD analysis project Ga0307508, IMG submission 203089) | Populus trichocarpa ectomycorrhiza microbial communities from riparian zone in the Pacific Northwest, United States - 9_EM | ecosystem: Host-associated > Plants > Roots > Unclassified | place... | reverse complement strand
GGTAAGACCACCACCGCATCGAAGAGTCTCAAACGAGTCCGCTGGGCACTGTGGAAGAACCCCGAGGACCTCACCGGCGACCAACACACCAAACTCGCCTGGATCGAGCAAACCCACCCCCGCCTCTACCGGGCCTACCTCCTCAAAGAAGGCCTCCGGACCGTGTTCGCCCTCGCCAAGACCAGCCTCGACGACGCCGTCGAAGCCCTCGACCGGTGGATCAGCTGGGCCAGACGCTGCCGGATCCCCACCTTCACCGCCCTCGCCAAAACCATCGTGAAACACCGCACCACAATCCTCGCCGCGATCGAACACGGCATGTCCAACGGCCTGATCGAAAGCACGAACACCAAAATCCGCGTCATCACCCGGATGGCCTACGGCTTCGCCGACCCGCAACACCTCATCGCCCTCGCCATGCTCGCCCTCAGCGGACACTGCCCACCGCTACCCGGCCGGAACTGACCCACAGATCAGTCACAAGAGCCATATTTGAGGACGTTGGCCAGCTCAATCTGTCGCATCTGCGTCGCCAGGTCCGTGGCGCCCGTTCTGGTCGTGTTGAGAATGAGGATATTGCGCAGCACGATCTGCAGGGCGTGTGGAACGACGGGCTCGCCAGCAGCTCACCATGGACGAACGACTTCCACCTCGACATCAACACCCAGCAGAACTACTGGGCGGCGGAGCCGGCCAACCTCGCCGAGTGCCACGCGCCGCTGTTCCGGCTCGTCCACCGCATCGCCGAGACCGGGCGCGCCACCGCCGAGCAGATGTAGGGCGCGAACGGCTGGATCGCGCACACTGTCACCAACGCGTGGGGATACTCCGCGCCCGGCGCGGGCATAGGCTGGGGCCTGCACGTCACCGGCGGGGCGTGGATCGCCATGCAGCTGTGGGAGCACTACGAATACCACAGAGACGAGCGGTTCCTCCGCGAGCAGGCGTACCCCGTGTTCCGGGAGTCCGCGCTGTTCCTGTCGTATCTGGTGCCGGAGCCGAACCACGGCTGGCTAGTGGCCGGGCCTTCCGAGTCGCCCGAAAACCGGTACATCGCACCGGACGGTACGCCGTGCTCGATCGCGATGGGCACCACCGTCGACCGCGTCTTCGCCGAGGCGGTACTGCGGGTCTGCGCCCAGGCCGCCGCGATCCTCGGCACTGACCCGGAACTGCGTGAGCGCATCGCCGCGGTCCGGGAACGGCTGTCCCCGCTCCGGATCGGTCGGCACGGCCAGCTCCAGGAATGGCTGGACGACGTCGAGGAGGCGGACCCCGCCCACCGGCACACCTCTCACCTGTGCGCGCTCTTCCCCGAGCGCCAGATAGCGCCACGCCGCACGCCTGAGCTCGCCCGCGCCGCCGAGGTCACCATCGAACGCCGACAGCAAGCCGCCGGGTGGGAACAAACCGAGTGGGTGGAGGCCGCCTTCGCCGTCTACTACGCGCGCCTCCTGCACGGCGACGAGGCACTCGCTCACCTCACCAGGCTCATCACCGATGCCAGCGAGGCCAACCTGCTGAGCTACTCGATCGGCGGCGTCGCCGGCGCCAAACAGAACATCTACTCCTTCGATGGCAACGCCGGCGGCACGGCCGCGGTGGCCGAAATGTTGCTCCAGTCCGACGGCGAGGAGATCGAGATCCTTCCCGCGTTGCCATCGACCTGGCGCGACGGCGCCGTCCGCGGGCTACGCGCCCGGGGCGGCTTCACCATCGACCTGACCTGGCGGGACGGACGGCTGCACTGGGCCCGGATACGATCCGCCGCCACGGCCACCTCCCATGTTCGTTACCGCGACGCGACAGTGAACGTCACCTTCGATCCGGCCGAAGAGGTCACCATCGTGCCCGGAGCGGCGGGCCAGGTCCACGCCTCCGCCGTCCCGCCCGATCCAACGGCGGGCGCCGTTCAGCCGGCGGCCTCAAGCACATCAACGGCGGCCGCTCCTAGCTCGGCTGGCAGGAGACCCTGACGCGCATGCCGACGAGTTCGTAGCTCGAGATCTCCGGGCGAAGGCGGACCGTCGGCTCCCGGACCATGGCCAGCCCCGGCAGTGCGAAGAGCTTGGTGAGGAAGATGTCGGTCTCCTGAATCGCGATGTAGGCGCCCGGGCAACGGTGCGGACCGTCGCCGAAGGAGAGCCCGGCATCGCCGACCCCGTCGGCCAGTGGGCGGGCCGGGCGGACGCTGCCCGGGTCGGCGCCCACCGCCTCGGGGTCCATGTTGCTCGCGGCTACACCGATGTCGACCAGGGCGCCCGCCGGGATCGTGCTGCCGCCGACCCGCACGTCGGCCGTCGTGCGACGGTACAGGTTGGCGACCACCGGTTCGAGGCGCAGGATCTCGTGCAGGATGGCGACGCGTTCCTTCTCGGTGCCCTCGACGTAGGCCAGGCGCAGCGCGTCGTCGCTGAAGAGATGCCAGGCCGCGACCGAAATGAACTCGCGTGTGGTGACCATCCCGGCGGCCGCGACGGTCACGCACTCGCCTAGGACCTCGGCCTTGTTGCAGCCTTCACTCAGCAGGTGGGAGATCAGGTCGTCACGGCGCTCGGGCTTGCGCTCGGCGATCGCCGGGCGCACATCGCGCCAGTAGAACAGCGCCAGGTTGAGGCTGGATCGCAGTTGCCGGTAGGTAGCTCGCGGGTTGCGCCAGCCGGGGGTGCCGCCGCTCTCGGCGAAGAACCGGTCAAGCCGTCTCGCCATCCCCGCGCCGCTTTCGGTCAGGCCGACGACCTCGGCGGCGACCGCGACGGCGAGACGGAAGGAAAGCTGGGACAGGTCGGCCGCCCCGCGCTGGCGCAGGACATCGCACTGCTGCTCGGCAAGCCGTTCCATGAACTTCCGGTAGGCCGTGTCGACCCGCGTCGGGGTGAAGTACCTGGCGGTCTGGCGGCGGTGCTCGCGGTGCTCAGGACCATCTCGGTAGAGGACCGCCAGGCGCATTCTTCCCTCGAACCGTGCGGCCCGCTCCATGGCGAAGCCGGCCTGCCGGGTCTCGGTGCTGCGCAGCACGGACCGTGCTCCGGCGAAGTCCTGAACCTTCCAGACGCCGTCGGCGCCCACGTGAGCCGGGCAGCCCGGAGCAAGTTCACCGCGTCCGACCTTGCGTTTCGACTCGACCGGCGGTTCGGCGGGCATCGTGGCTCCTCAGAGACCGGCGTTCAGGTGACCGCTCCTCGCGAACGGACTCACCGGACGCGACGGCGCACGATGAACCTACGGTGGCGGTTTGTGCCACGTCAGATGCGGAAACGACACAAGTGATAGCGTTCCCGTCACCTCGGCGCCGGTACTCGTCGAAGACGATAGTGTCCGGTCATGCGGGTAGCGGTCGTCGTCTACGACGGTGTGTTCGACTCCGGGCTCACCGCGGTCCTCGACGTGCTCGACAACGCCAACGCGCTGGGCGTACAGATCCACGAGCCGCCCGCCTGGAACGTGACGATGGTCGGCGCCACGCCACGCGTGCGGACCGGAGCGGGACTCACGGTGTCGCCCAAGCCGCTCGAAGCAGCCCACACAGCGGATCTGCTGGTGGTGCCAGCACTCGCGGGAAGCAGCCCGCAAGCCTTGATCGAGCATGTCGGCGGCGACGTGTCCCGCCCCGTCCGCGATCTCATCGCACGAACGCGGAAAAGCGGCACGACCATCGCGTCGGCCTGCGCCGGCACGTTCCTGCTGGCCGAAGCCGGAATCCTGGACGGAGCACGCGCCACCACAACCTGGTGGCTGTCGCCGAGCTTCCGCACCAGGTACCCCCGCGTCGACCTGGACCACAGCCAGATGGTCGTCACCAGCGACGGCATCATCACCGCGGGCGCAGCCTTCGGGCACATCGACCTCGCACTGTCGATCGTCCGAACGAGCAGCCCCGCGCTCGCCGACCTGGTAGCCCACTATCTCCTGATCGATGAACGCCCATCACAGGCCGCGTACACCATCCCCAGCGCCCTGGCCCAGAGCGATCCCACCGTCGCGGCCTTCGAACGCTGGATCCGCGAGCACTTGGCCGAAAACATCAGCCTCTCCGACGCGGCCAAAGCCATCGGCGTCAGCGAACGGACGCTGCAGCGATCCATGCGCCGCACCGTCGGAACGTCCCCCATCCGATTCGTCCAGGACCTGAGAATCGAACGCGCCAGCCACCTGCTGCGCACCACCGACCTGTCTCTGGAAACCATCTCCCGAAAAGTCGGCTACGAACACGCCAACACCCTCCGTATCCTTCTACGCGAGCGCACCGGCAAGACCACATCAGCCCTACGCAACAGGTGACGACCTCACCCTGCTACTGCCGGGGTTCGAGTCGGATTCTCTATCAAAGATGTCGTGTTTGCTGCCGATCTTGCCGCTCGTCAACAACCTAGTGTTTATGGCGTGTCACGCGTCCCCACTGCTCGCCGTGGCCTCGTTCGTGGTCCGTAGATCTGTCGCAGTCGTCGGGGTCGGCCTGCGACGTACGGGCGTCGGCCGCACTGCGCCCGTCTCCAGGTCGGAGCGGCAACGACATCGCCAATGGCACGGGTGGGGCGGCCTCCGACCACTGCAAGAAAGGGACGTGAGTGAACATCTTGACAGGCAAACGAGAACGCACGGAAGCCGAGCGCGCGGACGGGGCCGGCGCGGGGTCCCTGAGTCGGCGGAGCATCCTCGGCGGCGTCGCCACTCTTCCCGTCCTGTACGGCGTCGGGTCTGCCGCGACCCCAGCTGTGGCCGCCACAGCAGTGCGGCGGAGCGGCGCTCCGAAGGTCACCGGGGACCTGGTGCGGGGAATGGAGTGGAGATACAACGCGCCACTGCTCACCTCCGGAACCGGTCTGGTGCTGCCGGCAGGCGTCAAGGCCCTGCCCATCCAGGACTACTACAGCCGTCCACACCTCGCCTCGACCGAGTCCGTATGGCCATGGGTGACGGCGACTGACGGCACCACGGTCGACGCGTCGTTCATTCCCGAACGCGGCGCTCCCACCCGCATCGCGATGCTGAGTGGGTTCACCGAAGGCTGGTGCGAGATCAGCCACGCAAGCGGAAGGGACGACCGCCTGACCTGGGATATCCGCAGGTTCCCGTTCCTGTGGCTCTACGGCGAGTTCGGCGCCACGAAAGAAGCCCCTTACCACAACTGGTTCTACACGCTGGCGCTGCAGCCGTTTTCCACCAATCCGTACTCTCGCAACACCGTGGCCCGCTAGGAGCGTAATGTCCCACCATTTTGACTTCCCGCAGGACGAGACGCTGGATATCAGCGACGCGTACTGCTTCGCCGGGGCCGGCCACAAACACCGCCCGCGCACGGTGTTCGGGATGAATACCTCGCCGACGTACGGCAAGCCCTGGAATCCCGCCGGCTATTACGAGCTCAAGATCGACACCAATCACGACTACGTTGAGGACATCACGTTTCGTGCCACGTTCCCGATCGGCGCCGACGGCACGCAGCACGTGCGGGTGGAGATGCTCACCGGCCGCGCGGCGACCAACCGCAAGGCCTCAGGAACGATCATCACACCCCACCACGCCTGCGTTGGGGAGGTCATCGAATGCAGCCACGGCATCAAGCTCTTCGCCGGACAGCGCCGCGACCCGTTCTACAATTTCATCCCCTTCCCCGTCGCCGCGACGAAAGCCTTGGCGACCGGCACTTTTCCCGACTTCGACGCCTCACGTCCGGCCAGTGATTCCTTCGCGAACACCAGCGTCAGGTCGTTCGTGCTCGAGGTGCCGGTCGAGCTCACGGGCCACGGCCCGGTGCACTACTGGGCGAGCACCGCGTACTTCGACAAGGGACACAACGCTTGGGTCCAGGTCCAGCGCGCCGCGGAACCCAACATGACGACGTTCTTCGACTTCGCCAACGGTTCGGCGCACGTCGACTACAACGCCACCGTCCCGACGCACGACCTCGTGGGCAGGCCGGCTCACCCCGCGACCGACCATGCTTCGGGAGTCTGGGGGCAGGTGCGGGACAACATCGCAGCGGTCGTCGAGGCCGGCGGAACGTACGGTAACCGTCCCCACCGCTTTCCCACAGCACGCGCGTACGGCGCGTGGGCAGCGGACACGCTGCTGCCGAACGTCCTCACCTTCAAACCCGGCACCGTCGCGCTATGGGACCCCTGGTACGACCTTGGTAACGGCAAGGGCCTGAGCGAGGACATCGCGTCCAACATCATCAAGATGGTGGTGAACCAGGACTTCTCCTCCGGGCTCGAACCGGGACCGCTCCTCGATTACTTCCCCTACCTCGCCCCTCCGCCGCCGGCCAGCTGAATCGGTTTCGGACGCCGGACCGAAGGAAACCAAAGGGCAACGGACGGTTGCAGGCAGTCGTTACGAGCGGGCCGGGCCTCATGGCCGGTCCGCTCGTCGGCTGTGTACCTCGGTCCCGGCGGCCGGCACCGGGGCCGAGGTGGCCGGGCGACGCCTGCCTGGCGGCTGCTCGCGCTCAGCAGGCCATGTTTCCGGTTCGGTCAACGTTCAGGGGATCCGGGCGATCTGGAGAAATTCGTCGCGAAGTGCTGTGTCGGTTCGGATCGCGCCAAGCAGCGCGGTGGTGACCGTTTCGCTGCCGGCGGCGTGCACGCCGCGCATGGTCATACACATGTGTTCGGCGCGGATGACCACGCCTACACCAGCTGGTGAGAGCTGTTCGTCGAGCGAAGTGGCGATCTGCTGCGTCATGCGTTCCTGGAGCTGGGGGCGTCTGGCGACGTGCTCGACGAGGCGGGCCAACTTCGATAGGCCGACGATCCGGTCGGTGGGCATGTAGGCCACGTCGGCTGTGCCGCGGAACGGCAACATGTGGTGTTCGCAGAGACTGTGGAACGCGATGGCACGCACAGTCACGAGGTGGCTGTAGTGCTCGTCGTTGGCGAACGTCGTAAGGGTGAACGGGCGTGCGGTGAGGAACTCGGCGTACGCGGCGACCATCCTGGCGGGGGTGTCGGAGGTGGCCGGCGCGTCGGTGTCCACGCCGAGGGCCTTGAGCAGCTGGGCGGCAGCGCTGCGGGCCAGGTCGAGGTCGAGCGGCATGGCACCGCGGGGGTCGGTGGTCACAGCGGGTCCTGATCGGCATGCTCTGGCACCGGACGAACGTACGGTGCCGACCAGTGATCACGTCAGTGGCAGAAGCGACACCATCAATAGCGTTCCCGTCATCGTGACGGCGCCTTTCGTTCGGTACGACGTGGCCGTTCTCGCAGCACACACGGCAGAAGTGCCGCCCCACCGCCGGCCCAAGACGATAGCTGATCGCTAATCAGGCGCGAAGTCACCCACCAGGTCGCGCAGTTGCCTCCGCGAGCTGATGCCGAGTTTGGTGAAGACCTTCCCCAGGTGCCATTCGACGGTTCGCGGGCTGATGAAGAGTCGAGCGCCGATTTCCGCGTTGGACCGACCCTCACGGACGAAGCGAACAATATGGACTTCCTGCACGGTCAGCTCCTGGGGAGACTCGACGGTCCGCCGGAGCCCCTTCTCACCAAGCACGGCGAGTCCTCGCCGTGCTCGTTCGGCGAAGGCGGCCGCACCCATGGAAAGCAGCGAGTCGTGCGCCGTCCGCAAATGCTCCCGGGCCTCCGTCCGTTCGCCGATGCGGCGCAGCCATTCGCCGTACAGGAGGTGTCCACGGGCCGCCTCCAGGAGAAGCCCTGCCCGGCCCAGGTGCTCGATCGACTCGCGGAACGACGCGTCTGCCTCGTCACCGCCCAGCAGCGCGCGGAGCCGGCCTTCGATCCCCAACGCCCAATCGGTCGGCGTGGCGCTCGCGCGCTCCGACATCCGCTTCAGGGCAGCCACCACCAGGTCGGTGTCGCCTGTACGCGAGGCCGCCTCGGCGAGCTCGGCGACCACCATCATCTGATACCCGGCCAGAACGTCTCGGTCGAAGACTTCACGGGCCTCTCGCACCGCGATGTCATGGCGTCCAAGGCCGTTGTGCAAGAGGGCGATGGCGTAGCCGGCGAAGTTCACGATGCGCCCCTCGCCCAAGGCCAACGTCTGGTCTCGAGCCGCGGTGATCAGCCGCGACGCCGACTCGGCCCCTCGCAGAGCGGCCAGCAGCATCGCGGCGTAGCCGACCGGCGGGTTGCCGGTGATCTCGGCAACCATGCGGTCCTCCTCGACCAATGCGGACGCGTCGCCCAACCGCCCGGCCAGCATTTCGTTGACTGCAAGCTCGTTGGCCGCGAACTGCAATTGGACAAGCGCGCCGGTGTGACGGGCTCGGTGGACCAGCAGCTCGGCTACCGCGCGTCCCGCATCGAAATCCCACAGCTCGGTAGCGACGTACCCGACGAACGGGTTGCCGACCGGCCCGAGCAACCGGTCCACGTCGTCGCCGCGGTAGTCGATGCTTCGTACTCTCGTGAGCGCCCGAGCGAGCGAGGGCACAGCCGCGGCGTGGCCGTTCCTTAACCTCGTGGCCAACGCGTCGAGAATCAGATCGATGACTCGAGCCGTTCCGCCGACCGGGGCGGCGGCTCGCGCGGCTGCCGCTACGGCACTCGCCGCGTTGTCCGTCGTGCTGGAAAAGATCGCGGCGCCGAGCGCTTCCAGATACGTCTCTCGCGCCAGGTCGCCATCGATCGGCTCGAGATGCTGAGCGGCGTCGACGAGCGCCCGAACGGCGTCGGTGGCCCGCCGCTGATCGAGCGCGATCTGCCCCCGCAGGCGCTTGACCTTGGCTGTCCGCAACTCGTCGACCGGGCCGGCCTCGACTGCGGCCAGGAGCGCGAGAGCGGCATCGAGCGCGCCACCACCGCGCTTTCGCCAGGCCGCGGCAAGCTCGCGTTCGGCGCGCCGGACGGAATCAGGTGTCAGGCGCGCCGCCCGCTCGAGCAGTGCGGCAGCCGCGAGAAGGCCGCCGCGAGATTGTGCGCGCGCGGCCGACCGCTCGAGCTCGGCGGCGATCTCCTCGTCGGGTAACTGCGTTGATTGGGCGCGGTGCCAGGCACGCCTGTCGGGGTCGACGTTGACGTCGGTCGCCTCCGCCAGCGCCCGGTGCACCGCCTGCCGTACCTCGGTCGACGCGGAGCGGTAGGCGGCGGCGCGCACCAGCGGATGCCGGAAACGAACTCGGGTGGCGAACTCGAGCAGTCCCGCCGCCTCGGCCGCGTCCGCGGCGTTGGGATCCAACCCCAACGCGGCAGCGGCGCGCCACAGGAGCGTCGCGTCGCCGAGCGGTTCCGCAGCCGCCGCGACAAGCAGGCGCTGCGTGTCCTCCGGCAGCATCGACAGCCGGCGGCTGAAGCCCTCCTCGATCCGGCTGGCCAACGCGTCCGGCCGCTCGAAGCCGTCCGCGAGCTCCGCGGTCGTCCAGGCGCGGGGCAACTCGAGCAGAGCAAGTGGGTTGCCGTGGGTCTCGGCGATGATCCGTTCCCGGACACGCGGATCCATCGGCCCTTTGACCACCGAGTCCAGCAGCCGACCCCCGTCCGCTTCGCCGAGGCCGATCAGCACGAGCTCCGGCAGGCCGGCGAAATCGCGTTCATCGCCTGGCTCTCGAATTGCTACCACCAAGGCGATCCGCTCAGCCACCAGCCGGCGTGCCACGAAGGCAAGAGTCTGCGCGGAAACACGGTCAAGCCATTGCGCGTCGTCGACGATGCAGATCAGCGGCCGCTCCTCGGCACGGTCCGCCAACAAGTCCAGGACCGCGAGCCCGACCAGGAACGGATTTGGCGCGTCCCCGTCGACGAGCCCGAACGCGGCGCTGAGTGCGACGCGCTGCGGATCCGGCAGGCGGCCGAGTCGATCAAGGTACGGACCGCAGATCTGATGCAGTCCGGCATAGGCGAGCTCCATCTCCGCCTCGGCGCCGGCACACCGCGCGATGCGACAACCACCGGCGTTGGATTCGAGATAGTCGAGCAGCGCGGTTTTCCCGATCCCGGCCTCGCCTCGCACCACGAGCACCTGGCTCCGCCCGGCGCGCGCGCCCGCAACCAGGCCGTCAAGGACGACACACTCGCCATGCCTGCCGACCAGCAGGGCCTTGCTCTCGTTCGTTCGGTGAAGCATGAGGCTCCAAGGAGAGTGCCAAGACAACGCCACCACTGGATGTTGTCAGGGTTCGCTTCGGGAACTCGCTCGTCGCAGCATTATCCGCCGCGCTCGGCGCGATCGGTGCTCGATGCCTCCATCCTGCCGCCACCTGCAATCGGAACCTTGTGGTACCGGTTAACGAGTGTTCTACTTGACCAGCACAATCTGACCCTCTCCCAGGATGGACGGAAAGGAACCGTGAGGTGATCAACTTCCATGTCGACCGATCCAGCAGCATTCCCGCGTACGCCCAGCTGGTGCGGCAGGTGCGCGAGGGGCTGCGGATCGGGACGCTGCAGCCGGGGGACCAACTTCCCACCGTGCGCAGCGTGGTGACCTCGTGCACGATCAACCCGACCACGGTGCTCAAGGCCTACCGCGAGCTGGAGCTGTCCGGCCTCGTGGAGGCGCGACAGGGGGCGGGCACCTTCGTCAGCGGCACGCTCGGCAACACGGATCCCCACGTCATGGCCCGCTTGCGCAGCGGCCTGGCCCGGTGGCTCGGCCAGGCCCGCGAGGCCGGCCTGGAGGACGAGGACGTCCAGGCGCTACTCGCCTCGGTGATCGTCGAGGACTCGCTGCACCGGCCCCAGGCCGTCAGCGAACCGGCGCGGAGCGATGCGTTCCCCCGTGAGGAAGGCGCCGCATGAGTAATCGAGGTGAGCTCATCGGTTGGCTCAGCGCGTCAGCCGCTCATGCCGGCACGCAGCGTTACGGAGGACCGGCATGAGCGAGCAGTCCATCGCGGTGGAAGCCCGCGGCGTGAGCAAGCGCTACCGCACCGTGTGGGCGCTGCGGGAGTGCAGTTTTCAGTTGCCCGCCCACCGCATCATCGCTCTCGTCGGCGCCAACGGCGCGGGCAAGTCGACCCTGATGAGCATCATCAGCGGCATGCTGCCGGCCACCTCCGGCTCAATGCTGGTCAACGGAGACCCAGTCGTGAAGGGCGGGGACGGGCGTGTCGCCGTCGGGAGCCGGGTTGCGATCCTGGCCCAGGACAAGCCCCTGTACCGGGACTTCAGCGTGACGGACATGCTCCACTTCGGACGGGCCACCAACCGCGTGTGGGACCAGCGGCGGGCACTTTCCTGGCTGGAGCGCTTCGACGTCCCCCTGGACCGCCGCTGCGGCAAGCTGTCCGGCGGTCAGCGGGCGCAGGTCGCGCTCGCGGTCGCCCTGGGCTCCCGCCCGGCGCTGCTGCTGCTGGACGAGCCCTTGGCAAACCTCGACCCGCTGGCCCGCACGGAGGTGACCGGCGAGCTGATGGCCGAGGCCGCCGACGGCGACATGACCGTGATCCTGTCGACCCACATCGTGGCCGAGCTGAGCGGCGTCGGCGACCACCTGCTGCTGCTCGACGCGGGCCGTCCCGTGCTGACCGGCGACGTCGAGGAGCTCCTCGAAAGCCACCTGCGGCTCACCGGACCCCGCGCCGACCTGCCGCCGAGCCCAGGCACGATCGTCCAGGCACGGCACACCGACCGACAGTCGACGTTCGTCGTCCGGCAGCCGGCCGGACCGGCCGCGCCGGCGATCGTCGCGCCCGGATGGACCGCCCAGCCGATCACCCTGGACGAGCTGATCCTGACCTACCTCAAGGCATCGACCAAGACACACCGGGATCAGGAGGCAGCAGCATGACCCCGATCACCCGACCACGACTCGCCGCACGCCGCGAGGACAGCGCCGGTTCCACCGCCGAGCCGAGCGGGGGCGTCTCCGGTCTGATCTGGCTGACCTGGCGCCAGCACCGCTGGACCCTCGTCGGGACGCTCGTCCTGGCCGCCGCGCTGGTGGGCTGGATGACCTACCTGTCGACCGAGCTGACAGATCTGTATCACCAGTGCCACAACATGCTGTGCCCGGATCAATCCCCCCAAGGCGACAGACTCACCGGATCCTCCGGCCTTTCCCTAACCCTCGGCGTCCTGTTGCTGCTGGTGCAGTACATGCCGATGCTGATCGGCGTGTTCGTCGGCGTCCCACTGCTGTCCAGGGAGCACGAGCAGCGAACCCTGCTGCTGGCCTGGAGCCAGGATGTTTCCCCGGCGCGGTGGCTGTGGGCCAAGCTGAGCCTGCTCGGCCTTTTCGTGGCAGCCGTGACCGCGGCCGTCGCAGGCGTCAGCGACCATCTGGAACACGCGGTAGCCAACGTCTCGAAGGCAAGCAGCATGTTCGAGCACGAGACGTTCCTGAACACCGGGATGCTCCCGCTCGCGATCAGCGTCTGCTGGTTCGCGGTCGGTGTCGCGCTCGGCGCCGCCATCAAACGCACGCTTCCCGCCGTGTTCGGCGTCGTCGCGGGCTTCGTCGGCCTGACGCAGCTCGTGCAGTACCGGTACCTCACGCTCATGAAACCGCTGGCCGCCAACCTGCGACTCGGCGGGCCGGGCGACGGCTTGCTGCGCGACAACGCCCTGGTCGTCAAGGGCGGCATGATCAACTATGGCGACGGGCCGTCCAACGTTTTCGACGCCGCCGGGCGCCAGCTCACCGGCGCCGAACTGGAACGCCTCTGCCCGTCCGACAACGGTGGCGCCGGCCCTGATCCCTCCTGCTACCTCAACCACCAACTCCAGTTGCACGTGCAGTATCAGCCGGGCAGCAGGATCCCCGAGTTTCATCTGATCGTCGCGGCCGGCTACCTGGGCCTTGCCGCGATCACCCTCGCCGCCGTCTGGCTGATCGTGCGCCGCACCAATCTCAGCGCAGGCTGACGGCGCGAACCCCGGCGGCCTCCCCAGCCGGCGCCAGGCATGGAAGCCGTGGGCCGGGACAGCGTTCCGCCCGCGCCGCCACTCGTCTACTACTCGAGGAGGCTCGTTGCGTCATTCGGATCGAGAGATGACGACTCCGCTCCTGATAAGCGGCTTGAGAGCCGCGTCGAGCGCGATCGTCGACTTGCCCGGTGCGGTGTGTACTTCGACAGACCTGATCACCGTATGAGTGGCGGCCCGGTCGATATCGTCGATGACGACGCTATCGCCGATATGAAGCGGCCCGCCCTCCAGCGTGCCGGTCACGAAAACCATCGACGGCCGGCGAGAAATCGTATCGACCCGTTCGACCGTCAACCGGGTGTGCTCCGTGGTCATCGGCCGTTCCTCCAGTTCTCGACGAACGTGTCCTCGGCAGCATATGCCTCATCCTCCAGCGGCCCGGTGCTCGTACTGACCACGCCATCTTCGTACTGCCGGACGTGCACGCTCTCGTGGCCGAGCGTCCGTACCAGCGTCTCCTCGTCCTGAAACGCGGCCGGTCCGAGCTGCACACCTAAATCGTCGGTACGCGCAACCGCCCCTTGGAAATCCAGGTAGGCGATGTCGTCGGCGCCCTCGATGATCTCCACGTTTGCGCCCCGAAAATCGACGCCCGCCAACCGTACGTAATGCTCGACGGTCTCCGACGTCCGGGGCAAGCCGGCATTCGCCGCAAGCACCTCCCGATTCGACAGCGCACCGGAACGCGAATAAAGCCCGCTCAGCCCCCCGCCCTTCTTGCCCGCCGCAGCGATCGCATCGGCAGCTTTAGCGTCGGACTCGATAATCTCGCCGAGATTGCGCTCTTCGATCGCAGCAGTCAGCTCGGTAACCTTCGCGACCGATTCAGAGATCCGGCCAGCCGCCCGCGCCGCGTCCCTGGCCAACGCCTTGAACACCGCACCGAGTCCGCCCTCGGCCATCAGAAACCCAGGCCACCAGCGGCAAGCTGAAACTGTGCGCCGTGCGCGCGCATCGTCGACGCGTGATCGCTCAGCACCGCGAGTTGAGCGCGCACCGCCGCCGGGTCCACGGAGAACCCCCACCCAGCAGCGGTATCCGACCCCGCTCCGGACTGCGACCAATCCAGCCCGGACATCGCCGCCTCCACTTTCGCGAACAACGGCTTTGCCGCCGCCTCGACGACCTGCCCGATCACATACTGCTCCAAGTCCAGCACCAGGGACTTGACCAGCCGCTCCGCGCCTTCAATGATCAGCGGAACCACGACCTCCGCGATCCCGGCGGTAGCCACGGCGGCCGCCTGATCGGCCACGAACGCCGCGGCCATGCCGACAAGGATCGCGACCGCTTCCGCTTTCTGCGCCACGATGTATCCGGCGACCACGTCCAAGGCGTCCGCCAGGACATGACATCCATCGACGACCTCGTACACGTGCTCGCCCGACATCTTTGCCCAGCCCGAGCTCATGGCCTCGGTCGAGGCCGCCTGATGCGTCTCGGCGATTTCGGCGATCACCCGGGTCGCGTCATTGTGGGTGTTGTCGACCGCCTGTGCGAACCGGCGGGTCAATGTCGCGAACTCGCTGACCGCGTCCTCATCGATGTACGGCCACGGCACCCCGATGACGTTCAGGAAGTTCACCACCGGCAGCGGCAGGTCGTCGATCGCCATCGGCCTCCCCGTTCTCCGCACGTCG
>Ga0307508_10004063_pt1 | contig 14472 bp, 19 predicted proteins | sample 9_EM_MG_FD_203089 | JGI IMG/M metagenome (GOLD analysis project Ga0307508, IMG submission 203089) | Populus trichocarpa ectomycorrhiza microbial communities from riparian zone in the Pacific Northwest, United States - 9_EM | ecosystem: Host-associated > Plants > Roots > Unclassified | place... | reverse complement strand
TTCTCCTTTCTGCAGAGGTCGTCTCCTTCCACCACGAGATGGACGAGTACTGGTTCCGCATCGACGCCATCTTCCAGCCTTATGATCCCCTCGATCCCCACGTTCTCCCCCAGGCCAAGCAGCTCGTCCTCTTTAGACCCTACAACGACTTTTACGATTTCCAACTCAGCCTCTTGGAAGCTTTCCCTCAAGAAGCTGGTCGGGAACCCGGCTCAAACCGCATCCTCCCCTTTATGCCCGGCCCTGCCGAGAAAGTCGACGACGAGGTGACTGCCATGCGACGGCTTGAGCTCGACCAATACGTCCGCAAGCTCTGCGACTTGAATTCCCTTGGCGCCTCCTACGTCTTGGAGCACCAACTTATTCGCACCTTCCTTGCCCTAAAACCAGGCGATGTCGAGAACGACATCGAACCTCGGTATGAGGAAATCAGCGCACTATTTTCCGATGGTGCAGAATCGGACCCTCCCGGGGTCGCGCATGGTGATTTGATCACACGCGAGTTTGAGCAAGAAGTTCGCGACACCCTTGGCGAGATGAAACTATCCGACAGGGATGATCGTAGCGACGTTTCGGACTATGAGGAGCATCACACTCCCCCTTTGCATTCCTACCCGAGAGCAGGTGGTGCAGCCCACCAACGGTCTGATACACTCTCCTCTATTCGTCACACAGATACGCTCCTTTATCAAACAGGCGAAATCCCAGCCCCTCACGGTGAGCGGTCAAATGGCCACACGCATGTCGGGCTGCCTTCCCGCGGATCAGGCTCACATAGTCAATGGCCCGAGTACGCGACGTCGTCGCCATCGTCGCTACACTCGTCTCACCGATCCCTCACATCCCGCTCGCGTTCACATTCCTCAGCCACTACCAACTTGAATGCGCCTCCCGTGTCTGCAACTTACCCTCAGACTGCCTTTGTCAAGATCAAGATCTTCGACCCTGTCTCCGACGACCTCATCGCAATTCGCGTTCATCCCCAAGTGATGTACTCTGAGCTCATGAATAAGGTCCAGGTCCGCCTCGGCGACGGCATATCCATTCTGAAGTACCGCGACAGTCTTCACAACGGGTTCGCGGAACTTGAGGGTGACGACGACCTACGCGACTGGCTAAAAAGTGCAGAGAAACACGTCTTATATGCTGAGTGATGTTCTAGTAATACTGTATGTGGTGGAGATATCGGGTTATATCTCAGGTCTCTGTGAGATTCGTTCTCTAGGTTTCTGTATTCGTTTTCTCTTCGTTGTTACTCAGGACGTCTGTTCTCTTGAGACGCTCCACTTTATAGTAATAGTTGTAGCCACTCTCACAGCATTCTAAGCAACCACCAGTACTGATGCATGATGTCTCGACCTCAAGGCGCCCAAGCACCCTCTGAAACACTTCCGCCCACAGCTAGAGCAATCGCGCTCTTCCTCGCCTCTACCCCCACTGTTCAAGATGCCCAACCGGGTGTTCTCCACCAGCTCCTCGAGTTCGCACAGCGCTACACCGCCCAAGTCTTGTCAGATGCACAAGTGTACGCAGAACACGCCGGACGCCCCGGCGGGTCCAAAATCGAGATGGAAGACATTGTTCTGGCGGTGCAGGCCCGCGTGGGGTGGGAGTTTGGAGGCCGCGTGCCCAAGGAGGTGCGTCCGCCTCGTGGATTGGGTCACCCCCCGCTCACGAACGGCTATGGCTTCTAGTACCTCATGTCCCTCGCATCGCAAACGAACGCGACCCCCCTCCCAGCAGTCCCAGAAGTCTTTGGTGTCCGGCTACCCCCGTCCTCGGAAACGTTGACGTCCGTCGACTTTGACTTTGTACCGAACAAGCCGCCGCCGACCGTGAAGCTGTACGACGAGGAAGTGGAGGAGATTGAGGAGGACGAGGAGGTGGTGGTGGTGGCAGCGGCGCAAGAGGACGAGGAGGACGATGCGGACATGGAGCCTGCTGCGATTCCGGTCACGAACGCGCCGATCACCCCGACCGATATCGAAATGGGAGGGACGCCTGCGCCAATCATTGCAGGTGAAGCACCGGAAGAGGATAGCGAGAATGGAGAGGAAGCAGATTTGTTTGGAGGGGGTGGAGACGATGAAGATGAAGAAAGCAATGCAGACGAAGCAATGGAGGAGGTACAGACAACCGGCACGCCTTCCAGTGGTGTCAAGCGGAAACTGGTGGAGGAAGAGGACTACGATTAATCAAGTTCGACCGAATGGCGTGTACCAGAAGTACTGGGTGTAGTTTAGAACGATCTAATATGTATGACAACTACAAGGAGCGACAAGGTGAACAGAAGACCAGGTTGCACTGAGCGTACTACGTTACAGGTAACTTCTAGGGGATCGCGTGCGCATCGATAGTTAACGTTCATCGCTGCATCAAAACAGCCACGATGACGATCACTACAGCAATAATGATGAGGATGATAGTGCTCCATGCTGGAAAGCAACATGAGGTCAAAACACAGAAGAATAGGAGAAAGGACTGACATTGACCCCCAAAGACTTCCGGGATGCTCACCACGCGTATGGAGCTGTCAACGCCACCTGACACCAGTAGCTTTGAGGTAGGACTGAATCGAAGGGTAGTAATCGGGAACTCGTGTGCTTTCAAGATGGATAACAGTGGCTAACGGTTTCGGCCTGTTAATGTCATAGTGCAGAGAGTTCGTACACCCTAGCTCACCGTCAAAGCAACCGAGTCCAAAACACCGAGACTGTAGTCAGATGCACCGAACGCAAGCAGCTTGCCGTCCGAGCTGTGAAGCTTCACTTGGCCTGCTGGCCTACATGTGCCAAAGAAGTAAACGCACCTCACGTCAAAACACGTCAAGTTACCGTCACAAACTTTCCGCATTGTTTCTATGCAGGCGTCGAAGGAACCGTTTTTTTCGGTAATTTTCCACTTCAGAACGTACGCCCGTTTCTTGGAAAGCTTCTGGTGTTTAACACGAGGCAGGGTCACATTGACCACGGAATACAATGTGTCCTGATGTGTGGGGTGCAACCTAAAGAGACGGTGATTAGAATGGGGCGATTTGCACGTGTGGACTCACCGTGCAGCACGAAACGTAATGCTCGATCCAGATGGAACTCCAGATATCGAGGGAAGGCCGATAGTTTGAATCACGTCAAGCCCTTCATTACCCGAGGTCGACCGTGGGATGCCGCCATCCGCATGGGTAGGGAGAGCATACACGAAAAGCTTTGAACTAGTAGCGAGAAAGAGCTGGAACAATAGTTTCTACAGAAGCAGCAGGGACGGAGAGGGAGTCGACGTACGTGTGATGAAGAGAGAGTCGCATCGTATATTTCTCCTTCACTGACATGTACTGAGCGGATCACGGGTAAAAGGGAGTCGTAGTCGAGGAGAGAGAACTGAAGGATTTGGTTGAGAACGGTTGTAAAGTATCAACGAGGAATGTATTACTTCGCGAGCGCCAGCAATAACTAAACATTTACCATTTGGTGAGAGGACAGTCACACGCTGCAGGTCGTGTGGATGGTATTCTCAGTAGCGGCTGAGAATGACGAACCTGGTAATCATCTGCGCTGCCAGAGGTGAGCGTGCTGCACGTCGCCAGTGGTGCGATCCTTGGTGACACGTTAACGGCGAACAATGGGTAGAATGAGAAACGTACTTGTGCTCGTCTGTGTCCACTGAGAACTTTCTACAGTTCTCATTGTCCCCTTTCTCCACCCTTTCTGCGCTGCTATTTATACCACAAACGAGAGTCCTGCTCTGTAACATGTGTTACTGAAAATCCGCTTATGTGTTGAGTATGTGGCACCTGGGGGTGAGCTGCCATGCTCATCGGTGCGTCCTCGTCCACTTCAAGTTGCAGCTCGCTGAGGATGTGCAGTTGTCTGTCATCAGATACACGGAATAGTCTCTAGTCGAGGGTTGGTGAGTGGACGCATCCCGACGCGCAGCAAACTTACTAGTTTGTTCTTTATTCCTGTCCTTGAAGCGCCGCCTCCGGCACCGACAAGGACTTGATCATCGGCAATGAATGCGGATGAATAGACAGGAAAGGCAGGAAAGGAATGTGCAGTGTGTTGAGCGCGCATGAGTGATTCGCTCGTTGTTGACTATGATGGTATGATGAGCATGCGTGAGAAAGACCTTCCCTAGCGGACTGCTCAACGCAACGGGCCGGTGTTACTTACCCCTTCAAGGCGCGTTTCGTCAATTGAGCGCCAGGGCAGCCCTCATCAGATCCTTGATGTCTTGGGTCTCCATGGATGATCCTGGAATCGCTCTACCCCACCTCACCCTCCAGACCGTCATCGGAATCAGCGTGGCCATTGCTGGCAATGTGCTCATCTCCTTGGCCCTTAACCTCCAAAAACTCGCCCATTTGAGACTCGCCCACGGGCGTCAAAACAGTTCACCGGACGTGGAGTGGGAGGGCAGACGGCCAGGGCACGACACGGGCACAAGGATTCCCCATTCAGACACTGCGGCTCGCCTCAGTGCAGCCCAGCCAGCTTTGGAAGGGAATAACCAGTTCGAGTCTCAACCACTCATTCCTCACCGATCTTCGAGCCAACCTCCTCCATTATCCTATGGTTTGGCTAATTATAACGTTCCTGTTGCTGGAGATGACGCTAGAAGCCGGAACAGCAGCAATACTGCACGATCCAGACGACGACAGCAAAAATCCTCCTTCGTTTCGCGTTTTCTACCTCCGCGGTTGATGATTGGTAATGGTTCTTCGAATTCGTCAGATTATCGTGTGGGTCTTTCAGACAGCTCATCGATACCGGTCGAGGACGTCTTTCCCGGACGAAACGCCCGGACGAGCCATCAAGGTAAAGCCACTCCCCGCCACACCGTTGAGGATGGAAAAGAGAGCGATTACCTACGCTCTAAACTATGGTGTGCCAGTCGTGATCTCTTGAATCTTTGACCCAACTCGTTCACGTAGGTGGTCCGGTTTCGTTCTGATGAACATTGGCGAGACTGGAAACTTCATTTCTTACGCATTCGCACCTGCTTCGCTTGTTGCGCCACTTGGGACGGTGAGACACTTAACTCATTCTATCAGGCTGACCACTCCCCTCAATTAATTTTCTAGTTTGCTATGGTTGCAAATTGCTTTTTCGCACCTTTGCTTCTAAACGAACGCTTCCGCCCGGTAAAGTAGATTTAGTGCAACCCAGGAGTGGGGGCATTAACAAGCTCACATAGCGTGACATATTCGGAATCCTGCTTGCCGTCATCGGGGCGACAACGGTGGTGCTTTCCTCTCCATCATCGGATGGTCCACCGCCCGTGCTGACACCCGATGCTCTGGTCGAGGCGATAACCCAACGTCCTTTTATGATCTTTTCGATTACATACTTGGTGGCTGCTGTCATCCTTGGTGGTCTTAGTGAAGGTAGCCTGGGGAGGCGCGTGGTTGCGGTCGACGTTGGCCTATGTGCTATATTTGGTAGGGCCTCGTGGATTTGCGCGATTCGATCGCGGGCTCACCCTCGTGGCAGGTGGTTTTACTGTGCTAGCGACGAAAGCGATCTCCACGCTTCTGACGAAGGAATGGGTAAAGATGGTGACCGAATGGATTACGTACCCCATCCTAGCAGTCAGCCCAGTCACTCTGCGTATGGACCTTGCGCTGATCGCTGTTGTAGGTACTTGTCATCACAGGTGTCCTTCAGATTCGATATCTCAACCGAGCATTGAGACGTTTTGACTCCAAAATCGTTATTCCAACCCAATTTGTATTCTTCACGCTGTCTGCCGTCGTGGGATCTGCGGTCCTATATGGCGACTTTCGGCGAGCCTCGTTCCACGAAATGCTGACATTTCTCTATGGCTGTGCCACTACATTCTCAGGAGTCTTCGTCATTGCGAGTGGAAATACGAGCGAATCGGTACACGACGAAGAACGCCGTGATCCAGGAGGCAGGCAGCAGGTGGCCTCGAGGATCGATGGGGTTAGTTCGCTGGTGGCACAAAACCATCCAGCTCAAGGACCACCGAAAGTAGGTGCTCGTGAGATCCCAGGGCTCAGGCACAAGCGAAGCACGTTGAGTCTGGTGGGGTACACGCCCGTGCAAAACATTTTACTGGTACACACACCACCGAGGGACCGAATGGCACACAGGGAGGGAGAGTGAGGCAGAGAACCTCGATTACTTTCTATGCATTTATAGGTACATACGCGAATACCACTAGCGCAGTAGTTTGTCCGAATGGACTCAATTTGAATTATTTTGTGGATTACATCACTTTCCAAAAAAGGAAAAGAGCCGAGACCAGGTGCATGACGTCAAGCAGCGGAGCTCCAAGGGCTGGAATGACAAAAAGGACGTGCAATCCATAGCCATCTCCCACCCAGTTTTCCACCCTTCTCCCTCCCTCCTCTACGTTCAGCGTCCTCAGCGCCGTCGACAGCACCGACAATGCCCGCCGTCGTGACCGCCTTCAAGAGTATGTCTACCCCTCACTTATTTGGAAAGCCGCGCTCTAACTCCGACCCCAACCTCCACGTCGGCCAGATCTCATCCGCAAACACCAAAACAATCGGCAGGCCGACCCGGACACGCCGTCGCAGGTGTCTCAGGATATTACCACACAACCTCGGTACCCGGAGCCTGCAATACCCCCCATAGAACAGCCCAAGCAATCCCACCCTTCTCCCGAAACCGGTACGAAAAGAGAAATGGTTGCCTCTTTGGACGGACACCATCCCAAGTCAAACCTGCCCACGTATAAGGGGCTTGAGAACTTCAAGCTCATAGATAAGATGGGAGAGTCAGTACCTATTGTACACGTATGTGATGGATCCGGATAACACTGGCGCTTTAGTGGTGCTTTCTCGAACGTCTACAAGGCGATTGACCTTTCGACCGGTGAAAAAGTAGCCGGTGAGTACATCAGAATAGGTCCCAAGTCATTCCCTTGTCTAAATATATTCCGCAGTCAAAGTAGTTCGAAAGCACGAATTGAACGCATCACAGGTAAGTCCCCATGCCCGCGACCGTTCCCCAGTAGTTCATATCACCACACCCTCTTCCCTTCCACCACTCTTCCCCGTCCCCGCATACGCACGTGTCACCTATCTACCATATCGTCACTCTGTAAGGCCGGCGAAAAATATCTCAGCCCTCAGTTTAAGAAAATGCCGCGCGTCACAGAGGTGACATTTTTACTTTCTGTTCCAAATCTCATACTGCGGCACTAATTATACTTTCTTTGCCTCAAAGCGTGCAAATATCCTCAAAGGTACGCTCAACCTGTCGGGGACGACAATGAATCCTTAGTGGTTCGCAGAGGTCCAAATAATGCGCGGCATGAATCACCCTTCAATAGTCAAGTTGATCTCGTTTTTCGAATCACTGGATTATTACTTCCTTATACTCGAACGTAAGTAGGTATGCTCTCCCAACTCGGCAGTCTGGGTTCACGTCTATCTTTAGTCATGGAGGGAGGAGAATTGTTCCACCAGATCGTTAAACTCACCTACTTCAGCGAAAATCTTGCGAGACACGTCATTCTTCAAGTTGCGCAGGGCATCCGATATATGCACGAAGAGCGCGGTGTGGTTCATCGGTGAGCCTCTCCAGAAAACAATGTTGTCCTCACCATTATCATTAACCCTTCCGGTTTGTAAAGGGATATCAAACCGGAGAATCTACTCTTCGAACGAATACCCATAATACCCTCCAAGGCGGTCATACGGCGTCCGTATGATGAGGATAAGGAAGACGAGGGCGAATTTATATCTGGAGTTGGTGGCGGCGGTATCGGGCGAGTCAAGATCGCTGACTTTGGCTTATCGAAAGTTGTCTGGAATGAGGAAACGATGACGCCATGCGGGACCGTTGGCTATACCGCTCCCGAAATCGTCAAGGATCAACGTTATTCCAAAAGTGTTGACATGTGGGCGCTTGGTTGCGTCCTCTACACGCTCCTTTGCGGATTTCCTCCTTTTTACGACGAGAGCATAAGTGTTCTGACCGAAAAAGTCGCCCGAGGATATTATACGTTTTTGAGCCCTTTCTGGGATCATATCAGTAATCCAGGTATCTTCATAGTTTTTGAATGCGTAATCACCGAACTCATTGCATTTCTAGCGAAGGACCTCGTAGGGCACCTGCTGTGTGTGGATTCAGCTCAACGATTTACAATAGACGAATTCCTGGCGCATCCCTGGTGTAGCACAGCTCCGCTTCCGCTACTTCCGCCAACACCCAACACTTATACCCGAACTCCACCGCTTGACTCACCTCTTTTGACTGCCGCACATGGTGGAATCGAATCGGCACGCTCTCCTGGGTTGGCGACCTTGAAGGAAGCCTTCGACATCACGTATGCAGTGCACCGAATGGAAGAAGAAGGGGCACGTCGCCGCGCCTACAACGGACGGGGCGGGGCAGGAGCAAGAGGATTTTTGCATGGGCTCAACGAGGACGATGAAGACAGCGATGTCGATGACAAAAGCCTACTTAATGAGGCTCGCCATCGACGAGGTCAAGCTGACGGTGGTGCTCCAGCAAATACGAAGGTAGCTGCAACACGAAAGATGGATGTACCTGCGGTCGTGAATGGAGTCCCAGAGAAGAATCTATGGGACGGGCGAGCCGGACCTCGCGATCGCGGCCGTCGCGCAGGAGCTCCGAAAAATTTCGCGTTGGACATGGACAATGCAACGCTACTCAGCCGTCGCAACAAGAGGACGGCAACAGACGTTACGAATCCTATATCGCTGACAATAATCCCTCCAGGAAGCCCGATGCGTGTCGAGTAGTGCGCCCACCGCTCCCTGACCTACCATCCCATAGACATTATTTCGAGCTGGTTATTTGGACGGCTCACTCCCAGCATTCCCATTTCTATATGATTGCCGTTGCACTGTTCGGACCATTCTGGAGCCTACCAGATGGGTTTCATGCCTCTCCGCGATACACACCTTCTGACTTGCATGCCGTACTCTTTCTCCCTCAGAACAACATAACTGGGTGTAGTGTAATATGGCGAAGGACACGATCTTGCGGCCAAGTTCTTATTGAAACCCACATGCTGTATTCTACCCTAATATCGCTGTTGTGTGTTGTGCCTACACTATATATCTCATGTACATCTTGCGATGAAACGCGGTCCCGAATCACACAAGGCATGGTATCGTCCTTCCACGTGTCCACCATGTTATGCTCAAAAGACAGCCAATTCCTACGGAAACGTGGTACTGGGTCTTTATACTAAACTACGGAATCTTCAGTCTTCTACAACGAGTATAGATGCACCTCCGTCCCTCGTGACTCGACGACGTGTCTTCATCAATATATACCGCCTTCCGAACTGGTTCAACTTCGGGATTTGGATTGAAGCAACCGCCCTCTGAGCACCTTGAGTGGCCGACACCTGCGGCCCGTCCGGAAACACACCAAATCCAGATGGTGCGAGCACAATAGCCTCCCCGGTCTGCGCAACACGGGCTGAGTAAGCACCATTAATAGAATCCTTGCAAAGGGTTTCACCTCGAGCCTGACCACGCGGTCAAACGCGTCATCCGCAGATATGTCGGCGGAAACGTGTTTCGCGAGGTGCTCCCACCAAGACGGGGAAGAGAAACGATGCAAGATAGCGACGGTGCAGAGATCGAGGAGGACCGGGGGAACGACGGTTGGTTCTAGGGATGAAAGTTAAAAATGGGCGACTTGGATTGGGGGGGGGGAGACGCTTGCCTTGGGTGCTGATGATGACACGCATCGCGAGATGTCGTTGTTCCCGCGCCAGCGTCAACAAGCACTTTGTGAGTCCGGATACGGTCTTGTGTGGAGAGAGATACTAGGGATGGGGAGGGATCGTGAACGAAATGTCGGGATCGTTTCGTGGTCACTTGCCTTGTGAGCTTCGTCCACTACAAGTACCTTTCCCGTTCCAACTTCTGCGCGGACGAACAGGCGGGTAACAATCTCGAACAATCCACATGCCGAGGCGGGATCGATGAATGGATCGGAAAGGTCAATGATGGTTAGTTGTCCAGCTACAAATCGTTCGGCTCGTGAACTAGTGCGGGGGCGCGTATCCAGGAAAGACGTTAGTAAGGCCATACGTTGTTCCAGGCCGGTCAGCTGAGCTGGGTTGAACGACTCTTTCTTGTCCGCTAGTCGTTTCATGAATTTATCATAGCAAAAATCTTCGCCTAAATCTCTTAAAATCGACTGGAACTGATCAGTCTCGACAGAAGGCAGGACAAAAACTTCACTTACAAGAACTCCTTGAATGTAAAGCGGAGCGGACTCGGATGATCCAATCGCCATCATGGACAGGAACGCCTGAGCATCGAGCTCGTCTTTTTTCAGGAGAAGCGGTTCGACCGTTACCCGCTCCCCAAGAGGGGCATAGACAGCCGTCATCGTCTTGAGCGACGACCGTGAAACATACACTTTGACTCTAGGAGTGAGGACTGTTGGTATATCAGACAAAGCCACCCAGGCAGCTTCGCTTGGCCTGGCGCAGGGCCCTCCTTCGCCAAAGTGAAGAACAAGGCCAGACAGTGGTTTCTGCAAAGAGCCAAGAGGACGCAAGTTCGGAATAAACATGCTCTCCAACAGGATCGAAACAGTATGGGATTTGCCCGATCCTTGCACTCCACAGACGACTGCGGAGAATGGGGCATTCTGTAATTCGCGAATGACGTTGAGCCTTTTGAAGATGAGTGTTGTTCTTACCGTATTAATATATAGGCGTGGGTCTGTCGGCGAGTACGCATGAGATCTATTGCTAAAAATATAATATATCAGGTAAGAATTTGGAACTCTGAACTAACATACAATATATGCAGTGCGCGTCCCAGGACACCATACTGTGTCATGTTATCGCGGTATCCCGCGGCAACGTAGGCGTCACGAGTAACTATAGGGGCAGTTCGAAGTTCGTGGTCCTTGCTACGTCCCTGGATGTCGTTTGCGCCGTCATGAAGGAGGGCAAGCTCTTCCTGAAACGTGCGTGTTAAAGAGGTGCATTCGCCATAAACATTTTCGATACGCACGAAGACAGACCCCGAGTCTGGAGTGAGTAGAGATGACGCATTACCGTTTGCACCATTTTCCGAGTTCTAGAAGCAATACGACCGACGCGAAAATACAATGTCCAACCCTGTCAGCCCGCACCATGTCGACAACAAAAGGACGTACGTATGAGGCAGTTTGCTGCGCTATGTTACTCTTTGGAATAGCCATTCCTATAGTTATACTTGTCGCTGGGTTCGTGGTAGAGGTAGAGACCGACAGCTGGATCAACTCAGCGATATAAAAAGGCAAGGATGGGGAGAATCATCCACCGTTGCCGCCTCAACCAAAGAAGGTGATGCACACTTGATGGATGCAGGAGTTAGGTCGCCACCCGCGGAAATCGAAGACGAGATGTCGCCGTTCTGCGATTGAATCAGGGGTACATTAACATCCGTGGTGTCGACATGCGAATACCTCAGGTGAAAGGCGCAAATTAGGTGTGCGAGGATCCAACTTAGAATGGATGATATTTTGGGATAACGGGTGGTAAGTGGAAGACACTTGAGCAGGCTTGTGCTTCTTTGGTCCCGAACCTGCCAAGGGCGGCGTCATCTCCTTGTTCCCTGCCGAGTTCATTGGCTGGGATGGAAAGGGTTGATCACGACCTGGAAGTTCAGGCGAAGCAGGTCTCTTTATACCTGCCATACAACACGATGCGTGCTCCACGATAGGAGCTTAGTGACTCGTGTAAGACTCGTGCGAGTGCCGCTGTCAGTGGAAGGGCTGAGAAAACGCGGCGTCCGCGTTGGTGTCCTGTCAGGGGGAACGATAAAACCCTCGTCCCCGACACGAACCTTCCAAGGGTCTTATGCCCGACAAAACAATATCATATGGTTCCGCAACAAATGACCCTGGAGTACAAGACCATACGTTGCCGCGGACTTGGAATTACTCGGAAACCAACTCAATGCCAGCGTTATTCGACGTCCCCGGCTGGTCCGTGCCATCTGCCCCGGTCTCTACCCAGCAGTCGAAGAAACGCAAGCGTGCTGCCGGTTCGGAAGAGCAGGAACTACTCCGCAATGCCCAGGCCAACCTTGACAAACTGATAGATTCTCTCGGTGGCAGCGCTGACGACGCAGGCGATGGATCACCAAAGAACAAGAACAAGAAAAAGCTTAACAAACCTACATCCAAACCTTCTCACCGTGATCAGCATGGAGAGGGCCTCCATGCCCAAGGAAAGCCGCATAGCCAGGCCAAAAATTCAGCCCCCTCGGCGGTAGATCTATCCACCAGTGCCAACAAAGCCGCGTTGCCAAGTAAGAAGGCAAAGAAGAAAAACGCGAAGCGTGTAGTTCAGCCCACGGACACACCCGGACATTCTGCCGCTGTTCGGGACAGCAGTCTAACCCCACTTCAGCGAGGTTTAAAGAAAAGTTTGGATGGGGCTCGCTTCAGGTTTGTCCTTGACCCATGGAGATTTATTAGGTCGGCCTGACCGATGACCTAGACTGCTAAATGAAACTTTGTACAAGTCAAGTAGCCATGAAGCAGTCAAGATGATGAAGGAGGATCCCAAAATTTTTGAAGACGTTAGTACGAATGATTACGACCTTGGCGCGCGCTCACTCAGATGCAGTACCATGTCGGCTTTAGACGTCAGGTGCATTCTTGGCCATCAAATCCAGTCTCGTACTACATCTCGGAATTATCATCATATCCTGTCAAAACAGTGATCGCAGACTTGGGATGTGGGGACGCTGCACTTGCCCGGGCTCTTGTCACGAGAAACTTCACCGTCTTATCATTCGATCTGGTTTCTGATGGTGCCTATGTGACTGAGGCGGACATCTGTTCTCGGGTGCCGTTGCCAGGTTCTGAGCCGCTGTCCGCGGAGGCCACCCAGGGCGAGGCTCAGGTCGTTGATGTCGTGGTATGTGCGCTCAGCCTCATGAGTACCAATTGGCCCAAATGCATAAATGAGGCATGGAGAATCCTTCGACCAGGGTAAGCAGCGTATCATGACCTTGCTAAACTGGGACATTTATGGAGCGGGCAGGGGTGAGTTGATGATTGCCGAGGTTGCGAGCCGTTTTACAAGTGTAGATGACTTCACCTCGTTGGTCAATGCCATTGGCTTCAAGCTCCAGAACAAGGTAGTCGTTGTCTTGTGGCCGGTTGCCAGTGAATGACATAATTCACAGGACGATCGTAACAGCCACTTTACGCTCTTTCAGTTCAAAAAGGTAGCGAGAGCGGTAATTTCAGAGCGTGGGTGGACAGGGCTTATGTCTCGTGGTCGCATTTTGAAGTCCTGCGAGTATAAGAGACGATGAGGTAGCGCTTTTGAGATGTTGATAAGGTGTCGCCTAATATGGGAGTTGTAGTCCAGAGTGACTTCGGTTGCAATCGCGACGCCTGTCTTGACCGCGATGCCAGGAAAACGACACATTTTATCACACCCAGTCGTCGATGCACGGTTGTCGCAACTCCGGTTGGCGACGACCAATTCCAAAGATTTCCGTGAGGTGGGTTGTACTGCACGAAACGACAACACTAGCTGAGGCGTGCGCAGGGCATCCACGACATCAGCTTTATCCTGGGAGTGGAGGCCTCGAGAGATCTTGAGCAGGAGCCATTCCATGGGGTGAGTGCGATTCCGACCACCGTTTCAACTCCGTGCTGACGGCGGTCGGTAGGACACACCCGTCGGACCGTTCACAGGGACTGTTATCAAACAGCGAATTGGACTGACACCGATTCTCCGGGCTGGTTTGGGTATGGCAGACGCGCTTCTGAAGCTTTTCCCGTACGTGACTCACAGGTGGCCCACGTCACGGAAGAGATCTCACATCGTATTCCCGGACGCGCAGTGCTGCGCCAGTTTACCACCTCGGCCTATTCCGGGAGAAAGTTACCCTGCAGCCAGTTGAATGTGGGTATCTAGACTGCAAAGCTATGTCTTAATGCTGACGTTGGATTGGTAGATTATTCCAAGTTACCATCTGTTCCGCCAGTTGACGCAGTCTTTCTCCTGGATCCGCTCGTTGCTACGGGTGGGACTGCTTGCGCTGCACTGACTATGCTGCTTGACTGGGGAATTCCTTGTGAGTAGTACTCGTTCCGGTATCCGCGCCGGAAGTCACGCGACACAGCGAGCAAGATCAAGCTACTCGTTGTGCTCGGGTCAGAGCCCGGCCTTGCGCACGTTGAGGAAAGCTATCCAGATCTCGAGGTGACTGTTTAATTCGCCAGTGGTTCTCTAACGGTCTACTGAGGCGTTTACGCCAGATCTGGGTTGCTGGTGTGGACCCCCACCTGACTGCAGATGGACTGATCTCGCCTGGCCTTGGGGACACTGTGAGTCGCAAGGAGTGCTGGTCCGGTCCTTATTGATATTGTTGACAGGGTGACCGGTTGTTCAACACAGTTCGGGAGTAGACGGGTGAGGGTGGATGAGGTCAACGACACCCGGAGTCGGATTGTACAGTGTAGACAGTGGATT
>Ga0307508_10004061_pt1 | contig 14474 bp, 15 predicted proteins | sample 9_EM_MG_FD_203089 | JGI IMG/M metagenome (GOLD analysis project Ga0307508, IMG submission 203089) | Populus trichocarpa ectomycorrhiza microbial communities from riparian zone in the Pacific Northwest, United States - 9_EM | ecosystem: Host-associated > Plants > Roots > Unclassified | place... | reverse complement strand
CAATCCCAAGATTACCCGCGCTGCCTTTCAGTCCGCGGAATAATTCCGTATGCCCATCAGCGCTTACGTGAATTAGTTTTCCATCTGCTGTAACGATACGGGCAGCGGTGACACTTGCTGCGTTAAGGCCATATTTTCGTCCCAGGTAGCCAAAGCCGCCACCCAGCGTATAACCCACAACGCCAACATGCGGCGCCGAACCCACCAGGCCTGCCAGGCCGTGCGCCTGCGCCGCAGGGATCACGTCTTTCCATAAAGCGCCGGCTTCTACCTGTACTGTTTGGGAAACCGGGTCCACCTTCACACCCCGCATTCCCGATGTATTGATAAGCAATCCGCCGTTGCAGGGATTACCCACACCATGACCGGTAGCCATTACGCCAACGCCCATATGTGCATTCCCTGCAAACTGTACCGCGGCAATGATATCCTCTACACCCGCAGCCATCACTACCAGCGCCGGCGACTGCTGCGCATGCAGGTTCCAGGCGGTTGATGCCAGCTTATACCCTTCCTCACCCGGCTGCAGCAATGCACCTTTTAACCGGGCGCGCAATGTTTCTATCGTTATCTCATTTATCATGTTGTCCAATGATTAGTTTGTTGCTGTGATGGTTTTCATCAGCCGCACGGCTTTGTTAAGATATGTTTTATCTTCCAGCTGTTGCAGCATAAAATGCGCCGTATCAGTCCTTGATATGGAAGGCATCCATTCACCGGATGTTATCGTGACACCATGATGAAATTTCCCGGAGAACAATTCATTGGTCAGTCGCACCGGCCTGACAATGGTATAGTTCTGTACACCTTCTTGCACGAGGTTTTCTTTTACCTCGTGATCTTCCACTTCTTTCCGGATAATACGCCGCAATATATTCCGGGCAAAGAAACTGAATTCACCCGGCCGGCTGTGGGCAAGGAATACGCTCTGGTAGATGAACCGGGGAACAGCTTCTTTTGACATGGCTTGTACAATATTCCTGATGCCTTCAATAACATCGGGATCATGCTGCAATGTTCTGGCAACGCCCAGTGCGCTGATGACCGCCTGCCGGCCGGTCAATGCCCTGCGCAGGTGATCTATGTTTTCTAAGCTTCCTTCCACTACCTGCAACCGTGGGTGGCGCACCGTGACCCGCGAAGCCTGCCGCACAAAAGCAGTGACCTGGTGGCCTTGCTGCAGCGCCTTATCCATGAGCAGCAAACCTGTTCGCCCCGACGCGCCGAAAATAGTAATATTCATATTGCTGGTTTAATGACGGAGGCAAAATTACCCGGTGGCAGGGCGGGCGCCAATAGTACAAAAGTACCAGGCTGGCGCAGGAGGGAATAGCCGTGCATACATACTATTTTGTTTATTTTTACCTTTGAAAACAACGAAAAGCTATGAGTATGAGAACAAATTCGCAGGCCCCGCTGCAATTCGTGAAAAGCAAGCTGATAACCGGTAACTACCCGGCTGCTTCCATCGAGGGGCAGGGTGATGAGCTGTATACCATTATGCAGTTCGTGGAAAACATGTTTCCCAAAGTGGCCATCATTGTGTGCCAGCGCTCCCAAACGCCTTCCGTGCAATACGTGAACGCCAACTGGAATACAATTTTCGGGTACGATCCGGCAGAAATGATGAAGAAGACTTTGCCGGATTTCCTGACGCTTGTTCATCCCGATGATATCCGCGACGTACAGCAGTGCTTTGCTTTCATCAACGCTTCGGAGCCTTACGACCCGCTGCTATATCGTTTTGAGCTTCATTACCGGCTCCGGCATAAAAAAAATCATTACGTCAATATCGCCGATGAGAAACTGGCGATGAAAACAAGGAGTGGCAAATATATTTACATTAATTGCCTGAGGGATGTGACCTCAGAAGCCAGGTTTCACGATGTCAATATGAACATATACCAGTATGTACGGAACGAATTCAGGAAAGTGCAAACCTATATCCCCCGGCAAAACCAAAGTGATTTTACTCCCCGCCAGAAGGATATTGTCAACCTGATTGAAAAGGGATTCACCAACCAGGAAATTGCCGGGCAGCTATCTGTCAGCGTCAATACGATAAGGAATCACAAGAGCCTGCTGTTTCGCAAAACCAATGTAAAGAGCTCTATTGAGCTGCTGCGGGTGACGCGGGAGCTGCAATTACAAAACTCATCTGCGTTGATTTAACCGGATAAAACAGGCACAGCATATGCCGAGGTAAATTTAAAGACGGCGAATCCCGCGAGCCTTATTATACCATTTCCACATAAAAATATAATAAAACAGGTTTTTTAACCGATTATTTTACTATTTTAGGTATTTAATATAATAATAAGGATATTATTTAGCCCTTATTTGATCCTGGAAAAGAAAGCATGAAAACGAATTCTATAAGAAGCGGACACTATGAGCAGATTGCTGAGCACAATTATTTTGTGCCTGGAGCTTTACCTCCTTCCCCAACCATTGAACTTGATAAGGAACTGTTAGAGCTATATGGTGAGGCAATGCAAAGTTTAGGCAAATTTACCGAAGCACAAACCCGGATACCGAGTAAGCGCCGGTTTCTGGACGTTTATATAGCGAAAGAGGCTATTTTTTCAAGTCAGATAGAAAACATCAATACCACACTAACCCAGGTTCTGGAGTATAAATCCAAAGAGAAGTCTGAGAACAAAGATGTACAGGAAGTGCTTAATTATATTGAAGCTCTTCATTATGGTATGAAGCTCATGCGGGAGAAAAACCTTCCGGTTTCTTCCAGGCTTATAAAGGAATGTCATAAAAAATTGTTGTCCGGGGTCCGGGGTGAAAGCAAAACACCGGGGCAATACCGGAAAGTCCCGGTATTTGTAGGGAATCTTGTTCCACCTCCGGCGCACTATATTGAGAATCTTATTCATGATCTTGAAAAGTTCATTAATGAGAATAACAGTATTCTTCCGTTAATAAAAGCCGGGCTGTCTCATGTTCAGTTTGAAACAATACACCCATTTCTTGATGGTAATGGGCGTATTGGTCGTTTGTTAATCGTACTTATGATGATTAATTATGGCCTTATAAATGAACCAGTGCTCTATCCTTCTTTTTTCTTTATGAAATACAGGAGCGAGTATTATAACAGGCTTGATGCTGTGCGTTTGAAAGGAGATTATGAAGGCTGGATAAAGTTTTTTTTGAGAGGGGTTAGGCTCTCTGCTGATGATATCGTAGAAAGAGCATGGAAAATAGATAATTTGCTGAAAGACTGTTATGATGCTATTGAGGATAAGTTGCCTCGTGTCCGTAAAAATGCAAATATGTTGCTGAGTCAGCTTTGCGATACCCCTCTAATGTCAATCAATGATGTTACTGATTTGATAAAAAGCACTTATGCTACTGCCAATAAGCTTGTTAACTCTTTTATCGAGCTTGGTATATTGCAAAAGGAAGATGAAAAACAACGTAATAAAACCTACACTTTCAGGAAATACATTAATATCCTGGAAAAGGAAGTTTTAGATTAAAAATAAAAGTGATTGTCTATAACAAAAACCTACTACCAATTCATGAGCTCAGGCATCGACATAGATCTGATACGCGAATGCTATCAAAGAATGACCGATAGCGAGGTAATGCGTGTGCTTACACACGATGTGAACGGATTAACAGCGGAGGCGCTGGGCGTGGTCAAAGAAGAAATCAAAATACGTAAGCTCGACTTTGATATTGCTGCCCTGCCCAACCCGCAGCAGGAAAGCAACGATTTTCCAGATGAAGCATACGAGGATAATGGCTGCCCGGTAGACGAGCAGACCAGGATTTGGCTTGAGAAGTCGTTCAACATGCTGTTGGACCTTTTTGGCAAAGAAAACACCCGCCACAGGAAGGTACTGGTAGCGGAAAAGTGGGATTTCCCTGTAAAGTACGATGGAAGCGAGCGGGCTGCGTTTGAAACACTCAGCATTGTGGCAAAACAAATGGAAGTGCCGGCAGAAAGCATTATGCTTGATTTTTACGATGACCATTTGCAGCGAATAACAGAAGGCATGCCGCTTGGTCTTTATTCCGGAAAAGGGGACAATGATAAATTCGAAATTTCACTGGCCCGGAATAATCTCCACAAGCCTGAAGCGATGATCGCCACGCTATCGCACGAAATAGCGCATATAAAGTTGCTGGGTGAACGCAGGATGGAAGAAAATGATGAGCCCGTTACCGATTTGACGACCATTTTCTTCGGGCTGGGTGTATTTGGCGCCAATGAGGCATTCCAGGTATCTAATGATGCAAAAAAATATGGATGGTCAACCTCCGGCTACCTTAGCCAGATGGAGTGGGGGTATGCATTTGCGTTGTTTGCCTATATAAGAAAGGAGCAACAACCGGAATGGGCAGATTATTTATGCATAAACGTCAAGGCAGACTTCAGGCGTGGGCTGGAGTTTATTGCTGAAAACGAAAACAAGATCCTTCAACACAGGTAGAAAAAAGGTTCTATTGGCAAATGATGCTGCTATTTTTTTATTTCATAACACAATTCCACCATTCCGCTTTTGTAGGCTGTCACATCTTTTAGGTGCAACGCCTGCTCTTGTTCTATGTGGTCAAAAAACAGTCGCCCATCGCCCAAAATAATTGGCATGACTGACAACCTTATTTCGTCCGCCAATTTTAAACGAATGAAATCTTTGGCAAGCATAGCTCCGCCTACGAGCCAAACATTCTTGTATTTTGGTTTTAGCTGTTCATTTACAAGTTTATCGAGGTCACCTGAATAAATTTCAATGTTTTGTCTTTCAATTGGCAGGTTTCTGTGAGTTACTACAATTGTCGGCACGTCTCCATAAGCCCACCCATACAATTTTGAAAGCTCCAGGGCGTGTTCGTAGGTATGGGAACCCATTACATAGCAATCTATTGCTTTAATAAATGCCTCTGTGTCCTGTTCGGTAATTCCTATGCCTTTCTCGTAATAGTCAGCTGTCTCAAACCACGAAACGCTATTATCTTTTTTGGCAATAATTCCGTCAAGGCTTGAAACCATATGTATCGTTACCTTACATGTGTTTGTTGTCATCTATGATTGTAGTGTTTATTGTATTGTTAACCATGGCAGGGGCCGAACCAGCAGGATCGTACCAATAAATTACTTAAAAATCTGACATATGTGGCCAAAAGCTATATTGAACCGGAAAATTCGCTGAGCAGCAGCGGATTGAAGTCTACCGGCTTATCGTGACCGGTAAATTGCAGGCACAGCCTTGACGTTATCGAATAATGCCGAAGCATTTCTTTTATTTACTTAACAAATATGAATATAATTGATTACTTTCACATTTGTTAAGTAATTAATCCCTGCAATGAACGAACAATCACTTGGCGGATTTGAGGAGCTCGTATTATTAGCGGTAGCTGCACTTCATGACGAAGCTTATGGCGTAGCTATCCTGGAAAGCCTTGAAGAAAAAATGGAAAAGAAGTTTAATATCAGTGCCATTCACGTAGTCTTAAATCGAATGGAAGACAAAGGCTTTGTAAGATCGAGATTTGGCGGCATTACCGACAACCGGGGAGGAAGGAGGAAGAAGTTTTATGTCATTACAGCTGTAGGCAAGCGTGTGCTTGACAATCAGTATGCGCTTCGGGTTAGCCTTTATAAACAGATCCCCAAAAACTTATTCAGTTAATGCAACCCGGACCTCCGAAATATGCGACGAAATTTCTACGCTGGTTCTGCCGGAAAGACTGTATCGAAGAAATCGAAGGCGACCTGACAGAGCTTTTTGAAAAACAGTACGAACGTTCTCCCGCAAAAGCGAAATGGAATTTTGCATGGCGTGTCTTTAGCCATTTGAGGCCGGAGTTTGTAAAAAAAATAAACCCGCATTATCCAACTAATACTGCTGCCATGTTCCGCCATAATTTGCTCATTACTTATCGCAATTTTTTGCGCTCCAAAAGCTCCTTCCTTATTAATCTTATTGGGCTTTCTACAGGCCTTGCCTGCGCACTGCTAATCTATCTCTGGGTGGCCGATGAATTGTCGGTCGATAAATTCCATCAAAAACATGAGCAGCTTTACCAGGTGATGGGAAACAGGCAGAGCCCCCAGGGTATTAAAACATATGAGAACACACCTGCCCCTTTGGGCGAATCGCTTCTGAAGGAAATGCCGGAGGTTGAATTGGCAGTAACCACCAACGCAATGATTGACTGGTATACCGGGGAAGGGGTTATCACCTATGAAGATAAACGCATCAAAGCACAAGGAGTATTCGCCAGCGAGCGTTTTTTCGATGTCTTTTCCTGGCACCTTATCCAGGGAAATAAGGACCAGGTGCTGGCCGACAAAAACGGTGTTGTAATATCCGAAAGCCTGGCAAAAAAAATGTTCAACACAACTGATAACATTATTGGCAAAACATTCGCCTGGACCCAGCGGATGCGTTTTGAAGGACCGCCGCATATTACCGGCATTTTCCATGATCCCCCGGCCAATTCCACCAAACAATTTGACCTTGTTTTCAACTTCCAAAAATTAATTGACGGCGATAAATATGCAGCCAAATGGAATGCCGGCCCCGCGCAAACTTACCTGGTTTTGAAAAAAGGAACCGATATCAATGAATTCAACAAAAAGATATCGGGCTACATGTCATCAAAGGACCCGAATAGTAAATCTACCTTGTTTGTCAGCCGCTATTCTGATAAATATTTGCATGGCCAATATGAAAATGGCGTGCAGGCTGGTGGCAGGATAGAGTATGTATGGTTATTTTCCCTAATAGCCGTGTTCATTCTCGCGATAGCGTGTATCAATTTCATGAACCTGTCTACAGCACAGGCATCGGGAAAAATGAAAGAGATTGGCGTTAAGAAGACGATGGGGGCAAGCCGGAATGCATTGATCATTCAGTTTCTTGGCGAATCAACACTGATGGCTTTTTTATCGCTGGCAGTTGCGGCCATCCTGGTTTTGCTACTGCTTCCTCAATTCAATGAGTTCACGAATAAGCGCCTTCATTTTTCCTTTGGCCTATACCCGGTTTTAGCTGTAGTCGCCATCGTACTTCTTACCGGGATCGTTTCCGGCTGCTACCCTGCGTTTTACCTGTCGGGGTTCGATCCGATCAAGTCCCTGAAGGGGAAGCTGATGGTTTACTTTGGTGAACGATGGATACGAAAGGGCCTGGTAATATCGCAATTTGTCATTTCAGTTGTTTTCATTGTTGCTTTTATAATTATCAACCAGCAGCTCGAATTTACACAAACCAAAAATCTGGGTTATAACAAGGACAGCGTCGTGGTATTCGAACGCCAGGGAAGGATCAACTGGAAGAATCATGAAACATTTATATCAACGCTTGGAAGCATCCCCGGAGTAATCAGCGTATCATGTATGAATGGAAGTATCCTTGATCCTGAAGAGGCCATGCATAATGGTTTTTCCTGGGAAGGTCAGCTTCCCGATGAAAGGCAAAACCGCTTTCCAAGCCCAAGAATCAGTCACGAATTCATAGAGACGATAGGCATTGAAATGAAGGTGGGCCGTTCATTTTCCGGCAAGTATACAGTGCAGGAAGAAGAATCGAAAATTCTTGTAAACGAGGCTGCTGTTAAGATGATGGGGATGACCGATCCTGTGGGAAGAACCATCTACTACGGTCCGGAGGAAAAACAGATCATTGGCGTAGTAAAGGATTTTCATTTGGGATCGCTTCATGATAAAGTAGGACCTGCATTTTTTATGTATGGCGCGCGTGAAAAAGATGTGGTCGTAAAGATCCGGGCAGGATCAGAAAGAGCTGTCATCAAAAGCCTCGGTAGTATCTATGAAAAATTTCATTCGGGATACCCTTTTGACTTCAAATTTTTGGACGAAGATTACCAGGCCCTTTATGCTTCGGAAAATAAGATGGCTGTTTTATCCAAATATTTTGCTGCCATTGCTATTATTATTCCCTGCCTGGGTCTGCTGGGGCTGGCTGCGTTTACAGTACAAACAAGAAGGAAGGAGATCGGCATACGGAAGGTTCTTGGCGCCACGGAAGGAACCATTGTTCGCCTTTTGTCAGCTGATTTCACCAGGCTGATATTGATAGCTGTTGCTATAGCGATTCCCCTCAGCTATCTTGTTGCAACGAAGTGGCTGGAAAGCTTTGCCTATCGTATTGAGCTGAAGTGGTGGTTCTTTGCTGCTGCAGGATTTGCAGCGCTGTTAATGACATGGTTTACCATTGGTCTTCAAACACTAAAAGCTGCGCGTGTGCGGCCCGCGAAATACCTGCAAAACGAGTGATGGAATTGTAAAGGTAAAATTATTTCATTAGCCCCACCTTTTTAATGCTGCGCCTCAAACCCGTATCGTACTGCCGCTTCAAGTATATCAATGTTTATGTCTTTTAGCGTTTTAAACTTTATGCAATATCCGGTCACAGTCGCCTTGCCCAGTTTTTTTCCATACGTTTTGGCTAAGTATGTCTTATCACTGATGCCAAGGATATAGACAGAGATTCCAGTTGTGTTTGCACTGACACCAATTTGATAAAACTCCCTGGTTTTCCCATCAGCATATTTTATGGTGTGAAGTCCATATCCTATATTAGGATTAGAAACCGTTTTATTTTCACTGTTTTTACCATCCAGGAACCATAATTTACATGCTGGCCTTACTTTCAGCATGATGCGGTGCAATGCTTGCAAGTCGCTGCGTTTCGGTTCAGGCTGACTGGTAATATACGCTTTGATTTGTTCTTGTACATTCATATAAAACTATACGTTGCTTTGTCATGCTGTAAACTTGTCGCTAACTCATAAATTTACGGAAATCGATAATCAAAATGCAATAACCTGTCTTTAAAGGCAGTATTGGCCCCGGGGCTGCATCCTTAGACCAGCAAAGCTTGCATTCTTAGTCCAGCAAGGGAGCTGTATTCTTAGACCAGCAAGGGGTAATTCTAACTCCATCAATATGTTCGATATCATCGACTATGTTGCCATTTTCAGACCCTTTTGTTCCAATCGTTTTACCTTTATCCAACCTATACCAGTCCATTTTTCCATTTTTATATCCCGAAAACTTAGTATTAACCAAATTACCAGCTTTTATCTGGAAACTTTTTCAAGTCTGTTTGGGTAAATTAATATAATCTGAAATGAGAAAGTTCGTATAAAATTTGAATTTAATACGAACATGAATTTGAGTGTAGCGCGAATGGAATAATTATCTAACCATATGTGGGTTGATTTTCAGAATTTTACTGGTTTATAGTGATTGCTGGTTAATTAATGCTTTCCTTCAATATTATTACGGCTGATAAACATTTATCCCGGACAGGAAGCGGCTATTGTCCTTAAAAAAATCGGGGAAAAGGTAAATTAACTTATGGCATTGTCACGGATTTGCTTCTTTAGTAAAGTTTATTTTAAATAACCTGATATTTATTTATGCGTAAAATTTCATTCTGCAAAATGGTAGATTTTGAAAGAGTGTATATCGCTCCCCCGACGGACTTGCCGGATAGGGACCTTGAACGGGCTGATAAAAATCGTGAAAGGTATTTTTCAGTTTTTCAAAGAAGTGAGCAACCCTGCAATATCGAAATTGGAGCGAACCGAAGTGAATTTTATAAGATTCTCTTAATGACCAAAGGATCAGGCGAGTTCGACTATGGTGTTAATTGCTATGAGGTTGTACCCAATTGCCTGATTTTTGTAAAACCATCTGAGGTAAAAGCATGCAGAGAGACTACCGAGGAACAAGATGGTTATTATTGCACGTTCACAGAACAATTCTATTCATCTGATATTGCCCTCCTTAGGGAGCTAAAATCGTCTGCACTATTTTCCCCGGGAACTCACCCTGTAATTAAGCTCACAGATGACCAAACTTCTGTCATGATTCAAATCTTTAAAAAAATGCATTTTGAATTTAACAGATGGAACAACTATAGTGGTGAGATAATCAGGCTTTACTTGCGGGTATTGTTAATCGAATCAACCCGGATCTTTTCCGGGCAACTAGGCAACAACCCCAAAAGAACTGCTAACTATGAGTTAACACAACGTTTTCATGATCTGCTTGAAGCGCAATTTGCATTCATTCCGAATGGAGAGTTCTTGAAATTTAAGTCGCCTTCGCAATTTGCTAATATGCTTTCTGTTCATCCCAATCATCTTAACGCATCAATCAAGCAAATAACTGGTAAATCGGTTAGCGAAGTTATAAAGAACAGAATCCTGACAGAATCCCAGGTTCTGTTAAAATATACAGACATGCAAATATCGGAAATATCACATTTGCTTGCCTTTAAAGAACTTTCATCATTCACGCATTTCTTTAGAAAAGGAACAGGTATTTCGCCGACCAACTACCGGGACAGTCTTCTTTGAAATTATTTGTCTGCTACACGCGTTCGTGCCATTAATAAATTGAATTGAAAGCGATCACGAATTAATGGGCCCGGATTAAGTACTCTTGAAAAATGTTTCTTTAGTTATTGCTGCTCTTATTGTTTCAAATAAAGAATAAGTTGGTTCAATCAAAGATTGCCTAAATATACTGCCTGGAAAGGAGAATATGAGGAATGGGACATTGTGGTTTGTCTATATATTTGACAAGTGCCTCCCACAAAACATTTTAAAACAAGAAATCATTAGCCACTTCAACAATGCATTCCGCTTTAAAAAAATGTATTGATGGAAAGATTAAACTTTCCAGGGATCAGGAAGACTTTGTGAATAGTTGCTTTATACCAAAATTTACCAGGAGGAATGAAATCTTAGTATCAGAGGGTGAAGTAGCAAAACATATTTACCTGGTTGTGAAAGGTTGTTTAAGAATTTTTATAACGGGTAATGATGGCAGGGAATCAACACGATTTCTGGTATTGGAGGGTCACATGGGAACTGCTTTTCCAAGTTTTGTACTGAAGCAACCGTCTTCGGCCTCCATTCAGAGTCTTGGCCCCTGCGAGTTGCTTATGACCAGTTACAATGACTTGCAGCAATTATATAAGAATATCCCGGGGTGGGAAACTATGGCTCGTATTGGTTTGGAACTGGAATACATTGCATCCATACAACGAATAGAAAGTTTTATTACTATGAATGCCAAAACCCGGTATGATACACTGCTCAAAAATAACCCCGAGATCATAAAAAAAATTCCGGCTAAAGTTATCGCAGACTATCTTGGTATTTCACAGGAGACACTCAGCAGGATAAAATCAAAAAAGTAATTTTTTGACTTTTGTCAAGATTTATTCATTATTTATGTTAGTACTTCGTTTACTAAATATACAAGCCTTTTGCCCGTGAATTTACTGTCCGGGAAGGTAAGCTGCCTTCTGAAAAAAGGCCTTTGATTCTACTATCTCACGGAACAGGCGGGTATAGATTGTCTTTGGAATGTGGGGGAGATCGCCCTCTGATACATTTAATGGTAGATAGCCGCCGTACGATTTTTTTTTTAAACCACCTTATAAGCAAATAATAATGATGAAATACAACTATACTATCCTTTATGTCCAGGATGTGACAAAATCAATTGACTTCTATGAAAGAGCGTTGGGTTTTAAAAGAAAGTTTATTGCACCCGACAACTCTTATGGAGAACTCATAACGGGAGACACCATTCTTTCTTTTGCATCTGTAGAACTTGCGAAATCAAACCTTAAAGGAGGCTTTATCGAAAGTAGTAATAGTAATAAACCTTTTGCAATAGAAATTGGATTTGCAACAGATAATGTTGAACGCGTTTACGATAAGGCAGTCAATGAGGGAGCAATTCCGGAAGCACCAGCTAAAAGAAAGCCCCAGGGACAAACCGTTGCGTATGTAAGAGATCCTGATGGTTTCTTAATAGAAATATGCACTCCGATGGATTGAGCGTGAGGGCATTTGTACGAACCGGAGCAAAGACGGAGCATCTTAGGAGACAACATTATCAAACCAGGTAAATGAATCTTCCTTAAACCAAAATTGAATGAGCACATTTAGTAGCCGGAAGGTATCCTTCAATAGTGAGGGGGCAGAGCTTGCTGGCATTTTACGTAGCCCCAACGATACAGGAAATAAAAAACTTCCTTTAATTATTATTGCTCCATCATGGATAAATGTCAAAGAACAATTTGCGGCTATTTATGGAGAAAGGCTAGCCACCCGGGGATACAATACGCTGACTTTCGACTTTCGCAACTATGGTGAAAGCGGTGGTCCTATAAGGAACTACGAGGTTCCTTTAGACAAAGTGGCTGATCTTAAGAATGCAATCCTGTTTGCAGAAAAATTGCCGGAAATCGATCCGGAGAATATTTATATGTTAGGTATTTGTGCCGGTGCCGGTCATGTTGTAATGGCAACGGTAGGCAACCCCACCGTTAAAAAGTTGGCCCTGATTGCTTCCTGGTTGCATGATAGTGAAGGGGTAAAAATATTTTATGGTGGTGCAGAAGGAGTCGCCGATAAAATTCAAAAGGCAAAAGTTGCCAGAGAGAAATTTGAAAAGACAGGTTTGGTTGATTACGCACCAAAAGTAAGTCTTACCGATGCCAGTGCGGCCATGTATGGAGATTTTAGTTACTATCTGGACAAAAAAAGGGGGCTGTTACCGCAGTGGGAATCGGACAAATTCGCTGTAATGTCATGGGAACCATGGTTGACTTACGACCCCCATCCTTATGCATCGAAAATTACTTGTCCGGTTCTGATGGTTCATTCCGAGCAGGCTGCTCTGCCTGATCATGTTAAGAAATTTTTTTCGGCTATCACTACCATTCCTAAAAGCATTTACTGGACAAATGGAATTCAATTTGATTTTTATGATGGAAAACAGGTAGATGAGGCCATTGAGCAAGTGGACTTGTTCTTTAGCAACTCCAGGAATTAAATAACCTTGTCATTATGGATACCCAACAAATCATCGCAATTGTAAATGACCTTTTTATTTCGGTCGACAATAGGGACTGGGAAAAAGTGAAGATTATTCTTAGTGATACTGTATTACTGGATTATTCTTCAATGGCTGGAGGCGAGCCCGCGTATCTTTCGTCAATTCAGATAATTGATTCATGGAAAGGTATTCTCCCCGGGTTTGACAAAACACATCATCAACTTGGAAATTATCTTGTCGGGATGGACCCTCTTTCTGCTAAAGCGTTTTGCTATGGTACAGCTACACACTATTTAAGTAATGAATCAAAAAATAATGTTTGGACAGTCGTTGGGAGTTATGATGTAGAACTCAAAAGTGTTAGTAACTCCTGGCGGATTGTAAAGATGAAATTTAACTTGAAATACATTGACGGTAATACTGATTTACCGATCATGGCGCAGGAAAGAATAAAAAAACAAGCCTGATAATTGCTAAATTAAAATAAATCTTATGAATTTAAAAATCAGTGTGATAACCCTGGGAGTTAACGACCTTGACCAATCTTTTTCATTCTATCAAAAAGGGCTCGGCCTTCCTTCTAAGGAAGGAATACAAGGCGACGGAGATTTGCGAATCGCCTACTTTCAGCTAAAGGGTACGTGGCTCAGTCTATTTGAAAAAGAAAAGCTTGCAAAGGATGGAAATATTAAAAATGATGGGAAGGGTTTTCCAGGTTTTAGTCTCGCCCACTTCGTCAGCACGCGTATTGAGGTGGATGAAATTATTGCTTTCGCTGTTAAGGCGGGGGCAACTGTTTCTGATCCTCCTCACAGCAGAGCGTGGGGAGGTTACAGTGGATACATAAAAGATTTAGACGGTTATTATTGGGAAATCGCTTTTATGGAAAATCCTCTTCCTATAGAGTAGTGATTACCCGGCCAGGAGCCGTCATAGCAATAATAATAAATATGTACCTAGCCAACCTTGATATACTGCAGCAAAATTTTTCCGGCGATATCATTTTGCCAAATGACGCAGGATACGAGAAAGCAAGCACGACAATTTTGGCCAGGGGCGCTCCGGCAATCGTAGTGCGACCGAAAACTGCGAATGATATCGCGATGGCGATTACCTTTGCACGCAACAATTCTCTCATTCTTTCAATCCGCAGCGGCGGCCACAGCGAAGCAGGGTTTAGCACGAATACCGGTGGGCTGGTGATTGATCTGGCTTACATAAATACGGTTGAGGTTATTGATGTTGAAAAACATATGGTGCATATTGGCGCAGGTGCGAAGTGGGGAGACGTTGCAAAAACCCTGGAAGCACATCACCTCGCACTTTCATCGGGGGATACGACGACGGTGGGCGTAGGCGGACTGACCCTTGGGGGTGGCTTCGGGTTGATGGTGCGCCAGTATGGTCTGGCAATTGATAGTTTGACTGCGGCGGAAATCGTGACGGCCGATGGAGAGGTGTTGCACACAAGCACCACCAAACATCCCGATCTCTTCTGGGCAATTCGCGGAGGAGGTGGCAACTTCGGGGTAGTGACCAGCTTTGAATTTCAGGCACATCCGATCGGTAAAGTATTCGCAGGCATTCTAACTTATGGTCTTGATAATTTGTCAAC
>Ga0307508_10004060_pt1 | contig 14475 bp, 14 predicted proteins | sample 9_EM_MG_FD_203089 | JGI IMG/M metagenome (GOLD analysis project Ga0307508, IMG submission 203089) | Populus trichocarpa ectomycorrhiza microbial communities from riparian zone in the Pacific Northwest, United States - 9_EM | ecosystem: Host-associated > Plants > Roots > Unclassified | place... | reverse complement strand
CTGCCCGTCTTCGAGGCCGCGCACGACGAACTCGGCCAGGCCAGAGCCTGCCTGCGGCTCGCCCAGGACCACCAGGTCAACGGTCGGCACGCGGCGGCCGAACGGCTGCTGACCCGCACCCTCGCGCACGCCGCCCGCGCCGACGGCGAACCCGAGCGCGCGGCGGCCCTCGGCGCCATCGGCGTCAGTCTCTGGCGCGGCCCCCTCCCCGCCGCCGATGCCGTGGCCCGCTGCCAATCCCTCGTCGCCGAACACGGCCCCGGCCGACGCACCGTCCGCGTCACCCTCAACTGCCCCCTCGCCGTCCTGCACGCCCTGCGCGAGGACACCGCGGCCGCCCGCGCGGCCCTCGGCGAGGCCGAACACCACGCCGAGCAGCTCGGATACGCCGAGGCCCGGGTCTTCCTGCCGCTGTTCGCCGCCGTCGTCGAAACCCTCGCCGGATGCCCGGAGCAAGCCCTCACCCTGCTCGACGGCGCCGCCCGCGCCGGGCAGCGGCTCGGCGCCCACGGCCTGCTCAGCACCATCAACCTCGACACCGCCCGGCTGCTGCTCGACCTCGGCCGGACCGAGGCCGCGGCCGAGGTCCTCGCCGCCGCCGACCCCGCCCGCCCACGGCCGAACGCGGAATCCGCCGAGCTCGCCGGCCTGCGCGCCCGTGTCGCCGGTGCCGCCGGAGACACGGACAACGCGCTGCGCCTGGCCCGACTCGCCCTGCACGAAGCCGCCCGCACCGACTCACTCATCGTCCAAGCCACCGCCGAGCTCGACCACGCGCACACCCTGCTGGTGCTCGGCCGACCGGCCGAGGCCGCCGCGGCCGCGGCGAGGGAGCGCTTCGCGGCCAAGGGACACCTGCCCGGCCTGCGCTGGGCTCAAGAGCTGGCGACCGGAGCCTCCGCCGCGCAGAAGAAAGGAACCGCCACGCCGTGACGACGACCACCCCCGCCGCCGCTGCATCGCCCCCGCTCAGCTGGAACTTCTACGGCCGAGACCCCGAGGACCTCCAGATCACCGCCGACCCGGGGCCCGGCCCGCGCGCGCTCACCCCGGCCGCCGAAGCCGGCCGCGGCATCCGCGTCTGCGTCGTCGACTCGGGGGTCGAACCCGACCACCCGCTCGTCGGTCCGCTCGACGGATCCTGGGCCGCGGTCAAGGACGAGGACGGTGAAATCCGGATCGTGCCGAGCACCAGGGGCGACGTCTGCGGCCACGGCACCGCCTGCGCCAGCATCATCCGCCGCGCCGCGCCCGGCGTCAGCCTGCACAGCGTCCGCGTCCTCGGCGCCCGCTTCTCCGGCAGCGGCGAGATCCTGGTCGCCGGCCTGCGCTGGGCGGTGCGGCAGCGTTTCGACGTGATCAACCTGAGCCTGTCGACCACCCGCACCCGCTTCGCCGAGGAGCTGCACGCCCTGGCCGACGAGGCGTACTTCGCCCGCACCGTCATCGTCGCCTCGGCCCACAACACCCCGGTCGAGTCCTTCCCGTGGCGATTCGCCTCCGTCATCTCGGTGGGCAGCCATGGAGAGGACGACCCCGAGCTCTACCTCTACAACCCGGCCCCGCCCGTGGAGTTCTTCGCGCCGGGCCAGAACGTCACCGTCGGCTGGCTGCGCGGCACCACCATCCGCACCACCGGCAACAGCTTCGCCACCCCCTACGTCGCCGGCCTGTGCGCCCGGATCCTGTCCGAGCACCCCGGGATGACGACCTTTCAGCTCAAGAACGCGCTCTACCTGGCCGCAGCCAACGTCCGTCTCGTCGATTCCGACCCCGGTCGGTAGGAATAGGAAGAGGTGCCGCATGCCCAGTGACCACACCGCAGCCGCCCAAGCCGACCCCTCGGCCCTCGAGCTCCTCCAGTCGGTCGTCGAGGTGGCCCGCGCCATCTTCGGCGCCCGCGCGAGCTCGGTGTTCCTGCTCGACGAGGCCGCCGACGAACTCGTCTTCCAGGCGGTCTCCGGGGAGGGCGAGGACTTCCTGGTCGGCCGCCGCTTCCCGGCGCACAGCGGCATCGCCGGCTGGGTCGCCAGCACCGGCGAGCCCATGGTCGTCGACGACCTGACCGGGAACGCCGCCTTCGACCGCGCGTTCGCCGAGTCCACCGCGTACACCCCGGACGCGCTGATGGCCGCCCCGCTCGTGCACGGCGACCGGATCCTCGGCGTCCTCGAGGTACTCGACCCGGCCCCGCAGGCCCGCTCGAGTCTGCCCGAGCTCGAACTGCTCGCCCTGTTCGCCCGCCAGGCCGCCGCCGCGCTGCGGGTCGTGCTCGCCCACCGGGCCGAGGCCGGGATCGGGGCCGACCCGCGTCGCCGTGCGGACGCGGTGCGCCTGGTGGGAGAGCTCGAACGGCTGCTGCTCGAAGCCCTCTGATCTGTGTTCGGCTGCGCCCGGCTGGTCGTCGACGACCAGCCGGGCGCAGCCGTTGCCGGCGGGCCTCGGGCGGTGCACCCGGTCGCAAACCGTCGTCGAACCGTCGGCGAACCGTTCTCGTACCACGGCCACCTAGCGTCTTTCTCAGGCGGTGTACGAGACGCCGTCGAACAAGGGACCGCCAGGAGGAGACCATGTCCGAGGAGCAGATTCCCGAGCCCACCGAGACCGAGTCCGACATCGAGGTCACCGCGCACAGCGTCAGCCCCGGTTGCATCGTCAACAACTCGGCGGCGCTGACCGAGGACGACGTGGTGGCGCACCGCGCGCTGGCCGAGTCCGCCGGTTGCATCGTCAACAACTCGGCGGCGCTGACCGAGGAGGACGTGGTGGCGCACGCCGCCTCCACTTCCGGTTGCGTCATCAACAACTCGGCGGCGCTGACCGAGGACGAGCCGTCGCTCTGACCCCGCTACCCACGATGTAGGGACCGAGCCCGGCCGCCGTCGCGTCTCCGCGGCGGCGTCCCGGCCCGGACCCGGCGCGGTCCCCGCCATCCGCCTCCTCCACTCGGAAGGTGCCGTGAAGATCCTGCTCTGCCCGCTCAGCGACGGCGGATACCTCTACCCGGTGGTCGCGGCCGGACGTGAGCTGCGGCGCCGCGGCCACCGGGTCGATCTGCTCGGCCGGGCCGCCGCCGCACCCATAGCGGCCGAGGCCGGGTTGCCGTTCGCGGCGGCCGAGGAGTTCGGCGGCCGACGCGCGTTCTCCGCCGCCTGGTGGGGGCTGACCGGCCTGGACCAGTACCGGGCCGTCCTGCGCGCCGCGCGGCAGACGCAAGCCGACCTGTTGGTGACCTCGGCCCTGTGCACCGGCGCGCTGGTCGCCGCCGAAGCCTTGGACCTGCCCGTCGTCGTGATCGGATTGTCAGTCCACCTCTACGACTACCGCTCCGGCGGAGAAGGCGAGCCGCATCTCGGCCGCACGCGCGCGAGCCGGACTGAGCAGAACGAGCTCATTCACGCCGCCGTTCGCGAGCAGGCCGGCCTGGCCTCGCGCGCCCCCCGCTGGCCGCACAGCCCGCTGCTGGGCGACGCGACGCTGTTGCGCGGCGACCCGGGGCTGGAGTATCCCGGTGCGCTGCTGCCGGAACCGGTGGGGTACGTCGGCCCGCTCGACTGGGAGCCGACGCCCGACCCTGCCGAGGTCGCCGTGGTCCGCGACCGGCTTGATGGCTGCGGCAAGCCCGTCGTGTACGTGCACCTGGGCCGCAACTTCGGCGGCTACAGTCTCTGGCCGCGGCTGAACGAGGCCTTCACCGGAGGCCGGTTCCAGGCCGTGGTCGAGCAGGGCCGCTCCACCGATCCGCAGCCCGCCCCCGAGGCGGACCTCGTCCACGTCCGGAAACCCTGGATGGGCCCGTTCGTCGACCGAGCCGACCTGGTGCTGACCAGCGGCACCTCCGCACCGGTGCTGGCGGCGCTGCGGCGCGGGCTCCCGCTGGCCGTTTCGCCCAACGGCTCCGAGCAGCCGTTGCTGTCCGGGGCCTGCATCCGGGCCGGAGCGGCCGTACACGTCCCGAACACAGCGGCCACGGATACCGCGGGCCTGCTGGAGTCGGCTTGGCGCGACGACGGCCTACGCGAGCGCGCCCGTACGCTCGGCCGCCGGTTGTGCGCCGTGGACGGCGTGGCGCGGGCCGCCGACGCGATCGAGCAGGTCGTCCGGGCATCCACCACCCCGAGGGAGGACCATGTACACGCCATCAGCGGACGCTGACGACATCGAGGACACCGTCCGGAGCCTGTCGCACGGCTCGCGACAGTGGATCCGGCAGCACGCGGGCTTCCTGGACTCTCCGTCCGGGCGCGCCGAACTGCCGCTCACCCCACGGGTCAAGGCGCTGTTGCAGCTGGCCCTGCTGTGCCGGTGCTGGGCGAAGGCCGACCCGCGGGACCCCGCGCTGGCCGAGACGGCCGCAGTGGTCGAACACGCCTATCAGAGCCCGGACTTCCCGTACCGGACCGCGCTGGATCCGCGCTACTCCCGTCAGTTGCAGCTGATGTACGGCGCGCTGGCCCCGGCCGGCGTCGCCGTCGAGGCGCGCCGCGCCGTGCTGGCCCGGCTGCGGTCCGGCGGCGTCCTGACGGTGCCTCCCGAGTCGCCGTACATGCACCTGGAGACCCGCTTCTTCGCCGACATGGCAGGCCTCGACCATAGCCTCGGTTCATATCAGGACCTATATGCGGCGAGCGCGCTGGCGCAAGCCGGCGAGACGCCCGCGGCCGACCTGGACTCATGCAACATCACGCTCACCGTGCTGTACCTGAGCAACTTCGGCCTGCGCGATCCCGGCCTGGCCGAGCCGGAGCGGCGCAGCGCGGCCCGGGTGCTCGAACGGCTGACAGACCACTGCGTACGGGGCGGCGACTGGGACGCGATCGGCAAGCTCCTGCTCGCGCAGCACTCCCTCGGCCTCGACCCGCTGAGCACGGAGTCGGGAGTGGCGGGCCTGCGGCTGCTCGCGCGGATCCAGACGCCCGACGGTGCGATTCCCGGCAGGTCGGCGGCCGAGCAGGCGTCGCCGACGTCCACGCCGTTGCAGTTCTTCCGCTTGTCCTACCAGTCGACCCTGGTCACGGCGATGGCGATGGTGGTTCTGACCGCCCTGCGCCCGGCGCTGACCGAGCCGACGGCGATGCTTCAGGAGGCACGGTGAGCACGCAGACGCTCGCGACGACCGAGGCCGGGAGTACCCGCCTGCTGCGCGGCGAACGGAACTGGTGGTTCCTCGGCCCGGGCGGAACGGCCCGGCTGCGTGATCAGCATCTGACCGCGGACGGGGAGCTGCTGCCCGGTACCGAAGTGCGGCTGCGCGAACTCGGGATGCTGTCCCCCGCGCCGATCACCAGCTACTCGCTGACCGTGCTGACCAGCACGCACTGCAACCTCGGCTGCGGGTACTGCTTCCAGAACAGCGCCCAGGACCCGTCCGGCGGCAGCCGCCCGCCGCGGATCGCCCGTTCCCGGCTCACCTCGCCGACCATCACCGCGATCCTGGAGTTCACCAGGCGGCGGATGGACGAGGCCGGCCTCCGTCGGCTCGCGGTACTGCTGTTCGGCGGGGAGCCGCTGCTCAACCCGCGCGGCTGCCTGGAACTGCTGGAGCGGGCCGCGGGCATCGGGATGTCCTCGGCCTGGATGATCTCCAACGCCAGCCTGCTCACCGGTACGCTGGCCCGGCAGCTGGCCGACCTCGGGCTCGGCAGCGTGCAGGTCACCTTCGACGGCGACCGCGCCGATCACGACCGGATCAGGATCAACCGGGCGGACGGCGGCGGCACCTTCGACAAGATCGTGCGCAACATCGTCGAAGCCTCGCAGACCTCGCCGCTGCGCTGGATACTGCGGGTGAACGTCTCGCAGGAGACCTTCGGCGGGGTCGAAACGCTGGTCGAGCGGCTCGCCGCGCAGCTGGACCCGGCCCGGTGCACGCTGTACTTCGCCCGGGTAGGCGACGTGGGCATCGGCTTCGCCAACGACCTCCTGCACAACGGAGAGATGGCCGCCGGCTTCATCCGCTGGCAGCGCCGGGCGGTCGACCTCGGCTTCACCGTGAACCAGCCCGCCGCGAGCCAGCTCTGCCACACCTGCGGCTACTCCGATGGACGGTACGGCGCCGTCGTCAACGCGGACGGAACCCTCTCCAGCTGCTGGGAGACCGCCGGGCGGCCGGAGTGGCGAGTCGGCTCGATCGACGACGGATACCTGTCGGCCGATCAGACCGAGGGACGCTGGATCGGCTGTGAGGACCTGTACCGATACGGCGAGGGCGCGGACACGCTCGCGCGTTTCCACGACAGCGTCGACGCCGCGCTGCTGGACTACCTGGACGAGAAGAAGGAGCGCTCGTAGCCATGCCGCAGGTCCTCGACCACCTCTCGGCCGGCGCGCTCGGTTGGCTTGAACGCAATCTCGACTACTTCGACCCGTACTCCGCGCGCGCCGCGTCGGCCACGCACGCCCGGGCGAAGGCCGCGCTGGAACTGGCACTGCTGTGCTCCTGCTCGGCCCGCCTCGGCGACGCGGCCGACGGACGGCTGGAGGCGGCCACCGGTGTGGTGCGCGCGATCTGGCACCGTCCGGAGTTCCTGGACCTGTTCGACGAGTTTCCCGCACACGCGGCCACATACAGCCTGATCTACGCCGCGCTGGCCCCGGCGGACTGCGACGACGCGCTGCGCCGGACCGCGCTGGCCCGGCTGACCCCGGAGTTCCTGTCCCCGGCCGACAAGTCGCCGTATCAGTGCCTGGAGATCCGCTACTACGCGGACCGGGTCGGCGTGCGGCACGGGATCGAGCCCTACCCGCGACTGATCGAACAGAGCCGGATGGTGCGGCCGCTCGACCCGGCTCCGGACGCCGCGGCCCCGTTCACACTCGCGGAGGCGTATACGGTCACGCACTCCGGCTTCTACTTCGGCGACTTCGGCCGCAACCGCCCCGCCCTGGCCGGCGATCCGCTGGCCCGAGCGCGCGATCTGGTCGGTCTGATGCTGGAGTACAGCGTGCGGCACGACCAGTGGGACCTGGCCGCGGAACTCGTCATCACGCAGTACATCCTGGGGATCGAGCCGATGCGCAGCGCCCAGGGCGCGGCGGCGGTGCGGCGGCTCGCCGAGGTCCAGCGCTCCGACGGGGCACTGCCCGGCCGCTCGCCCGAATTGGCCGCGCGCGGATCGGCCACGGCCGCCAGGTTCTTCGCGGCGGCGTACCACACGACCTTGGTCACGGCCCTGATGGCGCTGATCGTCTCCTCCGGACGGCGTTCATGAAGCCCCGCCTGACGCTCATCAACCGCGACTACACCCGGCTGTGGTTCGGGCAGGCCGTCTCGTCCGTCGGCGACGCGGTGTTCAGCACGACGCTGGTGCTGTGGGTGGCCACCGTGCTGGCCCGGGGTAAATCGTGGGCGCCCGAGGCAGTCAGCGGCGTCGTCCTGGCGACCGGCCTGGCCGTGCTCACGGTCGGCCCGATCGCGGGCGTGTTCGTCGACCGCTGGAACAAGCGCATCACGATGCTGCGCACCGAGTCGTTCCGGGGCGGTCTGGTCGCCGTGCTGACCGTCTTCGCCTTCCTGCCCACCGACTTCCTGCCGGTCGGTGTCTGGCTCGCCCTCATCTACGTCACGGTGCTGCTGCTCAACTCGGCAGGCCAGTTCTTCTCCCCGGCCCGCTTCGCCACCATCGCGGACCTGGTGACCGGCGACGCGGACCGCGCCCGGGCCGCGGGCATCGCCCAAGCGACCGCCGAAACGGCCTGGATCATCGGCCCGCCGCTGGCCGCCCCACTGCTGTTCACCGTGGGCCTGCAATGGGCGCTGCTGGCCAACGCGCTGTCATATCTGGTGTCCTACCTGGCCATCCGCTCCGTCGGTCCGCGGCTCGCGGCGCCCGACGCTCGCCCGCGGCTCTCGGGCCGATATCGTGCGGCGGCCTCGGTCCAGGCGTCGGCCCCGGCGTCGGCCCCGGTCCAGGCAGACGTGGCGAACACGGCGGAGGAGCCAACCGACCCGAACACGGGTGCGCAGCGCTCCTCCGCTGACCGCTCTGCCACCGACCGCTCTGCCACCAGCCGCTCCGGCCCGCTGCGTGAGTTCGTGGCCGGCCTGCAGTTCTTCCGCCGCAGCAGGGTGCTGGTCGCGCTGCTCGGCCTGGCGGTGATCGGTCAGTTCGGTTTGGGTGCGCTGGAGACGCTCAACGTCTTCTTCACCACCCGCAACCTGCACGCCTCCGCCCACCTGTACGGATACCTGGGTATGGCGATGGGTGTCGGCGGAATCACCGGAGCGCTGTGCGCGGGCCGGGCGGTCCAGTGGATCGGCGCGCGCCGGACCACCTGGATCGGCCTGGTGGTCAGCGGCCTGCTGCTGGTCGTCTACTCCCGGCAGTCCGGCCTGCCGGCCGGCATCGCCCTGCTGTTCGCCTTCGCGATCCCGCTCACGATGCTGAACACCGCGATGTCACCACTGCTGCTCGCCGCGGCCAAGGCCGAGTACCGGGGCCGGGTGGTCGCCGTGTTCTACCCGGTGACTCAGCTCGCCTCTCTACTCGCCGCGGCCCTGGCCGGCTGGCTGGCCGGATCGCTGCTGCGCGGCTTCGCGGTCACGATCGTCGGCCTGCACTTCGGCCCCGTCGACACGATCTTCGCGGCCTCCGGAATCGTCATCGTGTTCTCCGGCCTCTTCGCCCGCATCGCCCTACCCGACACGGCCGCCGCCGCGAAGACGGAGACCTCGACAACCGCCGACACGGCGATAACACCGTCCACCGACACGCACGCGGCCCCGAACCCGGTCGCCGCCGAGGCGACCGCGAGCGCGGACTTCAGTACCGACATCCGGTGAAATCCGGACTCTGCCACTGATCACGTGATGTGGTTCAGGTAGCGAGGAGTATCCGGGCTCTGAGGAGGTCGAATGTGGCCCGCCCGCAGCCGTCTCGTTTGAGGCCCTTGATGCATGTGGCGTTGCCTTCCACTGCTCCTGAGCCACCGCGATCTGCAGCCCCTCGGGGAATGGTCGCTCTTCCAACTCGTCACCCGGGACGCGGCTTGGCAAGTGAGCGGAGCGTGCGCCGGAAAGAGTTGGCGTGAAGGGGGACGGCACCGGCATGCTGGGCGGGTGGAGCCCATTGAGATACGGGTCAGCTTCGACCCTCGCCTGCACGTGTTCGTCGGCCCCGTCCACCGGACGTCCGAGGCACCGGTGCGGTGCGACGGCGTCTCGTCGCTCGGTCATGTCGTAGAGTCGCTGGGCTCGCCGCTGACCGAGGTGGGGGCTCTGCGCGCGAACGGCGAGGTCGTAGCTCCGGGGTACCTCCCGGCCGGCGGGGACCGGATCGAGGTCGACGCCGTCCGCCTGCCGCAACGCCAGCCGCACGCGGGCGAGCCGCCGCGCTTCCTGCTCGACATCCACCTCGGCACGCTCGCCCGGCGGATGCGGTTGCTCGGGCTGGACACCGCGTATGAGAACCCTGATGTCGGCGACGCCGCACTCGCGGCCCGATCGGCGGCGGAGGGGCGGGTCATGCTCTCGCGCGATCGTGGCCTTCTGCGTCGCCGCGAACTGTTCGCCGGCGCCTTCGTCTACAGCCACCGCCCGGCGGAGCAACTCGACGAGGTGCTCGCCCGTTTCGCCCCGTCGCTCGCGCCGTGGACGCGCTGCACGGCGTGCAATGGCGAACTGCGTGCGGTCGCGAAGGAGGAAGTGCACGGCCGACTGCCCTTTGGAACTCAGCGCACGTATGAGACGTTCGCCGAATGCTCCGCATGCGACCAGACGTATTGGCGTGGCGCGCACGCCGGGCATCTCGATGCCATCGTGCAGCACGCGCTGCTCCGCGTGCGGGAGGTGGAAGCGGAATCCGGATCGACCGCTGCCGCCTAGCGTATGGCCGCTCGCTCGCTCGCTCGTCCGGCTGGCTGGACTGACTGGAGAACTCAAGCGGTGGACGCTGCGTCAAGGCTGTGGGCGCTTGAGCAGCCGGTCGTAGTAGTGCTCCGGCGCCACCAGGACAGCCTGGAAGTAGAGCGGCCAGCCGTCGGTGTCGCGAGGGACGTCGTGGCCGGCATCGCGGGTGAAGCCGAGTGAGAGTCGGGGAACGACCGGGTGGAGCACTTCGCGGCGGATGACTGCGTGCCCCATGGACTCAACCTGGGTGAGCAGTTCGCGGGCCGGTGTGGCGAATACGTCGATGCTGCGGAAGGTGACCGTGATCTGCTCGGGGCCGGGGCGGGGAGTCCACACCTCGGCTGCGGAGAGGGTCTTGCCGTCCTCGATGAGGAAGGTGATCTCGAACTGGGGGTGCAGGGCGAGCACCTTCATGTGATGGAACGGGTCGGCGGACCCCTCGTCCTGCACCTTGATACGGCCGAGAGCGGCAGCGGCTTCCTTGACCTCCTCGGCCGGCATCCCGAGCGGGAAGCCGGCGATGCCGTGGGGCGGGTCGAGTTCGATGTCCATGGCCTCTCACTTTAGTAGGCAGTAGTCGATGGTCCATCCGTTCTTCTTGAGGAACTTCTGGAAGCCCCTGTTCTTCGGCATGTCGTCGACCATCTCCTGGATGGCAGCGTCGTACTTCGTGCCGTGGACCCGGCGAATTTTGTCGATGTCCTTCTTCATTGCCTGATCGAACTTGCCCTGCGAGTCCGAGCGGGTCGCCGGTCAGGTAGCGGCCGGTCTGCGAGTCGAAGTAGCGGAAGTAGTTGTAGTCGAGGCCGGTCTCCTCGTCGCGGTACTGGCCCGGCCTGCCGAGCGGGAACACCAGCAGATGCGCCCCGTAAATGTCGAGTGCTTGTTGGCTGCGGGTGCTGATTCGTGCGCGTTGTCGGTGGCCTGTAGTAGTTTTCGCGCGTGATCGAGGAATTCCGCTTTGACGCGCTCGCCGTCTTCTACGACCTGCCGGTTTTCGCTTTCGCCTTCAGCGATCCGGACGACCTGGTACCTGGTGACGTTCCACCGGATGTCGAGGCGTGGGCTTGGCGCGTCGGCGTCGCTGAGTACGAGGACTCTGACGCGGGGGAGATCTTCGCGCTGTTCCTCGACGCGGTGGACACTGCGCGTATCAAGGCTCTGCTCCTTGGCGCCTGGTACGGGGACGTGTCCGGCGAAGGGGTCGACAAGTTCCAGCAGGCGCTGCTGGCTGCCGCCGACCGGTTCCCCGCGCTCGAGGCGCTGTTCATATCCGACATCCCACAGGAGCTGAGCGAGATCTCCTGGATCGAGCAGCAGGACCCTGGTGACCTGCTCGCCGCGTTCCCGCGACTGCGGGTCCTCGGTATGCGCGGCAGGCTCGACGGCCAGATCAAGCCGTTCGCGCACGCGGGGCTTGAGGAACTCGTGCTGCAAAGCGGTGGCTTGCCGCCGGAGGCGGTTCGCGCCGTGGGAAACAGCAGCCTGCCCGCGCTCACCAACCTGGACCTGTATCTGGGAATCAGGCAGTACAGCGGCGGTGCCACCATCGAGGACTTGAGTCCGATCCTGTTCGGCACCGCCTTCTCCGGACTGCGCCACCTCGGCTTGCGTGACGCAGAGAACGTCGACGAGTTGGCCGCCGTACTGGCACACGCCCCGATCGTGGCCCGGCTCGAATCCCTCGACCTGTCACTGGGCACCCTCAGTGACGCCGGAGCAAGTGCGCTGCTCGCAGGCCAGCCGCTCACCCATCTCAAGCGACTCGACGTGCACCACCACTTCCTGTCCGAAGCGATGATCGAGCGGCTCTGGCAGGCGCTTCCGGACGTGGAGATCAACGTGAGTGAGCGGATGGAACCCCGGGAGTGGAATGGGCAGGAGTCTCGTTACGTGGCGGTGGCCGAATGAGTGATCTGCGATGGGCACTGCTGCACACCCCCGGCGACCCGGCAGCCTCAGCCTGGAGCGCCGCCGCCGCTGCCGTTGATGTGCCTCAGCCGCGGCTCGTGCCGTGGGACGACGTTCTGAACGGCACCGCGAGCTTCGGCGACGGCGAACTCGTCCACGCGGAACGCCTCACCCCGGTCGTCCCAACCCGCTACGGCGATTCCCGCGACCGGCATGAACGCTTCGCAGCCGCCCTCGCCGCGCTGAACACCCGACTCGCCGCTGACAAGGCCGCAGCCACCGCCGACGCGGCAGCCACGCTCCTCGCCCTGGACCGCAAACGCTGCACCGAACACCTCGCCGCAGCCAGCATCCCCGTTCCGGAAGCGGGCGAGGGCTTCATCCGCCAGCGTTTCGCCGAGCCCGGAGACGCCATTTCCGAAGACCGCCGCGGCTCCATTGTCACGACGCTCGCGCTTGTGCGCACACGCAGCGGACACGAACTCCACCACACGCTGCACAGCCATTACCACCGCGCAGTCGGAGACGAGGACGCGGGCTGCGAGGCAGGAATCGTCGACGAACTCCTCACCCGTGATGAGGAGACCTTCACCGCCGGCGACCTGCCCACCGCCTACCTCAACAGAGCCCAGCACCGATTCCGCTTCGCCGTCATCGACGGCCGCGTCACCCACGCCGCCGGCTTACTCGCGGACAAGCCCGTGGCCCGCGAGTACTTCGGGGGACGCCGCCGCGAGATCGCCGCGTACCACGAGCGCTTTGGCCCTGAAGCGTGGCAGCGACTGATCGATATCGCCGAGCAAGCCGCCACCGCCTTTCCCGGCCTGCGAGCCATCGGGGTCGACATCGCTGCCAACCAGGTCAACGGCCCCGACGTTGTCTACGACGTCGACCCGTTCGGCGCACGACTTCCCGCGGCCCTCGGCATGCCGGGAACCGCCGGAGAGGGCCTGGAAGTCGCGGCCACGACGCTGCGGAGCTGGATGACGAGGTAGACGCGCAGTAACTCCGCTATGCCGTCCACGCACGCAGATGCTCGAAGTCTGTTTCGGTGATGTCCTTGAGAGGACCAGCGGAGCGCAGCGCGACGTCGAGGACTCGGCTTGGATCCGCTGCGTAGCAGTGAGCGAACCAGGCCATGTTCGCCTCGACCACGACCCAGCGCTCGCGGCCGGTGCCAGGATCAGAGGCGAGCCCGATATCCACGACCACGGCGCTGGGCAGCGAGTAACGCAGACACCTGGTCAGCATCGTCGCGAACGCCCGCACCTCGCGTTCCCGCGGATCACCCTCCAGCGGCGCCGCAGCGAATCGCCCGTGGACCGCGTATCGGCTGGCAGCGGCCCCCTCGCCGTCGAGCAGGCAGCCGGTACTCGCTCGCGAGGCTTATCGCGTCACTGATCAACACCGGAGTGCCCGGTGTCAACGCAGTACCATGACACGGTAGATGGGACCCGTCGAGGTAGACCTGCGCGGGGAACGACTTGTCGCTCGGAGTTTGACGAAGGCTGCAGTACGAGCCCACGGACCCGGACGGGAACCTCGTCGCGTCCTGGCACTCCCGGCTTCGTCAGCGCCCACGCGTCCGAGAGCGATGCCGACTCGATGCGTCGTCCGGTATATCGCCGACCGAGCCCTGGCAGCCATCCGTCATCCGGTTCGACCCAAGCAGCAGGATGGCATCGGGCCCGATCGGACAGCGCCCGTACTGTCGCATCTTCCACGACTCGATTCGACACTCGTCCCCACACGCGGCACCGCCGTGAAGGACGAAGCAGTGGAAGAGCCAACCGGCCCAATGCTCGGGCATCTCATGCAGATACCCCAGTTCGACTTGGTGTAGAGATCGTCGTCGCCAATCCACCGCTCCACCACGGAGGCCGCGTGCGCTGGCTCGAGGCACCCGGACATTTTCAGCACGACAACACCGTCACGTCCACGGAGTTCCGGGTCGTGCCCGGTACGTCGGTCCGGAGAACCTCGCACCCGAAGAATCGACTGCGGGACAGGCCGTTCGACTCGGGCTGTGGGCCCGCGCCGACCGCTGCCAGGCGCACGTAACGGATTGGGCTACCGTCCAGCGCGTTTCCACGCGTCGAGGAATTCGCGGTAGAGGAACCGTTGGTACGGCTGAGCGCCCGCGAACGAGCGCTGTTTGCCGATGGTGCGGGCGGACAGCCACAGGCCGCTGACCTTGGGCACGCCGGGCGCGGCCTGGGCCACGGACGCGACCGAGGAGACCAGCTCTTGTTCCAGTGGGGAGAGCTCGACGCGGCGGAGGCCCAGGCGCTCGAGCAGGTGGCGAGTGACCCCTTCGATATCGCGGGCGAAGCGGATCTGGTCCTCGTCGGTGATGCAGTCGGTGATGGCCTGGCGTAGCTCGGTGGCACGATCCCGATACTCCCGGACCCGGGTGACGATCAGCTCGATCCAGTCTTGGTTCGGGATGGTTCCAGTCTCCTGCGCGGTCCACAGCCTTCCGCCGAGCAGAGGTAGCTCAAGTTGGAGCAGGCGGAGTCGGTGGGTTTCTTCGATGCCGGCCGCGTCGGCGAGGCTGTCGTGGATGCCGCGGACGGCGCGGATGAGGTCGAGTACCGCGGTGTCGGTTGCGCCTCGGCGGGTGAGGTCAAAGGTCAAGGAGAAGTCGCGGCGCAGCGGGTGGGACTGGTAGGCGACCTGGCGCGCTTCGGCGCGTGCCCGGTATTTCATCCGCGGGC
>Ga0307508_10004059_pt1 | contig 14483 bp, 23 predicted proteins | sample 9_EM_MG_FD_203089 | JGI IMG/M metagenome (GOLD analysis project Ga0307508, IMG submission 203089) | Populus trichocarpa ectomycorrhiza microbial communities from riparian zone in the Pacific Northwest, United States - 9_EM | ecosystem: Host-associated > Plants > Roots > Unclassified | place... | reverse complement strand
TTTTTCATTCTTTGCGCCTTGCCCCCCCCCCCCCCCCCCCCCCCCAAAAAAAAAAAACACCGGAAAGAAATCGAACACGAGAGTCGGGCTAGTTGTAGTGTCTGACCTCATCGTTGCTCGCAACCCGGTCGGCGCTAGGCAATTTCTTCAAACTCTGGTTCCAGCCGGTGGTGTACACGTTCTTAGAGCTCGCGTTCCAGTCCGACTGGTACACCTTCTTGTGGTGGCTCGAGACGCCGAGCTTGGCCAGCCCGCGGACGATCTTCTCGAGAGTGCTCCTCTTGCCGGATGCCTCGAACTCCGACTCCGACGACTCGTTGCCGCTGTCGCGGCGTCCGAACGAGTTTTTGGGGCTAATGGGCTCCATCTCGACGCTGATGTCCGACTGGAAGCTGCCGAGACTGGCGGGACGGGCGAGGTCCTCGGCAGTCTGGATCATGGCTAGCGAGCGCTCGCAGTAGTCATGGACGTTGTCGCTGATCCTCTTCCATTCGGTCTGGTTGCGAACGGTATCGAGGATGCCGGGGCCGTTCCGCTCGACGGCAATGATGTACTTCCAGAGGGCCTGGCGCTGCACTGCCAGCGTGTTCGCGGTCAGGACGGCGTTGATGTCTTCCTCCTCGATGGGATAGAGCGTGTTGAGGAATGCGACGCAATTGCACTTGTTGAAGCGAGGCAATGCGAGCTCGTTGACCAATGTCTGCGCGCGGGGGTCAGTACGGGATGCGCGGGAGATGGTGCCTGCGGGACGACTTACGAAGCGCCTGAGGCCGGTGAGGGCAACCGCGTACGTGCGGTCCAGCTTGGCCGACCTGCTCTTGAAGTTGCGGATCTTGGCGTCATGCTCGCCGCGCGCCTTGGTCGCCTTCTCCAATTCCCTCTTGCGGCGGAGCTCCAGGTCGCACAGGTAGTCGAGGGCGGTCAGGGCCTTGTCGAAGTCGACGTCCTCGAAGTTCTGCGGGAAGCAGTCCTTGATGAACGTGGTCAGGAAAACCGGAGGAAGCGTGCAGGGCTGCTCGGGCATGTTCTGGAGGTACTCCATGAGGGTGGTCTTGAAGTCGGCAGGCGAAGCGGACGCGGTCTGGTAGTTCAGGGTGTAGATGGTGCGCAGCGGCAGCCTCGATCTCGCAACGTAAGGATCGGGATGTGTCAGGACGTGGTCAAGGACCCTGTATCGGACGTCAGCACCGCGCATGTCGCATCGCAGCGGGAGAAATATGCCCACCAGTTCATTGCTATTCCACTCGAAGGGCTCGTCGGCGACGAAGCTGGTGAGTACTGCGACATATCTGCGACGAGTTGTATATCTAGAGTAGCCGGGACTGGCGATCGAAGGATTGGACGATGGGGATGTTGGATGTTTGTATTGGAGGAAGAGGACGCCGCGGCAGTGAAGGAGAGTTGAAGCGATCGACTGAAGGAACGGAGGAGCGGGGGGAGATATTGCGGACTGCTCAATCGATAGGTAGGGGAGACGGGAGCAGTGGGAAACTGGGGGGGGGGGGGACGGAGTGTTTACATATACTCTAGGTATCTACTCTCGATTTCAGGAGGCTCGCAATGGGTGGGGGACCCAGAGGGATGGGCGCGGGTAGTGTGTGGAGCAGCAGACGTTGGCCAGCAGGGGTGGGTGGAGGAGTTGGTAGGGAAGGGTAGCCTGGGTTTCTGGTGTGTGTGGACAGCCCCTCCACTCGCCATCTCCCATCACGCCCCCATCATGCCCCATCATGCCCCATCCGCGCCCCTGCCTGCTTGCCTCTGCCCGCGGCGCTAGTCCGCTTCTTGTGCCTTCGCATTCCCCTTGAACCTTCACTCTGCACGAAGCAAGAAAAAACTGCACGACGAGGCACATGTCCCACGCAGTGCTCTACACTACGCCGCTCGCCCAGACTGCTCGGACATCCCTCGCCCCCATCACAGCGACACAGGAGACGAAGGCGTGACGTCCAACACAGGTTTGCGCAGCGTGCGCACCGAAAGTAGATACGACCAATAGCCGAACGGACAGTAAACAGGTATGTGCTGTGCGCTGACTGCACCAAACAAAACAAAACAAAACAAGCCAAAACAAGCCAAAACAAGCCAAAACAAGCCAAAGCGGGAAAACAAAACCAAGAGACACTGAGCGGATCTGGCCGCTGGCAGGGGAACGTCCAACTTCACGGTCGGAAACGAGCGTGGCGTCGACGGCGGAGGGGCTCTGCAGTGTGGCCGCCGGCGATGCTGCGCTTTTTCCGAGTAAATTGGGGCGCCGTCGCGCGTCACGTGGCGGCGGCGCTCGATCTGGAAGGCACACACTTTTCCTGCGACAAGCAACTACCGATCGGCCGCTTCTCCGTGCCTTCGTCTCCAGTCCGCTCGAACATTCGGGATTTTTATTTCACTCACCGACCCACCACCCACACATGTTCGAATTCGTATCTACATATCCACCCTCGCCGTCAAACTTGGGCGCTGGAAGATTCTCGGGAACTAGCCGTTTTTTCCTTCCTTTTCCTCCCCCCCCTCTCTTCTTTTTTCTTTTTTCTCTTTTCTTTTTTCTTTTTTTCTTCTCTTCTCTTTCGGGAAAAAGAAAAGAAAAGAAAAAGTCGTGGGCTTCGTCCGCGTGGCTGCAACACGGCAGAATCCCACCCTCGCCCTCGGAACCGCAAACAGCACCACTCCCGCTGTCCCGTCGTCTCTCCCGTCCTCCACAAGCCGAGTGGGGGGACAAAGGGCCTGCTCTGCAGAGCGTATGTATCTAGACATCCGTATCGTTGGTGGCTGCCAGACTTGCGGGATGGGGCGGGGACGACCGACGAACGGAAGGAAGAAAGAAAACAAAAGCAAGCAAGCAAGCAGGACACGGCGAGGGAGACAAGAAATAAATAAAGCCACTTCTTCCGTCGCTGGCAGGTTCACGGCTATTGCACCAAACCGCTCACGCCCCCCGCTCAGCTCGCTCTTCCAACCGCATTACCTACATTCTCGCCAGCGCGTGAAGTCGGCACGCGTTAGTGCTTACCGACCGCCTGTAGGGTACTCTATCTATCTACGTACTCGACATATCTCCATGCCCGTGAGACGTCCCTGTAGTTATGTATACTCTAGATACCGAGCGACTTTTTCGGTACTGTACATACATACTCTACATACCTACTCTACATATGTATGTATGTATGTGTGTATGTATGTGTGTGTGTGTGTGTGTGTGTGTGTGTGTATGTATGTATGTATGTATGTATGTATGTATGTATGTATGTATGTATGTATGTATGTATGTATGTATGTATGTATGTATGTATGTATGTATGTATGTATTCGATGGCGACTAACTGTCGTACAGTAGGCGACGTGCCCATCCCGACGCTCGCCCGCCCTGAAGGATTTGTGCTACGGCGCAATAGCAATCCGCTCGCACGTGCGTCCATACACACATGCCATCACCCATATCCATATCTTCGTCTATGGATATCCCGGTATCCCACGTAACTATCTAGATACATAGTCTCATGAATCCATCGAGCACTCTTCGGAGCTAGCGGAACGAGGAATGCGGCTGCAAGGCGAGGCTGTCGAAGGAGCGGCAACTTCAACGAGTCGACGGGTGCGCCGCCGTGTAGATACATCTGCACCGAGGTGACGCCCTCCCATCTTTGAGATTCGGTTTGCCGGGCTCAAAGCAGCACCTATGTATCCAGCCGACGGATGCCGAACCGCGAATGGCTTCTTCTTTCTCTTTTTTTTGGCAGCATTCCATGGGGTGATCCTTAGTGGTTTGGGAAGCGAGAGCGCGTATCATAGTGCGCCGTAAGTACGTCCCCCCGTGGGTTCCCAGGGAGGAGGCTTGCGTGTGAGAGATCTTCAGTCGACTATGTATCCGGTGACGGAAGGCATATAGTTACATACAATCCGAAACGATGGGGAAAAAAAGGAGGAGGAGGAGGAGGAGGAGGCGCATCCTCGATGTGGATATCTATCTTCCGCGGTGACTAGCCACATCTACTTTCCGAGGAAACGGTGCCCCACGGACCTGTCGAACGATGCCCTTTCGTTCCTTTTGTCGCATCCGACGGGGCGGTGTTTGGGGACCGCTGGAATTGATTCCGGTCGAAAAAGCCCCGAGCGTTTCCGGTTCTGACGATACGGATAGTCTATGTTCTTCCAAGATGAAGGAGGAATCCGAGCGCTCCTTGAAATGAAAACCCGAACCTCCGTACGTGGGGTGTGTAGGTAGGGTAACCGCTTTGATCTGCTCCCGTCTGTGGGTACCGTATCCACCCTTCCCTTCCCTCTCCCTTCCGGTGCGCTGGAACGGGACGCGTATCTGTGTCGATCTGGCGCTGTTCCAAACATCAGGGGCCTTCCACTGGTCCACGGCAATCGTCCAGACGAGATACATACATATGTGACATACATACATATCTATCCCTCGAGGCTCGAACGCAAAACATCCGAGTCGTTGATCCGCACTCGCGAGCTCTCCCTCCCCGGCAGACACACGCGCATAGGACGGTCGGCATGCGGCAGCGTCGTACGTACTCTACTCCCCTCCCTCCTTCACAGACGGGCGGCTCCAGATTCCCAACCGACCACCTGACCGACCACCTGGTTTGTGTGAGAGGGGAAAAAAAAAATAAGGAAAGAGAGAGACGGAACCAAGGGCTTGTCTGAGTTTACTGTTCCGGCGTAGTACTAGTATATACCTATGTACTTACACAGAGCAGAGTATCTATGTATACCTAGCTCCGGCACTTACATAGGAGGACGACGGGGGGCAGCACGACAGGGGACGACACGGGAGTGGGAGGGGGGGGTACATACCAGTTGGGGGAGGACCAGCAGGCAACACATGGGCGCAGTCGAGTCACTCCAAAGCACCTACTTACGTATGTATGTACGTAGAGTAGATGCCTACGGAACGTGTGCATCGCCAGTTCCCGACGTGTCGGATGTCTCCAGACATGGCTCCCTCCAGGAACATCGCTTGTGATGCTGCTTTGCTCTTGCAGTGGTTTCGATAAGCATTGAGATGTGGGGGGTGGTCGCGGAGAAGAGAAGGATTCCCGCGGATCACGCTCTCCTGCCAGTTGAGTATGTAGATACGGACAGAGTTTGCGTGCCCAGTTCGGTGTTTTTTTTTTTTTTTTTTTTTTCTTTCCGTTTTCGAAGGGGGAAAACAGAGCCAGCCCACCTACCGTGTGGGGGCTGTTCACCCAACAACGCAAGGGAGGTAGCAACAGAGATCTGTACAGCATTAAGTTGATGAGAAAAAAAGAAGAAGCGAGCGTTAAAGAACATAACCTCATACAAGGAGAGGTGGGAAGAAGTTGGGAGCGATTAAATGGTTGATTGCTGTACTTGTAGGTTGAACGATCGATCGATTTGTCCTCTCGTTTTGCAATTCATCCCTCTCTCTCTCTCTCTCCGGTCTCTCTCCTCTTCCTTCGCTCCGGACCGCGGTGGGGGGCTACTGTGTGCGCGTGCTGCCGGTCGTGAAGCTGGATACTCTGAATGCGGATCGCTGTGGCGAGGCTGGTTGCTGCCCGTTGGCGTAGACGTACTCGCCGCTTTTTGTATCCCGTTAGCCCTTGCGCTGGAGCAGTGTGTGGGAGGAAGTATGTACTCGACGTAGACGGCTTCCGAGATGAAGGTGGTTCTTCTCTTGCGCTTGGTGTAACGCTGCTCCAGTTTGTACAGTTCGAACTCTGTAGTTTTTTTTCAAAAAAAAATTGATCCTGTTAGCCGGGGGGACAGAGAGACGGAGGCCATGCTGGGAGGGAGGTGACGCACTCGACTGAAGTTTATCGAGAAAGCCCATCTTCAGTTGCACTGCACCGACGTATGGCGCGAGTGCGTGCGAGATGCGCTGCGTGTGTGCGTGCGCGCTGCTGGCTTATCGCTGTCGGATCTGGGGGGGGGGGGGATCGTTCGGCTGGTGCCGGTGATCGTTCGGGGCTGAGTTGAGGGGTGAGATCTGGTGGTCGTCGTTGTCTCTTCGTGCGTGCGTGCGAGATCTCCAGTAGCACGGCGGATGGGTTGGTTCTGGAGGAGGAGAACGAGGACGAGGACGAGGACGAGCTGAAGAGAGAACAGAAGCAGTGGAGGTAGGCGGGGGGGGCAAGGTAGCGGCCGACAGGCGGAGGTAATTAAATGGATGGGCAGGCTGGATGGTTGGCTCTGGCTAGAGTGGTTCTAGGCAGGCGTCTCTGGATAGGAGTCTCTGGATAGATAGATCCTGCCACAGCTGCTTCTCGACGCAGAGCTCCCTATGCGAAATGCCGGGTGGGCGCCTGGGGGGGGGTGCAGTGTATCTTGGGGGGCGGTAGGGGTTCACAGCAGTCCAGCCTGCCACCCGCCACCTGCCGGCGCAGAGCTGGTTGCAGACAGACGGACGGACGGAGGGATGGAGGAATGCGGACGGGATTGCGCGTGCGAGCGGGCAGGACAGGCTGCGGGCAAGGGCCGAATACGGAAGAAGCGGTCGAGAGGAGGAGGACGGAAGAGACGTGCAGCGGCAGGATCGGTGATTCGGCGTGCGGTACGGGGCCAGCCAGCGGGCGCTGTTGTGCGGATGTCGGACCGCGGTCGGGGGGGTGATTCTGGATGCGAGAGAGCGCGAGAGGCGACCCGCGGAGGGATTCCGTCTCCACATCCTCTCCGGAGGAGGTGCGGCTCGATGCGGTGCGCGAGGCCCGGAATGGCACTCGAGCGACGACAGCCCGACGCGCCGGCGGCCGTCGCTGTGTGATGATCCGCCTGCCATCTCGCAGCCCATCGCCGTCGCCCGCCGCTCGTTCGCTCGCCCCTTTTCGCGCTCGATGCGGCAACGCGCAGGGTCCGACGCGAACTAACCGCAGCCGGCATGGCGCGTGCGTGCTGGCGAGTCCACGCGAGAAACACCGGCGTGGTGTGGTGTGGTGTGGTGTGGTGTGGTGTGCGGGCGGTTGCTCGGTGGGAATAAAACCCAGTCAGCCGGATGGACCAATCAGCATGCGCCGCCAAGACTGTGTCCCGGATCCCCCCCGCTGCTCTGGCCGACTCGCCCCAGCCTGAAGGGGAAACCTCCGGCGCGCTGAACAGCAGACCGCATGGTGGCGCGAGCTAGCAGTCGGCTGCAAGCACATACATATGTAGACATGGTGGATCGCCTCCGCCGTCCGCCATCGTGGCCTGGTTGAGGGAGAGTCCTGGCCGCTCACGTCCAATCCGTTCGGCTTCTTCCTTGCGCCGTTCATCATCTTCCTTGCGCCGTTCGTCTTGTTCCTTGCGCCGTTCGCCTTCTTCCTTGCGCCGTTCGTCTGCGATTCCCGTCGCCATGGTGTCGGCTGGGAGTGCACATGCCGCCGACTCGGTGGGGGGCGTGTCTTGGTCCCGATACACACTCTACATGTCTAGCCCAGATGCGTGGCGTACGTAGTCACGATCACGCTTAAGTGATGTGTCTCCCCGCGAGTATCCACCGGTCGGCTGCGTGATGGCTCGTGACGCCATTCGCGGAGCGGTCTGTCTGAAGCGTGCATAAAGTTTAAGTCTGCAGCAGTGAGTACATAGAGTACATACATTGTACGTAGTTAGGTCTCGCACGAGACGCGTGCCGGCAGCTGATCGGAACGGCATAGAGCAGGTACGTAGAGTGTTCTCCGCTTGGTCGTGGCCATTGCGCGTACCGATCAGCTGCTCCGAACGACGATGGATAATGCGGGCGAGCGCGATTCGGGGGGGCTGGCAGTTGACGTCCGAGGATGGACTGCAGCGGTGCTGTGGCGGTGCGGGCGTCGGGATGGCGTTCTCGCATAGGCCTAGTAGGTAGAGTTCACCCTCATCTCATTCCTCCAGCCAGCCAGCGCTCCCATTCATCGACTGAACGAAACGTTCGCACACGCAACCATGCACCCTCCCCTGCACGCTCACTTCGTGCTCACCAGGCGTCACTCGACAGGATATCCCCCCCCCATATTGGATGGCTTCTGCGGCTCCTTGCGACGGGGGGGACCGAAGCACGCGGAGGTTTTCTCTCTTGCGGCGGACGACAGGTGGGAGCTCATCGAAGGAGGTGTTTTTTTCCGGTTCTTATGTAAGCCGAAAAAGGCTGCGCGCCAGGAGTCCTTAGCATGTCCCGTATATCCGCCGTAGGGGAGCGGCTACGATACGAGCGCTCTACTCTCAGCCATCTGCGCACCAGTGGCGGTGCAGGGCGATGCTGGATCGGGAGCGCGCCAGGGACGTCCGACCTCTTAAAGCCGCGGTTCGCCGCGGTACCAAGCTACCACCAATTCTTTGCGACTTCGCTCCGGTGACATCGAGGGCAGATATCTGTTCGTTCAGTTCCGAGCTGGGGGAGGGGGCAGGCGCCTGGGTTCCTTTGCAATGTCCTCTGGAGTACGGGATCTCACAACAGGCGTCTTTATGTGCTCGGCGCGTAACGCGGCTGACGGTCACCGGCCAACCCCCTGCCGCGTCCCTGACCTCCCCCACGTCGCATCCAGAGGCGCGGGCGCACATATCCCTGGATCTCCAGCTCGGTCTGCAATGCAAAGTGCAGGCAGTGGAGAAGCAGCAAGCCGGATTCCCTGGTCGCCGGCACCCGCAAAATACCTCTACTGGATCCACAATCGCGGAACCAACGAGTGCTGGTGGTGCGATCAACCTGCCATCGTTCCGGACAGAGAGCATCCCGGCATCGCGGATGAGAGGCTGTCGCAGGCGATTCTTGTTTGAAGCACTTCTCGTCGCTGGATCTGTGTACCGGTGCTGTTGGTGCTTTGCCGTGGGAGTTCGTTGTGTCTCCGATTGGGTAAGGCGAGGAGCAGGAGCAAAATTTATTCGATCGTTCAAGACAGTTGCTTCTTCTTTCTTACGAACAACGACAATACGACTCTGCCCCCCTCTCCTCCTACTGTGGTCCTCTTGGCAGCATCCACGCATTCCGTCCAACAATTATTCAGTTCTTAGTGGACACCGACGCTAGGAGGAAGGTCCCTAGCAAGGAGAGGGAGGAGCGCGGGAGCGATGAATTAGGCATGGCCTGCAGTCCGGACGAGGGCGAAGAAGACCTTGCAGAGTGTCCGGCGGACAACTGCACGTCCAGGGACAGCACGGTGAATAGCGAGGCCCGCGACGCTGGTTGGATTTCTGTGGTTCGGTAATCGCAATCCGCACAGGTCTATATCGCCAACATATCATCCACTGTCGTTATGGTTCTTCTCCACGGCCAGCACGAAGCCCCCCACGGGCAGCAGCATAGTTATTTACAGGTGGGGGCGCTCGTTCTACACGGTTCGGGTTCTGGGGCATGGCTTGGCATGTTGGCTGCAAAGAAGCGAGCCCGCTCCTATCGGGGCTTTGCGGAGAGGCCCGGGCAAGAAGAAGTAGGGATGTTCCGATGAAGGGTGGCAAAGTGCGTGGTGGTCATGGTGCACTGCGCCTACCTGACGCGGCAGATATGGAGCCGCCCCGTTGCTCCAATCACTAATTGATCACCAACATGCCGAACGGTAAATGGCCATTGCAAGTTCTATTGCTAAAGTGATTACATCTATGGGGTGTTTACCAAGGGTAATGCTCCGCTCCTTGGGTACGGTAATCTGAAGAGGGGCTAGGCTAAAAAGGCTGGCGTGGCTAACAATCCAATTGTCTACAGCAAAAAAAGAAATTAAGAACAGGTATTAACACCTAAAAGTATACTAGCGCGGCAATCTACTCTATATAGAGTAGACTACACTTCGTGGCACTTCTCCAGCTAAGTATCTAGTGGCTCGCGAACTCAGACAGGATCGTGACAATGGACAGCAGCAGCCTATGAGTTGATCCACCAAAGATAAGGACACCAGCCGCACCCATCTGACACCCACTCGAGGAAAAACACAGACCTCGTTTTTGGGCAGGTTTCGAGATACAAAACAGAATCGCGTGCGATTCGCCGGGATGGCTACTCTACAACGACAGCCACTGGTGTCCAATCATCTTCTCCACTCCTCTGGCGTGGATCGGTCAAGCAATCCTCGCGCGTGACAATGTCTTACCACATGCACGAGCCGAGCCGCTGAGCTGTACAAACACAGCCCCGCAGCGATATTTGCCAGCCGCAGGTGCTGATTCTTTGCGGGGAGGCTACAGTTCGACTCGAGACGCTCAAAGGCACGCAACCGAAAATTCGCTATTTTGTCCCAAACACCCATCGGACATTCGGAGTTCGGATCGATATCTTACAGCATGGACAAATTCCTAGGCTGGCTTCGGAAGGGCGATCCCTCGGCATCGCTTGGGTCGGGTGACTCGGGTCGGGTGTCGGAGTCCACGTCGCAGCACGATCGCCGGCCACGACAGCATGGTAAAAGGAAATTCCTGCGTGTGCCTGGTAGCTCATCGCAGCGGAAGCGTTCCTCCTCCACAAGTCGGTCCAGGAATGAGTGCGGCGATGCGTCGCGTCAGGACGCTTCCACCCCAACACCCGCCTCGCCGACCCAGCCTCACGATGCTCCAGATACAGAAGACATGTCAGTAACTACCAGACTCTTTGATGCCAGTCGCTGACCTACACATCGTACATACATCAGTGGGCATTGGGAGAAGGCATACAACATTGCCAAGAAGAAGCTGAATGACGACGAGCGGCGAAAATTTGGTCCTCAATTCGAGCTGTCACCTCGCGAATGCATCCTTTCCGCTCTCAATGAGGCAGAGGAGGCTCGGAACGATAGAGACAAACAGAAATGGACATACAGAAACAGCGCCGGTGAATTTGTTTCCCTCCGAGACCGGTTCGACAGAATCGTGGAGGGTATAGACAAGTATGCCAAAGCTGTAGACATTGCCGTCAACCACAGCCCGGAGATAACCTCGCTGGTCTGGGCCTCGGCGAGATTTCTCCTCCAAGTAAGTCCGGGCTTTCAATCCCCTTGCTGAGTTACTGGATTCCGCCTGTTCGGACTAGAGGGAGGAAACCCAGCTCAACACCCCCGCCAACCTGAAGCCCTTGGCCATATGGCTCAGCTGCTTGAGCCTATACAGCGGTCGGGCGATTGTGTTACCGCGCTAACTATCGCTCATAGGTCTACCTCAACCACAAAGAGAGTATCGAAGCCCTGGAGAACGCCCTCAGCACAATAATCACCACAATGGCAAATTGTGAATTCTACTCGGGTATATACGCAAACTCTCTCCGCTCCTCGTCGGCACACCTGCGGGGCCGACTCGAGGCAGCACTTCCAGAATTCTATGCGGCAGTCTTGGTCTTTTCCGTAAAGGCAAAGCACTACTTTGCACCCCCACCATCGAGTGAGCCCACTCCTGAGTTCTTTGGTTCTGACGGCGAGCTTATTGTTGGCTAGAGAGGTTTACGCGGCAACTGAAACCGTTCTCTTCCGAGATCCTTCCGTACCTGGACGAGATCGAGAAGAAAGAATTACAGCTGAAGACTCTAGCACTGATGGCTACAATGGAGGGAGTTCAAGGTACAGCCCACTCAACAATATTTCCACGTGTGGTATGATGTTTGACAGGCAACAAATCGCAGATGTTCGGAGTGCGCAGTTCAAGCAGCTCGCGGGAGAGTTCAAGCAGATGAGAATCCCAGAAGGCAAGCATATTGTGTACTCGATGAAAGATTCTAGTTGTGTTAATACTCTCGCAGAACACTTGCAAGCGTTGACTTGGCTTGAGGCCACGCATCCGGAAACTTCACGTAAGATACACTTGGCCCGACAACTACCGGGTACTTGCCGTTGGATCTCCGAGCACAAGGAATACAAGAGCTGGGCTCAGGATACTGGGAACGGACATCTTTGGATAGAGGGAATACCGGGTATGTATCCAGACCACCAGATTAACCAGCATTTGGTTGCTAACCGCTGGACGGTCTTTAGGAGCCGGAAAGTCAGTCCTCGCCGCCAATATGGTGCTGGAATTACAAAAGATAAACGACGTAGTCCTATACTATTTTTTCCGGGACGATGATGCAGCAACAACTTCGGCGTCAGAAATGATGGCAAGCCTTGTCGCTCAGCTCATCGATGCCAGCAGTGGCAGTGAAAAGAGGCGATTGATGGAGATCTTGCGCTCGTCATGCCAATCCAATGTCCTCTTCAGCAAGACGAAGCGCCCCAGGGATTTCGAAAGTCTTCGGGAAATTTTCACCCAAATGCTTCAAGGATATCCGGGTAGAGTCATCATATTACTTGATGCACTCGACGAATGCACCCATTCTTCTCTTGTCTCCAACTTTTTACAGCTACCGGAAGCCCATCAGCCATCAGATGTGCGGTTTTTCCTTACCGGGCGCCCGGTGGTCGGCCATCTTTTCAGAACTATACCGGGCGTGGCCACAATCGAGATGAATGCCACGGCAGATATCGCGTTGTTCATCACTCAGAAGGTGGAGGGTAACGAAAGCCTGTTACCTCACCGAGATAGAATCATCGCCACGGTGAACGAAAATTCCGAAGGGATGTTTCGGTACGCTGGTACGTGCTTTCAAGTGTTAGTTTTCATTAATAGCTTGACCGGCGCTGCTCAACTTCGCGTCCTATCTCATTCCTCGGCGTGGACGCTTCTGGCTGGTTTCTTCCCTGCGACATTCTAACTCGAATGTAGCTCTTGTTTTAGAGGAGCTGGAGATACCTTCGCCAGAAAAGGTATCGGACCGTCTGCGAGCCATGCCAAAGGGGATAAGCGGCATGTACGAACTCATGCTTCGCCGTCTTGGATCGAACGGAAACGAAAAAGAGCTGGAAATGCGGAAACGCATCTTTCTTTGGATCACTATGGCGTTTCAACCAATAGCAGTTTTAGGGATGCAAGCTGCCTGTGCTGCGGTCGACGGCGACAAGTCGTTTAATCTAGATGATGTTATTTTGCCAACTACACGCCAAATGTTGACAGCGTGCGGCTCGCTGGTAGCAGTCTTCAAAGACGACGATGACGATGCGCTTCGCTTCACCCACAGAACCGTGAAGGAATTCCTGTTGCGACCGAAGGAAAAGTTATCCCAAGATTCGATAAACAACCCATACGTTACATCTTGCCTTGTTGACAACCCAACCGCACACGCATCGCTGGCACTCACCTGTGGTTAGTGCTATGTTTATCCTTCTGGAACTAGTTACTGGTAACGGCTAACCTGTCATCGTCTAGTTACCCTCATATTTTCCAAGCCGAGCGACTCCGAGATAAGTTTGGACTTATGGTATCCTTGGAACTATTGGTATGACCATGCCCAACACATTCCTTTTGGCAGACATGCGACGCCGCTCTCCGAGGAGCTTTGGAATCTTGTCAGAGATCTTCTTTGGCTTCATACGAAATACCAAGATGAAGATCCACTGTTTTTTGCAACCGAATGGGGGCTTCAGGATGTAATCGATTGGGCGCACCCTCCGGGGATAGATTTCAACGTGAGAGATAGCGAGGGGATGACACCTCTCCTACTGGCCATGTCTTCGCAGAGTTCGCGGCAGGTGGTGGAGTCCCTTTTGAACAATGGAGCCGATGTGAATGCGAAGAACCCAGATGGGGAAACCGCATTGACAATCGGTACTCGGGAAAATGACGTTGATGAAGCAGTGTCGATACTGATTGCAAGAACCGACTGTGAGCTCGACCATGTTACCGAAAATGGATGTTCGGCACTTGGTTATGCGAGAAAGAACTGGAATACGCGCATAGTCGAGCTCTTGCACGAGAGAGGAGCACGGGTAGCGGTGGTGCGTGGGAAGGATGTACCGTGGCCCACACGCAGCAAGGTAAGCTGAGCTTTCCCAGAGACTGTGGGATTACAGCTCGCAGTTTAAATCAGATAGGCTACGAGACAATGCTGACGTCGCGGTGTCCTGCAGTAGGGCGATGGCGATAATGGGGCTTTAGCTTTGAGCTGATATCAGTCGAATTGCGCAGTGGGGTGCTGAGAGGGGTTCCTTCCTGTTCATTCACTTTCTCTATTTCTCTGTGCCTTCGATCGTAATGTTGACCGCCTCTTCCCGGGTGCGGGTGGTATCGAATAATTTTGCAACGTAATATCTACGGCTACTTCAGGAGTGTTGCAAGTATTTTACTATTTTTTTGGAGCCTCGTGGCTTGTAACTCGTGCGCCGGTTGAAGAGGGGTTTTGTAACGACCCACATCTCTGGGAGCCGAAATTTCATTTGGTTAATCCCGTTCGTCACAGAGCTGCTCCCGAAACCGATCGTGTCGGGCTGCGTACTTCCGGTGGACTTGCACAGGATGTCACCCGGATTTATGCAAGGGGTTTACCCTTTCACACGAACACACCATTGATATCCTTACTGGCGGAGAAAACGATCCCCGCTGGAGAGATCCAGGAAAGTCACACACACACATCTAGAGCACTCGCATCATAACCGCCTCAAAACTCGAAGAAGAAAACACGGGTTTTGTCTAGCACAGTCCACCGTTCTCGAGTGACGGGTCGTGGCACTGTGCCTAAGGACTGGTGGTTAGCAGCACCCGTTGAACCCGTCGACAATGTGTAGACAATCGACGTGGGG